>CABEED010000435.1_pt1 | contig 21200 bp, 21 predicted proteins | sample 3423221 | NCBI WGS metagenome assembly CABEED01 (sample SAMEA5534333, study PRJEB31848) | metagenome | biome: tundra; feature: field; material: soil | place: USA | collected 2013-05 | depth 0.15 m
GTGGTCGCCGTCACCGACCATGTGCTCGTCAGCGAGTGGATGGACGGCACCCCGCTCGCGCAGATCATCGCCGGCGGCACGACCGCTGAGCGGGACCGGGCCGGCGTCATGATCGTCCGTTTCCTATTCTCCGGTCCTGCGCGGGTCAGCCTCATGCACGCGGACCCGCACCCGGGCAATTTCCGGCTGCTCGCCGATGGCCGGCTCGGCGTGCTCGACTTCGGCGCTGTCGACCGGCTGCCGGACGGCTTCCCGTCCTTCTTCGGCAAGCTGCTGCGGCTCATGCACGAAGACGGCGACCCCGACGAGGTCGAGGACGAGCTCCGGTCGCACGGCTTTCTCCGGCAAGGCGTCAGCATTGACCTCGCGGCGCTGCGCGCCTTCCTGGCACCGCTCGCCGAGCCGTCCAAGGTGGAGTCGTTCAAGTTCAGCCGCGCATGGCTGCGCGCTGAGGTGACGCGGGCATCGGGCATCCGGTCATCCAGCGTTGTGCGGCGGCTCAACCTGCCGCCCTCTTACGTGCTTATCCACCGGGTGTCGACGGCGGGCGTGGGCGTGCTCTGCCAGCTCGAATGCGAAGGGCCGTTCCGGGCCGAGGTGCTCAAATGGATGCCGGGATATACGGACCCGCCCCAGCCTGCGCCGCCGCCCCAGCCAGCTTCTGCCCAGTCGGCCCGGGCAGCCGAATCCGCGCAGCCGGTCAGGCCGGCGCGGCCGGCAAGCTCCGCACAGCCCGCAGAATCGGCGCCGCGGGTAAGATCGGCACGGCCGACGCGGTCTGCGCGGCCAGCCAGACCAGATCAGATAACGTGGCAGCATCTGGAGTGGGAGGACATCATGGCAAAGCTGCGGCGCCCCCAGGCGCCGGCGATATTCCGCACCATGTTCCCGGACCTGGCCGATTGGCTGGAGTCGCCATGGACAGGCCCGCCGCCGTTCACGGTGGCCCAGCTGTTCCGGGTCGAGGAAGTGGCCCAGGACGACCGCTACGTGATCCGGGCCGAGCTTCCCGGCCTGGACCCGGAAGAAGACATCGAGGTCACCGTCGACGGCAGGACCCTGACGATCCATGCCGAGCGCCGCCAGGAGGACAACGAACCCTATCGCTCAGAGTTCCGTTACGGCTCCCTCACCCGCTCGGTCAGGCTCCCCGCCAAGGTGGACGCAACGGACGTCACCGCCCGCTACGAGAAGGGAATCCTCGAGGTCAGTGCCCCGGTGCGCGAGGTGAAGCCGGAAGGCAGCCGGGTCGCGATCGAGAAAGCAGACTGACGCCCGGGCAGAAACCGCCGGGACGGCAGGAAGCGGCCGGACGCACCCCGGCCGCCCGGGCTGCCCGGGGCGACGGGCCGCCGTGATCCTCGGCGACGCCCAGCCGGCGCCGTCACGCGCGATGTCCTGATGTCATGAAGGAGCGACCTGTACCGATCCAAATACCGTGTCGGGGTCGTGCCCTGCATGTTTGCATGATCGGCTAGGCCGCTCGGGTGTACTCGTTGATGACGCCTCCCCGCGTCATACGCTTCGCGATAGGTGTGATACGGGCGGCGGTAGTGGGTGTGGAAAATCCGCCCGCGGCTGGCGGAGTTCGCCCGGATCACCGGCACGCTGCTGATCGATCCCGACGGCGTCTACGACCCCGCCGACGTGAACGACCGCGTCCTGCTGGGGTTCAAGGGGACCATGGGAGAGATGGAACTGCACGTGATGGCGCAGCGGCTGCAGGCGAACAAGCGGGCCGCGGCGCAGCGCGGCGAGCTGCGCACCCCGCTGCCGGTCGGCTACGTCCACGACGACGCCGGCGATATCGTGATCGACCCCGATGCCGAGGTCCAGGCCGCGATCCGGGACGTGTTCGCGGCATTCGCCCTACGGGGTGGTGGGCGTTCGGCCGGTGTGCCTCCCGCCGCGCCGTCGACCCGTCCGGCACCGTACACACCGCGATTGCGGAACGGCCCCGGACCGAATGGCCGGTGCTGATTCGGCCCGAAGACAGTAGCGGCTGCGCCAGAGCTCATGGTTGCCCTCGGCCTGGCCCTGCCGGAAGGCGTGTAGGGCCGGGCGAGCGCACATCTGGTGTACGGCGATCATGATGTCTCGTCACTCTCCTGTCGTGGCTGATCTGGCGACGGTAGGCCCGGATCGGTGGCCGGACGCGCTTGCTGCCTGGCGACTTGCACGGCTCCGACAAACACGCGGATGCCCAGGCCCACGGCCAGCAGGTCGAGGAGCATCTGGACGGTAACCACAATCCTGGCGGACTGGCTGACTGCGGTGATGTCTCCGTACCCCACAGTGCTGAATGTGGTGACGGTGAAGTAGAGCGCATCGGTGCGGGTAAGGGAGTGAGTGCTGAAGTTGGCCGGGCTGATTCGCGCCATCGCAAAATAGGCCGATGCAAACAGGAGCAGGAACAAGGGCACCGTAGTGGCCAGGGCCTGGACAGCTCGTACGGCCGGGTACCTGGCTCTGGTGATCGCGCGGACCTGCCATACGGCCCCAGCAAGCAGGATCAGCAGCCCGCCGGCCAGAGTCAGCGGCACGCTCCTGATGTGGTCCAACGGCAGCAGGTAGTACGCCCCGACCAGCACGACGGTCGTCACGAGTGAGCGAAGCAGCCCCAGCCCGATCAGCCGGCGGCGCTTGGCCGACGCCCGCCCATTCGGGTCCGCCTGGATGCTCACGGCACAGCCTCCGTCAATCTCCGCACCACATCCCCGCTCATAAGCACCGCCGTCCCCGGCCCGGCCAAGTCACCATCTCAGTATCATCCGTTCCTGCATACCTCCCGATAGAGGTTGAGGTAGAGACATTCCCCTCATCAGGGTGTGAATTTCCCTCGCTGTGGTTCACTCGGCGCCGAGTGAACCGCGGCATGAACGTGACCAGCGAGTGCCGGCCGGCCTGAGGAACGGCACGCTCCGCCTGTCCCCTTCCTTCCGGCTATTGAGGCTCGCCGGTGCCCGCCAGCAGACGGTCTGCCAGCCCGTCCGCGAACTTCCGAGCCGCCTCCAGGTGGTAGTCCTGGATGTTGGTGGTCGGTAGTTTGACCCCGAGATAACGCTCGCGGTGCTCGCCCGACCCGAGGTAGCTGATCAGCGACAGGAGCGAGCGGACCTGGCCGCCTTCGTAGCGGAAGTGAATGCCGTCGGAGAAGACACCGCCGCGCTCGGTTCCGAGTCTCCGCACTGTCTTCAGGTTGTGACGCCAGTACCGGCGGCAGGGGACGGCGACGGCGAATGGCTTCCCGCCCAGCGCAGAGAGGGGGCTCGCGGCATCGGACTCCAGGAACGAGCGGACCGGAACGTCCGTCGACAGCCACCATGTGGGGGGAGCCGATGCACACCAGGTCGTATTCCCGTGCGGTGACGACGTCGAGGAACTGGATCTGCGCCGGGCGGCGCCGCAGTTCCGCCGGGATCATCCCCAGGACCTCCCGGAACGGGTGCGGCATGGGGAATTCTTTGAACCTGGCTGCGTAGCGAGGGTCGGTGAATCCGATCGCGGCCAGGCACATCACAGCCGCGGCCGCGGAGCACACCCGCCATCGCCTCGACTACCTTCAGGGTCTGCTGGGTGTAGGTGAAATAGACGAACAGCACTGAGGGCTTGCGAGCGGAGTCCATCGTGATCCTTCCTTAGAGTCACCCTCACTGCCCGGAGCAGGGCTTCGATTTCCGGCCGGGTAGCCGACGGGTCATTGGCTCCTCGCGCAAACCGGTCGCCGCCAACCAACCCGGCAGTCTCCCTGTATGAGCGAACTGTGCACCGAGAAGGCTTGCGGCATCACCCTCCACAGGGTGATTCCGCAGATCGGGCTCGCTAGCCCTGCGGGAACGGATGCTCACGGGCGCCCGACGCGATCATCTGCGGTGCCGTGCGAGAACGCTCATCACGGTGATCTTGGCGCAGGCGACCAGGTCGAGATCTCACCCACCCGGGGTGGTACTGGCGGGCCGGGGCGTCTTTAGCGTGGTGGTTTATGCAGCCGCTCGCAGGCGGACGTTCGGGTTTGCCATTGGCGTCTTCGTGTTCTCGGTCACCACCGCCCTGGTCATCGGCGACGATCCGAAGGTGTCGGTGATCGTGCCGACCGTCGAGGTCGTGGCGGTGCTCGCCGCACTCGCCATGATCCGGAGCCTGCAGGTGAAAGCTTTTGCGGCCATTCAGCTGGCGCCGACGCTTTCTGCCATCGCGGCACGGGGCCACGGCATCCTCACCGACCTGTACCTCCGGCCCGGCCGGCAGACCGGCAGCCGGCCGCCTCGTTGCCGCCGCTGCGCAGGGTCGTCACCTGACCACCCTGCAACAACTCGACCTGGGCCGGCTGCTGCGTGCGGCTGGCAGTGCCGTCATCGTGCTTCGGATCGGCATAGTGGGGCGCGACCGGCAGCGGGAGAAGTCGATAAACACCATGATCAGGATCACCCCCGGTAAGACCGCGAACATGGTCCAGAAACGTTCAAGAGTTGATATGACGGCGAAACAAGCGGCCTGAAAGCAGGCCTGGGAATCGGGAGCGCTGCGTATACCATAAAGAGAGGACGTGAGGTAAGTGGTGATCAACGTCATATTGCAGGGCATAGCCGTGTCGCCCGGATCGCCGTGATCTCGCGCGTCCCGGCCGGGTTGGTGCATCAGTCGCCGACAGCTAGCGGACAGCCAAAGGTGGTCATGGCCATGATCGGCCTGGCTGCGGCGGCGCGTATCGTGCGGGACCGCCGCACCTACGAACGTGTGGTCATATTCGCGATAGTGGTGGCTGCGGCGGCAGGTCTGGCACGTGAAAACCAGGCGCGCTCGCGAGCGCGCCTGGTTGCCTGGTACCAGCGGACGATGGGCGGATAGCGCTAGGTCAAAGCTCCACGATCCTTGCGGTGGATGTGCTGAGTGGATGTGCTGGCACCGCGTGTGGAAACTCCGGTCACTGACGCAAGCACGGGTCGCCGAGCACGACGATAGATCGAGGACCGACGGTGACGCGGTCACCCGCCACCCGGCTAGCCGCCGCCGACCCGGCCAGTGACGCAGGGTCGTATCTGTCCACTTCGACATGCCACGCGGCCCATTGCCTGGTGACCGGCGAGACGAACTCAAGCGGCTCCCACCAGGCGTTCACCAGGACCAGGAAGTCGTCATCGAGCAGCAGCGCGCCGCCAGCGGCCCGGTCCGGGTCATCGGATCCCTCGAGGTACAACGCGACACCCAGGGCGCTCGCGTCCGCCCAGTCAGCGGCGGTCATCTCGGTGCCTGCGGGGGTGAACCAGCGCAGTTCGGATGCCTCCGCTCCGGCCAGGAAACGGCGGCGGCGGAACACCGGATGTGTCTTGCGGAAGCCGATAAGCCGCCTGGTGAACGCAAGCAGCCCGGTGTCGGCCTGCGACCAGTCGAACCAGGAGATCTCGTTGTCCTGCAGTATGCATTGTTATTGCCCTGCTGGGTCCGGCCCATCTCGTCGCCGCCGAGAAGCAGCGGGACGCCAAAGGACAACAGCAGCGTCGTGAGCATCGCCCGGGACTGGCGCGCCCGCAGCGCGAGGATGGCCAGGTCGGTGCTCGGGCCCTCGGCCCCGCAGTTCCAAGACCGGTTATCGCTTGTCCCGTCCCGGTTGGACTCCCCGTTGGCCTCGTTGTGCTTGTCGTTGTAGGAGACAAGGTCGGCGAGGGTGAAGCCGTCATGGACAGTGATCAGGTTCACCGAAGCGGTAGGCCGGCGGCGCGAGCCGCGTAGAGGTCCGACGATCCGCAGAAGCGGGTGGCGAACTCTCCGAGGCCGACGGGGTGGCTGCGCCAGAAGTCGCGCATCGTGTCGCGGTATTTGCCGTTCCACTCGCGCCACAGCGGCGGGAACCGGCCCAGGTCATAGCCGTCGAACTGGCCGGCATCCCATGGCTCGGCGATCAGCTTGGCCCTGGACACCACCGAATCCTGCGAGACCAGGTCGAAGAACGATGACACTTGCTCGAAGCCGCCATCCTTGCGGCCGAGCGTGGTGGCAAGTTCGAACCGGAAGCCGTCAACGTGCATCTGGGTCAGCCAGTACCGCAGTGAATCCATGATCAGCTGCAGCGTCACCGGAGCGCCAGCGTTAAGCGAGTTGCCGCAGCCGGTCGTGTCGACGTAGAGCCGCGGGTCGTCGCCATCCAGCCGGTAGTACGCGGGGTTGTCCAGGCCGCGGTAGCACAGCGTCGGGCCCAGGTGATTGCCTTCCGCGGAGTGATTGAACACGACGTCGAGCAGCACCTCGAGCGCACCGGCAGCAGCTCGACGGAAGTTACCCCGAGATCGAGCAGGTGGGCGATGGCCGCTTCGTGGCCCAGGCCGGCATCGGCGAACCGGTGGCGGGGATGGGCGGCGTCCCGCCAGCGGAATGCATCGTCAGCTACCCCACGCTCCGCGGGACACGGGCGGCGGAATCCGCCGCGCTCGGCGCATCCGGGTTGTCGGCGGCGTAGCCGAGCACGTCAGGCCCGAACATGACCGATCCGCTGAACGCCCGCGCATAGGGATCCGGCAGTAGCTTCGCCGGATTGCACCGCACGCCGCGAGCCGGAGCGTGGGGCCCGGTGGCCCGGTATCCGTAGGCCTGCGGCAGAGCACCATCCCGTCGGCGACGGCGGAGGGCACCGCGAAGTTCGTGCCGCCATCCACGGCGTCGCTGCCCAGCGGGAACTGACTGCCGGGCAGCGCGGCCACGGACTGCCCGGTTGCGGCGCTCATCGCTCGGTCTCCAAGCCAATGCGCCGGATGACGTCTCCAACAGGATCGACGGCTCCATGCCGACGGCGGATCACGTCGGCAATCAGCCCGGTCCAGCCGGTCTGGTGCGCGGCACCGATCGCGGCGCCGTTATCGCCGTGGAAGTACTCGCTGAAGATCAGGTTGTCGTGCCAGGCCGGATCATTCTGTAGCCGCTCGGTCCCGCCGAAACATGGCCGCCGGCCATCGGGACCACGCGTGAAGATCGAGATGAGCCGGTCCTGCAGGTCGGCAGCGACCTTGTCCAGGGTGCGCTGCACGCCCGATCCCGTCGGGTACTCGATGGTGAACTCGTCGCCAAAGAACCGGTAATAGCGCTCCAGGGCAGCGATCACCAGGTAGTTAAGCGGGAACCAGAGTGGACCGCGCCAGTTAGAATTTCCCCCGAACATGGCTGTGGTGGACTCGGCAGGCTCGTAGTCGATGCTGGCTTGGGTGCCCTCGATATCGAGCACGTAGGGATGCTCGCGGTGGTAGGCGGACAGCGCCCGCAGGCCATGCGGGGACAGGAACTCATTCTCGTCGAAAAGCTTCGCGAAGAGCTTCTCGAGCCGGCCCACCCCGGCCAGGCTGAGCAATAGCCGCTGCTGGCCGTGCTCCCCGCGCAGCAGCCCGATCTCGCTGAGCTTCTCCCGGTCCGCCAGGCCCCTGCGGGCCAGGAAGTCCGCGAACTGCTTGCCGACCCTGAGCGAGACCTGGAGATCATTCTCGTCGATGACCGCGGCCGCCAGGATCGGGATGATGCCCACCATCGACCGGACCTTCACCGAAACGGCTTCCCCGCTCGGGGTCATGAGCCTGTCGTAGTAGAGCCCGTCGGTCTCGTCCCACAGCCCGAGGCCTTCGAGCGCATCGGTGATGGCGGCGAAGTGCTCGAGGAATTTGAGCACAAGATCCATACCTGGCCGCTGGCCGGACCGGTTCAGGATCACGGCCATGGAGGCCATGGCGATCGCGTAGAAGCCCATCCAGCCGGTGGCGTCGGATTGCTCCAGGATGCCGCCGACCGGCAGGTGCGAGCGGTCGATCGGGCCGATGTTGTCCAGGCCCAGGAAGCCGCCCTCGAACAAGTTGTTGCCCTCGGCGTCTTCCCTGTTCACCCACCAGGTGAAGTTGACGAGCAGCTTGTCGAAGATCCGGCTGACGAAGCCGATATCGCGAGCACCGTCGATCGCGAACACCTCGACGGCGGCCCAAGCCTGTACGGGCGGGTTCACGTCACCGAAGTCCCACTCATAGGCGGGCAGCGCTCCGTTGGGATGCTGGAACCATTCCCGGCACAGCAAGATCAGCTGGTACTTGGCGAAGGCCGGGTCCACATGGGCCAGGGCGACGCAGTGGAACGCCAGGTCCCACGCCGCGTACCAGGGGTACTCCCACTTGTCCGGCATCGACATGATGTCGAAGGCGTCGAAGTTGCGCCACCGCGAGTTGCGGCCCGTCAGCCGCTGCGCCGGGGGCGTCGGCTGCGTCGGGTCCCCGTCCAGCCAGCGGGCCACGTCGTAATAGAACAGCTGCTTGCTCCACAGCATCCCGGCGAACGCCTGCCGCATTACCATCGCTTCGTCGCCGGTCGCCCTGGGCGGAGTGAGCTCGGCGTAGAACTCATCAGCCTCGGCCCGCCGCTGGGCCATGACCTCGTCGAACTGCGCGCCGAACGGGGATTCTGCCTTTCCCCTGGCCGCCTTGGCGGGCGGCGGACGAAGCCGCAGCCGCAGCTCAGCGGTCTGAGCTGGCTGCAGCGTCAGCTGATACCAGAACGCGGCCTTGGTGCCCGTGCGGTCCGGGTTCACGGTGGCCGCTCCGCTCACCACATGGTCGTTGATGCCGTCCTTTGGGTACGGCGTCAACGGCGCGGCGCCGAACAGCCGCTGGTCGTTAGTCTCGTTCTCGCAGAACACCGCTTGCGGCAGTGTCCCGTCCGGCCCAGGGCCGGCAATCAGCTCCATCGGGCCAATGAACGGATGATCGATCCCCACTGCCGAATCACCCACCGCCCGCATCGCCGGCTTGGGCGCGTCCTCGTCCCATGACCAGGTATTGCGGAACCAGGTGGTCGGCAGCACGTGCAGCGTCGCGGGCTCGGGGCCCGCGTTGGTCATTTGAACTGTCATCAGCAGATCATCGGCGCTGACCTTGGCGTAGTGCACCTCGACGATCCAGTACCTGTCACCGTCGAATACCCCGGTATCCAGCAGTTCGTACTCGGGCTCCTCCCGGCTGCGCGATCCGTTCTGCTCAATCAGGTCTTGATAGGGGAACGCGGCCTGCGGATAGTGATAGCGCCACCGGTTCCACGCGTGGCTCGGAATGGCGTCCAGGTACCACCAGTAATCCTTGACATCCTCGCCATGGTTGCCCTGGGCACCGGTCAGGCCGAACGGCCGCTCCTTCAGGATCGGGTCGCGGCCATTCCACAGCGCCAGGCCTAGGCACAACCGCTGCTCGATGTCACAGAACCCGGCTAGGCCGTCCTCGCCCCATCGGTAGGCACGCGACCTGGCGTGATCATGCGGCAGGTAGTCCCACGCCTCACCGTCCGGGCTGTAGTCCTCGCGGACCGTTCCCCACTGACGCTCGCTGACATAAGGCCCCCACCGGTACCAGTCACCGGCCTCGCGAAGCCCGTCCTCGAGCCTGCCGAATCCCGCCACTCGCTCCCGTTCGGCGCCCACGGTAGCCTCCTCCGCCTCGATGCATGGCTACATCGGTACCTGGCTCCGACCCCGTGATCCGGCGCGATCGCAGCGCATCGAATCGGCGATTCACAGTCGGCGTCGGTACCTTTCTAGCAGTCGGACCGGGCCAGTTCATCACCTTAGAAGGGTGATTTTCCCGCCCTATCCCCCTATCACCCTCAGGGAGGTGCGAACATTAGCTGGTCGGCTATTTGCCGTGGCCAAAGATCTGGCGTGAATCCTGACACGTGAATGGTTGGCAAACAAACGACGAACTCGGCATTACGGAAGCGGGTCCTCGTGTGGGAGGGCTCGCTGATCGACCCGGTCGGCGGCATCCTGGGCGCGCTGGTGTTCCACGGCGTCATGGCGAGCATCCACAAGGGCCTGGGCAACCAGCTAGGGCAGTTCGCGGTCAGCGTCGGGATCGGCTTGGCCGGTGCTGGCGCCGACAGTCGGTCTCGTCGCCGTCCTCGTTCTTGCCGCCAGGGCCCCTCACAGCCTTCGCATCAACGCTCAGGACGGACCTGGCGAGGAATGAGCGTGCCTTCATCGGGTGGATGGCCCCCCGCGGCATCGTTGCGGCCGCCACCGCCTCGACGTTCGGGGCAGGCCTGGCCGCCAAGGGCATCGGCGGCGCACCAAAGATTCTGCCGGCCACGTTCGCCGTGATCGTGGCCACGGTGGCCTTGTACGGCCTTACTGCCGCACCTGTTGGCCAGGCGTCTGGGCGTCGTGCGTCCGGCGCGCACCCGGCCACTTCTGGTCGGCGACGATCTGTGGGTAATCGACCTCGGGCGAGCGCTGCACGCCGCAGGACTTGCGGTCCTGATGTGGGCTGGCCTGGAGCAGCAGCGTGAGCAGATCAGGCAGGCAGGGCTCGAGCTGGCGCCCAGTGAGCTGCTCGCGGCGGCCACCGGCCGCGGCGCCCGGCTCGAGGAGATCACGGCGGTGTTCCTGCTGACGGGCGAGGACGACTTCAACGCGCTCGCCTCGGCCATCCTCGACGGCGACGCCGGCATTCGCGTCTACCGGCTCGCACTGCCGCTGCAGGCCGCTGCCACAGGCCGGGGACACCGTCGTTTCACTGGGTCCGGCGCCCGGCGCATGACCGCTCAGATGATCGGCAGAGCGCCGCCCTCGGCTGCCTCGATCTCGGCCTTATCCGGCAGGCCGCGGACCATGATGATGATCACCACGGCGATCGCGGCGCCGATGATGTCGCCGAAGACATACACCCACCAGCCGGTGAAGTGGACGGCCACGATATCTGGCCCGAGGGTACGGGCCGGATTCATCGACGAGCCGCTGATCGGGCTGGCGAACAGCCCGAGCAGGGCAACCGTCGATCCGACCGCGATCGCGGCGTTGTGGCCGATGCTCCGGCCGCCCGTCGCCGTGTGCAGAATTACGCTCACCAGAATTGTCGTCAGGACGATCTCCATGACGAACGCTCGCCAGTCTCCGCCCGGCTTGGGGATCGGGTAGTTCCCGCCCGCGCTGACGTGGCCGAACATGGCTTGCAAGAACAGCGCGGCGCCGATGGCGCCGACGAACTGAGCCACCCAGTACGGCACCACCCAGGCCGGCGGGAAAACCCTGCGGCTGGCGAAGGCGAAGGTTACCGCCGGATTGATGTGCAGTCCCGACAGCGGGCCCCATGCATAGATCAAGGCCATCACCAGAGCGCCCGGCGCGATCACCGCCGCGGTCCGGCTGACCGGACCGCCCCCGGCGTACTGGTTGATCACACCCGATCCGGCCGCCACGGTCACCAGCATGAAGGTGCCGAGAAACTCGATGATCAGCCGGATCCACAGCGGCCGCTGCTTGAGTGTGTCTTCTTCGAACCTGATGAGATAACGGCGCCGGACGGCAGCAGCCTGCTCCTCGTCCTGTGCGTTCGCGGCGGCAGGCACACTCACTCTCCCTCGACGGCCAGGCGTTGTGATGGCGGCAGCCAGCGGCGGGCGGCCGGTCAGCTCAGGCCAGGACCTTGGCCTTCTCGCGCTCGAACTCATCAGCGCTGATGACTCCCCGGTCACGCAGGTCAGCCAGCTTGGCCAGCTGATCCGCGGTACTGGTCCCAGCGGACTGCTGGACATAACTGCGCCAGGCCTCGTCCTGGCGGCTGGCCTGCCGCTCCGCCCGCTCGTGCATCTTGCTGCCGCGGGCGATCAGGTAGACCAGCACGCCGAGGAACGGGAGGATCACCACGAACAGGACCCACAGGGCCTTGGCCCAGCCGGACATATCGTGACTGCGGAAGATGTCGATGAAGACCATGATCAGCAGCCAGATCCACACCACCCACAAGAAGAACTCGAACATCGTCCAGAATATGTTCAGGAGCGGATACGACGACGACGAAGCGGCGAGTATCATCACTTCTCCTTCGCGCCAAGGTGGCCATCGGGCATGGCTACGGCGCCATGATCGCTGTGCAGAGCTCGCTGTGCAGCCTCAGCATTCGCCGCCAGCCGATCACCGGCATCACCCGCCACGGGTGAGACAACGAGCCCCAGCGGCCGTTTTCAGGTCACCCCGTGCCGACCGGACACCGGGCCGCCGGGCGAGCGACTCGGGCCCTCGCGTCCGGGCTTGGTGCAGGCAAACCAGGTCCGATTCTCGCCATCGCCATTGACGACGCCACCGTCGCTGTCGATAGTAGTTATATTGGAAAACCTTTCGCCAAGCGCTTTCCGTATCCTTTCTCGCGGAAATGACGCTGTCCTGATGACTTCCGTGAGCAGCGTGTACCTACCGCTTGGCTGGAGCTCAAATACCTCGATGTCCCAGTCGAAGACTACCTTGCCACTCCCCCGTACCCTTATTAGCAGATAGTTGTCACCGAATTGCTGCACCGTCTGCGGGATTCTAGCCATCATCTTGAGCCCGTCAATGGTAATTGTGTCAAAGATTAGCACGCCACCATCGTTCAAGTGCCTGTAAGCGCAGTCGAAGAAGCTTTCCCAATCCGAGAAGTCCAGCAAGTGGTTGATGCCGTGGTAGACGCAAACGACAGCGTCGAAGGCCGTGTTGAGCTCGAAGCTGGTCATGTCGGCCAGGTAAAGGGGCGTTCCCTCCGGCAGTTTCTCACGAGCGACGGCCAGCATGCCCGCCGATATATCCAGGCCGCTCACCTGGTACCTGGCCGCGAGCGGAGCAATAACTCCGCCAGTTCCACAGGCGACATCGAGCAGCGTCACAGCCCGGCCGCGAGCGTGCTTGATAAGTCCCACAATAAAAGCGGTGTCCGTCGCGGAATCACCTGTTACAGCATCGTAATGCGCCGCGAGCAAATCATAAGCTACCATATTGTCGAGATTATATGGGGCGCTGAAATGACGCAATCGCCTGGAGGGGTGCCTGTGCGGGACCACCATCCAGACCGTGAGGGCAGCGTCGGCCCCTTCGTGACCTTCGTGGATCACGTGCGACCAAACGGCGCGGTAGCTGGCTGGGAATCCCGTCGCCACCGCAAGCACCTGCACGGCGCATCGGCCGGCGGCTCAATGTGGTGGGCGCCTGCGGCCCGCGGATGGTGGATCGCCGTACTGTTCGCCGTGGGATCGCTGCTATTCGCCCTCGGCGCCCTCCCCGGGTACGCCAGCGCCGCCGGAACCCGCTGGGACGCGGTGACCTTCTTTATCGGCTCACTGTTCTTCACCTCGGCTGGCTTTCTGGCCTACCGGGAAGCCGTCGATGCCGGGCCGCAGGTGCCCAGTGCCCGCCGGCGGCGCTTCTTCGTCTTCCAGCCCCGCAGGATCGACTGGTGGGCGACCGCCGTGCAGCTGGCCGGGACCCTCTACTTCAACGTCAGCACCGGGAACGCGATGCGGGTGGACCTCACCGCCAAGGCCGCGAACCAGCACGTATGGCGGCCCGATGCCGTCGGCTCGATCTGCTTCCTGGTAGCCAGCGCACTGGCCTGGTTCGAGGTCTGCCATGGCTGGGGCGCCTGGCGTCCCCGGTCATGGTCATGGTGGATCACGTTGGCCAACCTGATCGGCTCAGTCGCATTCGGCGTGTCTGCGGTAGCCGGCTACATCAACCCGGCGACCGGCCAGCTGCACAACGCCGAGCGCTCGAATCTGGGCACTCTCATAGGTGCGGTGTGCTTCTTCGCCGGTGCGCTGCTGCTCCTGCCCGAACGCACCGAGGAAGCCAGCGCCGCGGTGACCACTCCCGGCGCCAGCGGCACGTGAATCCACGGGGCTGTTTCAACGTGCCGTTTTAGAGCTCCTCGGACATGGTCCCGAGATCTCCCGAACTCATCCACTGTGGGTGATGACGTCATCGAACGCCGCCGGCCAGCATGTCCGGGGAGCCGTGTGTCCGGGGAGCCGCGTGTCCGGCCGAATAGCGAGAGCAGTACCAACTGCGAGGTGCGTCCCGCGTGCGGGACAGGTGGCGATCTTCGTGGGCCACCATGCGGATGATCAGCGGCGATCGTGCTGTACGGCGACCGGGCCGATGTGGCCTTCGCATCGCACCACTGGCCGAGCTGGGGACACGACATGGTCATCCGGTTCCTGTCGGAGCAGCAGGACCTGTACGCCTACCTGCACGACCAGTCGCTGCGCATGCTGAACCAGGGCTATACCGGCCTGGAGATCGCCGAGCTGATCCAGCTTCCGCCCGCCCTCGAGCACGCCTGGCACGCCTGCGGCTACTACGGCTCGGTCAGCCATTACGTCAAGGCGATCTATCAGCGGTACATGGGCTGGTTCGACGGCAACCCGGCCAGCCTGTGGAAGCACCCGCCCGAGGACGCAGCCCGGCGTTACGTCGACTGCCTCGGCGGCACCGATGCGGTCGTCGCCAGGGCGCGGCAGTACGCCGATTCCGGTGACCTGCGGTTCGCCGCCGAACTGCTCAACCACGCCGTCTTCGCCGACCCCGGCCACGAGGAGGCGAAGCAGTTGCTCGCGGCCACGTACGACAGGCTCGGGTACGGGGCAGAGAACGGCACCTGGCGCAACTTCTACCTGATGGGCGCGCTGGAGCTGCGTCATGGCGCGATCCCGCCGTCCCTGAGCCTGGCCTCGCCCGACATGATCCAGGCATTCACCGTCGAGCAGCTGTTCGACTCGATCGCGATCCGCATCAACGGGCCGAAGGCCTCGTCCCAGGCACTGACGATCGACTGGAATTTCACCGACGAGAACGCCCGGCACCGGATGACCTTGTCCAACGGCGCCCTGATCCACTGGGCCGGTCCTGGCCCCGGGCGCCACCGACCTGACCCTGACCCTGACCAAACCGCAGTTGCTTGAACTGCTCGCAGGCCAGGGCCTGGAAGGCATCCAGACCGCTGGCGACCTTGATGCTTTGCAGCGGCTGCTCGGCCTGCTGGATACCCCGGACCCCGGGTTCGCGATCGTCACTCCGTAACGGCTGGCACCGAGATGGCCGCGCGGGCGTAGTCCGAGATATCCCGAACTCATCCATCGTGGGTGATGACGTCATTGGGCGCTCCCCGCCAGCGTAGCTGGGGAACTGCGTCTCCTGCCGATGAGCGGCGCCGATCAAGGAGAGCCCACCATGCCCCTGCACGACCGCGACACCATCCGTCAGAAGCTGGAAGACTCGGTGTTCGCCGGGCACAACCTGACCAGGCCTGTCCCGAAGTACCGGTTCCCCAGGGACGAGACACTGTCCGCAGAGGCGTTCCAGGTGGTGTCGGACGAGCTGATGCTCGACGGCAATGCCCGCCAGAATCTGGCCACCTTCTGCCAGACCTGGGCCGAGCCCGAGGTCATCGCCCTGATGGCGCTGTCACTCAACAAGAACATGATCGACAAGGACGAGTACCCGCAAACCGCGGAGGTCGAGCGGCGCTGCGTCCACATGCTGGCCGACCTCTGGCATGCACCCGAGGCCGCCAACACCGTGGGCGCCTCCGCCATCGGCTCGTCAGAGGCCTGCATGCTGGCGGGCATGGCCGCCAAATGGCGGTGGCGGGCTAAGCGCCAGGCCGAAGGCAAGCCGGCCGACAAGCCGAACATGGTATGCGGTCCGGTACAGGTGGTTTGGCACAAGTTCGCGCGCTACTGGGATATCGAAATGCGCGAGGTTCCGATGTCCCATGACCATTACGCAATGGACGCAGCCTCAATGCTTGAACGGGTCGATGAGAATACGATCATGGTCGTCCCCACCTTCGGCGTTACCTACACCGGCGCCTACGAGCCGGTGGAGGCCATGTCTGCCGCTCTCGACCAGCTCCAGACCGAGACCGGCCTCGATATCGACATTCACGTGGACGGGGCCAGCGGCGCCTTCCTCGCTCCTTTCTGCGCGCCCGACGTGGTGTTCGACTTCCGCCTCCCCAGGGTCAAGTCGATCAGTACCTCGGGCCACAAGTTCGGGCTGGCTCCGCTGGGCGTCGGCTGGGTGCTCTGGCGAGACCGCCAGGAACTACCGGACCAGCTGGTGTTCCATGTCAACTACCTGGGCGGCGACATGCCGGTCTTCCAGATCAACTTCTCCCGGCCAGCCGGCCAGGTCATCGCTCAGTATTACAACTTCCTCCGTCTTGGCCATGAGGGGTATCAGCGCATCCACGACGCGTCCTACGCGATCGGCCAGTATCTCGCTGCGGAGATCGTCAAGCTCGGCCCCTTCGAGCTTCTCTGTGACAGCAACCCAGCCACCGGGATCCCGACGGTCACCTGGCGGATCCGAGCAGGCGAGGACCCCGGCTACACCTTGTTCGACCTAGCCGACCGGCTGCGCGCACGGGGATGGCAGGTACCTGCCTACACCCTCACCGGGACGGCTGCCGACGTAGCGGTACAGCGCATCCTGGTCCGGCTGGGCGTGAGCCGGGATATGGCCTCGCTGCTCCTTGACGACTTCCGGGACGCCGTGGCCCACTTCTCGAAGCATCCGGTCACGGTGCCCATGTCGAAGGAGGAGTCGGGCGGGTTCAGTCATCTATAGCTTCTGGCCCTGCTCCACTATGACCAGTCACTAGCAACGTCGGATGGCTGGCCGAGACGGCCGGCCGGCCCAGGGCGCGGCGCGATCGCTGCGGAACGCGCATTGCTGGGCAGAACGCGTGGGCCGTCCGTCCTCACAGCCCGGTCCGACAGCGAGCACGGCCGCCTCGGCAATGCCGAACGGCCGACTCACCACGGCCTGAACCGACGTGCTGTGTGTCGGGCGTGATCAGGATCAGCTGACCTACCTGGCGGTCCGGGCGGCGCTGATCACTGCGGTCGCCGCGGGCCGCTGCCCGGCGCCAGGGTGGAGGAGCGCCGCCGCGAGGGTAGCTGACCTGCGGTCCTGGATCATCCAGCACAGCCAGCCGCCCGGCGGCGCCAGCCCCGCGGCCAGCAGCGGCGAGGTGGGGCTCGCCGCAGCGCGCCGGGCCGTCCGGGCCGATGGCATCGCCGGACCGGTTCGTCATCCCCTCGTGGTCGATATCGTGCCGCCCACCAATATCGCCGTCCGCTCCGTCCCGTGGGGGCTGGGCTCCTGGGTCCCGCCACAAAGCATCCGGCGGATTGCCACTACCTGGTCACCAGGCTGCTGTGGCGGCGCGCCCCGACGCGATCGTCGTGGAGATAGGCCTGCCGGTATCGCGCTATAGCCACCTGCGGGCGGCTATAGCGCGACCTGCGGAGCCGCGCGGACCAGCAGCCGGGCCGCGGCTGAAGTGCTCGGCCCAGCGAGCCGCTGAGCCGTCGGGCTCCGTTTACCTGCATAATGCTTGGCATGCGTTTGTCCGCCCGCGCCGACTATGCGCTGCGGGCCGCGATTGAGCTCGCGGCTGCCAGCGACGGCCATGTCACCGCTGACCAGCTGGCCAGGGCACAGAACATTCCCGGTAAGTTCCTGGAAGCGATCCTCACTCAACTGCGCCGCGGCGGCCTTGTCCGCAGCCAGCGCGGGCCCGATGGCGGCTTCTGGCTCGCCCGCCCGGCCGACCAGATCTCCCTGGCCGACATCATCAGGGCCATTGACGGCCCGCTGGTAGGCGTCCGCGGCGAGCGCCCCGAGAACCTCGGCTATACGGGGGCGGCCGAACCGCTCCAGGAGGTATGGATCGCGTTGCGCGCCAACGAGCGGGCCATCCTTGAGGAGGTCACGCTCGCGCACCTGGTGTCTAGGCAGCTGCCCGAGAGGGTCCGCGAGCTGACCGCAAACCCGGAAGCCTGGGTCTGATCCTGGATCTAATCCTGGGGCCTAGACGGGCACCATGTCGGTGATCTCTCGCGCGCGCCGCGCGACCTGCTCGATGACCGGCTGGTCGGCGTGCATGACGGCCGGATCGAGGACCTGGTCCTCTGCCGCGACCAGCCGCTGGGCCGTCGGCACGGCCAGATTGCGGGCCGGCGCGTCGCCGAGCCGCTCCGGGCCGATCGCCAGCTGCCGCCCGCCCGCCGGGCCAGCTGGCCTGGCCCCCGATACCGCGCCCTGCCTAGACCCTGAGGCGCTTTCGTGCAGCGGCTCCCTGGCGCCCGTCAGCACGGGCTCACTCTGCAGCTCAGCCAGCGCGAAGTTGTCCGACACTTCCCGGAGCACGTGGGACAGCGGCGCGCCCAGCGCGCCGCAGATGGAGGCAAGCAGCTCAGAAGAGGCTTCCTTCTGGCCGCGCTCGACCTCGGACAGATATCCGAGGGAAACTCGCGCCGCAGCTGAGACCTCACGGAGGGTGCGACCCTGCCGAAGACGCAGCCGCCGCAGCGCGTCACCGAGAAAGTGACGAAGCAGCACCATCGTCGCGCTCCCTTCCCAAGGCCGACCCGTTGACCTCTCCACCGTACCTGCCCTCACTGACTGTGCGGGAGAGGGCATAGGTGCGTGTTCGGTGAAGTAACACTGTAATCACACGTTATCTTCCCCTAGCAAGCCGAGCAGCAGCTCAAGCAGGCGCTCCACGGTTGCGACCCTGATCTGATGCCTGGTACCGGTGAGCGCGAGCGCGCGCACAACCGTGTCCCTTCCCTCGCTGACGGCTATATACACGGTGCCGACCGGGTGGCCATCCGATGGATCAGGCCCCGCAACGCCCGTCGTCGCCGCCCCGATACCGGCCCGCATACGCGCCCGGGCGCCGGTGGCCATGGCCGCGGCCACCTCCGGATGAACGGCCCCATGACGATCCAGCAGGTCAGCGGGGACACCGAGCATGAGTGCCTTGACGTCGGTCGCGTATGCCACCACCCCGCCCCGGAACGCGGCAGAAGCCCCGGGGATCGCGGTCAGCGCAGCGGCGAGCATTCCGCCGGTCAGCGATTCGGCAACGGCCAGTGTCTGGCCGCGGCTGGTCAGCAGCTGTACGACCGTCCGCGCCCGGCCGCTCGCCTGCGCCGGCCACGGATTGCCGGCGTCGTCCAGGTTCACGGCGCCTCGCCAGGACCGGTGACCGGCCGGCCGCCAGGCACCGACCGGCGCAGCCGCACTGCCCTGGCCGCGTAGTCCACCCCGGTCACCACCGTCACCACCACGGCAGCGGTCATCACGATGGTGCGCGTGGTGGCCAGCGGTCCCGGCAGGATGTACAGGCTGATCGCCACCACCTGCAGCAAGGTCTTCGCCTTGCCACCGCGGCTGGCCGGGATGACGCCCCGGCGGATGACCCAGAAACGCAGGCCGGTGACAGCAAGCTCGCGGAACAGGATCACGCCCGTCACCCACCAGGGCAGCTCGCCGAGGAATGACAGCGATACGAGCGCAGAGCCGGTGAGCGCCTTGTCGGCGATCGGGTCCGCGATCTTGCCGAAGTCGGTGATCAGCCCGCGGCGCCGGGCCAGTTCGCCATCGAGCAGGTCGGTGGCCGATGCAACGGCAAACGCGACGAACGCCGCAAACCGGAAGCCAGCGCCGCCCGCCAGCAGGAATGCCACGAATACCGGTACCAGGACCAGGCGTCCCACGGTCAGCGCATTCGCGATGTTGATCAGCCCGGGCGGCGGGATGGCGACGACATCGTCAAGCCCGTCTTCCGCCCCCGCACCGGCGTCGGGCCGGCTCAATGTGCTCACGCGCCTCTCGCGGGCGCCGTGGCCTCCGCGCTGATGACATCGGCTATCAGGTCGACCCCTTCGGACCCGGTGACGACCGCGCGAGCCAGATCGCCCACGGCGAGGCGGCGGCTCGACCTGACCAGCGTTGTCCCATCGACTTCCGGGGCCTGATGCGGTGCCCGCCCCACGTGACGTCCCCGGCCCGGGCTTTCCTCGATCAGCACATCCAGGACTTCGCCCTCGCGGTCTGCGGCGCGCTGGGTCATGAGCTCCTCAGCGAGGTCGGCCAGGTCCTCGACGCGCCGGGCGATCTCAGCGGGCGGCAGCTGTCCTGGCAGCGACGCAGCCTCAGTGCCGTCCTCATCCGAGTAGCCGAAGATCCCGATCGCGTCGAGCCTGGCCTCAGTCAGGAACAGCTCCAGCTCCTCGAGGTCAGCGTCGGTCTCGCCGGGAAAACCGACAATGAAGTTGGACCGGACGCCCGCCTGCGGGCACGCCCGCCTGATCTGATCCAGCAGCGTGCCAAAGCGCTCGCGATCGCCGAACCGGCGCATCGCGCGCAGCACGCTGCCGCTGGCGTGCTGGAAGGACAGGTCGAAGTACGCGGCGACGCCAGGCGTGGAGGTCATCACCTCGACCAGCCCGGGCCGCAGCTCGGCGGGCTGCAGGTAACTCACCCTGACTCGCTCGACGCCGGGGACGGCAGCGAGCTGCGGCAGCACTTCCTCCAGCAATCTCAGGTTGCCGAGATCCTTGCCGTAGGACGTGGAGTTCTCACTGACCAGCAGCAGCTCACGCACGCCGCGGCCGGCGAGCCAGGCCGCCTCCGCCACCAGGTCCTGCGGCGGCCGGGAGACGAACGCCCCGCGGAAGGCCGGAATCGCGCAGAAGCTGCATCTGCGGTCGCAGCCCGATGCGATCTTGAGCGGCGCCACCACTCCGCCATCAAGCCTGCGGCGCAGCACCCGCGGTCCCGAAGCCGGCGCGATGCCGGGCGGCAGATCGGCTATCGCTACGCCCGCGTCAGGCGCTGCGACAGTGCCGTGCCCTGGCGGCTGCGCGCCAGCCCCGGCGCGGCCCGCCGGCGAGACGGGGAGCAGGCGCCGGCGATCCCTGGGTGCGTGCGCTGGCCAGTTCTTCCCCGACAGCACCGCGTCGAGTCGCTCCGCGATGTCCGGGTAGTCGTCGAAGCCGAGGACCTGCGCTTCGGGCAGGGCCTCGGCAAGTCCGGAACCATAGCGCTCGGCCAGGCATCCGGCCGCGACCACCTTGGCGCCCGCCGCGGCGGCGCCGAGCAGCTCATTGATCGAGTCCTGCTTGGCCGCCTGGATGAACCCGCAGGTATTGACCAGGACAACGGCCGCATCCTCCTCGCCGGCCAGCGTCCAGCCGGCTTCCTCGAGCCGGGCAGCGAGCTCTTCCGAGTCCACCTCATTGCGGGCACAGCCCAGCGTCACCAGGCTCACGGTGCGCTGGGGGGGACGAAGCTCCTGTTCGCTCGGCACACCGGCAGACTACGGTAAGTCAGTCGATGCGCGGCCTGCGGGCGGCCCCTGGGCGAGGTCAGCTGACCGCCTTCTGGCCCGGCCCGAAACTCAGCGTGACCACCTGATTCGCCGATCCTGGCGGGACCGGGTTCTTGCCGTTGACGGTGAGCGAGATGCCGCCGGGATTGCCGATCACCATGCTCACCGCCTGCCGCTCTGTCCAGTGCCTGGCCGTGCCCGCAGCCACCACTCCGCTGAAGATGGTCTGCCCGCTGGCGGTGGTCAGCTGTACCCAGC
>CABEED010000558.1_pt1 | contig 17517 bp, 23 predicted proteins | sample 3423221 | NCBI WGS metagenome assembly CABEED01 (sample SAMEA5534333, study PRJEB31848) | metagenome | biome: tundra; feature: field; material: soil | place: USA | collected 2013-05 | depth 0.15 m
GTCGTCGGCGTAGCTCAGCTCGGTCGCGTTGCCGACGACGACCTTGACGTTGCCGCCGGAGTACCTGCCGGCCAGGTTCCTGGCAGCGGCGGCGTCGACTTCGACTGCGGTCAGCCGCGCCACCTTCTGCCGCAGCCACTCGGTGGCGGCACCTGGCCCTGGGCCGATCTCGAGCATGTCCGCGCCAAGGTCCGCGTGCTGCGTCAGGGACGGCAAGACTTCATCCTGGATGCGCACCGCCCACTCGGGGCTCGGGCACAACTGTGCGTGGTTCTCGTTCATAGCCCTGACGCTACGGACGGCCCTGACCGGGCCCAAGGGCGTAGGCTGCCATCCTGTGTCGCAGGACGGACAAAGTGCTGCGGGTGAGCCTGACCAGGCGGCTGCCGTCATGGTTGTGACCTTTCCGATGCCCGCGGGACTGGTCTTTGACTGGCACACCCATCCTGATCATCAGCTCGCCTGGGCGGCCAGCGGCGTGCTGACGGTCCGCACCGCCGCGGCCGCCTGGGTGCTGCCGCCAACCAGGGCGCTGTGGATCCCGGCCGGGCTGCGGCACGAGACCCTGTCGGCGGGCACCGCCACCATGCGGGCGCTGTACGTCAGGCCGGACCTCTGCCCGATCAGCTGGCCGGCCTGCACGCCGGTGGCGGCCAGCCCGCTGCTCGGTGAGCTCATCGGCTACCTGGAGGATCCAGGCCTGCGCCCGGATAGGCGCGCGCACGCCGAGTCCGTGCTCGTCGACCTGCTGCAGCCCGTGACGATGACGACCGTCGGGGTGCGCATGCCCGCAGCCGAACCGGCGAGGCAGGTGGCTCAGGCCCTCACCGGCTACCCCGCCGACGGCCGGACGCTGGCGGAGTGGGGCCGTCAGGTCGGCGCCAGCGAGCGGACCCTGGCCCGTGCCTTCGTGACCGGCACCGGGCTTCCGTTCGGCCACTGGCGGGTCCTGCTACGGCTGCAAGCCGCTCTGCCTGCGCTCGCCGCCGGCGAGCCGGTGGGGAACGTGGCCCGGCAGGTGGGCTACGAGTCTGTCAGCGCGTTCGTCGCAGCGTTCCGCAGGCAGACCGGCGTGACGCCGGCCAAGTACTTCCACAGCCCGCCGCAGCAGCCAGGCTAGAACCGCGAATGAGCTGCTTACAGTCGCAGTGGTTCAGGCCTGGCGGCGCGCTAGCAGGTAGCCGCGACGCGTCTCGATCTCCGCTGGATAACTCGCGCGATTCGGCATGCGCCATTGTCCGCAAACTGAATGAAGACCCAAGAGAAACACGCGTCAAAGCATCAGTGAACGAGGGACAGATCGGGCCTGTCGTTACTCCCTGGGCTGCTGCCGGCATTGCAGCGGCGGTCAAGGAACCATCCGGCCGCTGCCGTGGCGGTGGTAGCCGCCGCGCCCAGCAAACTTGTCGGCACGCCTGCCAGCCGCGGGACCGGATGCGGCTCGTCCTCGACCGCGGTGCCCGGGACCAGCGGGGCGAGGAAGAATGGCGCCCAGTAGGCCACTGGAACTGCTGCCGCGAATAGCCGGCTCCTGGTCGGGCCGCCCGCGCCGGACCATAGTGACCAGATGTTGAGAGATGACAACGTGGTGGTCATCGCGAGCGCGGTAACGCCGTGGAAGCGGGCATGCGCGGGCCAGCGATCGTTGAATATGTGCGAGTCATTCCAGTCCGCCGCGATGGGCGCCACAGCGGTGATCACATTGGCAATGGTGAGCAGGCTCCGGCCGAGCAACCGGTCACGCCGTGCGGCAACTGGCGGGGTCATCTGCGCCTCCGATCGGCTGGACGGACCGGCGTCAAGGCTACTCCTGGCCGCGATGCGCGTCTTGCCGGTGCAAGGCTGAGGTGATGCCATACGCCGTGCCGGGCTCGGCAGCGCCCGATGCAGAAGCCCGCCGTCACCTGCCGGTCATAGTCTTCATCTGTTAGCCCTGCATCGTTCGCGCTACCGCCAGGCGGAACTCCTACGGTTATCGCCGTGACAGAAGTGGGATTGGTCGTGGAAGCCCGCGGGGTGACCAAGTGGTTCGGGGAGATCATCGCCCTCGACCAGGTGGATTTCGATGTCGGTCCTGGCACTGTCCACGGCCTGCTAGGTCCCAGCGGAGCCGGCAAGACGACGTTGCTCTCCGCGCTCTTCGGCCTGGTCCTCCCCGACGAGGGGACACTACGGCTGTTCGGGCGCACCCGGGCCGAGGCCGGATCCGCCTGGCTTGACGGCGTGGGCGGGTTCGTCGAGACACCCCGCTTCTACCCGTACCTCAGTGGCGTGCGGTCACCCGCAGGACGCACGGCAGGTGACCGCCGCTCATCACGCAAAGCTTCTTGCCATAGGTGAGGCCGCGCGGCGCTTTGGCGGACAGGCAGAACCCGTCAGGCAGCCTTTTGCCGCCAGCCCCGGAACGACGAGAGCTGAGGCCAGCGGTAGAAGCTGCTATTGAGCTCCGCGGTGGTGCAGGAAGCTGCGTAACGGCCAAGCCGTCCGGCCGGCGGAAGCCCGTGCGGACAGAGTTCCGGCTCCCAGTGACCGTAGCTCCAGCCAGACGTTCCGATGCTCGTCACCATGCAGCGGCATTTGCGGCCCGGCGCGCTGTTGAAGGGTGCGGTCCGCGACGGCATCCGCGGGCCGGCGTCAATCGCTGCTTTCGCTGCCGGACGGGATGTCAGCATCCAGAAGCGCGCTTGCCCCGGCTGCGCGCGTACGCACATCCCCACACCGGTCCCGGAGCCGGTCCAGTGACTCGCTGTCGCCCAGCGGAACAGCCGCCTCCAGCCGCGCGCTCTCCTGCACTTCGGGCAGGTCCAGCACAGCATCGACCAGGCTGGCCCGGCTGCCCGGCGGAATATGCCCGGCCTCGGCACGCAAGGAGGCCCGGGCAACACCTTCGGGCCCTTCTGACGTGGTCACCTCCGCAGCGGCGACCATACGATCACCGTCCCGCACCTCGACATGCTGGTGCCGCTCATGATCGGTCATCGGATACCCCCTACGGCGGATTCGTAGCGTGACGGCACGCAGGCGCAGCGAGCCTGTTTGTGTTATCGAGCCGACCCCAACGCACAGTGCGGGAAATACCCTTCCCGCACCGCCGCAAGCGCGCACCAAGGCCTCATTCGAGGTTAAGCCCTCCGCCTGGACCTCGGCCCGCGTGCGGAGCAGCCGCGTGCGGCTACTTTGCCTTGGCTCAAGGCCTCTCCCCCGTGCGTGGCGGGATTGCGCCCTGCCCCGCCACCCGCCGCCAGGCTGACGCCGAATTACCGGCAGCCCAGGCACGGCCCAGGGGAATTGCGCTTAGAGTTCGTCTTGCTGCTGCTCGGGCGAATCAGGGCTGAAGTATTTGTCATCTTCCCGGACCTGCGCGACGTCGGCGGCAGCGGCGCTCTTGATGTCGTGCACGGTTGGATCGTCCACGCCGGTCGGGTTGACCAAGCGGCGCAGCGGGTGCGCCCACGGCCGACCACGCAATACCAGCGGCAGCACCAGGCCGATGACACCGGCGACGATCACGATGATCCCCACGTCGTGCAGGTTCAGGCCGAACGTCGAACCTGCCGGCACGGCAAACAGCAAGACCGCGCCGACAGCAATCAGCAGAAACCCCATACCGGTGCCCATTGCGCTTGGACCGCCGGGGCGGCGCGGGCCGGCGCGGCGCGGGCCGGGCCGGCCGGTCAGCAGCGGGCCGCCTCGCCCAGCCAGGAGCCTCACGACTGCACCCAGCCGAACCGCCGGCCCGTGCGGCCACCGCTGTCCCGGCCAGTAACCAGCCGGCAGGTCGGCATCGCGACAGCCGCCCTGGTGATGACGGCGGTCCAGATCGGCCGGCCGGCGGAAGACGCGCGCACAGCGCGGACAAGCAGACCACCCATCGGGCCGCCAGTCAGCGTTCCGCCCAAGCTGCCAACGCATCTGACGATTCGTCGATGTGATCTTTGGTCACCGGCCGGGATCCTGGCGAGCAACCCATCCCTTTCCTGGCGCCTTGCCGGCACCGGTCCAAGCGGCTGGAAAAAGCCTGAAGCCTTCCTGCGGCCGCCGTATGTCGCGAACGCAAATGCCGGGGTCCAGAGCAATAACTTCAGCATACGCGCCGCCGACCCGTGCGAATAGGGCATCTGGGCTCCAGGGAATCCTCCAGAATTCACGCCGGGCACCTTTGGCCCGGTAGCTGACCGCATGGTCGAGCACCGCCGGGTCAGGCCGACCATGCGGGCCGGCCCGTGCCGGGGACGCCGTCTGCGACCGCCGCACGATCGAGCTACACGTCTGCCAGCGAGTAGCACATCGGGAGGCCGCGCAAGCCACACGCGGGCCCTGCGCGCGTTCCTGCAATCACCGCGTGCCGCCTATCGAGCACCAGCGCAGGGTTCAGTCCGGCCAACTGCTCCGGACCTAGGCATCTGCATTCGCGGAATTGCGTATGCAGCGGGAGGGCCCGGATTTCTCTATTCGTACACGGACCGGTGCCAGAGAGACCAGAGAGACGCTTCGGCCAAAGGACGGCGAGAACCCGCGGGAGAATCCTTCTCCCACCGCGCTCTGCCCGGCAACACCGACATCCGCGCACGCCACTTATGTCACTGACTAAGGAGTCGGCTATGGGCATCATTGCATGGATCGTTCTCGGGCTGTCTGCTGGCTTGCTACAGAAGTTGAAAGGCTTGGGTCTGGAACTGTCCTGATCATGGACGGAGTGTCGGCGTGATTCCGGCCGGCGGATGATCTATGCCGGGTGTATGAGGTACCCGGATAATGGCGGCCTGTCCGCTCAGGGACAGGTCCGGCTCGAGATGGTGCGGCTGCAGGCTGCGCGGATGTCGGAGCAGGATGTCAGCCCCCCGGCTGCCTGGGGCTGGGATCAGGACCAGCGGTGGACCCTGGCCCGGGTCACGACCCTGATCGGCAGGCTGTTCCACGTGCGGTACACGCTGCGCTGCACTTCGTACTTACTGCACCGGATCGGCTTCACCCCGCAGGTGCCGGTGCACTGCGCCGTCGAGCGCGACGAGGACGCGATCACCGCCTGGCATGCCGTGACCTGGGCGAAGGTTCGAGGCTAGCGGCGACCGGAGCGTGGATCTGCTTCGAGGACGAGGCCGGCCAGACCCTGCGGCCGCGAAGGCCCGCACCTGGGCCCGCCGCGGTCACACCCCTGTGGCCACGGTGTCCGGCGGGGGATCCGGGCGGGTCTCCATCGCCGGCCTGGTGTGCCTGCGGCCGGGCACGCGGAGCCGCCTGCTCTACCGGATGCGTATCCACCGGGGACACAAGGGTGAGCGCCGCAGCATGTCTGAAGCCGGCTACGCCGGCCTGATCGCCGCCGCGCACCGCCAGCTACACGCCCCGGATCTCAATCCCGCCGAGGGCGTCTGGGCGAACATGAAGAACGGCCTGGGCAACCTCGCCGCCAGCAGCGGCGGCCAGCTGGCCGCCGTGAAGAACCGGCTCAAGCGCATCCAGTACCGCCCGCCCGCATTGACGGATTCCTCGCTCAGACCGGACTCAGCCTCGAACCCGAACCGCCGTATAGCCCGGACTCTGGCCTAAAGAGAGCTCCCTAGGCCGCGCGCTACAGTGCCGCAACGCGCTGATCTGCGGTGTTGCGGTGTAGGAGCAAACCGTAGATACACCTGCGATCTGGCCGCCTGGGGCTGTGCCTGCGGGGACCCATGGCCGCAACGCAACACCACGCACGGGGCTAGGGCGTGTCCCGTGGATCATGGAACGGGATCGCGCAGCCAGATGCTGACCGAGGCGACGTCGATGGTTCCCTGGTAGATGCGCTCGCGCTTGTCGTAGCGGGTGGCCACGGCCCGGAATTGTTTCAGCTTGCTGAAGCAGCGCTCGACGGTGTTGCGCTTCTTATACCAGCCGGGGCCGGAGACGGGCGGGCGGCCTCCGGAACGGCCGCGGTCGCGGCGGTGTTTCTTCTGGTCTTCCTTGACGGGAATGACGGCCGTGATGTGGTGGCGGCGCAGCCAGGCGCGGTTCGCGCGGGAGGAGTATGCCTTGTCCGCCATCGCGCGGCCGGGCCGCCGCCGTGGCCTGCCCAGGCCGCGCCGCCGGACGCGGATCGCGTCCATCAGCGGGATGAACCGCGGGGAGTCACCGTGCTGGCCCGGGCTGGTCAGCCGGGCGACGGGCCGGCAGCGCAGGTCAGCGGCCAGGTGAATCTTGGTGGTCAGCCCGCCGCGGGACCGGCCGATTGCCTCCCGGCCGGATTTCCTGTCATTCGCTAAAGCCCCCCGCGCGGTCATCAGCAGCCGGGACACGGCGGGCGCCAGCCGCGTGCTGATGGGCGCGGGCGACGGTGGAATCGGCGCTGACCGTCCAGTCCTTGCCCTCGGCCTCATCACACCCGGCCCGCAGCCCGTCCAGGATCTTCTCCCAGGTCCCGTCCAGGGACCAGCGGCGATGCCGGTTGCAGATGGTTTTCCAGTTCCCGAACCCTTCGGGCAGGTCCCGCCACGGGCAGCCCGCCCGGGTGCGGAAGAAGATCCCGTTGATCACCGTCCGGTGATCGGCCCACCGGCCGCCACGCCGCTGCGGGCCGGCGGGCAGGAACACCCTCAGGCGCTCCCATTCCTCATCGGACAGGTCATGGCGATTCAGTCGATCAAGCACCGTACTGATCTACACGACCCGGCCACAAAGATCCACAGGACACGCCCTAGGTGTGCCTGCCGGGTAGGGTCTGCCCCCGAGAGGATGCGTGACGAGAGATGCGTGACGAGAGGATGCGCGGTGTCTGCCATCGATGACCTGCTTGGCAACAACCAGCGGTACGCCGGCACATTCACCGGCGAGGCGCCCGGCAGGCCGTCCCGCGCCCTGGCGGTCGTGGCCTGCATGGACGCCAGGATGGATATCTACGCGCTGCTCGGCCTGGCGCCGGGCGAGGCGCACGTGATCAGGAACGCCGGCGGCGAGATCACCGAGGACTCGCTCCGGTCGCTGACCATCAGCCAGCACGAGCTTGGAACCACGGAGGTCATGCTGATCCACCACACCGAGTGCGGCATGCAGACCTTCAATAACAAGGACTTCAAGGCTGAGCTGCTGGCCGAGACCGGCCACAAGCCGCACTGGGCCACCCAGGCGTTCACCGACGTCAAAGCCGATGTCAGGAAGTCGATCGCCCGGGTCAGGGACTGCCCGTTCCTTGCCCATACGCATTCGGTGCGCGGGTTCGTGCTCGAGGTGACCAGCGGGAAGCTGCACGAGGTCAGCTGACCGGGGTCGGCGCCCAAGATCTTGTCCTGGAACGACGCCGCTACCCGGATATACGGCTACACGGCCGAGGAGGCGCCGGCCAGCCGATCGAGATCGTCATCCCGACTGTCCGAACCGCCGTAGACACCAGACCCTGGGGCTGGCTTCGCCCGTTCAGGCGCCGATCCGGTCCCCCCGCAGGCCACCGCCCCGCCCGCAGCGGCGCTCGCCGCGCAGTCCGCCAGCGATGTTCGCGCCGGGCAAATCCCGGCCGATGCGTCCGCCCCGCAGACTGACCGACGAAGGGCACCGCAGTGAGCACCGCAAGGAAGATCGCGCACAAGGCTGAAGCGGTCAAGGGCGGCGCCAGGAAGACCGGCGGCCGCATCACCGGTAGCCGGCGCCTCCGGGCGAAAGGGCGCCTTGGCCAGGCCAAGGGCGACCTCAAGCAGGCAGGGCGAAGATCAAGGACGCCTTCAGGCGCTGACCATTGCAGCGCGGCCAGCCAACCCCGCGCCTCCCGGCCACGAGCGGGTGCTCAGCCTAACGCTCTCCCTCGCGATCGGGCAGTCTTATGATGGGTTCGCCCCATTGGCGGATTCCTGAGTCACATCCCGACCTGAATTGACCCCCTGTGCCCGACAGGCTCGGCACGAAGTGGAGGCCGACGTGACGGCCATCGGCTCCCCGGCGGCGGATCCGTTCTATGACGCCCGGCGCGGTGTTTACTACACCAAGCCACTCCTTCGCGGCTGGCTGCACCTGCTCTGGTTCGCGGCGTCGCTGGTACTCGGCCCGCTCCTGGTGATCCGCGCGCACGGAGCCACGCGGATCACCGCGCTCATTATCTACGCGGTGAGCGTGAGCGGGCTGTTCGGATTCAGCGCCTTGTATCACCGTGGCAACTGGACTGCTGCGTGGAGGCGGCGTCTTCAGCGCCTGGACCACGCGATGATCTTCTTCCTCATCGCCGGCACGGCAACTCCCGCCTTCCTCCTCACTGGACGCGGCACCTTCGGGTTTGCCGGCCTCGTCGCGATGTGGACACTGACACTCACCGCCGCCGCTATCCACCTGACCTGGATGGACGCGCCAGAGCTTCTGGTCGGCGCGACGTTCGTCGGGCTGGGCTGGGCAGCCGGCCTCGCACTGCCGGGGGTATGGATCCACGCCGGCGCGGCGGCGGGCGTTCTGATGATCGCAGGTGGCATGCTCTACACGGCCGGAGCGCTTTCCTACCACCGGCGCCGGCCCGACCCGTCCCCGTCAGTGTTCGGCTTCCATGAGGTCTTCCATGCATACATTTGCGCCGCCGCGGCCTGCCAGTACATCGCGATAGCACGGTTCATCGCCTGAAATCGGGTCTGCCGCCTGGCGTTAGTGGAATCTTTTTCCGGATGCTCCAGTGTGCTTGTGCATTCGCCCCGAGCGGCGGCCCCGATGGTGGCCAGAACGCTGTAGTGGGTGATCGGCTCGGCACATCTGCCGGGCCGCACCAGCTGGCCCGCAAAAATCATCGCTATGTGATTACTCTGGCTGCCGTCGTCTTCGTCCCAGGTGAGGATCAGCAGGCTGTGGTACTTCATTGCCCAGTCCGCGAAACCGCAGATGTGCGCGCAGCCAGGTATCGCCGGCCGCGACACTGCAGGGGCAGCGGGGTTACCGATGATGTCTGCTCTGGCACCGCGGTTGACTGACAGCCCGGCGTCCCGGACGTGGCGCCACCGCCCGTGGAGGGTCGTTCTGTGCTGGCCGGCGTGGCTGCCGGCGACGTGGTCCGGCCAGGCCGACCCGCGCCGGCCACCAGCCGTGCGTGCGGCTCACATGCGCCTTCATGCTGCCCGCGCCATCATCTGCCCTTCGCCGTCATGCCCGCTGCGAGTCATATTCGCTCCCCGCTGGCGGCGCCCGCGGCGCCCGCCCCGCTGGCCGAGCACTCCACCAACTGCCGCATCGCCTTCGACGCGATTAGCGACGCATTCATCACCGGAGACCAGGCTGACCGCATGATCAGGAAGTCTCTCCCCCGGCCGGGGCTGACGATCACTAATACGACCTGATCGATACGTTCGTGGACGGTCGTACGATCGCGATACCTGCCCTGGAGAGCATGGACAGGTCGACGTCCCACCGGTACTCCGACCTCGCCTCCCACAGGTCCCCGGCCGCCAGAACGTGCCGTTCAGCTTCGGCGCGGCTCATCCCGGTCACCGCCATCAGGTGCGCGAACGCCTCCTCAGCCCGCCCGGTTTGGTTGGCGCGGCCGAAGTGGGTCACCAAGTGGCAGAGGCTGCACAGGCACACCAGGCGCCGCAGCGTCTGAATCCGCGTTGGCTCGTCGTAGCTGAAGCGCTCGTGCGCCTCCATCTGGACGCCTGCCTCGCGGTCACGTGCCCGGCCGCAGGCCTCGCATAGATTCCCGGCGCGGTCGTAAACCATACGCCGCAGCCGATCCCAGTCTCTCGGCTCAACAGCGGCGCGCACGTTCCTGAACCACGAAGTAGAAGGGATCATCTCAACGAACAGGCCGGAACCGAACGTGCGGTCCTCGCCTGGCAGGAGATCAGGCAGGCGCTCCCACCGCTCCAGGCCGGGTGTTCCTGCTTTCCGCGCGAACCAGGATCGCGCTGTCGGATCCCACCGTGCACCCAGCGCCTTCGCCTGATCCTGCTCCGCGTAAGGGACGTCCAGCCACACGCGCCCGGCCAGCTGGCCGCGTTCGGTCGCGGTCCGCGGGCTGGCAGCCATGTCAGGGCTGACGGGCGGCAAGCGTCGTCTGAAGAACCGCATCTCGCCACCTCGCCTACCCTGGCTCAGTTTTCATCATGCATCAGGGTGCGAATTCGCGCTCCCGCGCAAGCGCCACAACCGTCGGCGACGCGGAGATATCAGGCTTCGGTGGCTGGATGACGGCCACTCGTTCTAGCCCGCCCAGCAGGCTCCCGGCCTGCCCGAGGTCTACCTCACCCGTGGTCTTCGTTCAGCAAGCGCATCGACTCGTGAACGAGGACAGGGAGTCCCCGCATGGGCCGAGCGTCGCAATCGACGTGCTCGGCCCCGTGGCGTGCCGCTGTGAGCTTCGAGGGTCTTGGGGCCGGGCTCACCAGGTGACGGCGGTGCGCGGGGGCGGCGCGCCCGTGCGGCACTAGGGTCACAGCGTGGAACTGCTGCGGACCCCGCGGGTTGTGCTGCGGCACTGGCACGAGCGGGACCTGCCGCCCTATTTCGACCTCTACTCACGCTCGGAGGTCATGCGCTGGCTCGGCCGGCCATCCCGCCGGGCGCTCGCCGATCTGGACGAAGCGCGCGACCGGCTCACGCGCTGGCAGGAGCGGGCGGCCGGGCTGGCGCTGCCGTACGGCCTGTGGGCACTCCTCCCGCTCGGCGGCAACGGGCAACCGGACTGTCCCGTCGGCACCGTGCTGCTGCCGCCGCTGAAGCACGCCCACGGGCCCACCGGCGAGGTCGGGATCGGCTGGCACCTCCACCCGAGCAGCCAGGGCAAGGGCCTCGCGACCGAAGCGGCTCGGGCACTGCTGGGCTGAAACGGGTCCTGGCGCAGACGGACCCGGACAACGCAGCCTCGCAAGCGGTTGCGGGCCGCCTCCGCGAGAATGAGCGAGACAGCCGCCGGTGCTTCCGCCGGGCAGTCGAGCCCGAGGACCTGATCGTCGACTCCGTCGACGTGCCCTGCGACGGGGCACAACTGACTGGCCGGGTACGTCGTCACGCCCGCGCACGTCGCCGCCTCCGGCCCTGCGGTGATCGTCTCTGGCGGAATCGACAGGGAGATGTACCTGAAGATCGGCGGCGCGCTCAGCGGCCGCGGGTTCACTGCGTTGCTGCTCGACGGTCCCGGACAGGGCGAGTCACAGCGGCGCGGCATCCATAGACGTCCCGACTACGAGACCGTCTGCGCTGCGGCGTTGGACTTCCTCAGCGGCCGAAGCGACGTCGACCCGGCGCGCATCGCCATGCTCGGCCAGAGCCTCGGCGGTATGGAATTTGGTCCGAGCAGGGCGTGAGCCTGCTTGGCAGGCAGGACTGGCTACCTGGCCTTTGGGTTGGCGTCGGCCGGCTGAGGGGGCACGTTTCAACGCGATCGGCCGGGCCGCCGGTCAGGTGCTGAACTCGAGTAGCTTGCGGTACCGGCGTCGGTAGCGCGGTTGGATGAGAGCATTCAGGGCCAGTGTGGTCTGTTTCGTGACGTAGTCCTCGAAGCCGAAGGTGCGCTCGAAATACCAGTGCTTCAGCGCCCAGCCGTGTGCCGCTAGCAGCAGGTTGTAGGCGACGAGTTCGACGTCGACGGGGGCGAGAACACCGGCCTCGATCCCGTCGGCCAGCAGTGCCCGCAGCGGTTCGCTGGCCTGAACCTCCAGCTCCTTGATTCTTTGCCGGCCGTCCTGGCTAAGGCTCCTGCTCTCGCGGTAGGTGAGTACTGCCGCGTTCCGGTGCTGGTCGATGACCTCGCAGTAGGAGCGGAACGCCGCCATGAGCCGGTCCACAGGGTCGTGGCCTGCGGCTGCGATCGCGTTCGGGACCCTGATGGCGAAGGCGTCGAGCACGTTCACGATCACGGCGAGGAGGAGGTCGTCCTTGCCGCCGAAGTAGCGGTAGATCAGCCCGACGCTGACTCCGGCTTCCTCGGCAAGGGCTTGCATCGAGACCGCATGTGAACCATCGCGCTCCATCAACCGGGCCGCGGCGGTCATTAGCTGCGCGCTGCGCCGCCGGGCTCTTGCCTGGCGTGCGGCCTCGGCCGGGTCGAGGTCTGCTTCGTGAGCGGCGGAGCTCATCTCACCTCCGGCGGCATGAGTGAACGAAGAGTCATCCTAGTCCGAGGCGCGCCCTGGCCCGCCTCTTGACCCACGACAGATAGGAATATACATTCATTATTAGTGAACGAAGATTCACTTCAGGGTGGTGGGCTCCAGCCGGGAGGTGCCGGCTCGATGACGACGTTCGAAGACATCACTTACGTGGTGGAGGACTCCGCCGCGATCATCACGATCAACCGTCCCGGCAGGTACAACGCCTTCCGCGCCAGGACGGTGGAAGAGATGATTAAGGCCTTCCGCCTGGCATGGGTGGACAGGCAGGCACGTGCCGTGATCCTCACCGGCGCCGGCGACAAGGCGTTCTGCGCGGGCGGCGACGTCAAGCAGCGCGCCGAGACCGGGGACTACGGGCCGAGCGAAAGCGGCATGTTTGAGATCGGCAGCCTGCACAAGGTGATCCGGGACATCCCCAAGCCGGTGATCGCAGCGGTGAATGGCATCGCCGTGGGTGGTGGCCACGTCCTGCATGTCCTGTGTGACGTGTCGATCGCCAGCCAAACGGCGCGCTTCGGCCAGGCCGGCCCGAAGGTCGGTTCCTTCGACGCCGGGTTCGGATCGGCGTACCTCGCCCGTGTGGTGGGGGAGAAGAAAGCCCGGGAGATGTGGTTCTGGTGCCGGATGTACGACGCCGGTGAGGCCAAGGAGATGGGCCTGGTGAACAAGGTGGTACTGCCGGAGGAGCTGATGACGGAAGCCCGTGCCTGGGCGCAGGAGGTCGCGGCGGAGAGCCCGACCGCGATCCGCTTCCTCAAGCAGTCCTTCAACGCCGACACCGACCATCAGGCAGGGCTGAGCAGCCTGGCCATGTCCGCGCTCGACCTGTTCACCGCATCCCCCGAGGGGATCGAAGGTGCGTCCGCCTTCACCGAGAAGCGCAGGCCCGACTTCGACCGGTACGTCAACTGGCACTGACCCGAGCGACAACCCACAGCCCGAGGGAACCCCGGCATGGACTTCAGTTTCAACGACGACGAAGAGTCGTACCGCACTCAACTGCGGCGCTTCGCAGGGAAGGTCCTGGCTCCTCACTACCAGTCCGGCGACCGGGCGGGAAAGCTCCGGCCCGCCCTCGCCACTGAGATGGCCGGAATGGGCCTGACGGGTTTGCGCATCCCGGAGCAGTACGGAGGCCAGGAGGCTTCGGCCGTCGTTGCGGGAATGGCAGCCGAGGAGGTGGGACGCGCCGATTTCAACGCAACGTACTTGATCATCAAGACTGCGCTGATCAGTGACGTGCTCGTCCGCAACGCCACCCCGGAACAGCAGGCCCAGTGGCTGCCGGTGATCGCTTCAGGAGAGGTGATCCCGTCGCTGTGCGTGACCGAGCCAGGGCATGGGACCGATGCTGCGCAGCTGGAACTGCAGGCGGTCGAGGATGGGGACGGCTGGCGGCTGGAGGGCGAGAAGACCTCCATCACCTTGGGTATGGACGCGCGGACCGGCCTGGTGCTGGCCCGGACCGGTGGCGCCGGCGCGCGTGGGGTGAGTGCCTTCTACGTGGACCTCGATGAACGGCACGTCGCCCGGAGAGCCTTCGATGACCTCGGCAGCCGCTGTATCGGCCGGGCCGCCCTGCACTTTGATGGCCTTCCGGTCTCACGTGACCACCTGATCGGCGATGCGGGTGATGGTTTCGTGTCGGTCATGCAGGGGTTCGACTACTCCCGGGCGATCATCGGCCTAGCGTGCCTGGGCGCGGCACAGGCCTCCTTGGAGGAGGCGCTGCAGTGGGCACGAGACCGGGAGGCGTTCGGGCAGCCGATCGGCAAGTTCCAGGGCGTGTCCTTTCCACTGGCGGAATCCGCCACCTACCTGCACGCCGCCAGGCACATCTGCTACGAGGCGCTGTGGAAGAAGGACCGGGGCGCCGAGCATAGCGCTGAGGCCGCGATGGCCAAGTTCTGGGCGCCCAAGCTGTCGGCCGAAGTCATCCACCAATGCCTGCTGACGTTCGGGCACCTGGCGTACTCAACCGATTCCCCGATCGGGCAGCGGCTGCGTGACGTGATCGGCCTGGAGATCGGCGACGGAACCGCCCAGGTATCCAAGCTGGTGATCGCCCGCAGCCTGCTGGGCCGCGCCTACGCGCCCTGACCCGGCAACGACCACGAAAGGCGGCAGGCAGTGGGAAGGCTGGACAACAAGATCGTGATCGTCACCGGTGCCGGCCGGGGCATCGGCAGGGCCATCGCTGAAAAGCTCGCATTCGAGGGCGCCACGGTTGTCGTGACCGACATCAACGGGCCCTCGGCCAGGGACACCGCTCAGGCCATCGGCGGGTCAGCGATCGCGATGCACGCCGACGTCACGTCGCGGGATTCCGTCCGCACCGTGGCGGAGCAGGTGAAGAGCCGGTTCGGGCGGATCGACGTGCTGGTCAACAACGCCGGCTGGGACAAGGCCGTCCCATTCGTCGACTCCGACCCCGCGGACTGGGACCGGGTCATCCAGATCAACCTGTACGGCGTCCTGAACACGTCGAAAGCCGTCCTCCCGATCATGGCCGAGCAGGGCTTCGGGTCGGTGGTGAACCTCGGGTCCGACGCAGGGCGGGTCGGCTCGTCCGGTGAAGCCGTGTACTCGGCGGCCAAGGGCGGGGTGATCGCCTTCACCAAGACGATCGCTCGCGAGATGGCCCGCTTCAAGGTCAACGCCAACTGCGTCTGCCCGGGGCCGACTGACACCGCGTTGTTCGCCTCGATGGGCGGCGACAACCCGAAACTGCGGGAGTCGCTGACCAGAGCCATCCCCTTCCGTCGCCTGGGGCAACCAGGCGATCTTGCCAACGCGGTCGCCTTCTTCGCTTCGGACGAGGCTGCGTTCATCACCGGGCAGACCGTCAGCGTCAGCGGCGGCCTCACCATGAGCTGACCGGAGCATCTGACAATGGCCCTTGAGACCATCCTGACCCGGGAAACGATCGACGAGTACACCAGCTACGGGTACTGGGTGAACCGCGTCATCACCGACTACCTGGACGACGTGGCCGAGCGCGCCCCCGGCAAGACCGCGTTGACCGGCCCGCGCCGGCAGTTGACATACGCCGAGCTGAAGCGCGAGGTCGACCATTGCGCGCCGGGACTGCCCGAGCTAGGTGTCGGCACGGGTGATGTTGTCTCCTAGATCCCGAACTGGATCGAGTGGATCGTGGTGCGCTACGCAGCCACCCGGATCGGCGCGATCAGCAACCTGCTCATCCCGATCTACCGGGAACGGGAGGCCGGCTTCATGGCGGGCCTGGCCAGATCGAAAGTGATCGTGGTGCCGGCCGGGTTCCGCGGGTTCGGCTACCCGGCAATGATCAGCAAGGCGCGGATGAAAGCCCCGGCGCTCGAGCACGTCCTGGTGATCGACGACAAGCCGGGCCAGGGCACCTCGTCCTGGGAGGACTTCATGGCCACGTCCTGGCAGGAGCGCCGCGACCCGGCGTCCCTGCCGGGCCTGCGGCCAGATCCCAGCGCCGTGACCCTGCTCATCGTCACCTCCGGTACGACCGGCGAGCCGAAGGGCGTGATGCACACGCACAACACCGCCGTGGCGGCCAGCAACCCGCTCCCCGCACGGCTCGGGATCGCCGCGGACAGCGTGATCCACATGGCCTCGACGCTGGCGCACCTGACGAGATTCCTCTACGGCGCCCGGCTGCCGGCCCAGAACGGCGCCACCGCGGTCTTGCAGGACGTCTGGGACGCGGCGCGTTTCGTGGAACTGGCCGAGGAGCACCGGATCACCTGCACCTCCGCCGCGACTCCGTTCCCGCTCGATGCCACTCCGATCGGGCGCCACGGCGGTCCGCTAGCCTCTGTGCGCGCCGGCGACCTGGCCGCGCACGCCATCGCGGCCTGGGCGAACCGTCCGGGGATGCGGACCTGGTGATCGGCGGCGGTGCCGAGAGCATAACTCGGGTGCCGCGCGTGCTGCCGAGCTCGCGTTCCGCAGAGCTGCATGACACGAGCCTCGGCTGGCGACTGGTCAACCCGCGGACCCCAAAGGTGCGCCGGCGGCGTCACCGCGCTGGCCGGACGCGGTCACCTCGGGCCCGCGAGACCGGCACGGGCTGGTAGGAGAACGACGACAACGGGAACACAGCCGGAGGAAACATGGACCTGACGCTAAGCGATGACCAGAAGGCATTCAGGGCGGTAGCGCGTGAATTCCTCGACAAGGAGGTCCTGCCCCACCGCGCGGAATGGGACCGGGCCGAGGCGGTGGACCCGGCGATCATCCCCAAGCTGGGTGCGATCGGGTTCTTCGGGTTGACGATCCCCGGCGAATACGGGGGGATCGGCGGCGACTACATCACTTACTGTCTCGGCATGGAGGAGCTGGGCCGGGCCGATTCCTCGGTCAGGGGCATCGTGTCCGTGTCGATGGGCCTGGTCGGCAACGTGCTCCTGTCCCACGGCAGCGAGGAACAGAAGCAGCAGTGGCTTCCCCAGATCGCAACCGGATCGAAGCTTGCCTGCTTCGCCCTGGCCGAGCCCGGCGCCGGTTCGGATCCGGGCAACCTGGCGACCAGCGCTGTGCCCGACGGAGGCGACTACCTGCTGTCCGGCCAGAAGGTGTTCATCACCAACGCCACCTGGGCCGATCTCTGCCTGGTTTTCGCGCGCACGGGCGGACCGGGCCCGAAAGGGATCTCCGCGTTCCTGGTGCCCACCGGCACCCCCGGCTTCGAGACACGGGAGATCAAGGGCAAGCTCGGGCTCCGGGGGCAGGCCACCGCCGAGATGCCGCCACGCACCCTCACCGCCGCCACCGCAGGGGCTCTCGGACTGGCCGGAGCGGTGCTCGGCACGGTGGCGGCCTACATCGCAGCCATCGCCTACGCGTGGGACAACCCGCTCGACGGCCTCTCCGAGCTCTCCAGCGTCCCCACCGAGAACCTGCTGATCATCCTCATCGGCATGCCGCTGATCGCGGCGGCCGCCGGCTGGCTGCTCGCCGGACGCGAGCCAGCCGCCATCGCTCACCAGCCGATCGAGTGAACATGATACCGGGATGTGTGACGTCAATGAATGTCCGGTATGCCCTGCTCGCGCTGTTGAGTGAGGGACCCACGTATGGCCTGCAGCTCCGCGAAGAGTTCGAGGCCAGGACATGCGAGGTGTGGCCGCTGGACGTGGGCCAGGTGTACAGGACGCTGCAGCGGCTCGAGCGCGACGGGCTGGTGGAGTCCGACGGCGCCGGGGCGGACGGCCCGCAGAAGGGATTCCCGATCACCGCCGGTGGGGAGCGGGAGCTGGCCGGGTGGCTGCGCACTCCCCCGGATCTGGCCTCCCCGCCCCATGATGAGCTGGCGACGAGGATTCTTGTGGCGCTGCGGGTGCCCGGCACCCACGTGCATGAGGTGGTCCAGGTGCACCGCCGGTACCTGGTGGAGCTGATTCAGCAGTGGACCCGGATCAAGGAGGACAAGGCCAATCACGATCTGGACCTGGCGCTGGCGGTCGACGCCGAATTG
>CABEED010000565.1_pt1 | contig 17286 bp, 19 predicted proteins | sample 3423221 | NCBI WGS metagenome assembly CABEED01 (sample SAMEA5534333, study PRJEB31848) | metagenome | biome: tundra; feature: field; material: soil | place: USA | collected 2013-05 | depth 0.15 m
TTCCAGGGCCACTACCCCACCTATTCACCCCATGCCACCAGCGCGATCGTCAGCTCGGCGGCCGCGGGTTTCGGCGGCGGCCGGCCCGTCGTTGACCGGCCGGTGGCGTTCTTCCTGCGTCACTATCAGCTGCACGGCGGCTACACGCCCGGCCCGCTGTACGCCCTCGCGGCGCTGGCCGGCCTGCTCGGCTCGCTCGGCGTGGCCCGCCGCCGCATCCCTGCGGCCCAGCGCCAGCTGGCCCTCGCCTGCGTGCTGTTCTTCACCGCCGCCGCTGCGGACCTGGTCGCCTCCGACATCTTCGAGTTCTCCTGGCGCTACCAGCTCCCCGCCCTGGTCACCCTCCCGCCAGCGGGCGCACTCGGCATCGCCGTCATCACTGGCATGATCAGGGGCCGCGGGACGGCCGCCCACCAGGTCCCCTCGGTGTCCCGGCCGGCCGCGACGGCGGGCAGCGCCAGCCGGGTAAGTGACCAGCCAGGACAAGCGCCCGGCCAGGTGGCTGACCAGCCCGGCCGGTGACCAGCCCGGCCAGTGACCAGCCAGCCCCGTGCGGCGCCTCGGTGCGGTTGGCCAGCTCGAGCACGCCCGGGTTGGTCTCGCCGGCCATCCGCTCGCAGAAGTCGACCCCGACCAGGTTCTCCTGGAAGATGTTGTGGTCGAACATGTACTCGGCGGACTCGCCCAGATTGATGATCCGCTCACCGAGATGCGGCGGCCGGACGCCATAGGCCATGTTCTGGTTGTAGACCGAGCAGGTCGCGTGATTGTCACCGCAGATGCCGCAGATGCGGCTGGTGATGAAGTGGGCGTCCCGCGGGTCCTTGCCCTTCATGAAGATGCTGTAGCCGCGGAAGATCGACGAGGTGCTGTGGCACTCGACGACCTGCTGGTCGGACTACTGGACGTCACCCCGCAAGTGTCCTACGGTGCTTCCATGGCGCTTGAGGCAGGACGCCACCATTTGGACACCGAGCGCGGCCGGATCGTCTTAAGGACGTTTCGCGATGGCATGGCTGCGCAGGCAGGCCACGACCTGACGATCGAGGTGGGCAGATGGTCAGGCGACCTCACGGTGACGGATGACCTGGATCCCGTCGACCTTGAGGTCCGCATGGACACGGGCTCGCTTATCGTGCGCGAGGGCACCGGCGGGCTGAAACCGCTCACCGACAGGGACCGCCGTGAGATCGCCGTCACTGCATGCCGCGTGCTGGCGGCCGACCGCCATCCTGAAGCAAGCTTCGCCGCGACGGCGTTCAGGCCAGGAGCCCAGGGCGGCGGCGTGATCAGCGGCACGTTCACGCTGGCCGGCGTGGCACGGCCGGTCCAGCTCGAGGTCAGCCAGGCCAGCCCTGGCCACTACCGGGCCACCGCCACGGTCCGCCAGTCCGACCACGGCATCAAGCCGTACTCGGCTTTTCTCGGCGCGCTCAAGGTCCGTGACGCCGTCCACGTCGAGATCGACCTCCACCTGCAGGGGCAGGCGGGGCAGGCGGGTGCGGAGGGACAGTCGTGAGGCCCGGGACAGATGTGCCCGGGTCCGCGCCGTCCGGCCCGGACCCCGCTGTCACCGCCGCCTTCGAGTTCCGCGCGAGCCCGATGCCGGAATTCACCGAGCAGGCGGGCCGGGTGGCGGCCGCGAGTCACGCCATGGCGGTGCGGTTCCACCAGGGCGGCAAGCTCGTAGTATTCGGCAGCGGAGGCCCGAGCACCGACGCCCAGCATGTCGCGGTGGAGTTCGTCCACCCGGTCATCGTGGGCAAGCGGGCACTCCCGGCGATCTCGCTGACCTCAGACATGGCGACCGTCACCGGCGTCGCTGAGCGGGCGGGCATGGCAGGGATCTTCGCCCACCAGATCGCGATCCTGGCCGAGCCTGCGGATATCGCGCTCGGTATCTCCACCGACGGCGACAGCCCGGCAGTGCTGGCCGGGCTGCTGGCGGCGCATGACCGGGGGATGCTGACCGTTGCCCTGGCCGGGAGCGGTGGCGGCGCCATCGCGGCCAGCCCGGCCGTCGATCACCTGCTGCTCACCTCCGCGACCGATCCGCGGATCGTCAAGGAGATGCAGGTGACCACGTACCACGTGCTGTGGGAACTTGTGCACGTGTTCTTCGAGCAACCGGGCGTGCTCAGCCCCGGAGTGATCGCATGAACGGCGACGCCGCCGCGGGCGGCCGGCCGCCAGCCGCGGCGGAATGCCATGACGAGGTCTGCATCACCTGCTCAGACACTGCCGTCGCGGTGACCGTGCTGCGCCTGCTCGGCGATGGCTTCGCCCTCGTCGACACCGGGGCCGGCGAGGAGGAAGTCAGCGTCGCGCTGGTGTCGGCAGGGCCGGGCGACACGATTCTCGTGCACGCCAGGGAAGCGATCGCGGTGGTCGGCCGATGAGCAGCAGGCGGCCGGACACCGGCACGGGCTCCAGGGCGCACGAGTCGCTCTATCCGTTCCTGTACTCGGGCAGTACCGACCTCGCCGCCGTGCTGGAGGAGGCCCGCCGGTCGACGGTGGCCAAGGCCGCCGAGATCATGGACTTGCGCCGGGCGATCAGCGCCCGCGACGGGGCCCGCCTGCGGGCCTGCGCCAGGGACGCGGCTGCCCGGTTCGCCGCGGGCGGGCGGCTGCTCGCGTTCGGCAACGGCGGCAGTGCCACCGATGCCCAGCAGCTCGCCACCTGCTTCCTCAACCCGGGAGGCACTTCGCGGCCGCTGCCCGCACTCGGGCTGGCCAGCGACGTCTCGGTGGTGACCGCACTGGCCAACGATATCGGAGTCGAGGTGATGTTCGCCCGGCAGATCGCCGCCTTCGGCCACCGCAGCGACATCGCGGTCGGCCTTTCGACCAGCGGCAACTCGGAGAATCTGCTCCGCGCTTTCACCGAGGCCAGCAAGCGCGGGCTGCTCACCGTGGGCATCGCGGGCTACGAGGGCGGGAAGATGGCCGAGCTGGACAGCCTCGATTACCTGTTCGTCGCGCCATCATCGTCGGTGCACCGGATCCAGGAAGCGCAGACGACCATCTATCATGTTCTGTGGGAGCTCACGCTTGCCGAGCTCAGCCAGCAGGAGGGCAGCCGACGATGAGCCGCATGCTGGCCTATGATCTGGCTAACTGCTACGAGACAACGACTCTCATCGACGCCGCGCCGCGCGGCGGCGAGCCTGGCACGATTTGCGCCATCGAGCTGGAGCCCAGCGAGCGGCCGCCGGACGGCGGCAGTTCCGTCGCCGGAAGCCAGCTGTCCGACGCGCACGGCATGTAGCCCGATGTCGTGCTCGGGGTGCTGGCGATGCTGGGCGCTGATGCGGGCCGGGTCCTGGTGGTTGGCTGCGAGCCTGCCAGCGTCAATTACGGAATCGGGCTGAGCGCCCCGGTCACCGCGGCGGTGGGCGAAGCGGTACGGGTCGTCATGGAACTTGTCGCCGCCGCCGGCCAGCCGGTGGCCAGTGACGGCCTCCGGTGACTAGCGAAGGGTGATCACATGTGCCTCGGCATACCGGGTGAGGTGATCGAGTTCCTCCCTGATCAGCCCGACCTGGCCAGGGTGGACGTGAGCGGGGTACGACGGGTGATCAACATCGGCCTGCTGTCCGATGACCCGCCCGCCCCTGGGGAATGGGTGCTCATCCACGTCGGGTTCGCCCTGTCCAAGATCGACGAGGATGAGGCCGCAGCGGCCCTTGAGTTCCTCGAAGGGATCGGCCAGGCCTACGAGGACGAGCTCACGGCCCTGCAGGAATCGCGGATCGACTAGGAGCGTGGCCGCATGCGATTCGTAGACGAATTCCGGGACGCCGGCAAGGCTCATGCCCTCGCGGCGAAGATAGCGGATCTGTGTGAGCCCGGCCGCCAGTACAAGCTGATGGAGGTGTGCGGCGGCCATACTCACACGATCTACAAGCACGGCCTGGAGGATTACCTCCCCGAATCCATCACGCTCGTGCACGGCCCCGGGTGCCCGGTGTGCGTCATTCCGATGGGCCGGGTCGATGACGCCATGCACCTGGCGGCGCAGCCCGACGTGATCATGACATCGTTCGGCGACATGATGCGGGTACCCGGCAGCAACGGCTCGTTCTTTGACGCGAAGGCGGCCGGAACCGACATCCGCATGGTCTACTCGCCCCTTGACTCGCTGAAGATCGCCCGGCAGAACCCGGGCAAGCGGGTCGTCTTCATGGCGATCGGATTCGAGACCACGGCGCCCTCCACGGCGATGACGGTGCTGCGGGCTGCGGCCCAGGGCCTGGACAACTTCTCCGTCTTCTGCAACCACGTGACGATCATTCCGGCCATCAAGGCGATCCTCGACTCGCCCGACCTGCGGCTGGACGGGTTCATCGGGCCCGGTCATGTCTCCACGGTGATCGGATGCCGGCCTTATGAGTTCATCGCCGCCGACTACGGCAAGCCGGTGGTAGTGGCCGGCTTCGAGCCGCTGGACATCCTGCAGTCCGTCTACATGCTCATGCGGCAGCTGGCCGAGAGCCGGTCGGTGGTGGAAAACCAGTACACCCGGGTGGTGCCCTGGGACGGCAACGTGGTGGCACTGCAGGCCATTGGCGAGGTCATGGAACTCCGGCCCTATTTCGAATGGCGCGGTCTCGGCTTCATCTCGCATTCCGCACTCCGGATGCGGCCGCAGTACTCCAGCTTCGATGCGGAACTGCTGTTCGCCGTGCCCGGCGTGCGGGTCGCCGATCCGAAGGCGTGCCAGTGCGGCGAAGTGCTCAAGGGCGTGCTCAAGCCGTGGGAGTGCAAGGTGTTCGGCACCGCATGCACGCCCGAGACGCCCATCGGCACCTGCATGGTCTCTCCCGAGGGCGCCTGCGCTGCCTACTACAACTACGGGCGGATGACCCGCCAGCGGGTCAGGGAAGTGAGCCGGTCATGAGTGGCGGGCGGCTGCAGCAGCCCGCAGCGCACGACGCAGATGCTGAAGAGCCCAGCAGCGCCAGCCCGGGCGGGCGGCCCGAGCTTCCGATGGCCGACCGCGAGCGGCAGGTCCTTGACCGGATCGACCGGGCCCGTCAGCGCCGCCCTAAGGTCAGGGAAGAACGCATCACGATGTCCCACGGGGCAGGCGGCAAGGCTACCCAGACTCTGATCGAGGCGGTCTTCCTCGAGGCGTTCCGTAATCCGCTGCTTGAGCCGCTGGAGGATGCCGCCCGGCTGCATTTCAACGGGTCCAGGGTGGCCCTGACGACTGACTCCTATGTCGTCTCGCCGCTGTTCTTCCCGGGCGGGAACATCGGCGACCTGGCCGTCAACGGCACCGTCAACGACCTGTCCGTGGCGGGCGCGGTCCCGCTCTACCTGTCGGCCGGCTTCATTCTCGAAGAGGGCTTTCCCGTTGCCGACCTGAACCGGATCGTGGCGTCGATGACCGCCGCCACCGCGGCGGCCGGCGTCCAGGTCGTGACCGGCGACACGAAGGTAGTGGAGCGGGGCAAGGCCGACGGCTGTTATATCAACACCGCCGGAGTCGGCGTCATCGAGCATGACGGCATCCTGGGCGTCGCCAGCGCCAGGCCCGGCGACGTCGTGCTGGTATCCGGGCCGATCGGTGACCACGGCGTGACGATCATGCTGGCCCGCGGCGAGCTGGACATTGAGGCTGACGTGATATCGGACACCGCCCCGCTCAACGGGCTGGTCGCCGACCTGCTCCGGGCGGCGCCCGGAGTGCGCGCGCTGCGCGACGCCACCCGCGGCGGCGTGGCCACCATCCTCAACGAGATCGCCCGGGCGGCCGGGGTCTGCGTGGTGGTCCGGGAGGACGACATCCCGGTGCGCCCGGTGGTGCGCGGCGCGTCCGAGCTACTCGGCATCGATCCGATGTACGTTGCGTGCGAGGGCCGGATGGTCGTCGTGGTCGCCCGGGAGCAGGCCGATCAGGCCCTGGCGGCGTTGCGCGCCCATCCGCTGGGCGAGCAGGCAGCTGCCATCGGCCAGGTGGCCGACGATCCGCCCGGCATCGTCTTGCTCAAGACCGCGTTCGGCGGCACCAGGATCGTCGACCTGCTGGTTGGCGATCCGCTTCCGCGGATCTGCTGACGAGAAGAGCGCAGGAGGGAGTGGGCGGTGCACGAGCTGGCGATCACCGAGAGCGTTGTCGAGGCCGTGAGCGACCGGTTGCCAGGCGCCACGATCACCTGTGTGCGGCTGGAGATCGGGGCGCTGTCCGGCGTGGTAGCCGATTCGGTGCGGTTCTGCTTTGACCTGGTCGCCGAGGGGACAAATCTGCAGGGCGCGCGGCTGGAGATCAGCGAGCCCGCTGGCCTGTGCCAATGCCGCATCTGCGGCCGGCAGTTCGAGGCCGACGGGCCGATCGCGCTCTGCCCGTGCGGATCCGTCGAGGTCACGATCGTGGGCGGCCAGGAACTAAAGATCACTTCGGTAGAGGTGGCGTGAGATGTGCGCGACCTGCGGATGCTCCGGCGCCGCCGTCGTGCGGCTGGTGACCGCTGACGAGCCCGACGCGGCCGGCGGTCACCGCGCCGCCGGGCACCCGGCTGGCGCCCACGACGACCACGGCACGCATGACCACCGGCATCAGCATCATGATGACCTGGCACCTGACGAGTTCCTGATCAAGGCACCCGGCGACTCGGACCGGACCGTGCAGCTCCAGCAGAAGGTGCTCGCTAAGAACGACGCGCTCGCGCAGCGCAACCGCGAGTGGCTTCGGCAACGGGGCATTCTCGCCGTGAACCTGATGAGCTCGCCCGGCGCCGGCAAAACCACCCTGCTTGAGCGGACCGCCGGTGATCTGGCCGAGAGGATCAGCATCTCAGTCGTTGAGGGCGATCAGGAGACCGCGCTGGACGCCCGGCGCATCCGGGCGGCCGGATGCGAGGTGGTGCAGATCAACACCGGGGCCGGCTGTCACCTGGACGCTCAGATGCTGGCCGATGGGCTCGCTGCGCTCGATCCGCCGACCGGATCGATCATCATGATCGAGAACGTCGGCAACCTGGTCTGCCCGGCCCTGTTCGATCTCGGTGAGGAGGCCAGGGTGGTGCTGGCCTCAGTTACCGAGGGCGCCGACAAGCCGGTGAAGTACCCGCACATGTTCCGCCGGGCCGACCTCGTGCTCGTCACCAAGACCGACCTGCTGCCGTACGTGGACTTCGATGTCCGGCGCTACGCCGCCGATCTGAGAAAGGTCAGTCCGGGGGCGCTGATGATCCAGCTGTCGGCGGTAACCGGGCAGGGCATTGACGCCTGGTACCAGTGGCTGCGCCGCCGGACCCCGGCTCCCCAAGAGCGATGACCCAGGACAGACCTCACGCTCCGGCGGCTTCGCGAGGCCCTGATGTCACGGGCGGACTGGCTCAAGTACATATCCCGAAGACTTTGGGGCGGGTACTTTACCGAAGTCTTCGGGATAATCCTGATACTGCGCGGTGTGCTCAGCCCTGGCCGGCGGCATCCCGCGCTCCGGCGACTACGGCCTGGCCGAGACTGATCCCGCCATCGTTGCACGGCACCTGTGAGTGAACCAGCACGTCGAACCCGCGCGCGGTCAGCCTGCCGATCACCTCGTTGCACAGCAGCAGGTTCTGGAAGACCCCGCCGGACAGCGCCACGACCATCAGGCCGTGCTGCTCGCGCAGCAACGTGCAGCACTCCTCGATGACGGCGGCGACCCCGTTGTGGAACCGGGCTGCGATGACCGCGCGGCTGGTCCCCGCGATGAGATCGTCCGCCACCGCCCGCACCAGGTCAGCGCCGGCGACCTGCACCGGCGGCCCGGGCCGGATCCTGGCCCGGTAGCTGCCGCGCTCGGTGGTGTCGGCTAGCTGCTCGAGCTCAACGGCGGCCTGGCCCTCGTAGTTGATCGCGTCCCGCACCCCGAGGACTGCCGCGACGGCGTCGAACAGCCGCCCGGCGCTTGAGGTGAGCGGGGCGTTGATGCCCCGGCGCGCGAGCTGGATGGCGGGCGCCCAGCTTGCCTCGTTCCGCCGGGCGACGTCGAGCCCGGCAAGCGGGCCGCCAGCGGCGTCCAGGTAGGCCGCGGCCATCCGCCAAGGCTGGCGGATCGCGGCGGCACCGCCGGGCATCGGGACCGCCGCCAGGTGACCCGCACGCTCGAATCCGGCAAGATCAGCGACGAGAAACTCCCCGCCCCAGATAGTGCCGTCGGTGCCGTAGCCGGTGCCATCGAAGGCCACCCCGATGACCGGGCCGTCCGCGCCGTTGTCGGCCAGGCACGAGGCGATGTGGGCGTGATGATGCTGCACGCCCGCCAGCTCGACGCCGGAAAGGCCGGCCGCGTACCTGGTGGACAGGTAATCCGGGTGCAGGTCATGTGCCACCAGCTCGGGAGTGATATCGAACAGCCGCTTGAAGTGCTCGATTCCCTCGCTAAACGATCGCAGCGTCTCGTAGTTCTCCAGATCGCCGATGTGCTGGGAGATGAAAGCCCGACCGCCGCTGCCCAGGCAGAACGTGTTCTTCAGCTCCGCGCCGCAGGCCAGCACCGGGCGCCGGAAGCCGGCCCGCACGGCGAGCGGTTCCGGCACGTAGCCACGGGATCTCCTGAGCACGCTCGGCCGGCCGCGAAACGCCCGCACCACCGAGTCGTCGGTCCTGATATGGATCGCGCGGTCATTGGTCAAGAACGCGTCCGCCAGCCCGCTCAGCCGGGACAGCGCGTCGGCGTCCCGGAAGGCGATCGGCTCGTCCGAGACGTTTCCGCTCGTCAGCACGATCGGCCCGCCGGCCTGCCGGAGCAGCAGGTGATGCAGTGGCGTGTAGGGCAGCATGATGCCCAGCTGCCGGTTGCCCGGCGCCACGGCGGCCGCGATGCTGGCGTCCGGGCGCCGGGCCAGCAGCACGATCGGCCGGCGCGGACTGGCGAGCAGGTCCGCCTCGGCCTGGCTGACCTCGCAGAGCCGGGCGGCCGCGGCGGCGTCCGCCACCATGACCGCGAATGGCTTGTCCTCCCGGTGCTTGCGCTGCCGCAATGCCGCCGCGGCGCTCTCGCTTGCCGCCTCGACGGCCAGGTGGTAGCCGCCGAGTCCCTTGACCGCGAGCGCCTGCCCCTGCCGGAGGACGCCTGCCGCTATCGTCAGCGGGTCACCGAGCACTTGTGTCCCATCCGGCCTGAGCAGGGACAACCGCGGGCCGCAGGCCGGGCAGCAGACCGGCTGGGCGTGGAACCGGCGGTCGGCCGGATCGTGATACTCCGCAGCGCACCGGCGGCACATCGCGAACCCGGCCATGGTCGTCAGGGCCCTGTCGTAGGGCACATCGCCGATGATGGTGAACCGCGGCCCGCAGTTGGTGCAGTTGATGAACGGGTAGCCGTACCTGCGGTCGGCCGGATCGGCGAGCTCGGCAAGGCAGTCGGCGCACGCCGCGGTGTCGGCCGGCACCAGCGCATGCCGCTGGCCGTCGGGCGCACTGGGCGCGATCGCGAAGTCCGCACAGCCATCGGGGGCCAGCGGGGTCGCGGTGACCCGCTCGATCCTGGCCAGCGGAGGGGCATCCCGTTCCAGCGAAAGAAGGAATTCCTTAACGGCTTCCGGGGCCCCTTCAATTTCCGCGAAGACGCCGTCGACGTCGTTGCCGACCAGGCCGCCGAGGCCAAGGCGGGTCGCCAGCGAATAGACGAACGGACGGAAGCCGACGCCCTGGACGATCCCTTCGACCCGGACTGCCGTCCTGACGCGCTGGCTCACCGTTCCAGTCTGGCCGCATCCCCCGCTGCCCGCACCCGTTCAGCCCGCGGCCGCCGGCCGCGGACGGCCTCGCGTAGCCCGAAGGCGGGGCGGCGGAAACCAGGGAGGACCGGCGGGAAGAGGGGACCCTCCGTGTTCCCGGGAACGCGATCGCAGCCGTCGTCAGTGACTGGCGCGGCATAGGTCAGCGCGCTGGCGCGGGCCGGAGCCCGGCGAACAAGTCGTCCTCGGGCAGCGGCGCGCCGGTTATGTCGCGGGCCCTGATGAAGCTCTCCCGCCCGAATACGCGCTCGCCAAGATCCTGCGGGATCTTCGTGAACCACGATTCGCTGATCTGGCTAGCGTGCGCGAGCAGGGCTGCCCGCTTGCGCTCAAGGACTGGGCGGATGTCGATGTTGGTGCTGATCCGGCGCTCGGATTCGTCGATACGGCGCTGCTCATCGGGACTGAGGCTGGTGGTTTCCGGGATGTCAGCGCCCAGTTCGCGCAGTGCCTCCCAGATCTCCTGCCAGTCGCTGCGGCGCATCGCGGTCAGGTAGAGCTTGGCCGGGATGCCGGCGGCCGCTACCGCAGCCGCAGCCGCCCGGCTGGCATGCACATGGTCAGGATGCTGATAGGCGCCGTTGTCGTCGTAGGTGATCACCACCTGCGGCCGGTACTGCTCGATCAGGCCGCTGATCCGGACCGCGACATCGTGCTCAGGTATGTTGCAGAACGCGTCCGGCCGGTCCTTGAACTCCCAATCCGGCATGCCCGAGTCGTGGTAGCCGAGCAGTTCGAGGTGACTGACGCCCAGGTATTTGCAGGACTCTCTGAGCTCTGCCAGCCTGATCTGCGCCACTTCCTGCTCATCGTGCCCGTCGTCACCGGGCTTGAGGCCGGCCGGGCTGTCGCCGAATTCGCCGTTTGTGCAGGTAACGACGACTGTGCGGACTCCTTGGTCCGCGTATGTGGCGAGCACGCCGCCGGTGCTCGAGGCTTCGTCATCTGGATGCGCGTGCACGGCCATCAGGGTGAGTGTCTCCGCCATGGCTCCAGCCTGCCCGATGGCCGGGCGCCTTACGCACGCGGGCTCCCCCCGCGACGGAATGCGGGCGAAGGGGTCCGCAGCACTGCAGCACCGCCTGCCCGTACCGGCCCAGCTGAACGCCCGCGTCCAGGCCCCGGAATGCCTGGCAGCGCCGCCGGGGTTGACCGAGCATGGCACAGCGCGACGCAGGGCGACCGGGGGTGCGTGCTCGGCTGGCCGCGGAACGTGCCAGCGCCGAAGCCAGGCTCGGCGCGCTGGTGCGTGACTTCGACGGGATTGTCGCATCGCCTGCTGCCGGCGACGACGAGCACGACCCGGAGGGCGCGACCAACGCGTTCGAGCGGCAGCACATCGCGGCACTGATCGATCAGGCTCGCCGTCATCTCACCGAGATCAGCGCCGCCTCGGGCCGGCTTGATGATGGCAGCTACTGGACTTGCCAGGAGTGCGGGATGCCCATTGGCGAGGAGCGCCTCCGCGCCCGGCCAGCGGCTACGACCTGCATCAGATGCGCCGCCGCACGCCGGGCCTGAGGTTCTAGCCGGCAATCCCGTGGCCGCGGGGCCGACCGGCGGCGTCATCGGGACCGTCGTGGATGGCGGCCCAGACTGCCTTGCGGCGGATGCCGAGCAGCGTCCAGCCCCACGTGCTGGCGAGCGCGTCGGCGACGCGCAGCCCTCGGCCGTACTCCGCGGCGAACCCGGCAGGCTCAGTCCGGTCGGTCAGCCGGTACCGATGCACGTGCGTTGGCCAGCCGGAGACGACCGTCAAGCCAGGGCCTGGCGTTATGCCTCGGGCTTTCGGGCCGCAATGCGGCCAGCCCGGACAGCGGCGGCCAGACACGCATAGTCGTGTTCGTTCTCGTCGGCGTAGGCGGACGCGAATTCGGCGATCGCCGTATCGAACACAGTTGAGCTGCCGAGGTAGGCGGCGATGGCGATCCGGTCGCCAGAGCGCGCGTGGGCGCGCGCGAGTGCCCCGGCGCACAGTTCGCCATACAGCCGCATCGTGCGGTCACTCATCGCGCTGACGGCCGGTGAGTACTTCCAGTCGCGCAACTGGCGGACATAGAAGTCGCCACTGCGGCCGCGCGCCCCGCGCCCGGCGCGGTACCAGCCAAGGAAGATGTCGCTGGCCGCTTGCATGAGACGCTGGCCTGCTACCACGCGCTCACCCTGGCTGGCATACGCGCTGGCCCCCGCGAACGCGCTTCCCGCCGCCGGCCCAGCTTCCTTCACCTGCAGGAAGAGCCGGTCGGACGGGCTGGAGCCGAGCAGCAGGATTATCCAGCAGCGCAGCCCGACACTGCCGATCCCGACCACCTGGCGGGCGATGTCTGCCACCCGGAAGCGGCTGAGCAGGAACTGGCGGTCGGACTGCAGGGTGCGCTGGTAGCTGGTGATGATCCCGGTGAGCTGTGTCTGGACGCTGCGGGCCTGCGCGGCAGGCATTGCCGCGAGCGGCACGAGCAGCGGCGGGTCAGCGGCGATCCGGGGCGCCCCGTCGACGAGCCTGGTGAGCTTGGCGAATGCCCGCATGCTGTCCTCGCCGCGCCGCCAGGCCAGATCCTCGCCCGCGAGCCTGCGTTCGGGCTTGTCCAGGATGGCCTGATACTGCGCGCGCAGTTCATCAAGCTCGGTATGCAGATACCAGACATCGAGGCTGCCCAGCCCGGCTAGGCGGCGCATGGTGGCGCGATAACGGCCAACGGTGGCCCGCACGATCTCAAGCCGCTGTGCGTGGCGCAGGCCGTTACCGCGCGCCGCGACCTCCGCGCTCACCGCCAGCCGCTTGATATCCCACTCCCAGGGGGCGGGCAGGGTCTCGTCAAAGTCGTTGATGTCGAACACCAGGCGGCGTTCCGGGGACGCGAAGATCCCGAAATTGGACAGGTGCCCGTCACCGCAGGCCTGCGCGGTCAGCCCGGTGGACGGCGTGGCAGCCAGGTCGCTGGCCATCGGGAGCGCCGCGCCACGCAGGAAAGCGAACGGCGAGGCCAGCATCCGGCCGTACCGGATCGGCAGCAATTCCGGCACCCGCCCCGCCGCCTGCTGTTCCAGCAGCGCGATCGGATCAGGCCGGTCAGCGGCGGGCTCGTACCTCGCGTGGCTGGAGCGAGGCACCGCCGATCGCGCGGTCCGGCCGCGGGCTGCCCGCTCAGCGGGCGTCAGCGATGCTGGCAACGGGTCGAGCAACGCGACAGCCGTCGCGCTGGCGCCAGTGCCCGCACCAGCGGTCCCGCCCATGGGCGGGACCTGTCCGTGCTCGCGGCCGAGGTGGTGGCGCTGAGCTGCGTTGGCCTCGTCCCGGTTCCCGGGTCCTGTTCCTGGTCAGTGCTGCTGACCGCCGCCGGGTGGCTCCTGAGCCGGCTTGACGGGCGGCCCGATCCGCCCTGGGCGCCAAAGCGCGCCCAGCGTTCCCTCGGCTGCCTCCGTTCCGTGCGTCCCGCCCCCCTGGCCGCGCAGGATGTAGGCGAATCCGACCGCGATAGCGCCGCCGGCTACCGGGCCGGCCAGATACGCCCACCACGCGGTCCAGTCGCCGAGCACCAGGGCCGGCCCGAGCGAGCGGGCCGGGTTCATCGACGCGCCGCTGACCGGCCAGCTCCAGAGCCCGGCAAGGGCGATGTAGCTTCCGACACCGATCGCGGCCAGCGGCCCGACCTGCTGAGCCCCGGACGCGGTCCCGAGGATGACGCTCACCAGCCCGACCGTCAGGATCGCCTCCCACACCATGGCCGCCGCGGGCGGGATGCCGTGTCCTGGCAGGGTCAGGCCCGCGCTGCCCTGCCTGCCGATCAGCGCCCACAGCACCAGGGTCGCGAGCACCGCGCCAGCAAACTGGGTGACGATGTAGGCAGGTACCCGGCGCCAGGGAAAGTCGCCTCGTAGCGCGAACGAGATGCTGACCGCAGGGTTGAGATGCGCACCGGACATCGTTCCCATGAACAGGATGATCGCCGCCACCATCAAGCCGGGCGCGACGACTGCCGCTGAGGTAGGGATCACGTGACCGCCGAACCGGGCATTCACCATGCCGCCGCCCACCGCGACGAGCACCAGGAAAAAGGTCCCGAGTAGCTCGGAAAAGAGCCGGCGCCCCTCGTACCTGTCATCAAAGAAGTCAAATTGGCGCGCTATCGAGTTTGGCCGGCCGAACGAACGCAACGCGACATCGGCGCGGCCGCCGGGCCGCAATTGCTCCGCGACACTGGCCGCATGCTGCCTGGTCGGCTCGCTGGCCAATCGCTCACTCTCCCTGGGTCAGGCAGGCGCAGGCGAGCGCGGCACCGCGGCCGGACAGCAGCCTGCGGGCTGCCCGCTCGCGGCAAGCGTGGCCGCCTGCAGGGATACCCGCTTCAGCGTACGTCGCCGGGCATCCGGCGGCGAGCACGTCAGGCGCGAAACGCCGCAGGCGCGAAACGCCGCAGGCGCTGCGGGCGCGATCAGGCCATCCGGTCGAGGATCTCGCTGACTAGCGTCACCGGCGTCTGCGGGTGCAGGAACGCGAACCTGGCCACCGTCTCGCCCTCCCACGCCGATGGTGGCATGAACGCCACCTGGTCAGCGAGCAGTTCACCGGCCCAGCGGGCGTACCGTTCGTGATCCCAGCCGCGGCGGCGGAACAGGACCACCGACAGATCGGGCTCGCGAACCAGCTCCAGATAACCGCGGGCGCGGATCTCGGCCGCCGCCTGGCGGGCCAGCCCGATTGCTGCCTCTATCGCCTCGGTGTAGGCGCTCACGCCGTGCACTGCCAGCGAGAACCACAACGCGAGTCCTCGGGCGCGCCTGGTCAGGTGATACGCGTAATCGGCGGGATTCCACTCCGCCGGGTTGTCGTGGATGACGTCCAGGTAGGAAGCGTCCTGGCGGTGCACCGAACGGGCCACCGAAGGGTCGCGGTACAGGAGAGCGGCGCAGTCGTACGGCGCGAACAGCCACTTGTGCGGGTCGACGACGAACGAGTCACAATGCTCGATGCCGTCATAGGCCCGCCGGACGCTCGGCGCGAACAGCCCGGCCCCGCCGTAGGCGCCGTCCACATGCAACCAGAGCCCGTAGGCGCGGGCGACGGCGGCGATCCCGGCCAGGTCGTCGACGATCCCGGCATTGGTGGTGCCTGCCGTCGCCACCACGGCGGCCAGGGAGGACGGATCGGGGTCGGCCTCGATCGCGGCCCGCAAGGCGGCACCGGTGAGCCGGTGATCGCCGGCTCGCACCGTCAGCGCATCCATCTCCAGAATGCGGAGCGTGTTGATGATGGAGGAATGCGCATCAGCGCCGATGATCACCCGCCAGCGCCCGGCGGGCCCGCTCGTTACCCTCCGCTTGGCCATTTCGCGGGCCACGACAAGGGCGGACAGGTTCGCTGCGGAGCCGCCGGAGACGAAGCACCCACCCGCTGATTCAGGCAGCCCAGCCCGGTCGGCGATGAGCATGAGCACCTGGTTCTCCGCTTCGATCGCGCCGGCCGCCTCCAGCCAGGAGATGCCCTGGATCGACGCGCAGGAGACCAGCATGTCGAAGGCCAGCGCCGCCTTGGTCGGCGCGGCCGGGATGAAGCCGAGGAAGCGCGGGCTGTCCGCGGAGAGCACGGCCGGGGCGAGAGTGGCCGTGTAGACGCCGAGCACCTCGTCAGGGTCGCGCGGCTGATCGCCGAGCAGGCCCCGGAGCGCGTCGCGCAGCTCAGCCGGTTCCCGGGGGCCCCCATCGAGCGGGACCGGGTCAAGTCGCAGCCTGCGCTCCGCGTAGGCGAGCACGGACCTGATCATCTGCTCGGCAGTCGCATCCACGCTGTGCAGACCCTGTTGGCTTATTTCGGGTTCAGGCGGCGCGGCTGAGGTCGAGCCTCTGGAGGTGGGTGGTCCGGGTCCGGTCGAGGGGCCTGCCGGTCCACCAGGCATCGAGCCGGAGCAGGTTGACCGCGGCTGCGGCGGCGGCGTGTTCCAGGCGGGTCTTGTCCAGGCCGACGTAGCGGGCGTGGCGGATGCCGGTGACGTGGGTGGCCTGCCGCATGGTGCCCTCCACGCCGGCGCGGATGTTGTATCGCTGTTTCCAGTGCTGGCTGGCCTGCCCGGCCTTGGCGGCCGCGACGGCCTCGTGAATCTCGCGCGGGCGCAGGAATAGCTGGCGGCCATTGCGGACCGAGCTGGTGCACTGGGCCCGGGCCGGGCAGGCCTGGCAGGTAGCGGCGGCGAACCGGACCACGATCGCCTGTCTTTTTCCCTGCTGGACGCAGGGGCACCACACGGTGCTGGCGGCGCCCTGGGGACAGGTCACCTGCTGATGGTCCCAGTCGATGGCGAACGCCTCAGCGGTGTACCCGCCGGAGCGGGCCTGCGGCGGGCTGCCGGACAGCAGCGGGCCGAGCAGGGTAATGCCGCGGGCGCGGGAGCCCAGCAGCAGATCGGCGGAGGTGTACCCGGCGTCCACCGCGTGCTCGCCGGGCAGCAGGCCGGCGACGGCCAGCATGTCGTGGACCGGTTCGGTCATCGCTGCGTCGGGCACGCTCGCCTCGGTGGTGGCTACGTTGGTGATCAGGTTCGGGGCCTGGCGGGTCCCGTCTGGTTCCGGCTCGCCGCAGGTCTCGCTGATGTGGACCTTATAGCCCTCCCAGCCCTTGCCGCGCTTTTCGGAGTAGCGGGCGTCCAGATCGTAGGGGGACACCAGCTTGAGTCTGCCCGGCGGGAGGCCATGCTCACTGGGCTCCCGCCGGATCACCTTCTCCCCGTGCTCATCGATCACCCGGTAGTACTGCTGCACCCAGATCGCCCGCAGCGCCTGGATTGCGGGCAGCTCCCGCAGCGAGCCCGGCGCGCCCGGGGCATGCACCGCCTCCAGCAGGTGGTAGCCGTCCCGGCCGTACTGCCCGGCGAGCTTGCTGCGGGCGGTCTCGCTGGCGGGCAGGCGCAGGTTATCGATCCGCTGCCCGTAGACCTGCTGCCAGGAGCCGTCGATGACGCCGGCCAGCCAGCCCGGGGCCGCGGCGGCCAGCGCCTCCAGCGCCGCCCGCACGGTCTCCCCGGCCAGCTCCAGCCGGTTCAGGCCGCGGATCGCCGCCAGCACGTGCGTGGAATCAGTCCGCTGCCGGCCACCGGCCTTAACCAGGCCCAGCCCTTTCAGCCGGTCCAGCAGCAGGTCCAGGAGCGCCCGTTCCATGCTCCCGGCCACCAGCCGCCCCCGGAACTCGCTCAGCACGCTGAAGTCGAAGCCCTCGTCCTCCAGCGCCAGGCCCAGGCAGTACTTCCAGTCCAGCCGGCCCCGCACCGCGTCCGCGGCCTGCCGGTCGGTCAGATTCTCCGCGAACTGCAGCACCGTTACCATCGCCAGCTGCGCCGGGGAGATCCCCGGCGCCCCCCGCACTCCGTACGCGCCGCCGAACGCCTCATCGTCATACCAGCTGCCTAGCTCGTCACGGGCCCGGATCGCCAGCGCCCCCTTCCGGAACGCCCTCCTGGCGACCCGCGCGGTATCAGCTGGCACCTCCGGCCACGGCTGCGGCTGCATCGACATGGTGACCCGATTCTGCGGCCGGGAACGGGGAAGGGAAAGGGCCG
>CABEED010000599.1_pt1 | contig 16222 bp, 21 predicted proteins | sample 3423221 | NCBI WGS metagenome assembly CABEED01 (sample SAMEA5534333, study PRJEB31848) | metagenome | biome: tundra; feature: field; material: soil | place: USA | collected 2013-05 | depth 0.15 m
TTTGTCGATCAACGTAGCCGGGGCCGACCTCGGACCGGTCCAGTGTGAGAGATCTGCTGGAGGTCACAGTCCGTCGCTGCCCGAGGTGCTTGTCGATCTAGCACCGCGCGGTCGCCGGGCGGCTCCATCGCGGCCTGACCTGACGCGCCATATGCGGCAGATGCGCGCGCTTTTCTGTGCTGTCCCGCTCGAAAATAGGTCCGCCTGGTGACCTGCGGGTCTTCGGGGTGTCAGGCGGCGCGCGCATATTCGTTGATCAAGCCGCTGAGGACGGGTTTTCGGTGGATCCGTTCGCGGTCGAGGCCGGCCGCGGTGATGTGGCTACCGTCGTGTTCGCCGTCGGGGACGCGCTGGGCGATGCCCTGGTGCGGCCTGGCCGTGTTGTAGTGCGCCTGGTATTCGGCGAGCACGGCGCGCAGATGGCCCTCGCCAAGGATCAGCACGCGGTCCAGGAGCTCACGGCGCAGGGTGCCGGCGAGGCGCTCGCAGGTCGCGTTCATCCGCGGCGCCTGGGCGGCGGTGCGCAGGATCCTCGCGCCGGTGGCCTGGAAGACGGCGTCGAACGAGGCAGTGAAGTTGGATCCGCGGTCGCGGACCAGGAATCTGATGTCCTCGAACCGCTCGCCGAGGCTGAGGGCCAGGTTACGGGCCTGCTGCACGGTCCACTCGCCGGTGGGGTTCGCCGTGACGTCGCCCAGATGCATCCGGCGAGTGCCGTGCTCGATGAACACCAGGACATACAGCCTCCTCAGCAGCACGGTGTCCACGTGCAGGAAATCGACCGCGACGATCCCGGCGGCCTGGGCATGAAGAAACTGACGCCAGCTCGGGCCCGGCCGGCGCGGCGCCGGATCGATGCCCGCGGCATGCAGGATCTCCCGCACGGTGGACGGCGCGACCGTCACGCCGAGCTTGGTCAGCTCGCCATGGATCCGGCGGTGTCCCCACAGCGGATTCTCCTTCGCCGGGCGGACGGCAAGGCGGGCGATGCCCGGGACGTCGGCGGGCGGCCGGGCTTGCGCCGCTTGCTCGTGTCGTACTTGCTGTCGGCGAGTTTGCGGTGCCAGGCCAGGAGCGTCGCTGGCGTCACGGGGAAGATCTCGGTCCAGCGCCTGCGGGGGAGGAGCCGTGCCAGTGCGGCGAGCCACACCCGGTCGGCCGGCGCGTACCGCACCCGGCCGGCGCGCCGGCGCAGCCCGGGGAGCCGCAGTGCCGCGACGTGCACTGGCCACCCCCGCGGGATCAGCTGGGCATGCTGTGGATGCCGCTGGCATCAGCGCAATTGACGCAGCACGGAATCCGGCCCTCGGCCGAAGCCGCCGCTGACGTGGCCCGGCAGGCGGCAGCGTCCGCGGATCACGCCCAGGCTGTGGCGAAGAAGGCCACGCCGTCCGCCGCCGACGTGGCGGGCGAGAGCCGAACCTCAAGCCCTTCGCCCTTCAGTCACGGACCTCCCGGTGGCGGGCGGCAGGCTGGCCAGTCCCTGAAAATTCATCATCCTCTCCGGTACGACGCGTTCCCGCCGTGGACAGATCCAGACACTTGGTGGTACCACTGCAATGCGTGCGGTGGCCGCCTGACCGGGGCCGAGATCAAGACCAGTCCGGTCATCCACGTCGTCCCTGCCGTAGGACACCTCACCAGCACGGGCCAGCCCCTCGTCAGCTATACGCAATACGGTGGCACAACTCCGCCAGGGACTCAAAGCAGACCAGCGGCTCCCGGCGCGTAACGTCTCGGGGGCGCTGAGACTAGGTCTTCCTCGCCACGCCTGACCTGCCATCCCGGCGCAGCGATGCCTCACATGCATCGTGCCGCTGAGCGCGTGCCGGGTCGTGGCTGGGCTAGACGGGGATGAGGTCGACGTGGATGTCAGCGGCCTCCGCCAGGACCCGCAGGTCGCCTGGATCAGAGGTGAGAATATCGTCGCCATCGGCGGCTAGGCACACCACGGTGGCGTCAATGGCATCCGACTGGCCGCTGCGGGCCAGCAGCATTCCCGCCCGGCGACCCCGGCCCTCATCGATCGCCGTGACGTCCATCCCGGCCAGCAACCGGACCACTGGCACCTGGCGGCCACGTCCACCACGCCAGACCTGGGCGACTACTCCCCCGCTGGTGACCGGCACCCGGCCGGCCAGCCGCTCCCGCTTCACCAGCGCCACAACCGTACGATCTCCGCGCTCCACCGCAACGAACGCCCCCGCGTCCAGAACCAGCATCAGGCCGCGCCCCGGCCGCGGCGCTCAGTGCCCCCGCGCCGCGGCTCCGGCGCGCCGCGCACCACGACGGCCCGGCCGCGCGCGCTGCGGACAGCCTCCCGCATTTCCTCCTCGGAGATCTCACCATGCTCGGCCTCGTAGGCGGCGAGGAAATCATCCAGGGCACGCAGCCGCCGGTCATGATCAGCCTTCAGCCGCAGCGCATCATTAACCCAGGCGCTCATGCTCTCGGCCTGCCCAGCGCCCACCGCTTCTTGGGCCACCGCTACTAGCTCGGCATCCACCGACGCTGACAGCCGCTGCTTCGCACTCATACAGCAATGCTACATCTCTGCCACGTCTGTGGGAAGATCGGCGCAGGCTCTTGCTGGCGTCAGCCTGCAACACCGTAGCCGCAACGATCGCCCCGTGGCCCTCGCGGAGGGTAACGGATACACTCCGGCTGGCCGGCGGCGCCTGTGCCGCTCGAATACTCGATTGGGTGGCTGACCTGCGCTATCGCCAGCAGGCTTGACGTGGTGATGGTTGGCTTGCCGGGTGCTGCTAAAGATCGTCTATCTGCTGACGTGCCGGGTACTCGGCCTGGCCGTCCTGGTGTTCCGCGGCGACCGGGCGAAGGATGCCGAGCTGCTCGTGCTCCGGCACGAGAACGCGGTGCTGCCTTAGCGAACGATCACACCGTGGGACCTCCGGCACTTCCCAGCCCGCCGGATCAGAGCGAGCTTCGGAAGAGCGAATGCCCTGCACGGCGGAGTGGAGAAACCGACATGGTCAAGATCCAGGGTTCGACGGTTATCGCTCGACCGGTCGAGGACGTATTCGACTTCGTTGCCGACGAACGCAACGAGCCGAAGTACAACCCGCGCATGGTTCGCGCCGAGAAGACGACACCCGGTCCGGTTGCCAAGGGGACACGCTGGTCGGCCACCATTGAGTCGCGAGGACGCCCACTCGACATGACGATGGAAGTGACCGACTACGCCAGGCCAGACCGCCTGGGTTCCACGACCAGCATGTCGACAGCGCAGATCCGCGGCGCCGTGACGTTCGAACCTGATCCTGCAGGAACGAGGATGGGCTGGTCGTGGGAACTGCAGCCCAAGGGCGTGTTCCGACTCATGGGTCCGATCATTGCTCGCATGGGCAGGCGGCAGGAAGCGGAGATCTGGGCCGGTCTCAAGCGGTACATGGAGAGCACGGCACCACCGGCCACCGGGAGTGATACGTAGCAACAGTCAGGAATCAGTTGCGCTGGGCGGCTCATGACACCGATCCGCAGCCGCTGGCATGACGCCGGGGTTCTGGGAGTGCCGCCTGGCACGCCGGGTAAGCAGGCCGCGGCCGCATTCGCGCTGTACGGCCTGCGGCCGCAGGCCCAGGACATCTCGCCGGGCCCGGTCGAGGCCACCGTGGCCGTCGGCCCAGACCGCCGCAGCCGGAAACGCCGACCTCCCGGCGCGACAGGCGGGCCGGCTGCCTGCGCGCTTCCCCGCCGCGCCCAAGCCCGACAGCACGGCAGGCGCTGGCCCAGTCCTCACACATGGGCGGGCCGGACGGAGAACCTCACTCATCCTGGCGAGGCTGCGCGACCTGCGGCAAGAGCACCTGAGCCGGTACCGCCAGCGGCCGGGAGCTACCAGCCTGGAATTCAGCAGGCACCTGATCATCGGCGGATCAGCTTCGGGCCCGGCCCGGGCGTCGCTGCTAGCGATCGGGCACCACTGGCTCACGGCCGCGGTAGGACGCTTCCTCCTCCCCTCCACCCGTCGCCACCAGCAACGATGCCGACGGCAACCCGTTTCAGGGAGACCCCTGCCCGCTCACCTCGCTACCGCTGCTCGTCCCTGCCGGGTGAAAGGCATCGCACGCCAGTTCGGATCTGGCTTGCGTGTGGATGCTGGCGGCGGCCTGGTCGGCTGCGGCTTGAGGCTGAGATAAGTCTAGAGTGGGCCTGACCTGGCAAGACGTGGCTCTTCCTCTGCGGTGCCGGCCGACGTGTCAGTGAGTGGCACCCACCGGCACAGGTCGGCAGGACGCATGTGCGCGAAGATCTGTGACGGGGCGACATGGCCTTCCTCCACACGGACACAGAGCCGAACACCACCTAATGGCACTCCGGCGCGTTCAATCGTTGCGTCCGGCACTGACGCCGGCCGTCCGCGGGGCGTCGGAGTTGGCGGGACCGGGTGACCGTACGGAAGAGCGCGGACTGCTGCCCGAGTCCGCCGGGCCATATCAGGCCCGGCCGCGCTGCGCAAGCCCTCGAACCGGCCCCTCAACTCTCGTAGGCGCTACAGAATGCCCGATCCAGCGTGGCCGCGGCCACGCTGGGGTCTGCCATGGGCGTACCGAATCAGGCGGGTCGGAGCGCGTCAACTGCACAGAATGCTGGTGACGAATCGTGCTGGTGCGGTCACTCGCATCTGAGGCACCCGGCGGCGCCGCTTGTTGACGGCGGCGCCGGGCGCATTAGCACCGTCCCAGCTAGCTCAGGGTTCTGATAGCCGCACGGGCTCGCGGGCTGCCAGGGTTCGCTGCAGTGCTTCGTTGCCTGGCCCTTCAGGGTTGCCGGCTGACTTCCGGCCCCGCGGTGAGGACCTACGCCCTCTGTCCGGCTCATCAACAGAGAGGTGAACTGGCGCGGTGTTCATCGGCGACGAGGTAGTGCTGCATGTCAGCTTCACTGCTGCGAAGGCCAGGCTGGCGAACCTGGCTCGCGGCGGGTCGCTGGTGAGCGCTTCCGCAGACGCCTACGACGAAGGGATCACCGGCCTGGTCAGGGTCGGCCCGCTGAGTTCAGCACCGGGCATGTCAACACTTGTCGAGGTGCATTTCCTGGATCTGGTGAGCCGGGAGGACTCCGCTCTGCTCGCGCTGAGGTGGGAGGCCATGGGACCGGGCGGCAGGCTGTTTCCCGCCCTGGACGCCGACATCACGCTGACACCTGCCGGGGAGCACGCCACGTTAATCACGCTCGCCGGAGCCTACCGGCCGCCACTGGGGACCCTTGGCGCAACGCTGGACCGGGCAATCTTGCACCGGGTGGCCGCAGCAACGATCCAGACCTTCATTAGCCGCGTGGCGGATGCCATCGCCCATCCCGCCAGCGGGATGGGCGAACCGGGACGAGGAAATGCGCGGACGGCGCCTTCCCGGCTACCGCCGACCGCACAAATGCCATAGGCCGCCCGCTCGCTACGAGCAGTTGACCGCATTCAAATTGATCCTAGCTAGCCCCTCGTCTAACGCGGACATTCTCCGGCGAGGCGCACCGTGACGTCACCCAGCGCCGTTCGGCGGCGCGGAATGGCGCTGGGCCCCGGAGCCGCGGGTGGTGAATACATGGTCGCGGATCTCGCGGATCGTGTCGTCCAGGTGCCGGAGAGCTTCTGCGATGCGCAGTTTGGCCACGTCGCTGGGCAGGTCGATGGCAGCCTGCAGGCTGACGCCGACATGGAAAAGGCTGTTGACGATCCTGTCGAGCAATTCCTGGCCACGATGTGCCTGCTCGGCGACAGCGGCCCGGGCGAGGTCGGCGAGGTCGTCGCGCCGCCGGGTCTCGGTGACATCCCGGATCACGGCGAGGGTGAAGTGGCCGGTCGCGGTCGGCACCGGGCTGAGGCTGATCTCGACCGGGAAGGTGGCTCCGTCCTTGCGCAGCCCGACGAGCCGCGCCCCGGCACCCATCGGCCGGGTCCTGGGCGCCTGCACGTAGGCGGCGCGATGGTTGCGGTGGGCCGCCCGCAGGTCGGCTGGGATGAGGGATTCGACCGGGTGGCCGATCAGTTCGGCGTGCTCATAGCCGAACATTTCTTCCAGCCGCCGGTTGACCAGCGCGAGCAGGCCATCGTCGTCGGTCAGCGCCACCCCGTCGGAGAGGGCGTCGACGAGCTGCCACAGCACGGCCGGGGTGATGGCCGCAGCTCTCGGCTCATTTCGCGGGCCGGCCGCTCCCTGCTGGCGGCGCCGTGCCCGCCCGGCACGACGGGGCGCCTGGCCATCGGCATCTGTCCTGGCCTGGCCGGGCACCAGGGGGACCGCCGCCGCTGGCGCCCCGGCGGCGATGGCCGCATCCAGGGAGGGGTAGATCGAGATCAGGCGATCGAGTCCGCTGAGGCTCAGCACGCGCCGGACGATCGGGGCGGTGACCACCAGCCGCAGCTGTGTTCCGTTGACGATGGCACGCTGGTGGGCGCGTGCCACGGCGTCCGCGCCGGCGTGATCGCACGACACCGTCGCGGTCATATCCACGATCACCGCGGCGGCCCCGCGGTTGATGACCGACAGCAGCTCCTCGCGGATCTGGCCAGCATTAGACACATCGATGTCCTCCGGAAGCGCCACCACCGCCTGCCGGCCCAGCCACCGCACCGGGTAAGCGTCCCTGAACACGGCACCAACCGGGGCACGCCTGAGGAATCGCGAGCGCCGGAACCGCTCCGCGCACGGAGGACGTACTCGATGACTGGTACATCATCCCAGCACCTTGAGTTCCATCAGGGCCATGACTGGCCGTGCGGTAAAGTCTAGGACGACGTGGTCACCGGCACCCCCTGCTTCGACCTAGTCACGAAGTACACGGACAGACCAGCCCGAACGAGCCCTGCGCGTCACCCTAGCCTGCGCTAGCCGTGGCCGGGTGAGCACAGCCGTCACGTGGGTGCACCTTTCGTCCTCGGGCAGCCCGTCGCCGCGCACCTTCGCAGGGGGCAGCGGGCCGGCATCACGAATCTTACGAGCTGGCCGCGAAGGCATACTAATTTCTCCCTGTTAAGGGCCACGCAGGCCTCATGCCCCAGGCATTGGCTGCGCCGGGCCCGGGCACCTCAGATCACAGGCATAACATGCATGTGCGGTACGCCCGAGCCCCGCGCGGGCCAGAAGGCCCGATCGGGGTAGCCCCGGCATGTCATGTGCCAGCGATCTCATTAGAGGGCAGAACACCCAGATCTGAACGGCTTTTGTCTTGATCGAATATGAGTCAGCGGGCGCCCAGAATTAGGCGGGATACGGCATTCCTCTCTCCGGAACTCGGTCACGTTTCGGGACAGCTGCGGGGCGCTACGGCGAGCAAGTCCCGGTGGCTGTCGCTCGGCTGGGCTCGACGGCATAAGAGGGCTCTGCCGGGTCGCCCGCCCGGCGGCATGGGAGGAGGGCTGGCTCACGGTCAGCTGGCGGGCTTCTCCCAGATCGAGACGTGCTGGCGGCTCTCGCTGGTGAACGGCTCGCGTGTCCACCTGTCCCATCTCTCGCGCAGTCGGAGTCCGGCGAGCTGGGCCATCAGGTCGAGCTCGGCCGGCCAGACATACCGGAAGGGGAACGTCGTGTACTCGCCCCGGCCGCCGGCGACCTCGACATAGTTGGAGCTCATCGCCTGCGTCGCGGTGTCGTAGACGTCGAACGCCCACTGCGTGTCGCTGACGTGGAACGGCACCACATTCTGCCCGGGCAGGAGCCTGCGCAGATCGGGGACCGAGACCTCGATGACGAAGCAGCCGCCGGGTTCCAGGTGAGCCGCGACGTTGGCGAAGCAGGCCACCTGTGCCGCCTGCGTCGTCAGATTCATGATCGTGTTGAAGACCAGGCAGGCGACCGAGAACGTCCCGTCCACCCTGGTCGTCGCGAAGTCGCCGATCGTCACGCCGATCTGCTCGCCGCCCGGCTTGGCGCGCAGCCGGGCCACCATCGCCCGCGACATGTCGATGCCGTGGACAGAGACACCGCGGCGCGTCAGCGGCAGCGCGATGCGCCCAGTCCCGATGCCCAGCTCCAGGGCCCGGCCGGAGCCAGCCAGCGCCGCCAGGACCCCGACCGCCGCGTCGACGACCCCCGGCTCGAACATGTCCGCTTCAGACTCGTCGTATGTCGCCGCGACACGCTCCCCGAAGCAGCCATCCGCATCGTCCATCGCCGGACCGTACCGCAGAAGGCCACCGCAGTGCCCACACGTTTTCGCGCGCTCCGCGGCACGAGAGTGAAATGGCCTCGCTGGTGTCGGGTGAGCGTTGCGCCGCTCGGCGAGGGTGGCCTGCCATTCCTTGTCATCGGTGCCGTTGCGCCGCCGCTGGTGATGGCGAGCCATCAGGCAGGGCAGTGCTGAACGGCGCCGCCCCTCGATCCAGCATCAGGGCGGTCGGTGAGGTTTGTCATGGGCGCGCCGGGCGGATGTCACCGGGACTTGTGATGGCAGGCACGGGCGGGCGCGCCGGTTCGCCGCGATGCTGGTAACGAACGACGACACCGGCATGACTCGATCCGAGTGGAAGGACAGGATATGGAATACAAGGTGTTCGGCGGGTCATTCAACCCCGAAAGCCTCGAACGGGCCATCAACAGCCTCGCCGCCGAGGGGTGGCAGGTGGTCAGTGCTTTTCAGGCCATCAGCTGGTGGAGATGGACATGCCCGTGGACGATCGTGCTGGAGCGCGCGAGGACCTGACGGCAGACAGAACCAACTTCCAGGGGTGACGCTCTCCGATGTCGCCAGCCTCACCCGCACGCAGATCGCCGTCCTCATTTCTACAACGCATTCACATCGCACGACCACCCGGTCTGCGGCAGATGCGGGCATTCTCAGTACCGGTCGGTTATGCGTAGTCATGTACGCTGGGTCGGGCGGTTGCGATCGATCTGGTGCTGTGCTGCCCCGGTGGCCCCGACATGTGGCCTTGCGCTGGCGTCGGCCGCTACGCCCTGGCGGGCCAGTTACGGCGCGATGACGCCCGGTACCCGTAGGTGCCATCGGTATCATCGAATGTCGTAGTGATTAGCGTCTCGGGCTCCCTATACCGGGTCCGCCCCGAACAGCACACGTGGGATGGCCTCGCCGGGGAAGCGAACGACCCCGGCCGGAGCGGGGGTCGTTTCGCTTCGCGATGAGCAGGTCTGGGGAGAGCTATCTGAGCTCGGTCGTCGTTACCGCCTCGAGACGGTGGCGAGGTAGGTCTTGATTCCAGTGGAGCCACTTCGGATGTAGATCCCCATCACGTGGTTCTTATAAACGGTATTCCCGGACACATGACTGCAGCCACCCGAACAAAGCCGGCTTTTTGTGATATGGATCGGATACCACTTTGCAGTGCCAAAAGATCTGCCGCGGGCCTTGACGGGAATAAAGGCCATCGACACAACCTGAGCCGAGCTCTGGGCCACGAGGTTGAAACCGCCCGGCGCGGCGGTGATTCCCTCGAAGTGCGTCACCAGCGCCGGGGCGTTCCCGTAGCTGAAGTACTTCGGCTTTCCGAAGGTCCCCGTCCGTTCGTTATAGTTCATGAGGAAGGCCCGCTGGGTTCCCCTGGCCGAGGAGCCGCCGGCCAGGGTGTAGTTCGGGCTCCGGTTCCCACCGTTCTGCCAGATGCCATAGAGCGTGGTCACACTGGACAAGCTTCCGCCGAGATGGAGCAACGTCCACTGATGCCTGGTCATGTTGTAGATGAAGGCGTTGCCCGAGGCCACACCACCACGCACGGTGGGGTTGAGGTCGTAGTTGCCTACCACCAGATTCCCCATGGTGCTGTGCGCGATGGTGTCCATCACGAAGCAGCGGACCCGGCGCTTGGGACATGCCCGCACGTGCCCGACCGTATGAGCGCCATTAGCAGGCACGTCGATGGATGTCCATGATCCACCCGATCCGCTGACCCGGCCGAGGAAGATCATGCCCTGATTAAGGACACCGGCGGGCGCCGACGACGACTGGTAGCTCCCGACGGCGCGAACCCGCCCTCTCGGGATGCTCGTCGGGTTGAAGGAGTGGGTATCAGGACCATAGAACGTCGCCGACGTCACACCAGGGAACGGTGGCGTCAACACCGATACCGCTGCTCCCGCCGCGGCCGTCGTAAGACGGCCCCGGTAGAGGAACGGAGCAGCTTGCGTGCCATTTCCAGTCGCCGCCGAACCTGTCAGTATGACGTTTCCATTCCCTGTGCCCCGGACACCGGTGACTATATCCCCAGTTCGCAGAATCGAGAAGATAGAGCTGGTTCTGTTCGTATTGTGACCGCCGATCGGGCTGGCCATGGCCGGCACAGCGGCCATTATCAAGAGTGCTGCGGCAGCTCCGCCGATCAGCGTCGGAATACATCTTGCTGTCTTCATTTCCACCCCCGTTGTATCTCTGGCGGGCCGAAGTGACCCTGTGCTGCAGATCCTTTCAACGCAACCAAGGCGAGGCCCTAGCCCTCGCTTCTGCGATGCAAGATCAGCGCTATCGGATGATGGCAGCGCAAAGTGGTTATGTCAATCGATCAGATCGGCAGGTTCCCAGCTCGCACCTCCCATTAACGTAAACCGGAAACACGCTGGACAAATAGGCCCGTCATTTAACGTGACTGAGCACATTCTTGGTCAAGCTGGGCAGACGAGGAGGATCGGCGACTATCATGATCTTGGGATGCGCAGATCGTGAGCGATAGCCCAGATTGCGAGAGATGACAGACCATCACGTGGCTCACTAACAATGGCGACGCCAACCTGGGATTCGCGATCTGGCGGCCCGGCCGAAGGAAAGGAATCCTGGCGGATGCCGAGTAGAAACTACGGATGAGATTTGGCTCGGGGAGCGATTCAGCAACTCAGTTGGACGGATCACCCCCAGCCCGTGAGCCTCGATTGTTCTGGCTCGCGGCAGGCCCGGCGCTGCTCTCGTCCGGCGGCAGACCTGCCAGGCGCGGGACTTGCCGCGTTCGGCCTGCCGCGGGCGGCGGGCGGCCAGCGGGTCCAGGCCGCGATCAGTGCACCAAGGACAGGTAGCAGCGCAGATCGGAGTCCGTGTGGTCGCGGGAGGATGCCTTGAACCGGGCCAGGTATGCGGCTACCGCGAGCCGCAGCCGGTCGGCGGCGGGCACTGGGTGCTCGGGCTGGACGGGGGCTATCTCTTTGTAGGACGTCATGACCCGACAGTGCGCCTGTTAGATGCCGTCGCGGAAGCCTCTGTCAGGCGATTCTCGAGCCGCGGGCGCGCGTGGCCGCCAGGGATTCGCGCTCAAGCGGCGGCCCGGCGAAGGCCAGGATCGCCATCGCGTGCCAGCCCTGCACATCAACGGCGGTGGGACGCCGACCCGGGCCGACGCCGAGCGCGAATCCCTGTCGGCCATCGCGTTCGCTCTCGAGGGAGACCCCCGCGACTACGATTCCGGCCCCGAGACGTTCACCCTCGACGTAAGCATGGCACCAGCCGCCTGAACTCCGAAAACCCGGCGCCAGACGTGGCGGCCAGCGGCCAGCAACAGCGCACCCAGCCGCCTCAGCGCCCAGGACTCCCAAGATAGGGAGAAGGCGCGCGTTCGTTGCGATCAGAGCCACTGTGCTACTGCTCCCAGCCTGGCGAGGCTGGCGGACTCGGGGACTCCAGATCCGTCGCTCTGACCGGGCGTCGGGCGGGCTCTGGCCGGGGACACTCGATGTCGTGCGTTCGTTTCCCCGTCCGTAAGCAGTTCGTATTTCCCGCCATGAGGACAGGAGCATGGAATGACGACAAAGGGCATCTTTTCGTCTGTGGAATGGAAGGCGGTGCTCGAGGGCCCGCCGAGCGCTGGGATGATCATGGTCACGGCGGCGCGCGGGGGGATGTTCCGCGAGTCGATCGCGATGTCGAAGGCGTACGCCGAGGCACGTGCCCAGCACGGCGAAAGCGAGCTCCTCGACGAGATCGTTGCGGCGAAGCCCGAGATGGACCACACGAGGTACCGATCTGCTGAAGAACTCAGGGATAACGGACTCGAGCACCTCCGCGACGCGGTGGCGCTGGTCGAGAGCAAGGCCACGACCGAGGAGCTCGATGGCTACCGGCGCTTCGTCATGTCCCTCGCAAGCAAGGTCGCGGCCGCGCACAGGGAGGAAGGGCAGAGCGTGAGCCCCGCCGAGGCAGCCGCTATCCAGCAGATCGCAGCGGCGCTCGGCACGACTGGTCCTTGAGGGAGACCGAAGACACATGGCAGACATGAGCTGGCTGACACCGGAGTCCAGGCAATGGCGTGCAGGGGGCTGAAGACTATCCCCAATGCTCCTACAGCACGGATGCAAGTCCGTGGTTCACAGCGCCAGACTTGGCAGTCGTGGGCCAGGGTGCCCGACGTCCCATGAAGGCCCGATCCGCGGCAGAAGAGTGCACCTTCGCAACGCGGCGGCACGTCACGCTTTGCAATCCTCAGCGCGGACGGGGGTGCATCTCGTGTGACCGTTGGAACGCTTTACCCTACTGTGCGGTCATGGCCGGGTTGAGCCGTACGAGCCGCACAGGGTTTGTCTCGTCGAGTTCGGCGACGGCTTCTCGTGACTTCACGAAGTCTGAGAATGAACGATAGCCGAGAGCCCTCTCGCTGAATGACGGGTCCATGCGCCTCATCTGGCTCTTCACCGCGGAGCTATGCAGCCAGTCCGCGTCATCCTTTTCCTGGCCGAGTCGCAGCGCCCGTTCAAGGAGCCTGGTCGCCAGCTCTTGCGGGTCTTCGGAATCGAGATCAGTCTCGTCGGTCACCGCGGCCGCTGGCCGCCTGGTACGTCGCGAGCCCCGCGCGGGCGACGCGCTGCCGGACTCCTCATGTTCCGCCTGTGCGCCGTTCGTCCGTGCGGCTGGCAGCTGGGAGGCGCCGGTGGGTGTAATGCCCGGAAGCGCGTCGTACGTCACGAGTTCGTCACACGCCGCGGCGAGTGATCTACTGGTCGATCCTGCGACCCCGACACCCACGACGTAACGGCCCAGACGCCTGCACCGCTGGGCGAGGGCAATGTAATCCGAGTCCCCGGCCACGATCACCACGTGGGTCAGGTCGGGAAGGCGGAACATGTCCTCTACCGCATCCACGGCCAGCCTGATGTCGGCACCATTCTTAGCGTAGGCGGCGGCGGGAAAGAGCTGCACCAAGTCCACTGCGCGGCTGACGAGCTGCCCGCGGTAGTCGGCGTTCACGGGGGCTGACCAGTCCGCATAGGCGCGGGTCAGCACGAGGGTGCCGAACGATGAGGCGAAGTCGATCATCGCGCCGACGTCCACGGTGGCGCGCTGGAGCTTCTCCGCGATGTCGGGATCGGCCGATCTGTCGGCCCTGTTGAACCCGCGCACCTTGTCACGCTGGAACTGGCCCCGGCCATGAACCTGCTCGTAGCGTGAGATCACGATGTTGTCGAAGTCGATATAGACGGCGACACGGGTTACGCCAGGGTCGTTCATAGCTGCTCTTCTCGTCGGGACGCCCTCGTCAGGCCAGCCTGCCGGGAAACTCAAGGGTGACCGCCTATCAACATTAAGTAGTCACGAGGCCGTCGACCTCACGAAGATCACTATTGTGGCGGCGAAGCGGCAGGCACTGATGATCTCCACTGTCGCACAGCAGCCGGTGCCGGTGGGCGGCAGACCCGGATGGGACTTGTTTCCGAACATACCCAGCACTCATCAGACGTCGAGTGGGCGCGACGGCGCTATTTGGCGATGCAGAACGTCTTACGGTGATGACCGGACACATCGAGACGCCGGCCGGGCATACGTACAACTCACCGGGCGCCTCCTACGGCGCGGCTACTGAAGGTAGAGGCTGCGCTCGGTGTGGTGCTGCCACAAGCCCACCTGGCCACCGTCTGCGGATAGTCGCCTACGCGGCTCATCATAAAGATCATCTCTTGACAGCCTCTACCTCGCCTGCCCCGGCACTCGTAGTCCCGGACCGCACCTGCTGAAGGCACACACATCGTCCGCCGGAACATCCGATCGATCATGCAGAGCCGGATGATGGCCGTCATCGCGGCACGAGCGGACGCCGGCGCGCTACTCGTTGATGAGCTGCTCGCGCAGGATGTCTGCGTGCCCGCAGTGCTGAGCGAGCTCGCGCAGCATGTGGAGGTACACTCAGCGCAGCGGGAGCGGGCCGCGCCGGTTGCCGTGGACCACGTCGTCCAGGCCCAGGGATGACGTCGCGCGGCGCTCCTCCTCCCGGACCTGACGCAGAAAACCCAAGCCCAGGCGGCCTCGCCAGCTCTCGATAGACCTCGCCAGCCGCTACCCCCAGCAGGCTACGGCGTCCAACCGCACGGTCGGCGGCATGAGCGCGCGTTGCCACCACGGTACGAACTACTGGCGTATGCTGAGGAGATGAAGGTTGACAAGCTGAGCGTCTCATTCGATCCGGACCTCGGCGACGCGGTTAGATCGGCGGCTGCCCAGGCGGGGAAGCCGGTCTCGTCGTGGCTGGCCGAGGCCGCTGCCAGCAAGCTGCGAGCTGAGGCTCTCGCTGACTTCCTGGCAGGCTGGGAGGCCGAGCACGGCGTGCTGACTGCCGAGGAGATCGCCCGGGCCGAACGGGAACTTGGCGTGACTGCGAGCGACACCGCCGCGTGAGTGCGCTGATCCTGGACGCCGGCGCGCTGGTGGCCGTCGACCGCGATGATCGGGCGATGATGGCCAGGCTCCGGGCTTCCCAGCAGCACGGGCTGGAGTTGCGGACCAACGCGATGGTGGTCGCCCAGGTGTGGCGTGACCGGCGCGGTCGCCAGGTCAGCCTGGCGCGGCTGCTGCAGGCTGTCGACGTGCGCGCGGTGAGCTACCGAGACGGCCGCGAGGCGGGCGCCGTGCTGGCTGCGGCGGGAACCGCCGACCCCATCGATGCCACCGTCGTGCTCCTCGCCGCGCCCGGTGACCGGATCTTGACGAGCGACCCGGGTGACCTGACCCGCTTGGCGGCAGCGGCCGGGAACCGGCCGGTCATCATCGCCTGCTAACTGTCACGATCGCGCGACTGGCGGCATGATCGGAAACCCACTCGACGCACCTCGCTGTGCCGGTCAGACTGATGGCGTGGATCTGACCGTCTGGATGGATTCCTGGCAGATGGACTGCTGAGGCACTCCGTTCACCATCGGCTCACAGCTGTCCTGGACGGTTGGCGAGGGCGAAACAGGCTGGCTGTCGGCCCTTTTCGGAGCGAACGCCGACGTCCAGGTCGACGTATTCGAGGACTACCGCGGCGACCTTCCGATGACACTCCGCCTACTAGCGGGACAGTCCGCGCGATCAGGGCCATCTACCGTCAGTACGCCGAACGCGCGGGAAGTAAGGGCGTTCTGTGCCAGGTCCCTGGCTCGGGAGTGTTAATAGCGGTAACAACCGCGGGCAAGTTCCTGGCCGATCGCGGTGCGCTCCGGTTCATCGGATACCACCCAGATCGCCATCCCGCAATCCTGAGCCCTGGACTCCGCGCCCGCAGCGGACCCGACCCCCGGCCTTCATCAGCAGATCCCGGAAGAGCTCCCAGACACGCTCCAGAACCGCGCCAGCTTCCTCCGAAGACCGCGGGTTCATCCCGCGCCCGGTGGGCGTGGAGGTGGCTCGACCGGGGTCCCCTGCAGCTGGCCGCTTGTCCGTCCGTTGCCGGGGACGATCTAGCTCGTGGACTGGTTCGTGCGGGCGTCCCATTTCCTGTGCTGGCTTCCGGAGTCCTACGGACCTGGCCGAGACCGTGGCCGGGGTGGTGCACATCGCTAGCAACGTCTCGTGCCCCGCCCGGGCACGCCGACGAGGACTTCGGCGTGTCTCCCGCACGGGCCCACCGCTGATCTGGGCCGATCTCTGGCATCCGAACGCCGTGCTCGCCGCGCGGGATCCCGGCGCCGCGGCGCCGATGCTCTGGAGGGGGACCAGCCAGTCACGGCGTCGAGAGTCAGATGGAGAAGTCCTGCTCGTACCACACTTCGGACGTGGCTGAGTGCGGCTCCAGCTCGGTGCGGACGCCGTTGACCTTTGCCTCCAGATCTTCGATCCGCACGAGCAGCGTGTGCAGACTGACGCCGACGAGGTCGGGCAGCAGAGTGTGGTCGAGGTCGGGGGCCGCGGTGGCACCGCGCGGCTGCTTCCGATGGATGACCTGGCCGGGCACGCCGACGACGACCGAGTCGGGCGGCACTGGCCTGACCACGACTGAGTTGGCGCCGATGCGGCTGTCGTGGCCGACCGTGATCGGGCCGAGTACCTTGGCGCCGGCCCCGATGGTCACCCGGTCGCCTACGGT
>CABEED010000633.1_pt1 | contig 15782 bp, 10 predicted proteins | sample 3423221 | NCBI WGS metagenome assembly CABEED01 (sample SAMEA5534333, study PRJEB31848) | metagenome | biome: tundra; feature: field; material: soil | place: USA | collected 2013-05 | depth 0.15 m
GGGCGACACTGCCGGGGACGGCGCTGTCGCGCGGCGGCCTGCGCTGCCTGCGTACCGGCAGGCTGCCGTCGGCGAGGGCCAGCGCGATGGCCGCCCGCAGCCGCTGGGCCCGGCGCGGGTCGCCGCCGGCGGTCACCGCGACGGTGATCTCGCCGTGCCTGATGACGGCGGGCGTCCAGGCCGGCGAGGCGCCGGCGCTGTCGGCGCGAACGCACCAGACCCTACGGCGGTCCGCCTCGGCGGCCACCGCGGCGTTGACATCGGCGTCGTTGGTGGCGGCGTGGGCGAGCCAGGCGCCCGCGAGGTCCCCGTCGCGGTAGCGGCGCTGGAGCACCGTTATATCCAGGCCGGCCAGCTCGTCGGTGAGGTGCGGCGCGATCACTCGCACCAGCGCGCCCGCCGCCAGCATCTCCGTGACCCGGCGCAGCGCTACCCGGCCGCCGCCCACCACCACCGCGCGGCGGCCGGCCAGGTCGAGCGCGAGCGGATAGGCCTTCACGCCGGGCCTCGGTGCGCGGCGCTGGCGCTAGGCGGCGCCGGGTCCGGACCAGCGGGCGGCAGGCCCGCGTTACTGTGCGCCGCGCCGGGCCCTGACACCGTCACTCCGGCGAACCGTAGCTCGAAACCGCGCGCGCACCCTCCGCACCGCCAGCCACCGGCATCAGGTCCGGACGGGCGCAGGTCTTCCTCACCGCAGTACGGGCAGTACAGCGGCGCCTGCCGGTCCCCGCTCATCCCAGCAGCCGGTCATCGGCGCGGCGGGCCCAGGTGGCGAACTGCTCGCCATAGGCGCGGTCGGCGAGATAGTTGCGCAGCAGCCGCTCGACATAGTCGGCCAGCCCGTCCGCGCCGACCTTCAGGCCGCGCAGCTTGCGCCCGAATGCGGGATCGGTCCCCAGCGAGCCGCCGAGGTGAACCTGGAACCCCTCGCCGCCGGCCACGATCGAGCCCTTCAGCCCGATGTCGGCGATCTGGAACCTGGCGCAGGAGTTCGGGCAGCCGTTCACGCTGATACTGATCGGCGTGTCGAACCCGGGCAGCCGCCGGTCCAGCTCGGCGTAGAGGTCACGGGCCCGCTGCTTGGTCTCCACGATTGCCAGCTTGCAGAACTCGATCCCGGTGCAGGCCATCGCCGACCTGCGGAACACCGACGGGCTGACCGGGAGATCCGCCGCCTCCAGTGCGCTGACCAGTTCACCGACCCGGTCGGCCGGGACGCCGAGGATGATCAGCTTCTGCTCCGTCGTGGTCCTGACCAAGCCCGATCCGGCTGCCTCCGCGAGCTCGGCGACCTGCCGCAGCTGGCTGCCTGAGGTCCGCCCGACGTGCGGCGCCACGCCCACGTAGTAGCGGCCGTCGTGCTGGCGGTGCACGCCGACGTGGTCACGTGATCCCGGGCCGGCCGGGGACGGCGCAGGGCCATCGGGCAGCGCGTAGTCGAGGTACTCCTTCTGCAGCACCTCGCGGAACCGCTCGCGGCCCCAGTCGGCGACGAGGAACTTCAGCCGGGCCCGGCTGCGGAGCCGGCGGTAGCCGTAGTCACGGAACAGGCCGGTGACCGCGGTCCACACCTCGGGCACCTGGTCAGGCTCGATGAATGTGCCGAGCCGCTGAGCCAGCATCGGGTTGGTGGAAAGTCCCCCGCCCACCCACAGATCGTATCCAGGAGTGCCGTCCGGGCCGGTCACGCCGACGAACGACACGTCATTGACCTCATGCGGAGTGCATTGAGCCGCGCAGCCGCTGATCGTGGTCTTGTACTTGCGCGGCAGGTTCGTGAACTCGGGGTTGGCGGCGGCCACCGCCTCGGTGGCGCGCAGCGCCGCGCTGGCATCGAGGATCTCCGCTGCGTCGATGCCGGCGACCGGGCAGGACAGGATGTTGCGCGGGACGTCACCGCAGGACTGCAGGCTGGACAGGCCGGCCTCTTCCAGCCGCTGCCAGATCGCGGGTACGTCCTCGATCCTGATCCAGTGGTACTGCACGTTCTGCCGGTCGGTGATGTCGGCAACGTCGCGGCCGTACTCCTTCGCGATCCCGGCGACCACGGCGAGCTGGCCAGCGGTGAGCTGGCCGCCCGGGATCCGGACCCGCATCATGAAGTACTGATCCTCGATGTCGGCATCGTCCAGCGTGCCGGTCCGGCCGCCGCCGATCCCTGGACGGCGCTGCGTGTACAGGCCCCACCAGCGGAATCGGCCGCGGAGATCGGAGGGGTCGATCGAGCCGAACCCGCCGTGCGCATAGCGGTTCAGGATCCGGTCGCGGACGTGCAGGCCGTCGTCGTCTTTCTTGAATCGTTCGGCGGCATTCAGTGGCTCAAGGTGGCCAAGAGCCCATTGGCCCTGGCCGCGGGGGCGTGGGGATGGCATGACGGGGTCCTTCTGCTGCGAGGCTGGACCGCGCTCGGCCGCGAGGACAGGAGCACGCGGCGGCGCGGGAGGGCGAGATCAGCAGCAGGGCCGACAGACGGCGCTGGAGACGAGCAGCAGGTCCACGTGACGCCGGCAGAACAGCATCAGCTGGCGGCGGGTGCCGCCTGTGCGAGTCAAGGCTGCCTCCAGATCGGCGCTGGCTCCTTCGACATCCAGGTTCGACATCCACTTTGACGTCCACCTCGGACAGTAGATCCGGTGCCCGCCGTGCGCAAGTCGGCCTGCCTGCGCTGAACGGCTGAGCCGGCGAACGTCCGGGGCCGTCCGCGAGCCGGTAGCCTGGCGCGGGTGCGGCTCACAGCGTTCTGGGAGCGGATGCGCGCGCAATTCGGCGAGGCGTATGCGCCGAGCGTGGCTGCCGACCATGTAGTGGCGGCGCTCGGCGGGCGTACCGTGAACCAGGCACTCGCAGACGGCGAGGACGTGAAGAAAGTCTGGCGTGCCGTCTGCGAGACATTCAATGTTCCGGACCAGTTGCGCTGAAAGGTCCTGCGACAGCCGCGCAGGTGCCCGGGGAGCCGGATTGACAGCGTCCTGGCGTGATTTCACCCGGGCCGGCGTGTCGGCGTGTCGGCTTCATGATCGAACAATTGTTCGTCTAGAGTGCTGGTTGCGGCGACCGGTTCCGCCGTCCGGCAGTTTGCGGCGTGCCGCCACGACAGGAATTGTCGGTGGCGGGGCGTAGCGTCTGCACCGATCGGTCCGGCAGTACGGCTTGGCGGCGCGGACAACCGCATAAGAGCGACTTGGCAGCACGGCTGCTTCCGGCAACTGGGCCGACGCGGCAGAGAGCCTCTGATCCCACGGGAGTTCACATGGCACCGAACGACAGGGCGGGCAGCAATAAGGGCGGCGACAGGGAGAAGTCCCTGGAGACCGCACTCGCCCAGATCGAGCGGCAGTTCGGCCGGGGCGCGATCATGCGGCTCGGCGACGAGACCCGTGCCCCGGTGGAGGTGATCCCGACCGGATCCATCGCACTCGACGTCGCGCTCGGCATCGGCGGCCTGCCCCGCGGCCGGATCGTCGAGATCTACGGGCCAGAGAGCAGCGGGAAGACCAGCCTGGCCCTGCACGCGGTCGCCAACGCCCAGCGGGCCGGCGGGATCGCCGCGTTCATCGACGCCGAGCATGCCCTGGATCCTGATTACGCCAAGAAGCTCGGCGTCGACACCGATGCCCTGCTGGTCTCCCAGCCGGACACCGGTGAGCAGGCGCTAGAGATCGCCGACATGCTGATTAGGTCTAGCGCCATCGACGTTGTCGTGATCGACTCAGTGGCCGCGCTGGTACCGCGGGCGGAGATCGAGGGCGAGATGGGGGACAGCCATGTCGGCCTGCAGGCCCGGCTCATGTCCCAGGCGCTCCGCAAGCTGGCGGGCGCGCTGAACCAGACCAAGACCACCGCAATTTTTATTAACCAATTGCGGGAAAAAATCGGAGTTATGTTCGGATGCGCTTCCTGGAATACGTATGTAACCCTTGCCGACGGTAGCCGGGAGCGGATAGGCAAGATTGTTGACCAGAAGATGCAGGTCGAGGTTCTGTCCTATGATCCGGAACTCGGCAAAGTGGTGCCGAAGATGATTGTCAACTGGTTCAATAACGGCGCGACCGACGAGTTCCTGCATTTCGTAGTTGAGCGGTCCGGAGGCGGTAAAGGACATGGCCGGGCCATCATGGATCTCACCCGGAATCACCTGGTGCGCACCCCCGGAGGCTGGCGCGAGGCCGGTGAGATCGCCGTCGGCGATCGCGTCATGCTCGCTCAGCCGCACCTGCTCAGTCCTTCACAGTGGCAGGTGATCCTCGGAAGCGTCATGGGTGATGGCAACCTGTCTAAGCCGGTCCGCCGGGAAGACGCGAGCGCACGCTTCCGTATGGGACATGGCGCGAAGCAGGCGGCCTACCTGGACTGGAAGGTCTCCCTGCTGACGAACATCGCGAACTGCAGGACTGTGAATGCCAAAGGCGCGGTCTTCGCGGACTTTTCGCCGCTCGGCGAGCTAAGCGAGCTGCGTGAGGTGGTCTATCAAGGAGACGGGAAGAAACACCTGACCTGGGAGTACCTCAAGGCCCTCACGCCGCTCGCCCTCGCGGTCTGGTACATGGACGATGGTGGCTTCACGGTCCGGTCCAAGGGTGTCCAGGCCCGGACGCAGGGCGGCACGGGCCGGATCGAGATCCGTGTCGAGGCGATCAGCCCGGGCTCGCGAGAGCGGCTGCTTGAGTATTTGCGAGACACTCACGGGCTGGACGTCAGGCTGCGCGCCGCCGGGACGCGGAAGATAGCGACCCTGAGGTTCACCACGTCCGCCTCGGCGAAGTTCCAGGCGATGGTGGCCCCGTATGTCCACCCCGCCATGGACTACAAGCTGCTGCCGTGCTTCCGGGGGAAGTTCGCGGTTACGCCGGAGTTCGCCGAGCCTGTCATCCGCCCGGTCCCGGCCCGGGTACTCGACATCCAGGCCAAGTCTGACTATCAGAAGAAGAGCCGTTACGACATCGAGGTCGAAGGATCGCATAACTACCTGGCCGATGGGGTGGTGGTTCACAACAGTCCCGAGACCACGACCGGCGGGAAGGCGCTGAAATTCTATGCGTCGATACGGCTGGATATCCGGCGCATCGAGACGCTCAAGGACGGTACCGATGCGGTTGGTAACCGCACCCGGGTAAAGGTGGTCAAGAACAAGTGCAGCCCGCCATTCAAGGTTGCGGAATTCGATATCCTGTACGGCATCGGGATCAGCAGGGAGGGCAGCCTGATCGATCTCGGGGTTGAGCAGTCGATCGTCCGTAAGTCCGGTGCCTGGTACACCTACGAAGGTGACCAGCTCGGCCAGGGCAAGGAGAACGCGCGGAACTTCCTGCGTAACAACCCGGACCTCGCGAACGAGATCGAGAAGAAGATCAAGGAGAAGCTCGGCATCGGCGCGCGGCTCGACGTGGACGCGGCGGCGGCAGGGGCTGGAACGGGGGCAGCTGCCGGATCTGCTGCCGGGCTGACGGTGGTCCCTGGCGGTGGCTAACCGCCCGCGGCCCGCGGCTCCGGCGGACGCAGCGGATCCGGCCGATCCTGACGCGGACCCCGAAGCCGTCGCGCGGCAGATCTGCCTGCGGCTGCTGACCGCGGCGCCCAGGACAAGGGCGCAGCTGGCCAGCGCGCTGCAGCGCCGCGGCGTGCCGCAGCAAGCGGCCGAGGCAGTGCTCGGACGGTTCGCTGAGGTGAAGCTGATCGACGACGCGCTGTTCGCGAGCGCCTGGGTGGAGTCCCGGCATCATGGCAGAGGGCTGTCCGGGCGGGCCCTGGCCGCCGAGCTGCGGCACCGGGGCGTGGCCGCCGGGGACATCCAGGCCGCCGTCGGCGGGCTCACCCCGGGGCAGGAGGCTTCAACTGCGCGGGCGCTGGTGGCCCGGCGGCTTGCGGGCACGCGAGGCCAGCCGGTTCCCGCGCGCGTCCGGCGGCTCGTCGGCCTTCTCGCCAGGAAGGGTTACTCCCAGGGCCTCGCCTACCGGGTGGTGCGGGAGGCGCTCGAGCAGGAGGGCCTCGACGTAGCGGCTGCCGGGCTCGACCTCGGTGAGGCTCTGGAACATGGCCATGACGGGGAATCGTCGCCCTGGTGAACGGCCCGCGGCGGCCCGGCGAACGACGTCACGGCCGCGGAGGGCCAGCGAAGATCGCCGGGCCCTGCTTGCCCAAATCGTTATATCCGCTTAGCCTCACGGCAGCGAGGTTTACTCCGCACAGGGCGGATCAACTGAAGTGAATGAGACTAGTTACGGACACTGGGCGGTGCGGGAACGGGTCAGCCGGTCCAGCCGACCGAGAGGCCGTAGAGGTATGCCATACCGGCCGCACGATGGCTGGCATGACGGCTCGCCTGACGTTGGCCTGGCTGAGTTCAGGAGTTCCCTGGCCAGCTTGACTAGGCCCGGTGCCAGGCAAGACCCGATTCCGGGTCACGCCAGCCAGGTCTTTCCCGGCTGGGTCACTCCGGGCCGGAGTACCGGGCCGGAGCCGAGCCGCCGTTCCCCGGGCCGGAAGATCGGGCCGGACTTGAGCTGGCCAGAGTTGAGCTGGCCAGAGTTGAGCTGGCCGGGCTGTCGGCTGACGACGGTGCGGGAGCGCCGCCCGAGGCGGTAGCGGGGCGGTGGCCCGCGGACATGCTGAGATTGGAGGTTTTGCACCGGCTGGCCGGCCTGAGCAGAGGTCGGGGGCGGAATCGGCCGTCCCTGGCAATGGTCTGCCGGCGCGCAGTACCCCTCGCTGCAGGGCACCCGCGTGGCACCGGACGGCGGCGCCACGGAGCCCTTGAGCGGAAAGGGGCGAGCTGTGAGTAACGGAATTGCGCTCGTGCTGGCGATCGGGCTTGTTGCCGCCCTGTTTGCGCTCGTCTTTGTGCTCCGCAGATCCCCGGGCCGGATTCCGGGCCCTGCCGCCGGCGGGACAGAGCCGCCCGGCCTGCGATCGGGCACGCCGGGCACCATGACGCCGGAGGAACTGGCAGCTGCCAGCCAGGAAGCTGAGCGGCTGCGCGTGCGTGCGGAGTCCGATGCCCTGGCCATCGTCCGGAAGGCCGAGGTGTCCGCGCAGCAGGCAGCCGAGGACCGGCGAGAGGTCGAAGAGGAGATCCGGGCGGTCAAGGAAGAGATCAAGCAGCTCCGCAGTGACCTGGAGCGCCGGGAGAACCGGCTGGCCGAGCGCGAACAGCGGACTCATGAGGAAGCTCGCACGGTCGAGCAGCGGTCCGCGGATCTGGACCGGGTGCGGCAGAGCCTGGACGCGCGGCGCGCGGAGCTTGAGCGGCTGGATGATGAGCGCCGCGAGGTACTGGAACGGGCTGCGGCCCTGACCGCTGACCAGGCAAAGGCGGAACTCGTCGCCGGGATCGAGAACCAGGCCAAGCGCGAGGCGGCGCTGATTGTCCGGAGTCTCGAGGACGATGCCAAGAAGGAGGGCCAGAAGCGGGCGCGCAAGATCGTCACCCTCGCCATCCAGCGGGTGGCCAGCGAGCAGACCAGCGAGTCCGTGGTGTCCGTCCTGCATCTGCCGGGCGACGAGATGAAGGGCCGCATCATCGGCCGGGAGGGCCGCAACATCCGGGCGTTCGAGACGGTCACCGGTGTCAACCTCATCATTGACGACACGCCTGAGGCGGTGCTGCTCTCGTGCTTCGACCCGGTGCGCCGCGAAGTCGGCAGGCTGGCGCTCGAGCGGCTGGTCCTGGACGGCCGGATTCACCCGCAGCGCATCGAGGAAGCCTACGAGCGGAGCAAGGCGGACATCGAGCAGCTGTGCGTGCGGGCGGGCGAGGACGCGCTGGTCGACCTCGGCATCACCGATCTGCACCCGGAGCTGACCAACCTGCTTGGACGGCTCCGCTACCGGACCTCTTACGGGCAGAACGTGCTCAAGCACCTGGTCGAGTCCGCCCACATCGCCGGAATGATGGCCAGCGAGCTCGGCCTGGACCCCGTCCTGATGAAGCGCTGCGCGCTCCTGCATGACATTGGCAAGGCACTGACCCACGAGGTGCAGGGCAGTCACGCACTGATCGGAGCTGAGATCGCCCGCAGGTATGGCGAGTCCGAGGATGTGGTGCACGCCATCGAAGCGCATCACAACGAGGTCGAGGTCAAGACCGTCGAGGCGGTCCTGACGCAGGCGGCCGACGCCATCAGCGGCGGCCGTCCCGGTGCCCGCCGGGAGTCGCTGGAGGCCTACGTCAAACGGCTGGAGCGGCTGGAGCAGATCGCGCTGGGGCAACGCGGCGTCGAGAAGGTGTTCGCAATGCAGGCCGGCCGGGAGATCCGGGTGATGGTCAAGCCGGAAGATGTCGACGACATCCAGGCACAGGTGATCGCCCGCGACGTGGCCAAGCAGGTCGAGGAGGAGCTGACCTACCCAGGCCAGATCAGGGTCACCGTGGTCCGCGAGTCGCGGGCCATCGAGTTCGCCCGCTAAACCGCGGCGCCCCGGCGAGTCCGGCACTGCCGTACGGCTCGGGCAGCACAGCCGTGCGGTCAGGGTGGTGCGGTCAGGGCAGTGCGGTCAGGGCAGTGCGGTCAGGGCAGTGCGGCCGCTGGGGCGCGGCGGACCCAGCCGGCGGTGAGCTCCAGCGGCGAGATACCGGGCGGCGTGAAGCCGAGAACCTGGCCATAGAACGATATCTCGGCCTCCAGCGACGCCGCTGTCGTCTCGGCCTTTCTGAACCCGTGTGATTCGCCCTCGAAGGCCAGGTAGGCGTGCCGGATGCCGTGCGCGGCGAGATCGGCGGCGATGCTCTCCGCCTGCTGCGGTGCCACGATCGGGTCGTCGAGGCCCTGCAGCAGCAAGATCGGGCAGGTGGCCTCCGTGACGTGCCCGACCGGTGCGCGCTCAGCGTAGACGGCATCGAATCCGGGCAGCGGACCGATCAGGCCGTCCAGATAGCGAGACTCGAAGTCGTGCGCGCGCTCCGCCAGGCCGTGCAGATCAGCCAGCCCGTAGTAGGACGTCGCCGCCCGGAAAACGCTGCCCGCCGCAACTCCCGTCGTCACGGCGGCGAGCGCGGTCCAGCCGCCCGCCGAGCCGCCCCGGATCGCCAGCCGTGCCGGGTCAGCGAGGCCGCTGCTCACCAGGTGGCGGCCGGCCGCCACGGCGTCCTCCACGTCCACCACGCCCCACTGCCGGCGCAGCCGCTCCCGGTACAGCCTGCCGTAGCCAGTGGAGCCGCCATAGTTCACGTCGATGATCCCGATGCCCCTGCTGGTGAAGAAGGCCTTCTCCAGGTCCAGGAGCGCGACCGCGCTGGCCGCCGGGCCGCCGTGTATCCAGACGACGAAGGGCGGCAGCTCCCCGGGTGGCGTCGTCACGTCCGGGTTAGCCGGCGAGTACACCAGGGCGTGCACGATGCGGCCGAACCGGCCTTCCAGATCCACCTGGCGCGGGAGCGGGAGATATCTGGCGTCCGGCACCTCAGCAAACTCCCGCCGCAGGATCTCGCTCTTAGCCGTGGCCACGTCGACCCGCAGGATGGACAGCGGCTCTGCTGGTCCGCCGGCGGCGGCCGCGATCAGCGTGCCGTCCGCGGACACCGTCGGCAGGAACTCGCTCAGCGGCAGGTCAAGGTCGGTGAGGTCAAAAGTCTCCGGATCGAGCAGGCCGAGCCGCATGCCGCCGCGCCCGTGCAGGACGGCGAGCCGTCCGTCGCCCAGTACCGCGAATGGCCTGCCGCCCAGCTGCCACAACGGCCCGGCGAACTCCTCCTCCGCCGGGTAGAGCGCCTGTGGCGGCTCGCCAGTCAGGCCCACCTGGTAGATGTTCCACCAGCCGGTCCAGTCGGTCACCACGTACAGGCTGGTGTTGTCCCGCCAGGCCGGCGCCAGGACCGATTCTCCCAGGCCGCCCTTGACCAGCCTGCCCTTGCCGGCCACGCCGTCCTGCACCGGCGCGACCCGCAGTTCGGTGCCGTCCCACGGCATGTGCGGGTGGTTCCAGCAGATCCAGGCCAGGCGGCGGCCGTCCGGCGAGGGAGTAGGGAACGCGAAAAAGTCCGAGCCGGTGACCAGCCGCCGGATCGCATCGGGATTGTCCGCCGCCGAGCCGTCCAGCGGGACGGCCACGATGGCCCGGCTGACCTTGCCGTCCTCGTGCCGCTCGTGGACGCACCACACTTCCTGGCCGTCCGGGGAGAGCACGAAATCGGCATAACGCAGGCCGGACGCCGCGGCATTGCCCGCAGCTGGCGTGCCGCCCGCCGCCGGATCCGGAGTGAGCGGCCGGGGCGCCGCCTTCCCTTCGGCGACCTCCGGCCCGGCCACGTAGAGCCGCTGGTCGCCGTAGTGGGCGAAGACGATCGCGTGACCGCGCGGCACGCGGCCGTTCGCGGCGGCTGGCCGCGCGGCGCGGGGAACGGGCAGGTAGGACCGCCCGCCGTACTCGTGCACCCTGGTGCGGGCGTTCCACGGCGCGGGCAGCAGCGCCGTCTGCCTGCCGCCGGGGCCCCGGTGAACCACGGTGACCCGGCCGTCCTCCTGCGGAAGCTCCTCCTGCCACCAGACATCGCTGCCGATCACGATCGGAAACGAGATCCCGGCCCGCGCGCGTCCGACATCGGCAGCCGTGAGGGGGGAGGGCCACTCGCCGAACGGGATCACCGGATTCTGCGCGCCCCCTACCGGTCCCGCGGCGATTCCCGTTGTTCCTGGCGCGATTCCCGCTATGTCCTCCGTTGCCGCCGCCGTGCCCACCGCGCTGTCAGTCATAGGGATATCGTGCCCTACCGGGCGGGTCCGGCTACCGGTGATTCCGGACATGCCCCCCGCGCGGAAGGCGGAAATCGGACCACCGACGCTGGCCCGATGAGAATGGCCGGCCGCGCCGCGGGCACCGCGCAGTGCCCGGCCTAAGCGGGTCGCGCCGCCGTCTACCCTGGTGACCATGGTGGGCTCCGACGGTCGGCGAAGCTTCGAGATCCGCACCTACGGGTGCCAGATGAATATGCACGATTCCGAGCGGCTTGCCGGGCTGCTCGAAGAGGCCGGCTACCAGCGCGCGACGGACGGAGTCCCCGACGTCGTGGTCTTCAACACCTGCGCGGTCCGGGAGAACGCTGACAACCGCCTCTACGGCAACCTCGGCCACCTGCTGCCGGTCAAGAACGCCCGCCCTGGCATGCAGATCGCCGTCGGGGGCTGCCTTGCGCAGAAGGACAGGGCGGCCATCACGGCCCGCGCTCCCTGGGTTGACGTGGTCTTCGGCACGCACAACATCGGCTCGCTGCCCGCGCTGCTGCAGCGCGCGCAGGTGCTGCGCCACGCGCAGGTCGAGATCGTCGAGTCACTGGAGCGGTTCCCGTCAGTGCTGCCGGCCAGCCGCGACTCTGCTTACTCGGCCTGGGTCGCGATCTCGGTCGGCTGCAACAACACCTGCACGTTCTGCATAGTGCCGAGCTTGCGCGGCACTGAAGAGGACCGCAGGCCGGGCGATGTGCTGTCCGAGATACGGGCGCTGGTGGCCGAGGGCGTCATGGAGGTCACGCTCCTCGGGCAGAACGTGAACTCCTACGGAGCGGCGTTCGGCGACCGCCTGGCATTCGGCAAGCTGCTGCGCGCCTGCGGCGAGATCGACGGGCTTGAGCGGGTCCGATTCACCTCGCCGCATCCCAGGGACTTCACCGACGACGTGATCGACGCGATGGCGCGGACTCCGAACGTCATGCCCCAGCTGCACATGCCGCTGCAATCCGGATCGGATACGGTGCTGCGGGCGATGCGGCGTGCCTACCGCAGGGAAAAGTATCTCGCGATCCTGGCGAAAGTCCGCGCCGCAATGCCGGACGCAGCGATTACGACCGACATCATCGTGGGATTTCCAGGGGAGACTGAACGGGATTTCTCCGACACTCTCGACCTCGTCCGGCAGGCCCGGTTCTCCGGCGCGTTTACCTTCCAGTACTCGATCAGGCCCGGTACTCCCGCCGCGGCCATGGACGGCCAGGTGCCAGCGGGCATCGTCCAGGAACGGTATGAGCGGCTCACGGCACTGCTCGCTGAGATCACGCTGGCGGAGAACCTCAGGCTGGTGGGAGGGCAAGTCGAGGTCCTGGTCGCCGAGGGCGAGGGACGCAAAGACCAGGCGACCCACCGGATGTCGGGCCGGGCGCGCGATAACCGGCTGGTGCATTTCGCGCCCGCGGGCACCTCGCCGCGGCCCGGGGATCTCCTCACCGCGATCGTCACCCGGGGCGCGCCGAACTACCTGATCGCGGATGGCCCGCCGGTCGCGGTGCGGCCGACGCGCGGCGGCGACGCCTGGGCGGCCAGGCGAGCCGCGGCGGATAGCGCTGGCAAGGACCCGGCTGGCACGGATCCGGCTGGCCGTGCTGCCGATCCGGCCAGCGGCCTGGCCGCCCCGGTCCTGCTGGGGATGCCGGCGCTAGGCCAGCCGGTCTAACCGGTGCTGGTAGCGGCCGCCGTCTGCCCGCATCCGCCATTGCTCATCCCGGCGGCTACCGGCGCCGCCGGACAGGCTGCCGATGCCGCGGCCGGCGGCGCTGCGGCTGCCGCCGATGCCGTCCTGGCGCAAGTCCGGAGCGCCTGTCACGCCGCGGTGGCCGCCCTCCTGCGCGCCGAGCCCGATGTGGTCGTGGTTGTCGGCGGCGCGGCCACCTCCGGGACATACGACGGGTCTGCCGCGGGCAGCCTCAGCAACTTCGGCATCCCCTTCAGCACCGGAGCCGGCCGGCCGGTGCTGCCGCTCTCGCTTACGGTCGGTGCCTGGCTCCTTCGCCGCGCGCTGACGGGCGGCATGCCGGGCGGCCGGCCTGAGCCCGTCCCGAGCCTGCGACTGCACGCGGTGGCAACGGGCACGCCGACGGCGGCGTGCCTGCGGCTGGGAGCACGGCTCGCGCGGGATGCGGACCGGGTGGCCATGCTCGCGATGGGCGACGCGTCAGCCAGGAAGGCAGCCGGAGTCCCCGGTGCTCCCGACCCGGCCGCGGACAACTACGACGCTGAGGTGGCCGCCGCCCTCGGCGCGGCCGACCCCGGGCGGCTCGCCGGGCTGGACCCGGCCCGCGACGATGAGCTGAAGGTCGCCGGGCGGGCCGCGTGGCAGGTACTCGCGGGGGCCGCGGCCGGAGCCCGGCTGCGCGGCACGCTACGCTGCGCGGCCGCCCCGTTCGACGTCAGCTACCTAGTCGCGTCCTGGGAGTGCCTGCCCGGCCACGCACTGACACACTGATGCCATGCCGGAGCCGCTGATCGCGATCGTGGGACCGACGGCAGCAGGGAAGTCTGATCTGTCGCTGACGCTAGCCCGGGCGCTGGACGGCGAGGTGATCAACGCTGATTCGATGCAGCTCTACCGGGGCATGGACATCGGCACCGCCAAGCTGCGGCCGTCTGAGCGGGGCGGAGTGCCGCACCACCTGCTCGATATCTGGGACGTGACCAAGGCCGCGAACGTGGCGGAGTACCAGCAGCTTGCGCGGGCTGCCATCGGGGAGATCCGGTCGCGCGGGCGGATCCCTATCATCGTCGGCGGCTCCGGCCTCTACGTGCGGGCTGTCATCGACAACCTCGACTTCCCTGCCACCGATCCGCAGGTACGGGACCGGCTGGAGGGCGAGCTTGCCCAGGTCGGCGCGCCGGCGCTGCACACCAGGCTGGCCGGCCTGGACCCGGCTGCCGGCGCGGCGATCCTGCCGGGAAACGGGCGCCGGATCGTCCGCGCGCTGGAGGTGGCGGAGCTGTCGGGAGGCCCGTTCAGCGCGACGCTGCCCGGCTATGAATCGGTCTGCGAGACCACTGCGATCGGGCTTGACGTGCCGCGGCCAGAGCTCGACCAACGCATCGAGGAGCGGGTACGCCGGATCTGGCGAGCGGGATTCGTGGCGGAGGTCCGCGGCCTCACGGCGGCCGGGCTGCGCGAGGGCAGGACCGCGAGCCGGGCCCTCGGCTACGCTCAGGTGCTGCGGTTCCTGGCGGGCGAGTGGACCGAGGATCAGGCCGCTGCCGAGACCGTGCGGGCCACGCGGCGGTTCGCGCGCCGGCAGGAGTCATGGTTCCGCCGCGACCCGAGGATCACCTGGCTGCCGGCGGGGAGCGCCGGCCTGGCCGGCTGCGCGCTGGCTACCATCGGATCATGCGCTTCGCCAAGGGCCACGGCACCGGGAACGACTTCCTGATCCTGCCCGATCCAGACGATGCCCTGGCGCTTCCTGCTGAGCTCGTAGCCCGCCTCTGCGACCGGCGATTCGGCCTCGGAGCGGATGGGGTCCTGCGTGCCGTGCGCACTGGCCAGGCCGGCTGGTTCATGGACTACCGCAATGCCGATGGCAGCGTGGCCGAGATGTGCGGTAACGGCATCAGGGTGTTCGCCCGTTATCTGCTTGGTCTCGGGCTGGTGGCTGGCCCGGCCTTCGTGGTGGGGACCCGGGCGGGGCCGCGGCCGGTCTGGGCGCGGCCCGATGGCGCGATCACCGTGGACATGGGCGCGCCGCGGGTGCTCGGCCGCGGTAGCGCGACGCTGGGTGACCGGGAATGCCGCGGCCTTGCGGTGTCACTCGGCAACCCGCACCTCGCCTGCCTGGTGGACGAGCCGGTAGCCGAGTTCGACCTGTCGGCTCCGCCGGTGACCGATCACGCGCTGTTCCCGCAGAGCGTCAACGTGGAGGTGGTGCGAGCCTGCGGCGCCCGGCAGCTGGAGATGCGGGTCTACGAGCGCGGCTCGGGCGCGACGCTGTCCTGCGGGACCGGCGCCGTCGCCGCGGCCGTCGCGGCGGCGGCCGCCACGGCCGCCGGGGGCCAGGCGGGCGCGGTGGCGAGATACGAGGAGGTCGCCCCCGCGGGCACCTGGACGGTGGACGTCCCCGGCGGCCGCCTCGCTGTCGCCCTCGAGGCGACAACGAGCCTGCTGACCGGCCCCGCGGTGATAGTGGCCGAGGGCGAGCTCAGCAGCGCCTGGCTGGCGGACCCGGCGGCCGCCGTGGTCTCAGCCAGCAGCTGACGTTCCGGCCAGCCAGAGCCCGACCGCCACCATGGTCCATCCGGCCCGGTGCCGGACCGATCCGCGCATGACGTCGCTTTGACGTCGTGTCGATGCCACCGTGCATCAGTCACGAAGGAGCGTGCTGCCCGGCCGTGCCCGGATGGACGCGTCGAGCACCTCGGCGATGTGTGCCATCGGCAGCCGTGCCCCCTGGGCCGCCAGCGCTGCGGCGATCTGCATGGCACATCCTGGGTTGGCGGACACCAGCAGGCTGGCCCTGGTGGCCTGCACCGTCCTGGCCTTGCGCTCGCCTAGCTCGCGGGCCGCTTCGGGCTGCACCAGGTTGTAGATCCCGGCGGATCCGCAGCAGGTGCCGCCGTCGGCCACCTCCGCCAGGTGCAGGCCGGGGATGGCAAGCAGCAGCTCGCGCGGCTGCGCGACGACCCGCTGGGCGTGTGCGAGGTGGCAGGCGTCGTGATAAGCAACCGTGAGGTCAAGCGGATGGCGGGTCGCGGCCGGGCCGAGCTCGGCGAGGAACTCGCTGAAGTCGCGGACCTTGCCGGCCAGCGGCATGGCCCGGCCGGCCCAGGCGGGATCACCCGCCAGCAGGTCGGCGTAGTCCTTCATGGCAGACCCGCAGCCGGCCGCGTTCACGATGACCGCGTCCACCCCGGCCCGCTCGAAAGCCTCGATCGTCCGCCGGGCGAAGTCCGCGGCCTCGGTCAGGCGCCCGCCGTGCAGTGACAGTGCGCCGCAGCAGCCCTGGCCGGGCGGAATGATCACGTCGCAGCCATCGGCGGCGAGTACCCGTGCGGTGGCCGCGTTGACCTGCGGAAAGAAGACCTGTTGCACGCAGCCGGTGAGCATGC
>CABEED010000671.1_pt1 | contig 14934 bp, 10 predicted proteins | sample 3423221 | NCBI WGS metagenome assembly CABEED01 (sample SAMEA5534333, study PRJEB31848) | metagenome | biome: tundra; feature: field; material: soil | place: USA | collected 2013-05 | depth 0.15 m
TCAGCGCTCAGCGACGGCCGGCCCGTCCGCGAATCAGACAGGCCGGAGATGAACTCATCCGCGAACAGCTCCCGCCGGTGCTCAGCCAGGAACGCGAACACGCTACCGGCCGGCACCAGGTGCCCGGCCATCTCACCCGCATCCAGCAGCTCCCGGTCCAACCGCGATCTCCCCTGCATGAGAAGATCATCCCAGAACATCGAACACACTGCCGGCAGAAACACCGAGCCGGCGGTCACGGTTATTCAGAGCCGTCCTAGGCCCGGCATGACCGCCGCCAGGCAGAAGTGCGAGGCCGAGCTGGCCCGCATCCGCGCCGCCATCGCGGCCGAAGAACGCCCCGCCCAGCCGGGCTCCCCGGCTACGGCGCAAACCCGGGACGGGGCGCGCAGTCAACGTCAGATTCCCCGCGTAGAAAGGGCTGCGAGATGACCCACGACAGCACGACCAGGCGCGCGGAGGTTACCGCCTACGCGGCCTCCGTCGCCCGCCAGCCGGGCACCCTCGGCTACCTCCTCGGCTCGGCGCACATCAAGGCTTCGTTGACCTGGATGTAAAACAAGAACAACTCTGCCCCTATTTCGGTAAATCGCTTGTCCTTTCTCTATTGATGGCGCTGGGGATGACCTTAGTAACGACGTCTAGTATTGCTTGTATAAATTCGAGCATTATTCCTTCAGCTCCGCAGTTCGGCAGTGTCGTAGGACGCTGGCTAATGTGCATCGCATGGAACTACTCCGCTGAGGCATATCGGCAGTCCGCCGAGGTACGCCGAAATCCAAGGCCGTTGGTGTCAGCCGTGGGTGACAGCCACCCGAGCACTGAACCCGGTGACCCCCTCGATGCGAACTCTGTTCATGGTGGTCGATGACGGTCGTTACGGCTGGTCGGCAGGCGGAGAGCGGCGTTCCTGCACGGTGATAGGCGCTCTGGCTGCTGCACACGTTGCTACACCTATCCACCTAGCCATGCTTCCCGCTAGCCGAGCTGGTCCGGCGATAACGATGTGACCCGCGCGCCGGACGGCGGCACTGCGAAGATAACAGCATGAGCCGAAGGTCTAGGTGGGCTGCTCTGGCGCTGAGCGTTGGCCTGGCCGCTGTCGGCGCGGTGGTCGCCTATGTCCTGGCTGGCGGTCCGTGGGCTGGTGCTGGGGCAGTGGTCGGTGCGGTGGCGGGTGCCTTCGCGCCCTCGGTTTACGCCGGCATGCGGAAGCGAGGTGAGGCACGGGAATCTTGGCGAGAGAGCTCAGAGGAGGCGCCTCCTCACAGCTGGGCTCGGCTCCTGGATCCGCGGCGCGAGGTAGTTGGATTTGTCGGCCGTAAGGCTAGGCTGGCGGCTCTGGGGGCGTGGTGCACGGACGAGCAGGCCGGCCGGCTGAGGCTTATTGTCGGACCGGGTGGAGTAGGGAAGACCCGCCTAGCGGTGGAGCTGGCGCACCGTATGACCGAGTCTGGCTGGAGATGCGAGCGGGTTGCTGATGGCAACGAGGGTGAGGTCATTGGCACGCTGCGGGCGGTGACTCGCGGCCATGCGCTGCTGGTGGTGGACTATGCCGAAACCCGGATCGGGTTGAGGCAGATGCTAAGCAGCCTGGCCAGTGATCAGGGCCATGGCATCAAAGTGCTGCTGCTGGCCCGGTCGGTCGGGGACTGGTGGGATCAGCTCGGTGTCGGTCAGCCGGGAGTGTGGGACCTTGTTCAGTCCGCGAAATCGGCGAAGTCGGTGCTGTCGTCGGTTGTTGCCGCTGACCTGTCTGATGCCGACGTCATCGCCGAGGCGGTCGGCTGGTTCGCGCGGGAACTTGACGCTCCTGAACGGACGGTGCAGATCTTCGGGGGCAGCGGCACCGGTCGCAGGCGGGTGCTGGATCTGCATGCCGCCGCGCTTGTCGCAGTACTGGACGAAACGGGCAGCGAGCCGGTACGCGTCGATATCGGTACGGTTCTTGAAGAGCTTTTGCGCCACGAGAAGCATTTCTGGTATGCGAGCGCGCAAGCCGCCAAGCTGACCGAAGGCTCAAATGGGTTGTCGCCGCTTCTGCTGCGCCAGATCGTTGCGGCAGGATGCCTGCTGGGCGCCGGGACCGAAGAAGAAGCCCGCCTCCTGTCCGGACGAGTGCCCGGGCTGGCGCCATCGGCCAGGGTGGCACAGTGGCTGCGGGAGCTGTATCCCCCAGGACCCGGAGATTCGGACTGGCTTGGCTCGCTTCAGCCGGACCGCCTGGCAGAATTGCACAGTGTACGCGAGCTTGCCGCCTCGTCTGACCTAGCGCGGGCCTGCCTTACCAACCTCGATGCCAGGCAAGCCCAGCGGGCTGTCACACTGCTCGCCCGGGCCTCCTCCGATAACCCGCACGCCGAAACGTTGCTCAGCCGGACCCTGCCTGATGTCGCTGACTTCATCGGCAGTCTGGACGCGCCGCTCAACACGCTGACGGCGATATACAACGCCATCCCCCATCCCACGCTTGTCCTTGCCCCAGCGGCCGCTGCTCTTGCTCAACGGATTACCGCTCTGCTGCCAGACAGCTCCGAACCGGCCGTTCGAGCATTGTGGCTCGACAACCTGGGCACCAAGCTCTCGGGCCTGGGCCGCCCGGCCGAGGCGCTGCCGGTCGCCCAGGAAGCCGCCGCGATGTACCGGGAGCTGGCCGCCGCTGACCCGGACCGCTACCGCGCTGACCTCATCCGATCGCTAGACAATCTCGGCCTTGATCTGATGCACCTGGGCCGCCCGGCCGAGGCGCTGCCGGTCGCCCAGGAAGCCGCCGACATCAGCCGTGAGCTGGCCGCCGCTGACCCGGACCGCTACCGCGCCGACCTCATCAACTCGCTGACTGTGCTCGCGGCTATTCATGAACTACTTGGTGAAAAGGTCCAGTCCGGCTCCTTGCGCGATGAGGCCCGGAAGACTGCAGAGGCGGGCTCATAGCCTCGTCCCCAGCTTCAGTCCTGGCCATCCTTCCGCTAGGCGCGATCATGTGCCAACCAAGATCACAGATCGGGTAGGAGGCGGGGTCGCCCCGCCCCCTACCACACCACCGGACATGCGGGCCCGCATCCGGCGGTTCGTCAAGCCGTCGGATTGAGACGCTGCCAGGTCTGGCTCAGGGTCTTCAGGCCGAGGCGGTTCCAGTAGGCATTGGGCAGGGACACATGAAGGACTTTGGAGCCTGTACCGCTCGAATATTCGATTGGGTGGTTGACCTGCACTGTCGCCGACAGGCTGGACAGGGTGATGGTTGGCTAGGCGGGTGCTGCTCAAGATCGTCTACGTGCTGACCTGGCGGACACTCGGCCTGGTCGTCGTGCTGTTCCGCGGCGACCGGGCGATAGCGGCCGAAGTGCTGGTGCTCTGGCATCAGAACGCGGTGCTGCGCCGGCAGGGCGGCCGTGTGAATACCTCGTGGAGCCCCCTTACGGAATCGAACCGTAGACCTTCTCCTTACCATCGAGACGCGAGGGGTCCATGATGGCCGTTGACGCAGGTCGGTGGCCTGTACCGGCCGGATCGGGTCGGTTTCACGTCCACGGGAGTGGTGTATGGGGTAGCTGATCCCGGCTGTGACTGATGTGCCCCGACTGGGCGTGTCGGCGTGACGTGAGACGGCCACCTCGTGATCCTTCGAATTGCTCTGTTCGAGACGAAGGAGATACGAGATGGCCGCACGTGACATTGTGCCGGTTTCCGGCGCGCGGTTCCGGCGCACTGGCGTCCCGCGACGAGCACATGACCCGCCTCGAACGCTGGATCACCGCCACCGTCGCCGGACGCGGCGATCCCGGCGAGCGGCAGTTGCTGCACCGCTACGCTGTCTGGCACGCCCTGCGCAGGCTCCGGCGCCGCGCCGGCGGCCAGCACGTCACCCACGGCCAGGCCGTCACCGTCCAGCGGCACGTCAGGGCTGTGATCACGCTGCTGGACTGGCTCACCGCCCGCGGCCTCGATCTGGCCACCGCCCGGCAAGGCGACCTTGACACCTGGCTGACTAGCGAGCACACCGCCCGGCACGTCGAGGCCGGGACCTTCGTCCGCTGGGCCAGGCGCCAGAAGCTGACCAGCCTCGATTTTGCCGCCACCAGGTGGGACGGGCCGAGCAGCGTCATCGACACCGAAGCCCGCTGGCGCCACGCCCGCCGCCTGCTCCACGACGACACCGTCAAACCCGAAGACCGCGTCGCCGGCCTGCTCCTTCTCCTCTACGCCCAAGGACCCGCCGCGATCAGCCGCCTCACCCTCGACCACGTTCACGCCGACGAGCAGCACGTGCGGCTCCGACTCGGCCGCGAGCCCATCGTCCTGCCCGAGCCCCTCGACGCACTCGTCCTCCAGCTCGTCGCCTCCCGTCGCGGACACGCCGCACTCGGCGACCAGGGAAGCTCCCGCTGGCTGTTCCCCGGCGGGCAGCCCGGCCAGCCGATGAGCGCCTACCGCCTTGCCCAGCGACTGCGCCAGCTCGGGCTCCGCCCCGGCCCGGCACGCTCGACCGCCCTGTTCGGCCTCGCCACCGAACTCCCCGCAGCCCTGCTGGCGCGATTGCTTGGCATCCACGTCAGCGTCGCTGTCGCCTGGCAGCGGGCCTCTTCCGGAGACTGGACGGCCTACGCGGCCGACTACAGCCGGCGCCAGCACGGCTCGACGGACCTCGATGAGAGTGCCAAACCTCGTCCCTCGTGAAGGCATTCCGAGGGTTGCAATATCTGACTCCGCCAGAGCATGCGACGCGGGACCGGGATCAAGTGATCGCGAAGGCGCTCGGTGGGCTCGCCCGCGATGCACGCAGGAGTCCGGACGAGGACACCAGCAAGGCCAAGGTATGAGCGCGGATTGCGTGGTCTACCTGCAAGTTCTCGGTCGGAGCGGGCGACCGGGATCGAACCGGCATGACCAGCTTGGAAGATCGGTAGCACGCCACGCCAGGTGACCAGCGGAAATCTCGGTGCAGGTCAGGCGGGTGCTCTTGCCCGTGAGTCACTGTGACTTACCGCTGGTCACCTTGGCGTGTGGCACGTATGTGGGGGAGGGCACGGCTCTGTCCCTGGGGCTAGCTGACGGGGTTGCCGAACCGCCGAAAATGCGGTCCATTACCTCCGCTCCGTCTTGGAGCACTGGACGCAACTCCTGCCTGTACACAGTCTCGGTAACATGGCTCCTGGTGTGGCCGACTAGCCTGGAGATCTTCTCGATAGCCATTCCGTCGTCACTGAGCAGGCTGACGAAAGTGTGCCTCATGTCCCTGGGCGCCCAATCCTCACCGACTCCCGCGCGCTCACAGATGTCCTTGAACATGCGCCGGATTCTCCTGGCGTCCAGCGGCGTGCCCGTCGCCGTGGTGAACACCAGGCCGGTTTCCTGCCAGCGGATGCCCGCGTAGCGCCGCTCGTCCGCCTGGCTCTCCTGGAGTGCGCGGAACGCCATGACGACCAGCTCGGGCAGTCCAAGGCCTCGCCGCGACTTCGGCGTCTTGGTGTCTCCGCGAACGCGGTCGGCACGCCACACGTTCACATGCGGTGGCACTGGCGGGTCCGCATCTGGATCACCATCAAGCTCAACGTGATCCCACCGGACTGCCCTGGCTTCCTCGGTGCGGACGCCGGCCATCAGGCTCAGCACGATGTAGGCGTGCATCAGAGCCGCCGGGCGGCGGTGATCCTGCAGGCCGGGATGCAGCTCTATCTCGGGAAGCTCCCGCGACGCGTCGATAACCGCGACAGCCTGAGCGAGCGTCAACGCACGCTTACGCCGACCTGACCGGCCTTCTGGGGTCTCAACCAGCGCGGCCACATTCCGGCCGATCTTGTCGTTGGCCTCTGCGTGCCGGATGGCGCGCTCCAGGCATTCGCGGGCGATCTGAAGGGACCGGCTGGAGAGCTGCTCGCTCAGGGACTCCAGCGCCGTCCGGACTTCCGTCGCTTTCAGGTCCCGCAGCGGCTTCTTGCCGATCTTCCTCAGGACCGGTGCAAGCGCGTCCCGGTAGATCTGCCGTGTGCGTTCCGACCGTCCGGGCAGGCCGCTACCGAGCCAGCCGTCCGCTGCTTTGCTGACGGTGTAGCTGGCCTGGGTGACAACGCCCTTATCCAGCTCCTTATGCTTCTCTTCCAGTGCGTCGGTGACGGCCGTCTTGGTCCGGCCCGACACCTTGTGGCGGATCCGGCGTCCGTCTGGCCCGACACGGCTAATCACGCCACGCCAGCGACCTTGGCAGTGCCGGTGGAACCGCGCATCGCGGCACTCGGTGTCCCTGCGATGCTCGAAGTGGACGCCGTCCTCGCCGTGGCCCCGCCGCTTGCCTCCCATGCCCGGGGAGCGTACCACTTAGGGACCCACTTAGGGACCCGCGAAGATCTTGATCTGGCTCTTTTGCCTGGTGGGCGCAACTGGGTTCGAACCAGTGACCCCTCGCTTGTAAGGCGAGTGCTCTACCGCTGAGCTATGCACCCGTGCGCGGCCCGGTGTTCCTGCGGGGCCAACGACGACCGGGGCTAGCGTACCTGCTCACGGTTGTGCGTCGCCGGTCCGCAGCGTTACACAACGAGCACCGGCCGCTGGCCATGACAATCCGCGCGCTGCCCAGGACGAATCCCTGGCTACCCCGAGGACCCGAGAACCCCGAGGACTTATCCGATCCCCGCTGTCCGGCGGGTCCGGCCCAGCACTCGCTCCAGTGCGCGCTCCACTTCCTCGGCGAGGCCAGGCGTCGGGTCGCCGTCAGGAACCGCAGCGCCATCCATGCCGCCGCCAGCACCAGCGACCCCGTCGGCACCCGCACTGCCCGCGACCGCGTCCGGATCCGCGCGGGCACCCGCATCAGCCGCGAGCCCGCCGACCACGGCACCGCTAGCGGGCTGCCGCACGCAACCGCAGTCCCGGCATTCGACCTCGCCAAGCCGCCGCACCAGCTGCGCGCTCACACAGACCGGGCACCGGTCGAGTTCCGCCATCCAGTCAAAAGACGACTGGCAGGCAGGGCAAATCAGCACCTGGCGGTCGGCTCTGACCCCGCGTTTCCAGGGGCTCTCCCCCCGGTCAGGATCGACTTGCCGTGTGCCACAGCGATAGCAGGGCATCCAGCCTGCTCCGGTTTCTGCCGTTCCCCGCAGGACTTGCCAGCGCGCTAATCCAGCGCCGCCAGCGCCTTCTGGTACTCGGCGATCTCACGAGCCTGCGGTACCGGGTTCACGACCTTCCACCGCACGACACCGTTCTTGTCGATAATGAACGTCCCGCGTGTTGCGATGCCCAGATTCTCATCGAACACACCGTAGGACCTGGCGACCTCGCCGTGTGGCCAGAAATCCGAAAGCAGCGCGAAGTTGAAATGCTCCGCGTCGGCCCACGCGCGGTGCGAGAACCCGGAGTCCACCGAAACCGTGAGGAGCTCCACATCATCACCGGATACCTCGGGGAAATCGTCGCGCATCGCGCGCAGCTCCCCCGAGCACACGCCGCTGAAGGCCAGCGGGTAGAAGACCAGCACGACGTTCTTCGCGCCGCGGAATCCCGATAGCCGCACCGGGGTCCCGTGCTGGTCCTTCAGCTCGAAGTCAGGTGCCTGATCGCCGACGTTGACCGCCATCCATGGTCCTAACGGTTGAGGCGCGAGAACGGCCCGAAGAGGCGGGCCGCGGGCGCGAGATGCTCTCAGTCTGCCACCTGAGCAACCTGGGCGCCGCAGCCCGGCACTGGACGTATCGCCTGTCTCAGCGACGTGCCCTCGGCGCCACCAGCCTGCTGCCCGACCAGTCCCGCCCGGCGCTCACCGTCGACGTCTGGGACAGACCTGCGGTCGGAGCCGCCTCGCCGATCTCACTTGGCTCCACGTGCCCAGGCCGGCCTGACTTCGGCGTGAGCAGCCAGATGTAGCCACCATCGGTAAGCGGCGTGAGGGCATCCACCAATGCGTCGACAAGGTCACCATCCTCGTCCCGCCACCAGAGCAGCACGACATCGACTACATCGTCGTAGTCCTCATCGACGAGCTCCACCCCTTCGGCGCTGGCAATCGACTGGCGCACTCGCTCATCGCAGTCGTCGTCGTAGCCGATTTCCTGCACCACCTGGCCCGGCTTGATACCGAGCCGCTCGGCCAGGTCACGCTGGTCCTGTGCCTGGCCCGCGGTCGCGCTCACTAACTTCCTCCTTGGTCCTTTCTCGCCCCCCGCCAGCGCCCTTGGCCGACGGCCCCGGCACATTGCCGGATCCTGCCGGTCAGGCGCGGCGCTTACGGCGTCGTCACCTCTTGATCGGACAGTTCACACTGGGTCGGCTCGGCGCGCAAGTGTCAATTGGCACGCAACGCAAAATCCGCCCCGGTGGCCGGATGCCGGCCACCGCCTTCCGCGCCCTCCGCCGGCGGCCGTCGCGTCCCCCTGCTCGTATTCAGATGTCTCGCCAGACCCCCGTTGGGGAAATCTCCCTGCCATCGCAGCACCTGGCAGACCCGGCCGCCGAGACCGGGGCCGGCCACGCCTGCCTCATCCTGGTGTACCCAGATTGATGAGTGGAAGCATCTCACCAGAACTTTGCGTTAACGTCCGCCTGACCAGCATTATTACCGGCCCTCGCCCGGCCTGCCGCGGCTGTCGCGCCCGCCGTGCGCCGCATACCCTGGCTAGGGACCGGCAAATACCGGTTACCCGCCAGTAGAGATGCGTTGCGCCCGGCAGCGTACGAGGATTGGTCTGGACAACTCACCGCAACGGCGGCAGTGACCTGCTGCTCGCCGTGCGACAGGAGACACCGGCGGCGAGGCCCGCCGCCGTGGAAGGCGAGGAACACCCCGTGGCATCCGGACGTCAGCGCTTCTCGATCATCAGCGACGGCCTGCCCACCCAGCTTCCCGACATCGATCCTGACGAGACGAGGGAATGGCTCGAGTCGTTCGACACCGTCGTCAGGACCCGTGGCAGGGGCCGCGCCAGATACGTCATGCTCCGGCTGCTCGAACGCGCCCGCGAGCAGCAGGTCGGCGTCCCCGGCCTGCGCAGCACCGACTACATCAACACCATCCCGCCTGAGCGCGAGCCATGGTTCCCCGGTGACGAGTACATCGAGCGCCGCGTCCGCGCCTACATCCGCTGGAATGCGGCGGTGATGGTGTCCCGCGCCAACCGGCCCGGCATGGGCGTCGGCGGCCACATCGCCACCTACGCCTCGGCAGCCAGCCTGTACGAGGTCGGCTTCAATCACTTCTTCCACGGCAAGGACCACGGCGAGTCCGGCGACCAGGTGTTCATCCAGGGCCACGCGGCTCCCGGCATCTATGCGCGGGCCTTTCTGGAAGGCCGTCTGACAGAACACCAGCTGAACGGATTCCGGCAGGAACTCTCGCACCCGGGCGGCGGTCTGCCCTCCTACCCCCACCCCCGCCTGATGCCGGACTTCTGGGAGTTCCCGACTGTGTCGATGGGCCTGGGCGCCATCAACGCCGTCTATCAGGCCAGGTTCAACAGGTACCTGCTGGCCAGGGAGCTCAAGGACACCAGCCGCTCGCATGTATGGGCGTTCCTCGGCGATGGCGAAACGGATGAGCCCGAGGTGCTCGGCTCGATCGGGCTGGCCGCCCGCGAGGAACTCGACAACCTGACCTTCGTGATCAACTGCAACCTGCAGCGCCTCGACGGCCCGGTCCGCGGCAACGGGAAGATCATGCAGGAGCTTGAGGCATCGTTCCGCGGCGCCGGCTGGAACGTCATCAAGGTGATCTGGGGCCGCGAGTGGGATCCGCTGCTGGCCCAGGACACCGATGGCGTGCTGGTCAACAAGATGAACACCACGCCAGACGGGCAATTCCAGACTTACGGCGTCGAATCGGGCGCCTACATCAGGGAGAACTTCTTCGGTGGCGACCCCCGGCTGCGCGCGATGGTCGAGCACCTCTCCGACGACCAGCTGCGCAACCTGTCCCGCGGCGGTCACGACTACCGCAAGGTCTACGCCGCGTTCAAGGCCGCCACGGAGCATGTGGGCCAGCCGACAGTCATCCTCGCCCACACCATCAAGGGCTGGACCCTGGGCCCGGACTTCGAGGCCCGCAACGCCACACACCAGATGAAGAAGCTCACGGTCGCCGAGCTCAAGGAGTTCCGCGACCGGCTCTACCTGGATATCCCGGACGCGGCGCTCGAGGCTGAGCTGCCGCCCTACTACCATCCGGGCGAGAAGTCCGGCGAGATCCAGTACATGCGCGAGCGCCGGCACGCCCTCGGCGGCTACCTGCCCCGGCGGATCGTGCGGTCCAAGCCGCTCGCGCTGACCGGGGGCGGCGCCTACGACGAGCTGCGCAAGGGCTCGGGCAAGCAATCGGTCGCCACCACGATGGCATTCGTGCGGCTGCTCAAGGACCTGATGAAGGATCCGGAGATCGGCGAGCGGTTCGTCCCGATCATCCCGGACGAGGCCCGCACCTTCGGCATGGACTCGCTGTTCCCGACCGCCAAGATCTACTCCCCGCACGGCCAGAGTTACGAGGCGGTCGACCGCAACCTGCTGCTCTCCTACAAGGAATCGGAGAAGGGGCAGATCCTGCACGAAGGCATCAGCGAGGCCGGCGCAATGGGCTCGACGATCGCGGCCGGGACCGCCTACGCCACCCACGGCATCCAGATGATCCCGGTCTACATTTTCTACTCGATGTTCGGCTTCCAGCGGACCGGCGACCAGATATGGTGCTTCGGCGACCAGCTCGGCCGCGGCTTCCTGCTCGGCGCGACGGCTGGCCGGACCACGCTGACCGGTGAGGGCCTGCAGCACAACGACGGGCACTCGCAGCTGCTCGCCTCGGTCACCGAGGCGTGCATCTCCTACGACGCGGCCTGGGCCTACGAGCTGTCCTACATAGTCCGCGACGCGCTCCGCAGGATGTACGGCTCCTCGCCGGACCACCCGGATGGCGAGAACATCTTCTATTACCTGACGATCTACAACGAGCCCTACGTCCAGCCGGCTGAGCCCGCCGACTTCCCCGGCGGCCCGCAGGCGCTTGAACAGGGCATTCTCTGCGGTATCTACCGGTACGCCGCGGCACCTGGTCCCGCAGCCGCGGAGTCCGCCCCGCTTGACGCTGCACCGGAGGACGCTGCGTCCACAGCCAGCGCTAGCCCGAATGGGGACAGGCCACGCGCCCACATCATCGCCTCAGGCGTCGCGCTCCGCTGGGCGCTGAAGGCCCAGCAGCTGCTCGCCGAGGACTGGGGCGTCCTCGCCGACGCGTGGTCGGCGACCTCCTGGACCGAACTCCGCCGCGAGGCGCTGGCCTGTGGCGAGTGGAACCTCCTGCATCCCGATGGGCAAGAGCGGATCCCCTATGTCACGCAGGCGCTGCACGGCCACCCGGGCCCCGTCGTCGCGGTGAGTGACTGGATCCGGGCGGTGCCCGACCAGATCGCCCGCTGGGTGCCTGCGCCGTTCACCTCGCTGGGCACCGACGGCTGGGGCTTCTCCGATACCCGGCCCGCTGCGCGCAGGTTCTTCCACGTGGACGCAGAGTCGATCACGGTGGCCGTGCTGAGCCAGCTAGCCCGCCGGCGCGAGGTCAAGCCCGAGCGGGTCGGCCAGGCCATCGCCAAGTACCACCTGGATCTCGAGGTCAGCGAAGCACTCTGAGCCGGTCGCTCGCCATGGGCTTGCGCAAGGCCGGCCAGGAGAACGCACGCGGCGCCCGCGGCAAACGGCGCCGGGGGCGAGATCGCCCCCGGCGCCGCGTCAGCCAGTGCGGTTACGGGACCGGCACGGCCAGCATGCCGTCGACGTTGGTACCGGCATCGGTGTAGAAGCCGACCAGGTCTCCGGCATCGTTGATGCCGTTGATCGTTGTCGTGTTGACGCCATTGGGGTCGTTCACGGTGTGGAACCCGTGCTGGCGGGTCCAGGTGAAGCCGTGCGTGTCGCCGTTCTTGAGCACGTAGTCGCCGACGACCACGCCATTGTCATTGGCTCCGAAGGCTTGCGTCGTCATGGCGCCCTTGACGCTCAGGATGAACAGCTGGCCGGTGTGCCTGAGGTAGAACCCCTTGGTCACGCCCTTGGAGTTGGTGAAGAACCCGGCGATGCTGCCCAGGTTATTGATGGCCGTTGCCGCGGTGCTGACGCCCGGGACCCGGACGCTCACGAAGCGATGGGAATTGATGAGGTACGCGTAGGCCTGGGTGGTGCCGTCGCTCTTGGTGTAGAAGCCGACCGCGATGTTGTGGTCGTTCACGCCCAGCAGCTGGTCCACCGGCGGGCTGGACGGGTGCTTGACCGGGAAGTCCGCCCGGTGGAAGTGCCCGTGCACGGCGTAGAAGCCGAAGTTGTTGTTCACCAGGTTCGTGTTGTTCTGCGTCGAGTAGAAGCCCACCGTGACGCTGTTGTCATTCAGGCCAGTGACCTGGGTCTGCACGGAGCCGGGGAAGTTCTCGCTGGAGAAGTTGTGCTGGTGGTAGGGCGGGTGGATGGTGTAGCCCTGGTTGGGCTTGCCCGCGGCTCCGGAGCCGAAGTACCCGGCGATCTTGTCGTGATTGTTGATGCCCAGCAGCTGGTTGAACGTCACGTCGTGGTGGTTGTTGATGGTCTCGAAGAGGTAGTGCGGGCTGGCCGGAGCGGCCTGGCTGGCCTGTGCCGGGACGGCGGCGAGCGCCAGTGCGCCGGCCATGGCGCCTGATCCGGCCACGGCCATGCTGAGGCGGAATGCTCCGCGCAGCCTCGGCCGGGTGCGGCGGCCCGCAGGGGTGTGGTGGGGGCGGTCGTCATGCTGGCTTCCTCTCTGCATGTGCCAGTAGTGCTTGCTCTGCTGCTGCAAGACGTGCCTGAACCGCGGTGACGGCCAAGCCGCAGATCAAACTGATCACGCTAGGTTCCGGCCCGTGACAGCGCGCGTGGTGATGCGCCCGGCCAGCGACCCGGTAGTCAATGCAGATTCCCCGCTTTAGGTGACACGGACTTGCAGCAGCCCGGGCGCTCGCGCTGGGCGGAGTTGCCCGGCGGAGATGCCCCGTGGTGAGCAGCGGCCGGCCCTTGGTGGCCGGTCACCTCACTGTGCCGTGATCCATTCATAGATGCAAGAAGAGGTTTTGCATTGACGTGATAGATTATCTCTATGCTTGAACTGACCAGGTTGAAGGTCTTCCGCGAGGTGGCCAGCCTCGGGTCGTTTACGAAGGCCGCAGATGTTCTTGGCTACGCCCAGCCGTCCATATCGCATCACATCGCCCAGCTCGAGCGCGAGCTTGGCGCCCAGCTCTTCGAGCGGCAGCCGCGCCGGGTGCAGCTCACCCCGGCGGGCGAGGTCTTCCTCCGGCACGCCCAGTCAGTGCTGATCAGATTGGCCGATGCGGAGCGCGAGGTGGCAGAGACGGTCCAGGCCGGGGGCCGCCGGCTGCGCCTGGCCGCATTCCCGACGGCGGCCGCCACCCTCATGCCGGTCGCGGCGGGCACCTTCCGGGCTGAGAAGCCCGGCGTAGACCTCCGCCTCACCGAGGCGGACCCGCCGGCCGCGCTGCCTAGCCTGCTCGCCGGCGACCAGGACCTGGCCCTCGTTTATGACTATCCGGTCCTCGGTGAGCTCTCCGAAGCCGCCGCTGAGCTTGAGCCGCTGTTCGCCGACCATATGACGGCCGCGCTGCCGTCCGGCCATCCCTACGCCGATGCCGCGCAGGTGCCGCTGGAGTCGCTCAGCGGGGATCGCTGGGTAACGCCGCACAGCTCGGTCTGCCGTGAAGCGATCGTCTTCGCCTGCCGCAGCGCGGGTTTCGCGCCCACGGTGGTCACGGAGACCAACGACTACATGGCCATGCAGGGGCTCGTTGCGGCGGGCGTCGGGATTGCCCTGATGCCGCGCCTGGCGACGGCGATCGCGCAGCGGCCGGGCGTGGTGTTCCGCCCGCTTGCCGAGACCGTTATCGAGCGCGTTACGTTCATCGCCACCCGCGCAGGCGCCTATCGATCGCCGGTGCTCGACGCTTTCCGTGCCGCCCTGCGCGCAGCGGTCACGTCCGCCGATGAGGCCGCCGCGCTCTCGCTGGAGGCGTTCGACCCCGGGCAGGCATTCTCCAGCCAGGTGCCAGCCGGCCGCGCCCAGGCCCGGTAGAGCCGGCGGAGCGCCCAGCCATCCGCCGGCGCGTGGCAGGCTGGCAGGGTGACGACTGCGGAGCTGGCACGGTGACGACCGCGCAACGGCGCGGCAGGGCTGCTCGGCGGCCCGGAGCCAGTCCGGTCCGTGGCGCGACGATCCAGCGCCTGGAGCGGTCGATGGGCGCGCTGGGCACGGCGGCAATGACCTCGATGGACCTGCGGCTCCCGTGGTTCCGCAAGCTGTCAGCCGAGAACCGGTCCTGGCTCGGCCTCGTCGCGCAGGCCGGCGTGGCTGCGTTCGTCGACTGGATCAAGCACCCCGAGCGCGGCCGCCCGGCGGTTGCCGGTGAGGTTTTCGGCACCGCGCCTCGCGAGCTGGCCAGGGCGGTCAGCCTGCAGCAGGCCGTGGAGATGGTACGAGTGATCATCGACGTGGTCGAAGCGCAAGTGGACGAGCTGGCGGCGCCGGGCGGCGAGGCTGAGCTCCGCGAGGCAGTGCTCCGCTACACCAGGGAGATCGCCTTCGGTGCCGCTCAGGTCTATGCGCGGACCGCTGAGGCACGCGGCGCCTGGGACGCCCGGCTGGAGGCACTTGTCGTGGACTCCCTGGTCGGCGGCGAGGTGGACGAGGGCCTGCAGTCCTGGGCGGCCGCCCTGAACTGGTCCTCGGCTCCGGTCGCCGTGATCGCGGGCAACGCGGACGGCAGCGAGCCCGAAGGTCTCATCGACGAGCTCAGGATCATCGCCCGGCGGTCCAGGCTCGACTTGCTCGCGGGCGTCCACGGGCACCGGCTGGTCGTGGTGCTCGGCGGTGCCGCGGATCCGGTCACGGCAGCCGGGCAGTTCGCCGGGCGGTTCGGTGCGGGCCCGGTGGTGGTCGGG
>CABEED010000718.1_pt1 | contig 14146 bp, 10 predicted proteins | sample 3423221 | NCBI WGS metagenome assembly CABEED01 (sample SAMEA5534333, study PRJEB31848) | metagenome | biome: tundra; feature: field; material: soil | place: USA | collected 2013-05 | depth 0.15 m
ATGGGGTATGGGGTAATTGGCAGCCCGACGGGTTCTGGCCCCGTTAGTCTAGGTTCGAGTCCTGGTACCCCAGCAGTTCAGCTGGCGTAGTCGAGTTCTGGTGCGGCTACGCGAGTCGCGGCCAGGGTCCGCGGCTGTCCCGTCGCTAACGGCGCCGGGAGCCGCGGTTCGCGCCGAGCAGGCGTAGCAGGAGCAGCAGGATAATGGCGCCGATGATCGAGCCGATGAAACCCGTGGTATGCGGGTGAGTGAGATCGAGCTTGTGGTAGTCGAACAGGTTCTGGACGAAGCCGCCTACGAACGATCCGATAATTCCGAGGGCGATGGTGGCGAGCAGTCCCATCGAGTCCCGGCCCGGGACTAGCAGCCGGGCAATGGCACCGGCGATCAGGCCGATGATCAGCAGGACAATCACGAATGCGAGCATGTCGCGAGAGTTACCCATATCAGCGCAAGCCATGCGGCCGCGGCGTGGCGAGTCCCGCAGGCCCGGCGGCGGCTCTCCCGGTGCCCCGGATCTGCCGGGTTCCCGTTTGGCGTGCCCTGCTGCGGTGCGCTACGGTTCAGTGTCTGGCCCCGTCGTCTAGTGGCCCAGGACGCCGCCCTCTCAAGGCGGTAGCGCCGGTTCAAATCCGGTCGGGGCTACTCATGGAGTAGCAGGTCAAGGACCTGATCGCCGGTTGCGGCGGTCAGGTCCTTGATCTTTTGACCGCGCGATGACCGCAGTACGGTCGGGTATGCAGCGGCCGGACGCGGCACCGGGCGGCATAGCAAACCACAGCATTCGCCGCGTGACCCTGTCCGCGGGCGCTTCAATCTGGCGGCCGGGGCGAGCCCTCCACGGCATCGAGACACCCCCGGTGATCTCTAGCGGAGAGCTTCTCAACCGCCCGGTTGGAGGGCGGCGGGATGGGCGTGCGCAGGCGCGAGCCGGTATTCGGGCACCACGACCCGGCACGCGGCCTGGCGCTCAGGTGCGCGGCCCAGGTCCGCGCCAGGCGCGGTGAGCCCAACGCAGTAGCCGCCGCCGTGGAGGGGGACGACGGTGCGCTCGGGGCAGGCCCCCCTCAGCCACACGGGGCAGGGCTTGGACTCCCGAATAGCTACACCGGTCGGTTCCTGTCCGCAATTGAGCCCGGCGGCTGGGGCTGGTGCATGTTCAGGTACACGCCTAGGCGACAGCGGCGCAACAGAGCCCGGCAGTTATCGACCACGGCGAGCGGCGTTCCCGCAGCGGTGCCGTCTTGTAAACGGGAGCTCGGACTGCCCCTGACCTGGCGGCTTGCGGGAGTGGAACGGATTTTTCGGACGACGCCTGCCACAGCATGCAGCCGCCGACACCCAAATGGGGCGGCTATTTCCCCCGCGCCTAAGCTCAACGGGGGCGGTCTGTAAGACCCGTCGGCTAAGCCTGCGTTGGTTCGAACCCAACACCTGCCACCACCTGCGGAAACGGCCCGTGACCTGGGCATGCGCGGGCTCGCGGGCCGTCGTGCTCGGGTCCCGCCGTGTCTCATGATGTGCCACCCTGGGCCGCTGCATAGCAGTGGTTACGGACATATAGCGGACGGAATCAGCCCCGGGCAAGCGGTTCGCCGAACCGCTAGCTCCTCGCGTTGCGGGGGACATTTGCCCCGGACTGCGGCATCCGGGGCGGGCCTCGGGCTGTTAACGCGCGCTCGGCTCTGGCGCCGCCTGGCCTGGCGGTGGTTTCTGGTCAGGTGGGGCAGAGCTGGACCAGCATCGGTTGCAGTCTTGCTGCTAGCTGGGGTGCTGAGCGGTGGAGTTCTGCGGTCAGTGATCCGGTTACCGCGGTCAGGGCGCGCCGTAGTTCCGTGTCGCTGAGCGCCCGGACGAGGGTGGTTCCAGTGATGCGGTCAGTTCGGCGGGCAGCAGGTGCGCGCCCTTAGCGTAGCTGGTGGGGTGGCCCAGCCGGGAGCAGGCGAGGGCGAGGATCTGGTGGCGGGTGGCGCTGACCCAGTCTTCGGCTTGCCAGTACCGGTTCCGTTCAATGCAGATGCGGGCGTGGAGGGCGTGATGCCAGGGCCGGGCGGATCCGAGACACTGGACGTTCTAGCGGCGTGGGTTTGAACCCCATCTGTTGGTGGGGCATTTAACGTGCCCCGCGGCGGCTGCCGAGCATTGGCCCTGCCGTGCTCGGGTCGGCAGAACGCCGTCAGCATGATCGCGGTAAACACCCCATATGACCTGCTCTGAGCCCTATCATCGTCACATGGCTCCACCTCACCCCGGCTTCGGCGACGGGTACAGACCCACTTCGGGGATCGCGCGGACGCGGTGCTCGCCGAACCGCGGAGTTGCTGCGATCGCCCTACCTGAGGAAGACTCCGGCAGGAGCAGAGCTGATCCAGGCCGCCGTCGTACTCGGCGCGGCTGGTGACGTCGGCGAGTTCGCCGCCAGGCTCTGTTGCACTGGCTGATCGGTGCGCATGGCAGCACGTCAATGACCTGGCCGTGCTGGTCGAGCGCCTGGTACAGATACGTCCACCGGCCCGCCACTTTCACATACGTCTGGTCGGCGAACCACCAGTCGCCAGGGGCATACTGACAGAACCGCGCGGCCTCGATGAACTCAGGCGTGAACCGCTGGACCCACCGGTGCACGGTGACGTGATCGACGATAACACCCGCTCGACGAGCAGCTCCTCGACGTCGCGAGAGGACAAGCCATAGCGCAGGTACCAGCGGACGGCAACTGAGATCACCTCCCGGGGGAACCGAAAGCCAGCAAGCACTGAAGACGAGGCCTACGACGCCACGTCCATGGCGGGCGACGGATGGCTCAGCGGGTCGCGGCCGGTGCCGTCACGGCCACACCAGCGCCACCCCAGCCCGATCCGGCCGGACTGGGCTGGGGCGGTGGAGATCAAAACTTTTCGACTTATATAGTAATAACGGCGAGCAACCGGCATCGCTGTTCTGAGCGTGAGATAAGGAATCATTTGGACACGATCCTGGACTACATGGGCCACTGGGCGGCGATTCATCCTGAAAAGTGTTTCAGTTCGTTTCTTGATCGTCACGGACAGCCACGTGAAACGTACACATATCAATCTTTCGAAACCAGAACTCGTTTCCTCGCCGAGTATTTTCATGATGAAACTTCTCTTCGGCGCGGTGATCGCGTTGCGCTCGTGTATCCACCGGGGCTCGAGATGGTGGCCTCATTCGTCGCTTGCGCCCGCATAGGAGTCATTCCCGTTCCCGTTCCTCCGGTCACGTCAGTCGCGACAGAGGGAGCGTCACGACTCAGGTCAGTGATGCTGGACAGCGGGGCTGCGTTCGCCCTGACCGATTCATCGCTCGAATCAGCGCTGCGTGGCCGTCGTGAGCTTGGTGACCATGCTGAATCGGAAGACCCGATCGCTTCCCTCGGCGTTCAGTGGCTCACCACCGATCGGCTACAAGGAACCGCGCGGGGAAGCATAACTGATAATCCGACCGAGAACCTCTTTTTGCAGTACACATCCGGATCGACCGGGGCGCCAAAAGGCGTGGTCGTATCGCACCAAAACGTTATACATAACTGCCACTCAACGATTGACCACCAAGCGATCGGCGTTTCATGGCTGCCGCAATTTCACGACATGGGCTTGATCGGATATTATCTTTTCCAGATCGTCACCGGGGGTACGACATATGGATTCTCGCCGCTCGACTTTCTGCGACGGCCGGCCCTGTGGCTGGAGACGCTCAGCCGATACAAGGCGACGTACACCTCGTCTCCGAATTTCGGCTTCGAATACTGTCTCTCTGCTGAGCGGGTTCCGGACTCTCAGCTAGAGGGTCTAGATCTGAGCTCCGTACAAGTCTGTATGAATGCGTCTGAGCGAGTCAGGCCCAGCACGTACCGAAGCTTCCTGGAACGTTTCGCGAAGTACGGTCTGCGTCCAGCGGCCCTCGTTTCCGCTTACGGCCTTGCGGAGAGCACCCTAGCGGTCACCAACTCGGGGCGACGATCCGTCAAGATCGACCGAAAGTCGCTGCACGAGCGTACCGTTGTGATGGCTGCCGAGGACACGCCTCCTGACCAGCAGATGGAGCTGGTCAGCTGCGGTAAGCCGTTGGACGGGATCCACGTAGGGATCGTCGACCCAGGCACCAACGCTGCGGTCGGAGGCAACGGAATCGGGGAAATATGGGTTGCTGGTCAGAGCACGTGCCAGGCGTACTGGAATAAGCCCGAGCTTTCGGAGCACGTGTTTGACAACTCGATTACAGGCGATCTCAACGGTGGGTATTCCTATCTCCGCACGGGAGATCTCGGATTCCTCCAAGAGGGGGAACTCTTCGTCTGTGGCCGACTGAAAGATATCATCATTATTAGAGGTCAAAACTACTATCCGGAGGACCTTGAGACTGCCGTCGAGAAAAGTTCCGAGAAGATAGAGATCGGGAGCGTGGTCGCGTTCCGGGGCTCAGATTGGGAGGAGAGACTCATCGTAGTCATCGGCCTCCGGCATCCGGGCGACCCACCACACGCCGATGAGATCTCTCGCTCGCTCCGCGCGCACGGCTACACGGGGCCGCACACGATCGCGTTCGTCCGGCGCCAGGCCATCAAAAGAACGACCTCTGGGAAGGCGGCCAGAGGACTTACCCGCGACAAGTGGCTAAGCGGCGGTCTGCGCACGATCGAGACCCATGTGCGTGACGGTGATGGAGCGGGGCTGAGCGGGGCGCACAACTTGGACGTTCAGTCCCATTACGAGCGTTTTCTGGATGCGTACGCGCTGAGCGGGGATGAAAACGCCCGGCCTGGCGAGATCGGCCTCGATTCTCTGGCGATAGCCGAGCTCTTGGTGATCCTGGAGAGAGCAGTTGTCCAGGCTGATGCTCCCGACCTTCAGGAAGCACTGCATATTCCGCTCCTGCAACGCTTGACCATCTCTGAAATATCCGCGCTGGTCCGTGGGCTCCAGAAGGACTCTGCAGACTGGGCCATTAGTCTGCACGCGGAACTCAATGAAATTAAGCGGGAGCGTGATCAGAGCGAAGCGGCCGCAATGCGAAACGACGCGCGGCTAGGCCCACTAGGCGCTGACGTCGTGCCCCGAGCAGGCTGCGTCTTCGAGCACGTGCTCCTAACCGGAGCCACCGGATTCATCGGGCCCTTTATTCTCCGCAGCCTGCTGGACCAGACCGGTGCGTCCTATACCGTTCTCGTGCGGGCAACCGATCCATCGGCGGCACGCGAACGAATAATAACTGCCCTCGAGGCGGCCGGACTTTACGACCTCCACACCGCAGAGATCTTCGATGCCCGGGTGCGCGTGATATGCGGTGACCTGACGGTCTCGCGGCTGGGACTTTCAGACCATGCCTGGCTCCAGCTGACGAAAACGATCGATACAATCGTTCATAATGCGGCCTGGGTCGATTACATCCTCGACTATGACACGCTCCGGCCATCAAATGTCGAAGGTACTCGAGAGCTTCTTAGACTGGCCTGCGAGCAGCGCCGCAAGCAATTTCTCTTCATTTCCAGTACGACCATCTTCGGGTGGACCGGAAAGCGGAATCTTCTCGAGCGGGACTCAAACCCGGAAATGTCCGCGCTCGACTTCGGTTACTCGCAGACGAAGTGGGTCGCGGAACAGATTGTGCTGCAAGCTCGTGAGCAGGGTATGGATGCCCAAATATATCGGCCGGCTTTTCTCACGGCCTCCACTGCGGGATTCGGGCATTCGACTGATATCGTAGCACGCTTGCTTTCGTTTATGATCAAGTATGGCGTAGCCCCGAACGCCGACATTCAGCTCAGCTTCATGCCTGTCGATATCGCCGCCCACAATATCGCTGCCGTTATGAACTCTTCCGCTGAATCTCAGGAACCAGTCTTTCATGTGACGGTCGACGACTACTACAACATCGTCGACCTGACCACGCAGATTAGCAAAGATTACGGCATCTCGTTTCAATACGTTGACCTGAAGAAATTCTCGCAAGAGATGAAAAGACTGTGCAGTGCGGCGGATCCAGTCTTCCCGCTGATTGACTTCGTTGCCCGCGCGCACTCGAAAGTCGGAGTGATGGAGCACAAGCGGTACCGGAATACGGCGTTTCGGCTAGCACTCGAGCACTCGGGTGCTGGTGTCCCTAACGCAACCCTCCAAGAGACTGTGTCGTTTCTGATGGCTCACCTGAAGGCTGCCAAGATGCTTCCGGCGGGTTGAGCCCGGTTCAGTTCGTTCTGGTTCCCACCAGCAGTGAGCTCGGGCGGGGGCGTATTTCCGCTCCTACGACCTGACGACACCGGTTCATTACTGCGCTAACCCGGGAGGGCACGGGCACACCTTCCGGTACGGCGACCCCGCGGCATCGGCCAGCGGCGCAGGCGCGGCCGTCACGCCCAGTCCGGAATATGTCCAGATCTTGGCCGCGCAGGTCCCGGCGTACCCTTCAAATGGCCGCTAGCCTTTATCGATGTCCACGAACCGATATGGCCCGCACGCGCTAATACGCCTAGGCCTGACCGGCTCGCTACTGGCGCTGGGCGTCTTCGCGGCTGTTGCGGTCGGCGGGCCGGCTCTGGCACAGGGCGCCCCGGCACTGCGAGCCTCGTTCACGCCGCGGACCATCGGCATTACTCCAGGCGGCACGCGCAAGGCAGTGCTCCTGCTCGCCAACAGGAGCTCCGCACGGCTCATCGGTTTGACCGTCACATTCACCAGCGACCCCGGCATCGAGGTCACCGTCACCAGGGCGCGACACCGCCTCCCGGCTGGCGGATCCGAGGCCGTGGTGGCGTCAGTGACCAGATCGCCCGGGGCACCAGCCACTGCGGCGGTTGAGGCAACGATCCGCTACACAAGCATCGCCGGACGGAGCAGCACTCGCGGGGCAGCCGTGGCCGGCCTGGCGATTACGACGGCCGTCGCGGCCGCGCCCGCGATGGGCCCTATCGCGGTCTCGGCCTCTATCGGCACTGCGCAGCTGATCGAGTACCAGTCCACCGACGCGTTTTTCACAATCACCAACGACAGCGACCAGGAGCAGCAGTTGACTTCGGTCGTGGTGACCTACCCTGCGTTCCTCACTGTCGAGTACCTGCCCGCCCGGGGGATGAAGGTAAATCGAAGTGGCGACTCGCTCGTGATCGCCAATGTTGGCGAGCTGGCCCCGGGCAACGGCACGGTAGTGCACCTGCACATCGGCGCAACCCAGCCGCTGCAGCCTGGTGGCGCCCTGCTCGTGCTGACAGTGTCCGCGCGAGGTCAGGCCGACAACATGCTGACCACCACGTTCGCCTCGCAAAAACTCTCGTTGTCGGTGCTCGGCGAATCCGGCGTGCTACAGCTGCTGGGGGTGCCATCGCTGTTGTTCGTGCCTGGCATTGTATTCGTAATGGTTTTGTGGGCCCTGTGGCGCTTCGTCGCCCCTCGGACTAGTTTCAGCCTCTCGCCCGGCTCCGGCATCGAGGGCAGGGTGGCCATCTGGGTATTCGCGTTGCTTCCCAGCCTGGCGTTCCCGTTCCTCTATCCGATCGTCACCGGCCTGGTACTTGGGCAGCGGCGTGACTACAGGACGGCATACGGGCTCGACGACATTCTCTACGTGTGGATCATGGCGGCAACCTTCGCGGTGTTGCTGTGGCTGATCGCCGTGCTCGGCTCCTGGCTAGTGCGGTGGCTCTGGGTACCCGCCGCAGCGGACTTGCCGCGGCAGCTGCTGCGGAAGTACGCATGGCGACCGCGACCATGGCAACGGAAACTTACCAGGGAAACTGCCCTGTGCGACGGGCAGCAGCTCACGGTCATCCTGCGTGAGCGCGGTGCGACTGCGCTTGTGAGTCCGCAGATCAAGTACCACAACAATTCGCTGACCGACCCGAACGTGACGAAGCTGAATACCTACATCCCGGATAAGCCGCTTCGCCTGTACCGCTTCCTGCGCCGGCACAGACCGGAGGTGACCCTCACCTATGAGCCGCGGGTGCCACTTGACTCGCCTGCCAGTATTGACCAGTCACGGCTCACCGGGCGTGCAGAAGGCAACCTGATCGTGGAGGGTCAGTGACCCCCAAAAGTGCTCGGCCGGGCACGCGCACGTGCCCGGCCGAACCTGCCTACTGGCGGAGACAACCTCAAGGATTGTTCCAGTCACTACCTATGCTACCCGGCGGGAGCGTGGCGGCCCTATGAGCAGCATCGACGGTGTCACGATCAGCTGGTTGCGCACGCGGGCTCTGCCGCTCCAGTTCGCGACTGGCGCGGGCTTGCCCTGCCTAGGCAGGCAGGGGGGATATTTCACGGCCTTCGCCGGTGCAGCGGGGGCTGGTGCATGGCGCAAGCCCTGGATTGGCGAGACGTCCTACAGCTACTTCTGGGCCCGGGCCCTCGGGCCGAACTACGTTGAGGCCAGCGCCGACAAGGCATGGAAGCGTCAGGTGCCGCTGCGCGGGCAGGCTCCGCCGATACTCTGTGCGGCGGTGCGAGACGTCGACCTCATGCAAACCGTCTTCGCCTACCCGTCAGGAGTGGGCGTGGCGGTGACGGCCAAGCTCATGGGTCCGCATGATCCGACGGCCCTGCTTGCGCTCGTCGGCCGGCTGGCTGACGAGCCGTTTGTGACCGGTGCCGGTTCCACCAAGCCGAGGGCGATAGCCGCCGTTCTAGGCGGTCTTCTCGACGACGCCGAACGCGCCCTGCTCGGCACAGCCGACCCAGGCTCCGTGGGTGAACTGGAGCCGGTGACCATCGCGACGGTCACGGCGACGACGGACTGGCCGGCTGCCGTCATCTGCCAGGGGGACGGCGTACACCGGCTGCTGGAGGGCCTGTGCCAGCTGAGCGCCGCTCCGCTCACAGGATCGGTCGGCAACCTGACCACCGAGTTGTTCGACGAGGCTAGCCATCCGGGGACAACGCGTATGGCAATCGGGTCGGGACGCGCGATCTGGTCGCCACAGCGCTCATCGACCTCCGCTGGCGGATACCGGCTCGGCTGCTACCACGAGAACCAGATCCTGGCCACGCTCCAGGCCAGCGTCCTGCTCGACACAGCGCGCTGGGCGTCTGCCTATCAAGTGTCAAGCCTCGGCGGCGCCACGCAACAGTTGCTCCGCCCGGTGGTGAACCTCCTCGGCATGCTCTACGGCAAGGTCAGCGATATGTACGCCTCGGCGTTTGTCCGGCGGCAGATCGACGAGTCCGGCCTGGTGCCGACCATTGGGCAACAGCGGATCGAGCTCGGCTTCAGCGGACGGCTCAGTTAACGACGGGGCCCGCTGCGGGAAGAGCTGCAGCGTCACAAAGGCGAGACTCCCAGCCTTCAAGGACGGCTCTCCACTTGGAACTCGACGCTCTGGCCAGCGCTGGCGCTGCTTAGCTGAATCCATATGGCCAAGCCGAATTCATCAAGGATTTGCCGTGTGGCCTCGCTTGCCACCGCCCGTGGTGGCTGCACAGAACTATCGTTCACGCCCGCTCAGAACGGACGTCATCGACGACTAGGCTGCCGTGCAGATCGGCGGATATCGCGTATCGAGTTACAGGCGACCTGTCGCCGCCGCCTGTAACGAAACGCCAGTGCCTAGTGTAGGCAAAGTGAGGTGTCCGGCGGCCAATCCGGCTCACCGGAGCCGACACGGCGAATGTCACCACGTCATGGTGAATATCGCCGAGCGATTAGGTCAGGCCGATCCGATTGCGCCATATCCATTTAGAGTGACGTTCGGTGTTCATAACGAACGACGGGCAACGTCCCGGCCGTCACCTAGAGTGTTGAACTCAAGAGTAGAGCAGCCGTCTCGAATACGGCATGCCGGGCCGGTGCCCACCAGGCCAGCTCCTTCGAAGCTCAGCGAGATCGGCATGTATTCGGCACGCTTCAATGCGCGTGATACGCGCTGTTGCTGTGCATGGGGCTGCTTTCGCGGCGGTCAGCGTGAGGAACTCCGCGGCATGCCCGAAGGTCTCCTCGGTGGTGTGGCCCGCTAGCTCGTCCTGGCATGCCCCGGTGCCGGGTCATCTCCCAGGCTTGGCCATGCGTCCGCGCGCACGAGATTGACGTCGCGCTGCTCACGCTGCGGCGGTGTCGGTGAGCACGGTGTTTCTCAGGCGTCCCTGGTCATCATTCGCCACGCGCCGAGGATCGTCCAGCCCGCCAGCCAGGCGATGATGACGCAGACGGCCTGGGTGGCCGACTCGGGCAGCAGTGCGGCGCCGGGCCCGCCGCTGCCTCCGGTTACCCCCGGCAGCCCGAAAAACATCGGCAGCCCGGAAGGCTCCAGGTGCGCCATGGCCAGCCCGACGAATGATCGCTGCAGGCCCTGCAGATGGGGAATGGCAACCCCGGTCAGGATCGGCGTCAGGATCATCTGGAGCACGATTATCAAGATCACCGGGATGAGTCTCTGCCCCATCAGCGACGCGAGCCCGAGTCCGAGGATGAATCCGACGGCCGCTTCAAGCTCGATCCACAGCCCGGCCTTGACCATGAGGGAGATCGACGGGTAGCGGAAAATGCTCGTGTAGCCGGAATAGTCCTGGTTGGCAATCTTGACGGCCAGGGCTTCCAGCGCGGCGGGCGCGGGCTGGCCGGGGGTGACTGCTGACTTCGACCAGCCAGGCGGGCCGGCGCACGCGACATTCCCCGGAATATGCCCGTCGTAGGGGAGAGAGCAGATGACCGGCTCGGCGCGGTCCCCGGCCCAGTTCTCGAAGCCGGCGCGAGACAGGCCGGGAGGTATGTTCACGTTCGAGTCATCGATGAAGGTCGGTGCGGCGAAGACGCATACCGCGCAGACGATCGTGTAGCCGATCGCGACCAGCGGCACGACAATCGCCAGCCCGGCGGGGATCCGGGCCAGGTAGAGCGCCAGCCGGGACCGGCCGGTCACCACCAGGTGCCGGAACATACCTTCGGTGAGGTCGCGCGATCCCGCCGTGCAGCCCACCGTGGCCGCGGCGATGAAGCCGAAGGTGGGCAAAAAGCCGGCTACCAGGACCTTGAAGATGTCGTAGCCCCCGGCGGGCGGGCTGGTGCGCGGCGCGAACGCGTGCAGGAGCAGCCGAATGAGGAGGAACAACGCCGGGAACCCGATGGTCGCCACGATGAGGGCGATCATGAGGCCGCGCCGCTGCCGCAGTTCCATGACTCTGGTGGCGATCATGCCGACGGCGGGTATCGGGGATCCCCGGCGGTCACGTGAGTGATCGGCGGGCGCCGTCTGCGGTGCCCGGTCCGGCGCGGGCGCGCCGTGTCCGGCGGGCATGATTGTCATTCCGGGTCCCCCAGCCTGCTTGTGACCTGCAGGAACCACGATTCGAGCGAGGCCTGGACCGGCTGGAGCCGGTAGACGGAGATTCCGCCTGCGACGAGAACGCGGTTGATTTCGGCGATGACGTCGCGGCCCGTGCCCGCAGGCAGCGTGATCTCCAGGCCCAGCGCCGCCGGCGCGGCCTCGACGCGGGCACCGAGGGTGGTGCCCGCGAGCAGGGCACGGGCCCGGCCGGGTTCAGAGCATTCGACCTGAACCGCGACCAGCGCCCCCGCCAGCAGCTCGGAGATCGGTCCCTGCCGGATGATGCTGCCGCGGTCAACGATGGCGACCGCGTCACAGGTCCGCTCGACCTCGTCCAGGAGGTGGGAGGACAGCACGACCGTGCGGCCCTCGGCCACCAGCGACAAGATCATGTCGCGCATCCCGGTCATTCCGGCGGGGTCGAGTCCGTTCATCGGCTCGTCCAGAATGAGCAGCTGCGGGTCTCCCAGCAGGCAGGCGGCGACCCCCAGGCGCTGGCGCATGCCCATCGAGTACGCCGAGACCCGGTCGTCGGCGCGGTGGGCCAGGCCGACGCGCTCCAGGGCTGGCCCGATGCGGTCCCGCGCGGCCGGCTCGCGTGCGGCGGCGAGAAGCCGCAGGTTCTGCCTGCCGGTCAGATGGCCGTGGAACCGGGGTTCGTCGACGATGGCGCCAACAAGAGCGAGCGCCGCGTCGCGATGCCGCGGGACCGGGTATCCGAGCAGGGACATCGTGCCGGCATCGGCGTGCGTCAATCCCAGCAGCACCCGGATGAGCGTGGTCTTGCCGGCGCCGTTGGGGCCGAGGTAACCGAACGCGGATCCCCGGGGGACCAGGAGCTCAACACCGTTCACCGGGGTCTTCGCCCCGAAGCGCTTGGTGAGCCCGTGGGTCTCCACGGCCCAGCGGCTACCGGCGGCCAGCTTGCCGGGAGTGCCCGGCAGAGCCGTGATGTTCATCCGATGCCCTCGCCTGCTACCGGTGCCGCCAGCCGCAGCCAGGCGAAAAGCACGATGGTGATGAGGCGGTCATCAGATTCTCCAAACGGCGGCGGCGAGGAAGCATCACGTGTCCTTCGCGTTGCCGGGCCGGGGTGTAAGCGTGCGATACGGAGGCGGGAACGTCTTCGGCGCGGGGTTAGAACATTTGTCAGTCCACGACGATCCAACGCCGGGCGGAGGCGTTTATCCGCCCGGCGCTAGGCCGTGCCATCCGCCCTGGAGATGAGTCTGAGCGGAGAAGGCCTTACGCCGTGACATGCGCGAAACTCTATCTAGATAGAGTTTCTTCGTCTACCTGATCCGCGAAAGGTTGTGATCGCCCGAGGAGCCGACGGTCGTTCGGGCTCCCTGCAACAAGGGAACGTGACGCATGGCCGACAGTGACTTGCTCGTATCTGCCTTCGAGGAAGCACCCGATCATCTCAGCTGCGGGCGGTGGCCCGCCGGCTCCTCGGCTCGCAGCACCCTCGCCGCCGCGACACCAGCGGCGGCACTTACCTGTGGGATGCGGCTACCCGCCAGCTCGCCGCCACCCTCCATGACCTGGGCAGCTCAGGAGTCTTCCGCCTCGATTCATCCTGGATGGCAGCACCCTCGCCGTCGCCGACGGCAACGCCCCTGCCCGCCTAAAGAGCATGAAGAGATGACGAAGAACGCCGCCCGGTTGCCCAAGCAGCCGCCTGATGATCCGCCACGTGGTTCAGCCAGCCCGCGGCAACGCCTGCACGGCACTGTCCAGACCGTCCTCGGCGAAGCGGGGCAATCTGGCCGCCACCCCGTCGGCGCCGGCGCCGGCCAGCCTGACGCCACCGGGCGGATCCGGCGTTGGCTGGCGACCCGGCGGGCGCGGCGGACCGCCGCCCGGCGGCGGGCCGGGCTGTGCTGCGGGATCACCGGCCGCCAAGCCCCCGCCCGCCAAGCCCATGATGAGCCCGATGACCGGGAAGACCAGCAGGATCAGCCCATAGTGGCCGGCGCGCACGCTGGCCGTCAGCTCATCGTTATAGGCGATGGCCGCGGACAGGTGCTGACCGGGGTACAGTCAGTGCAGCGCCCAGCCCGCCCTGGGCATCAGCGCGATCGTGACCGTCCCCAGCGCCGTGACCATCAGGGCGCCAACCGCGGTCGCGAGGAATCCCGCCACGACCGCCTGCCTGACCCTGGCCTTCGCGACCTGCTCCGGGCTGCCCGGTCCGCGATAGCACCGGGCGGCTACTACGCCGGCCAGCACCGGCCCGCCGAACAGCAAGACCCAGGCGAGCAGCACGACCACGCCGACAGGGAAGCCGTGCAGCCACGGGCTGGTCGGGTGATCGGTGAACCCGAGCGGGGCCACCGCATACATGACGGCGCCGAGCACGATGCCCGCGCCGGTGCCCGCGGCCAGCGTTGCCGGGGCCACCTGCAGCCGCCGCGCGGTCACCGCCAGGATGGCCGCCACGTACACGGCCACGACGAGCAGGAAGATGCTCGCGACGAGCCAGGTGTAAATCATCCCGTCCTTTACCGGGACCGACGCGTCCGTGCTCAGGTGCGGGGCGATCGCCGGGTTGTCCGCGACCTGCTCAACGCTGGCCTTGGCCACGATCAAGACCAGCACCGCCGAATAGGCGCCGGACCGCAGCACCCGGGCCAGCCAGCCAGCCAGGGGTGACCGGACCGAAAAGCCACCGCGCCAGCAGCAGCAGCCCGGCCAGCACCGGCACCACCGTGACCACATACAGCCGGCTCACCGCGGTGGCGGGGTTACGCGCCGGGCCCGGCCAGGCCGCATGGGCCACCCAGGCCGCCGCCGCCGCAAACACCAGGGCCCGGGCCGCCCGCCGCGCCAGCAGCGCCTCCCGCACGACCAGCCGCGCCCCGCCGACCCGCCAGG
>CABEED010000721.1_pt1 | contig 14062 bp, 24 predicted proteins | sample 3423221 | NCBI WGS metagenome assembly CABEED01 (sample SAMEA5534333, study PRJEB31848) | metagenome | biome: tundra; feature: field; material: soil | place: USA | collected 2013-05 | depth 0.15 m
GTGAGCAGCCATGTAGAGGGCTCCGACATCGCGGGCCCTATCCCGGCTGGACTTTGCGCCACCGCGCCTCACAACAGGAGTAGACCCCGAAGGTCACCAGGCCGAGCGCCACCGCGACGAGCGAAGCCGGTGCCGGGCCGGACCCCAAGCTGCCCGGGCCGGGCGGCTGCGCGCCGTACCTTCGCGGCAGCCACATCCCGCACATGCGCCACCTCCGGCCGCGCCAAGGGCGTGCCACCGGGGACTGGAGTGGTTCGATAACACGATCACGAGACCCGTGCGGACAAGACGGGACGATCGCGCGCTGTCAGGTTAATGGGGGGAAGCGGCCCGCGGCAAGATGCCAGCGGGGTAAGCGCTCCGGCTGGCCGCGCGGGCGGCGCGGCTGCTCGCCTGGACGCCATCGGCGATATCGGCGGTGCAACAGATGACGTCGCACGCTAGCCGGGTGATCGGCTGGTTGCGGCTGCGCGGGTGGCGGCACGCCGCACCGAGTGCCTGGCCCGGGGCATTTAATGCCGGTCGGCGGTGATCCCCTGGCCTACCCGGTCATGATACGGCTGTTCAGCGCGCATGCAGATGCCCGGCCGCGGGCTCCGGCCGGCGTACCGCCCGGTCGAGCTGTGCGGCCAGGTAGGCGCGCAGGTTTCGTTCGTCGTCGAGGGCCAGGATGATCCAGCCTGCGGCGGTGGCCAGGATCGGCCTGGAGCGGTATTCGGTGACGCGGTAGGCCGGCCGGGGGATCGCGAACTGTCCGGCGTGGCCGGTGTAGACGATGTTGTCGCCGACAAACGTCAACATCCCGATCGGCACCCGGGGTATGTCATCCAGCCGGGTGCGCTCAAGCTCGGTGAGTGCTTCGCCCGTCTCCCCGAGTCGATGACCTCAATCCAGGCGTGATACGCCGGGTCCCACTCCGTGCCGGGGCTTCACTTGATGGACGACACATCAGCTTCACTTGATCCGCGACACGACAGGGCGCGACTCCCAAGAACGGCAACGCACCCGTTGCCGAACCTCAGCGTGCCATGGCTGCCGACGATCCGGTTACCGCCGCTGACACGAGCCAGCAGTTCAATCGATCGGACGCTGAGGAGCTAACGAAATGACCTCACCAGGAGAGACGGCAATGGACTATCAGATGGTCCCCGAAAATGGCCAGGGTGCGCCTGAGCGCACGCCGGATCCCGCCGGTGCAATACTCGCAGCCGATCCTCGGTCACCCGCCCCCGCTGCGTCCGGATACACCGACGCTACCGCCTCGGGCAGCGCCGCTGGGGAACCGAGCGCCGCCGGCAAGACTGACGCTGAGAGACCCTTGGCCGCCCCGGCGCCGCGCGCGGAGCTGGGGCCAGCCCGTCCATCACCTGCCGCCAAGGACCACACACGCTGGCACGACATCCAGGCGATGTTCATCGACGATCCGCGCGCCTCTACTGAGCTGGCGGCCGACCTCGTCGACGCCAGCGTCGAGGCGCTCGTCATGTCCGTCAAGGAGCGGCAGAAGTCACTGCTGTCCGCCTGGCAGGGCGACGATACAGGAACCGAGGAACTGCGCACGACGCTCCAGCAGTACCGCGCGTTCTGGAACCGCCTCGAAGACTTCCCCCGTGAAGCTTGAGCGTCCCTTGCTGGCCAGCGCGCCCGATGAGTGCCTTGATCGGCCCGGATACACGACCGGGACGGTGAGCTGCGTCTTCTCGTAGCAGCTCAGGGCTGTCAGGCAGCGATCTGGCACTCGTGCGTGAATCCGCTGAGGACTTGTTTTCAGCGGATCCGGTACTCGGCGAGGTTAATCTCCGGTGGCCGGGTAGGACGCTTGAGCCGGCAACTCTTGGCGGCGGCGCTCACGCCAGGAGCATAGACAAATGCGACCCTGTTAGGAGGAAGGCCAGCGTGTTCGAGGCTGCCAATATCCGGGAATGGCGCGGCCACGACGTGGTTGACGCTGAGGGGCACAAGATCGGTGAACTGGAGGCCGTCTACGTCGACACCGCCACCGACCTGCCCTCGTTCGCCACGGTCAAGGTCGGGATGCCGACCCGGCACCGGCTCGTGTTCGTGCCGCTCGACCAGGCGACCGTGGGCCCGGGGTACCTCAAGGTCTCCTACGACAAGAGCCAGGTCAAGGATGCCCCATCGATCGGCACCGACGGCGAGCTGCCAGCGGGCGACGAAGAGGCGATCTTCAAGCACTACGGCCTGACATACCAGCCGGGCGCCGGCGGTGAGCGGCGGCTGGCCCGCCGCTGAGCAGCGAACGAAGCGGAGGACCAGATGATTGCCCTGTTTCTGCTGCTGGTGATCGTCGCGATGGTGCTGGGTATCGTGGGCGTTGTCGCGAAGGGCCTGCTGTACCTGCTGTTCATCGGCATTGCCGTGTTCCTCGGCGCCCTTGTCCTGGGCGCCCTTCGGATGCGGCGGCGACCCGGCAAGCACCCCGCCCGGTAGCCCACACCAGCCACCCTTGATGCGTGGCCATTCTCGCTTCGGCCCGGCGACGGTCATGTCCCGCGGCAACGCGTTCACGGTTGCCGCGTGATCCTTCTGGATCAGGCGCTGACCGCCGGCAGGCCGCTGCCTTGGTCGCGCACCTGGATCGCTGAGCAGTTCGGCATTGCCGATCTGACTGCGCCGGTGGTTGAGCGGTATCGCCGGCGCGAAGGTCAAAGGCAGGGCGGTCGAGGGTGGAACTGTTCGAGCAGATCAAGGCGGGACAGACGGGCCGAGGGCTGTCGATCCGGCAGCTGACCGGAAAGCATCGCGTGCACCGGCGGACTGTGCAGCAGGCACTGGCCAGCGCGGTTCCGCCAGCTCGTCAGCCGTATCCGCGGCGGCCCCGCCCTTCACGGCTCGGCATGCGGCAGCCCGGGAAGTCGGCCAGCGGATCGGGTCATAATCGCAAGGGTTTGCACCATGCTGCGACGGTCGACCAGGCGGTCGGTGATGCCGGTCCGGCTATTCCCGGCGTCGCCGGCCGGTGCGGAGAACCGCTGCCGGTTGTGGCTCTACGTCAGCGGACCCTGTCGAGGCGCTGCTGTCGATACGGCGCGATTTCGGGGGACAGGGCGCCCCGCGTCTGGCTGCCGCCCGGATCAGGATGTTCGGTGCGCGATCAGCTGCCCGCGAGGTTCTACACGATGCCGGCAAATAATCAGCAGGGAGGCTGCACGAACGCTACTGCGAACGCACATTACGAACGCTTACGCTCAGTGCCGGTTCCTTACCGAGAGGCGAGCTCATGGAAACCGTGGCCGAGTACGTCGATGGTCTGCCCAACTTGTGTGGGCAGGAGACGCTGATCAGCGAGGCCATCGAGACGGGCCGGCAGCGCCCGGTGTTTCCGGGCGGTGTGGACATCGAGCGCGTGGTCAGCGGGTTCGCGGTGGCGCTGCACATGCATCAGCCGATCATCTCGGGTTCGGGCTGGGGGCGAAACGGAGCCTCAGCCCGAGCGTGCGCAGTACCGAGAGGAACCACAAGGTGGACGCGCCGGTCCCAGCGACGACGAACGCGGCGGTGGCGGCAGTGGAGAGCATCAGGAACATCTTGGTCGGCTCGGTGACCATCATCACCGCCAGGCCGTCTGACCTGCCACCGAGAGCCAATCCGTGCGTGGCTGCCAATGCCTGTCGATCCCGGCCGGCCGCGCCCGGCTGATACGACCCAATCTTGCTGCCGCCACGCTGCCATGAAGATCAAGAAGGCCTGACCGCCTCCTGACGATCAGGCCTCTGACCTGCACTTACTTGGTAGCGGGGGCGGGATTTGAACCCGCGACCTCTGGGTTATGAGCCCAGCTTGCAGTTCTCAACCGCGCCCACCGAACGGGCCACTCGGACAGCCACGAGGCCGTCGGCGTCGATGGGCGGACCGCCAAATGCGACCGCGGTCATGTTCACTCCGGCTCGCGTTCCGCTTCCGCATGCCTGCCGTTGACGCTCCTCCTGTGCCACCCGATCGCGCCAGATGACGTTCGAACTCACGGACAAACGACGGACAAACGATCAAGAACCTGACCGCCACAACGGCGATCAGGTCCCTGACCTGCTACTCCACGAGTAGCCCCGACCGGATTTGAACCGGAGCTACCGCCTTGAGAGAGCAGTCGGCAGTGCTCAACCCTGTCCGGCACGCTGTGCGCATGATCGGAACTTGCTGTCAGCGCGCGAGGCGGCGCCCCGCGGTGACGGTGTCGACTTCGCGGCTGCTGATGAAGCAAGCGACACGACCACGGGGCCCGAATCTGTTCAACCCGATCCACCGACACGCCCATCCGGCGTGCCCGTGAGATCCAGTCCGTGACGGACAGTACCGCCGGTCGGCGTTCAATCTGACGGTCAAATGACGGTCAGACGATCTTGAGACTCTTCCTGGTAACCCAGAACAAGTCCATGACCTGCACTTCTGGTCGGGATGCCCGGATTCGAACCGGGGGCCTCCTGCTCCCAAAGCAGGCGCGCTAACCAAGCTGCGCCACATCCCGTTGGCCATCCGAAGCCTACCGCGTCCGGCCTTGAGCAGCCCCGTCTCGACCAGGGCAGGCTCCTCGGATTCGGCAGAGCTGTGGGCGACATCGTTCCAACGCCGCCCAGGCCAGCTGCGATCTGCCTCAGGTAGGCGGTACGCTACGGCCTGTGGTCCGACCGCCGCGGGCGTAGCTCAATGGTAGAGCCCCAGCCTTCCAAGCTGGTCATGCCGGTTCGATCCCGGTCGCCCGCTCCAGCGAGAACTTGCAGGTCACAGCCCAGTCCCCCGCCGCGGCTGGAGTCCTTCGCAGTAGAAGTGGCCGCGGTCGTGCCACACTTGTGCCACAGCGCGGGCCAGGTCACGCCTCACGCTGCCCGCGCTCCTGGTGGTCGTCTCCACCCGCCGGGGTGTCCTGCCGGACCTCACGGACCAGTACTCCCAGCGCCCTCGCGATGGCCTGGTCACGGTCTCTCGTCGCGTGCTGATAAATCTTCGCGGCCCGCACGCTGGAATGGCCGAGCCTGGCCATCAGCTCCTTGAGGTCGCGCCTGTCGCCGCTGACAGCGTGCCGCCGGTATGCCGCAAATCATGAAAATGCGGGTCCGGCAGCCTGACAGACATGCGGGCTTTGTTCCAGATCTTGCGGAAGTTCGACCGCCGTAGCCTGCCGCCTTTCGGGCCGATGAAGACCACACCCCGCCTGCCGTCCTCCGCGAACCTCTCCAGGTGCCAGCGAAGCTCTGGCACCAGCTCGGCCGGGAACGCGACAGTCCGGCGACCGGCACGCGACTTCGGCGTCTCGGGCGGCGGCCCGGGGTCCGCTTGTCATCGGAGGAGTACACGGTGATGTCCAGGCCGGTGTGCCGGACGGCCTTGGCCTAAGAGGGGAACCGGCGGGTGTCGCCCAGGAAAGCCCAGATCACCGCGGAGACCAGCGGACCGGCCCCGAACAGCTGCTGCTGCAGCGCACGGCAGCCGGGCTGGCGCCGGGAGAACGCCGCGATCTGCGCGTGCGCGGGCGCGATCTCAGCCTCCAGGTCCTCCATCCGTTACAGCGCAACCCGGACCGCCTGCGCGCCCGCCGGCGACAGGCCCAGCCCGGCACCGGCGTCCCGCAGCCAGGCGCGGGCCCGCGGATCGGACAGCTGCCCGGCCAGGCCGGGAACGCCGTGGTGGAACAACGTGGCGTGGATCCGCTGGGCCCAGGCCGTGTGCTGCTCGCGCAGATCCCGGTACAGCTCCAGGACCGCCCGCATCTCCGTGACCTGCTCCGGCGGGATCCACGAGGCCGGCACCCGGCCCTCGGCCACCAGGATGCGCAAGTGCCGGGCATCGGTGCGGTCTTCTCCGAATTAACGCCTCCGTGCCGGGGACACCACGGATAACAGCACGTCGAGGGCCATCTGGCGGCATTGAGGCCCGGTCCTGGCTAGGGCCACAAGCAGCAGCGAGGAGAAACAATGGCAAGTGGTATGACGCCGCATGTCCGCTTTCCGGGGCTGCCGACACCTCTGCGACCTGCCGAACGGGGCACCGGGCACGCTCCGGCTTCCAGATGTCGCCGTCTGATGGGTCTGTGACCTGCGGGAACTCAGATGAGTTCGGTTAACAGGTCGGTCTTGACCCGCCGCTTGGGCCCGCGAAGGGCAGCGGTCTCGGCAGGCTCGGCCATCAGCACCGTGATCCCGGCCCGGGCCAGCTTCTCGGTGATGAACCGCCACCCGGTGCAGCCCTCCACCGCGAACGTCACATCCTCACGGCCGGCGAACCGCTCCAGCCACGCCCGCACTGAGCTGAGGAGGTTCCGCATTCATGTCATCTCTCTGCCCCGCTCCCGACCAGGACCTATGAACTCCTACTAGCGACGCCAGCGCTCCCAGCCCTGAGCGACAGCGGGCTTCCTCAGTCAACGACGCAAGCCCGCATGATCGCTGGCTCTCAGGCGGGCAGCAGCACGATACCGTAGTCGGCAAAGCGCTTGTCTCGTGTCACGATGGTCAGCCCTTCCGCGTAGGCCTGGGCTATGAGCATCCGGTCGAAAGGATCCTCATGATGGCGAACGAGCCGCCCGGCCGCTACGCCGTGGGCAATGCTGATCGGCAGCGGCAGGAAGCCGCCCGCCTGCACCTGATGCTCAAGGTCATCCGGCGCGGCCAGCTTCCCCAGCGCCTTCTTGATGGAAATCTCCCACGCGCTCACAGCCGACACGACGACGAGAGTGGCCGGATCTGCGATTGCATCCCGCGCCTGCGCAGTCAGCCCCTCGTCGGCCAGCCACCAGAGCAACGCATGCGTGTCCAGCAGGAGCCTCACGGACGCTCCCCGCGGAATGCAGCATCGATCTCAGCCGGCAGCTCATCGAAGTCGGCGGTCATACTGACCTTGCCGCGCCATCCACCTGGCACCCGCTGACGCGACGACTCGGCCAATGCCACAAGCCGCGCGACTGGGCGACCTGCACGCGCGATGACGATCTCCTCGCCGGCAGCAGCGCGATCCAGCAATTGCGACAAGTGGGTCTTAGCTTCGTAGACGTTCACGCTTACAGACATGTAGTCAACATAAGTGAACGGTCTAGTCTAGTCAAGTCAGACTGATAGCGTTCCGTGTTACGAGCCGCAGATCGACTCCAGGTCCTCTCCAGACAGCACCATCGCGTCGATCTCGGCACGCCCCTCAATGTCCGCCTTCAAGAGCGCGCACCTGGCTCGGAGTGACCTGAAAGCGTGTCCCGTTCAGCTGCCAGAGGGGAAGGTCGAACAGCCAGGCCAGCTCCTCAACCACAACCCGCCGAACGGGAAGCTCAAGAGCCCACGGTTTCTGGATCTTCCAGGGAACCATCGGCAACGTCTCCCGCCATCAGCTCCTTGAGCACGGACATGACTGGCAGGCCGAATGCGCTAACCGCATCTGGTCCAGGGGATTGTCAGACGGTGATGAGCGTAGCCAGTTTCTGTAGCGCCTGTTCTGTGCCCACTTCATTGTCTTCGGGCCGAACTCCTGCTGGTATGTCCTCGCAGAGTACTGTGATTTCAGTTCCTTCGTCGGTGTCGGTGAAGCTCGTGGTCATCTTCATCTCGCCTGCGAATCTCGGGTCGGGCGACTCGAACTCAATGACTTCCACGATCTTTTCGTCAGGGACCAATTCGATAAATCTGCCTTGGAAGGTGTCCGTGCCTTCGGAGGTCTTGCCGCCCGGCGACTGCTCCGGATCCTTGTAGGTGAGCGACACTCGGAACGTGCCGCCTTCACGCGCGTCGAAGACGTGCACATGGCCGTTCATGTTGTCCGGCACTCGCCACGAGGCCAAAGCGTCCGGGTCTAGGCAGGCTTGGTATATGGCCGTGCGCGGTGCCTTGATTATCTTTGAGACCTGCGTACTTGATCGCCCGACGAAAGGCTCTGTCATGTTTGGGTGCACCGCGCCCTTTCCTGAAGAGGATGTCTCATGGGCCGTCGAACTTTGTGGTGGCGGCCCGGGTGACGATCGGACGGTGATAAGCATAGCCAGGACCTTCGGCGGAGCGTCCCGAGTCGCCGGATCGCGAAGCAGATGTCCTCGCCAGCCGTCAGTCAGCCTGGTCACCGCCGATGTCAGGTCGCCTATCGTCCGAGCTGGTCATGAGCGTTCGATTCCCCTTCGCTCACTCCAGCGCGAAAGCCGAGGTCAGTGGTAGCCCTACCACCGATGCGCGCTCCTAGGCACCGAGCCAGTCCACGGGGCGGACCCGCTCACGTGCCCACGCACTCATAACCCAGCACCGCCCATCCAAGGATCGCCGTCGGCGTCTCGATCTCCGTGATTCGGCACCCGGCGGCGAGAGACCACACTTCCTTCCCGCAGGGCCGGCCGGGGACTGGCCCGACTACTCACGACGTTGACGGTCCGGGATGAAAGAGAGGCCACCGCCTGCGGAACGCCAAGCAGCCCGGAGAAACTGCCGCAACGCCATGCCGACAACGCCGTGACAGGCCCCTCCTGCGTGCCGTTGATCACGTGCAGGCCGCACTCAACGCGCCCGCTGGACCGGAGCCGGTCAGCACGCCGACCGCGCAGGCCCGCAACCGCGGAGTCGGCCAGCAACTCGCCAGCAAGGTCACCGAGGAAGACCATCCGACCGAATATCGGGTTCCGCCGTGTCGCCGTTCCAGTCCGCAATCGCCACGTGCCCGTTACATGCCCGATGGGCGGGCGAGCCGCAGGCACTGCCGGTCGCTCACGTATAACGCGCCTGCGCACTTTGAGTCCGCGGTGAGACGAACTCAACGATGCCGTGCGCGGTAGAGATCGCGCAGCAGGGCGATCTCTGCCCCGTGGTGCAGCAGTTCCTGATTAACCCACCAGACAGTCTCGATGAAGGGATCGTCTGGTCGCTACCGTCGGGGTAGGTGCTGCGCCCCACGGTGTCGAGCGCGACGTCGTCGGCACTGACCAGCGCCATGCGCCAAGCCTCAGCGCCGGAGCCGAAGGCGGCGAGCGCCCCGGCGGCGTCGCCACTGGAGCGATAGCCGTCCCGGGTCAGGGCGTGCCTACCGATCGTATGGTCGGCACGCAAGGTCAGCATCTCGCTGAGGTGGCTGAGTCGCCAGGCGATAGTGGTGAACGGGGGTGGCGATGGGTGAGAGGGACGTGCTGAGTCGCGCCCCCACTCGCCCGCGCCGACGAGGACGGTCGCGCCCGGCCCCGGCCCTGCCGCTCGGAGGCGGACCGACCAGCAGTCTGGCACCGGCTCCCAGAGATACTCCTCGTCAGTCATGCCTGGGATCTCGATGCTCACGCCGTTTCCGCTGTCTCCTTCTGGGCCGGCCATGCGGTCGGCGAGGCGCTTGCGCGCGAAGTCGAACTGCGCCAGCAACGAGATGAGACGTGGTGGTGTGGCCATCGGGCGTACCTCTGCAGGGCGGGCTGATCCAAAGGCGGTGCTGACCTGAACCCTGTCACCCGCAGCCGGCGCGACGCCACTAGTGCAGCGCCTCGTAAGTTCCTTACCGGTTGCTGGCTTGTCTGATGTTCACTGCTGGTAATCGGCGAGGTGGATGATGGCGGCGGTGTCGTAGGCGTCGCTGGGGTGGCCGGTGGGTTCGCCGGTGCGGAGCATGGCGGGGGTGTAGGTCTCGGTGGCGGGGTCGTAGATGGCGAAGCCCCAGTCCTCGTCGTCGCCGAGGTATTCGATGCGGCACAGCGGGATCTGCTCGTCGTTATCGTCGCCTTCACCAGCCCAGGCGATCAGGTAGCCGAAGGAGCCGCGCCATCTGATGGTGATTTCCTGCAGGTCAGGATGGGTGAGGGAGGCATGGTGGTCGACGGTCCCCTCGATCAGGTCTTTCAGGCGCTTGGGCGGTGCTGGCACGTCCTCTAGTGTTGCCTGCGCTGGTGACGGTGCCGGGCCGGGGTGCGCGACACGCCGGCGGGTGCGGATCGTTCGTTCCGCCCAGGTATGGCGGCATTCTTCCGTGATCACTGTGACGCGGAAGGAGATCCCGATGGCGGGGCGCGCCCATCCTGTCAGCAGGACGCTGACGAAGAAACGACGCCGGAAGCTGGAGCAGATCGTGCGGGCCGGGTCCAGCCCGCAGCGGCTGGTGCTGCGGGCCAGGATCGTGCTGGCCGCCGCGGCCGGGGCGGCGAACGCAGCCATCGCCCGGGACCTGGGCTGCAGCGCGGCGGTCGTGCGGACCTGGCGGCGCCGGTTCGCGGTGCGCGGGATACCGGGCCTGTTCGATAAGCCCCGCTCCGGGCGGCCAGAGACCCACGGCCCCAGCGCGAGGCTGGCGGTCCTCGCCGTCGCCACCTCGGTCCCGCCAGAGGGCGAATCACAGTGGTCGCAGCGCGGGATCGCCATCCACCTGGGCGAGCGGGGCCTGGCGATCTCGGCGGCCACCGTGGGCCGGGTGCTGGGCGAGGCCAGGGTCCGCCCGCACAAGGTCCGCGGCTGGCTCAACCGCGCCGATGATCCCTCCTTCTGGCTGCGGGCCGGACAGGTCTGCCGCCTGTACCTGAACTCCCCGCCGGGCACCGTGCTGATCAGCGTCGATGAGAAGACCGGGATCCAGGCGAAATCCCGCAAGCACCCGCAGATCCCCGCCCGGCCCGGCCAGGACGCCCGCCGCGAGTTCGAGTACGTCCGCCATGGCACCATCTCCATCATCGCCGCGATGAACGTCACCACCGGCGAGGTCATCGCCGAGCGGATCACCCGCAACGACTCCCAGACGTTCACCGCGTTCCTGGCGATGCTGCACCAGATGATCCCGCCGCACCTGCGCATCCACCTGATCATGGACAACGGCTCGTCCCACACCTCACGGGCCACCTGCGCCTGGCTCGCCGCCCGCCCCCGGTTCTCGGTGACCTTCACGCCCAAGCACGCATCCTGGCTGAATATGGTGGAGCAGTGGTTCGGGGTGCTGACCCGCAGGCTGCTGCATCGCGGCGACTTCACCTCCCGCGACGACCTCGACGCGAAGATCACCGCGTTCACCATCCGGCACAACAAGAACGCCCGCCCGTACAAGTGGAGCTACGACGCCGACGCCGAGCACGCCCGCTACCTCGAACGCCACCTCAGCCCCGAACCCGCACCAGCCCTCTCCCAAGCCGCATGAATATGACAGTCAGTAACCAAACCCAGTCAAGAACTTACGATTCGCTGCACTAGATTACGAGCAGGGCCGCATGACGAGCTCCAGGGGATCATTCAACGCGGTGCTGCGCTTACCGCGGCTGCCGTGCTAGCGCTCGTTGCCCGCGCGGCCAGCGTTGTACGTGCGGTAGCTCAGCCGGTCCGCTAGTTGCAGGAGCGCGATGGCCCGGCCGCAGTCCTTCACGTAACACATGTCGCCGCCGTCGTCGGCATAGGCAGCCGAGCGCAGCGCGGAGAAGTCCGGAGCCGTTTCGCGGGCTGCGGCATGCACGAGCTGAGGCGCCGCGAAGAAGGGCGATGCTGCGCGGCCGAGCGGGCCCCAGGCGGCAGAGATACGGTAGCTCAGTACCTCCAGTCCCGTAGTGTCGGCTAGGTAGTCGGTGAGCAACTCGCCGATCTTCTTAAACGCCGGGATCGCGTGGCCTGCCGTCATCGGCAGCGGCATGTCCTCCCGAAGCGGGCGCCCGACCTCAGCTCCGACCGATGCCGCGGGACCGGGCGGTGGCGCGGCTGTTCAAGCGCTTAGCTCACTAAGCAAGGCTTGCACGCGCTCGCGGATGTCGTCGCGGATCGGGCGGTCCGCGTCGAGATCGAGGCCCGCAGGGTCGGGGCGGCCCCAGTCGAGGTAGCGCTTGCCGGGGTAGACCGGGCAGGCGTCGCCGCAGCCCATCGTGATCACAATGTCGGCACCCTCGAGCTTTCCGGCGGTGGGTGGCTTCGGTATTCGCGGGAGATGTCGAGGCTGATCTCGGCCAGAGCCTGAACGGCGGCCGGGTGAGCTGGCTGGCGGGGCCGAGATCCGGCGGATGTCACCCGGACGCGCCCGGCCCGGTGATCTAGTGACGCGGCGGCCATCTGAGACCGGCCCGCGTTGTGGGTGCAGACGAACAGCACTTCAGGGATGTCAGCCATGGGCGTGCCCTTCTGGGTCAGCCAGTCAGCCAGGCTGACTTGTCGGCGCGGGCCCGGTCGGACTGGACGGGGTAGACCGTGATGGCGAGCAGGGTGCCGACGGAACGGACACCACCACACCACGAGATATGGCCACGCTCCTTCGCCACATCTGGTCCGATCAAGCTGGACCTCCGGCGGCATGCAAGCGCGTGCGCCAGCTCATGAGCCAGCAGCTGACCAAGCATCGCCTCGCCACCGGCTTCCGGCCGCCGGCCCGGGTCGCCGCCACGAGCGGCAGCCGCTCGCCGCGCGATCAGCCGCCAGGCTCTTGACCTGACCCATCTGCGCCCTGGCAAGACCACGCCAGGCTGCTGAATGAGGCATCCGCCGTACCCGGATGCCCGGTCATTCTTGCTCACCCAGGGCCGCGGGTCGCATTGTGAACGGCGCCCTGGCCTCGCAGCCGCTGGCGCTCATGATCATTGGCGATCGGCGGATGATCCGTCAGGGCTTCGTGAAGCCCGCGAGCCTTTCGGTGAGCCTGCTCCTCATGTCGTCGTGGCGGATGCTGAGGCCGGCCAGCACCTTGGCCGCGAGGTCATCCGGATTGCCGAACAGAGCCAGCAGGAGATGCTCGGTACCAACGTAGTTGTGCCCCAGCCGCAAGGCCTCTTCGACGGCGCCGCGAAGCACCTCGAGCGCCTGCGGGCTGAATCCGGGGCCGCCCGCGTCCGGCCTGGCGCCAGCCTTCGCGTGTGCCAGGACCTGTTCCTCGCAAACCGCCCGCGTGATTCCGGCCTCGGCGAGGACCTGAGCGGCCAGCGCGTCAGCCGGCTCGAACAGGGCGAGCAGGAGGTGCTCGGGCCCGATGGACCCGCTGCCGAGCGAGCGCGCCTGGTCAGCCGCTCCGCTCAGGACGGCCCGGGCGCGTTCGGTGAACCTCTCGAACGTGGGCGCGCTCACGGAAAAGCGCTTGTGCGCAGCCTGCTTGCTCACGCCGAGGGAGGCGCTGATCTCCGACCAGGACCGCCCGCTGCGACGGCACTGGTCGACGAAATAGCCGAGCAGAGCGTCCCCGACCTCTTCGAGCCCGGCGACCGTTCGTGATGCTTGCGCGAGCTGATCAAGTGCGTCGCCCGCCGGCGCGTCGGCCCGGACGACGTCGATCAATTCCTGAAGGTTCGGTGCCGGTGTCATACGTCAACCCTACGTTGACGCTGCTCGGATCGTCAACCCATGGTTGACGAAGGCGGTGGCCGGATAGCCGGAGTCCGACGGAACCGGCTCAGTCCTTGATGCAGACATAGGCACCGTATAGCGACGCCGTGTAGCCGGCCTCGACGATCCGGAACCCGGCGGCTGCCAGCATCGGCTCGAACAGCCACCGGAACGTGCTGTACTCCGCCCGGATGTGCTCGGCATAGTCGTCCCGGGTGTACCCCTGAGCCGGATCGTCGGCCGCACCATCGAACCAGCCAGCGAACACGGCGGCTGCCTCGGACGGCCAGAAGTCGTAGACCAGGTCCTCGATCCGCAGGACGCCCGCGGGCTTCAGTATCCGCGCGATGCGGTCCAGGGCGATTGCCTTCCAGAAATCAGGAAGCTGATGCAGGGCGTTACGCGTGTACACGAAGTCAGCGGGCGGCCCGTCATGCTGGTAGCTGAGGAAGCCTGCCTGAACGCACCGGACATTCGGCAGGCCAGCCGCTGCGACCCGGTCACGGAGAAAGCCCAGCATCGCGGGGGACACGTCCGCCGCCACCATCTGGCGGCACAAGGGGGCTGCGGCGGCCGTGAACTTTCCCGTACCCGCCGCGAGGTCGACTACCGTCGATGTCTTGTCGAGGCCGTATCTCACCAGCACCGCAACGGCCTGCGCAGGATCGGTCCCCTGCTTACGGTCAAAGCCGGCGACAAAGCCAGGATCGAGGTGCTCAGGGCCGGCATGTGCCAGCTCGTCAAGCATCCACATCTCATCCATTACCCCAGTCTGGACCGGACGAGAACGAGCCCGCCGCCGGGCCCGCGGCGGGCCGCGGCCGCCGGCCTTGGCC
>CABEED010000825.1_pt1 | contig 12627 bp, 10 predicted proteins | sample 3423221 | NCBI WGS metagenome assembly CABEED01 (sample SAMEA5534333, study PRJEB31848) | metagenome | biome: tundra; feature: field; material: soil | place: USA | collected 2013-05 | depth 0.15 m
ATCCGAACGTGGACTTCTACTCCGGCATCATCTACCAGGCCATGGGGTTCCCTGACGAGATGTTCCCGGTGCTCTTCGCGATCGGCCGCACCCCTGGCTGGCTCGCCCAGTGGGTGGAGGGGATCCTCGACAACGAGCAGAAGATCTCGCGCCCGCGCCAGCTCTACGATGGCGCGGCCCTGCGGCACATCGGCGGTTAGCGCGGTAGCGCCGCATTACCTGGCCAGCCGCCACACGGTCGTGCGCTTGACCTCGGTATCCTCTAGCGCGCGCAGGGTAAGCACGTCGTAGCGGGCGACGGGTTCCAGGCGCTCACGCGGCAGGTAAGCACGGCCCGGGTCGCCGATCAGCACATCACAGCCGCTGGCGCTGGCACGGCTGAGGTACTGCAGCACGCGGCCGGCCATCGATTTCTCGTAGCAGACGTCGCCGGCCAGCACCACGTCGGCGTCCTGCCCGGCCCCGTCGAGGATGTCCGCCAGGGCGACGGCGACCGCGGCCCCGTTGACCTGCGCGTTGATGCCGATGGCGGCGGCGGCGAACACGTCCACCTCGCTCGCCGCCACTGGCCGGGCCCCGGCCCGCGCCGCGGCGATCGCCACCAGCCCGGAGCCCGCGGCGACGTCAAGGACGCTCCGGCCGCAGATAAGGTCGCCATGGTCAAGGAGGTAGCGCGCCAGCGCCTGACCGCCAGCCCAGGCAAAAGCCCAGAATGGCGGCGGCAGGTCGCGGCGGCCCAGCTCGTGCTCGGTCTGCGCCCAGATTCCGTACGGCTCGCCGGCAAGGTGCAGGCTGATCTCCGGCACCAGCGGAACCGGGGCGAGCCGCGTGTGCGCCCGGACGAACGCAGCGGGAGTCACACCTGAGGAGAATACGGCCTGCCGGGGCCGGTTACCCCGCCACGCAGCTGGCGCTGCGGCCGCCGGCTGGCCGCCTACCCAGCCAGCCAGTCACGCCATGTAACTGTCAATTACTCTATGTTTAATGCTTATTTCCCGCCTCGGCTAAAGGCCGGTGCAGGCAGCTGGCCGGAAAACCGGTACTAACGGAAAACCAGGGCGTAACGGGAGACGGCACCGATGACTATCCGCTTCCCGTAACCGGACGGCAGGCAAGGTCCATCGGGCCGGTCCAGGCTGCAGATCCCGCGATTCCCCCCGGGAATGGCGGACCGCAGGGCAGAATTGCGCTCTCGGGCATCCGATATATGCAAAGCGCAACGTACCGGCGGCCGCCAAGTCCAGGCGGAGGGACGGATATTGGCATTCGATAAGGCGGCGGCAGCGCAGTCGCAGGCGCCGCAGAATAATCCCGGCACACCGTCCCCCGGGTCCCCGCGCTTGCGGATGGCCTCGGGCGCCGCGCTGCTCGCCGGCGCGGTAGTTCTCGTTGCGGCAGGCCTGACCGGCTACCGGCTGTCCGCGCCGCATGGCCTGGCGGAAGTCCGGTTCCAGTGGGCAGGATCGCGAGCGGCAGCCATCCGGGTCATCGGCGGCCGGGCGGCCAGCTACCGCCTGGGCTTGCTGCGTGATCTCGAAGCCCTGGTGCCCGGTTACACGCTGGGCCTGCTAGCAGCCTGCTACCTGGGCCGGCGAGTCTTCTGGACCCGCCAGCTCAGTGCTGTGGCGACGGCCGGCATGACTATAGCCGTCGCAGCCGGCCTGCTCAATGCCGGGCAGGACTGGCTCCTGCTGGCCGCGCTGGACAACGGGCTCCACGGCACCTGGACATTCCGCGTCGCCCAGGCACTGTCATTCGCGAAATTCTCGGCCCTGCTGGCGGCCGCCGTTATCGGCATTCTGGCACTGGGCACGACGCTGGGCCGGCTCGTCATGCACCGCCGCACCAGGAAGCGGTGGGCAGCGGCGATCCTGCGTGCGAACGGAAACAGGACCGCCGAAGACCTGCCGCTGGTGATCCCGCCACCGCCAGTCGAGGACCCCCCGGCCGGCGCGCCCCCGGCCAGCGCGCCCCCGGCTGATGTGGACAGCTCCTGGTGGCGCAGGCGGTCAACCGGGCCCCGCACCCACTGGGCCCAGGGCTTCGCGCTGCCCGCCGGCCCCGAAGCCGGGGGCACCGGCATCTGCGTGTCCGGCGGGGGCATCCGCTCGGCCTCCGTCACGCTGGGCGCACTGCAGGCACTACGGGAAGACGGCCTGCTGACCGAGGCACGGCACCTGATCTCGGTGTCCGGCGGCGGCTACACCGTTGGCGGCTTCCAGCTGGCGCTGATGCCGGAGGGGGGGCTGCCCGGCGATGCCGCGCAGCCGCCCGAAGGCGGCCGAGCCACCCCGGCCGATGTATTCGACGCGGGCTCACCGGAAGAGGACCATCTGCGCCGGCATAGCAGCTACGTCGCTGCCGATCTGAGGCAGTGGGCGGTAGCCCTGGGCGTCATGCTCCGCGGGGCGGCCAGCTCATTCCTGCTGATCGGACTGGCCGTCACCATCGTGGGGCTGGGAATCGGCAGGTTCTACCGGGCCGTGCCGGTTGTGGCGGGCGGTGACCTCGCAGCATTGCGGCCGTCCTTTCTCGCCCCCGGTCACCACCGGGCTCCGGCCTACCCGGCGCCGCCGCCTGGCGTGTGGCTTACGATCGGCGCGGCCGCGGCGCTAGCCGCGGCCGGGTACCTGATCGGCGCGTGGGGTCCTGGATCGGCGGCCGCGCGCCGGCGCGGCCGGGCGATCTCCCGGATCAGCGGGTGGCTGGCCGGCGCGGCCGCCCTGCTCGGCATAATCGGAGTGGCCGTCCCTGCGCTGATCTGGACGGGGTCCTGGCTGACCTGGCAGCTGCATTTCAGCCGCGCCGCCGCCGCAGCGGCCGGATCGCTGAGTCTCGTGCTCGGCTACCTCGGCACTCTCGCGGCCACGCTCTGGCGCAAGCGGACGACGGTCGCGAAGAACACCCGGACGGCCATCGGCCTGCTCTCCAGAGGACCCGTCAACCAGGTGCTGCCGGTCAGCATGATCCAGCTGATCGCCCTGTGGATCTGCCTCATCGTGCTGGTGCTGGCCGCGCTGCTGCTAGGCGGCTGGGTTGCGACGAGCGGCCTGGCGCAGTCGTGGTGGGCGCTGGCCCCGCTCGGAGCATTCGCCGTACTCGCCACCCTGCTCGACCAGACATCCCTCAGCCTGCATCCGTTCTACCGGCGGCGCCTGGCCAGCGCGTTCGCGGTCCGTCGCGCCCGGATTCAGGGCGTCGACGTCGCGCGTCCTTATGACTACTTCGCGGAGCTGACCAGCCTGAGCAAGTACGGCCGCCGCCGGGAGCCGTTCCCGGCCGTCACGTTCGCCGCCGCCGCCAACATCAGCGGTCAGCAGCGGACTCCCGCTGGCAGGCCGGCGGTGTCTTACACATTCGGCAGCGACTACATAGGCGGTCCGCAGGCCGGCTGGGTACGCACAGATTTCCTTGAGGCGCTGGCCGCGGACCGGATCCGGCGGGATCTCACCGTCGAGGCGGCGATGGCCATCTCGGGCGCGGCGTTCGCCTCCGCGATGGGCGCTTACAGCCGCTTCTATGAAGTGTTCCTCGCACTGTCCAACGCCCGGCTGGGTGCCTGGCTGCCCAACCCCTATTTCGTGGCGGTCAAGCTCCAGCGCCTGGATGACTGGACATTCCCCGGCCTGCCAGCCATCCGCAGGATCAGCTACTTCGCCCGGGAGATCTTCGGCATCCATCCGGGCACCGGGCGCCTGCTGCTGTGCACCGATGGCGGGCACTACGACAATCTCGGCCTTGTCGAGCTGCTCCGCCGCCGGTGCCAGCGGGTCTTCTGCATCGATGCCACCGGAGCCGAGGCGCCCCTCAACGAGTCACTCGGTACGGCGATCACCATCGCCCGGGAAGAGCTCGGGGTGCAGGTCACGCTGCGCGACTCCGTCTACGAACTGGTCCCTGGGGGCTGGGATTTCCTGCAGCCCGGTGAGCCGTTCGCCGCGCTGAACAGCCGGCTATCGAAGAACGCGGTGATCATCGGCGACATCAGCTACCCGGCTGTCGATGGCCACGGCGAGGCGACCGGTGAGCTGGTGCTCGCGCAGGCCGCCCTGACCCGCGAGATGCCATATCAGCTGCTCGAGTTCACCCAGGACGATCCCGGGTTTCCCCGGGACTCCACCGCCGACCAATGGTTCGACGTCGGCCAGTTCGACGCCTACCAGCAACTCGGGCGGGTCATCGGGCAGTGGGCGGCGCGGCGGTCACGGCAGGGAGCGGGCGACGCGGATTAACCGCTGCGGCCCTGAGGAGCACTGCTGGCGCTTATCGCCGGGCCTGCCCGCTGAGCAGCCCGAGCGGGCTCGGCGCCGCGAACACGATCCGCAGAACGGTCTGGCCGCTCGCGAGCCGCACCGGCCCGACGCTGGCGGCCCGGTATGGCGGGAGCTGCGCATGCAGGAAGGCGATCACCGACCGCACATAGGCGGAGCCGCCGGTCCAGGCCGCTCCGCCGACCGCGCTCAGGTCGGCGGAGCGCAGCGGGACGCCCGGGCCGGCACCAGGAGCGGGATCGCCGAACGCCGCGACGTCAACAGGATTGAGCGCTGCCAAGGTCGCCAGCGTGACAATCAGCCGCGAGTCAGCCTGCCCGGCGGCCAGATATCCCGCTGCCGGCGCCGCAACCGTGATCCGCCCGTTGTGCAGGAGCTGAGCTCCGGCTGCCTTCCTGGCCGCAATGTCCGCCGCCAGGGCGGTGTCATAGGCACGGGCTCCGTCCGGCGCGATGGCCCGGATCACTATCGCCGCGTTGCCGCTGCCGAACTTCGCGATCACCGCTGGCGCGTAGACGGCGGCAAGCCTGCTGCCGAACTGGCTCCGGACGGCCGCCGTGGCGACCACCAGCTCAGAACCGAGCGGATCGGCCGTCCCTAGCCTCAGCACAAGCAGGTCGCCCGCGGGCACGCCATGCGCCTGGAGTATCTGGCACATCAGTGGATCACACGACACGATCGCGTCGCGGATGACCTCATGAGCCACCCAGGTCGCCGCCAGGTCCTGGGTCTGCGCCTCAGCGCCGATCGCGCCAGCGCCCTGGCTGCCAGGTGAGCCAGCCCCGCCTGCCGTGCCCGGATGCCGTGACAGGGCGGCGATCACGCCGCCTGCGGTCAGCAGCAGCAGCACAGAACCGACCAGGCCGAGCATGCGCCACTTGACAGCAGCGCTCCACATCTCGCGACCGCCACGCCGCCATCGTTCCCGGCTGGGCTGCGCCGCGGCGGACGCCAGACTGGCTTCTGACGGCCCGGCGGCGCGATCGCGCCGGGGGCCGGCGGGTGCTACCGGAGCGGTCCGCGCCGGCAGAGCAGCCTGCGGTGGTGCAGCGGTACCCGCGGCCGTGGAGCTGGCCGGGGGTGGTGCCGGCGGGGCCGCGTCCTCATCTGCGCTGCGCCGCACTGGCGCTGGTGGCGGGACGGCCCCCGTCGGGGAGCCCGCCGGCGGAGTTGGCAGCATCGGCGCGGCGGTTCGCGGCGGCGCTGGCGGTGCCGTCGCGGGGCGGGCCTGCATCTTGCGGAGCACTGATGCCGGCAGGACCGGCCGGGGTGTCTGCGGTGGCCTCGGCACATTGCTCGCGCCAGGAACCCGCTGCGGCAGTCCTGACCGGGCCGGCCGGGTGGCGGGCACTGGCCCTGGCGGCGGCTGGCCGGCAGTGTCGGTAACCGGGGCCTGCAATGACGCGGGCGGGGAGGGCCGCGCTGGCCGGGCTGGCCGTCGCCGCGGCTCGGGCGCGTTGCTGGCACCCGGCACTCGCCGTGGCAACGACGGACCGCGGCTATTTTCGCCCATGCCGCCCAACCCCCAGGGGGCGCATAGCGGGTTTGTGCGGCCCCACAACATAGCGCAGCATATGGTGAGCTGCGATTACAACCGAAATGACGCGTTGTGGCCAGAAGACTACATGATGCGCGAGCGCGCACAGGCCGGCGAGGCCGCCCGGCGGAATCCTGTTCCTGGCTCACAGCCTGCTTTCGTTCCCAGGGCAGCCGGCCCGGTGCCAGACTGAGCTCACAGGCGAAAGGCGCCTGCATAGGCGGGCACGCAGGGAGTGCTATGACCGTTCGGCCAGATTTCGGACCGGAGTATGGCGAGGAAGAACGGGAGTCACAAGGCTTCGTGCCCGAGGAGAGCGAGTACGCGGCCGAGCACCACGAGACGGAGCCCGCGGCGGAGGACCATGAGGCCCACGCGCCGGGGATGACCTGTGAGCGATGCGGGGCGGTCATTGCGGCCAGCCAGGATGCCCGGCTGCTTACGGACGGCCATTGGGTTCACGAGGTGTGCCCGCCTCATCTGGGCGGCCAGCCTGCGCCGGGCTGACGCGAATCCGGCAGGCAGGTAAGGCCCCCGGGGTCGTAGACGGCGTCCGGCCAGAATTTACGGCCGGTCGAGTTCATCACCTGCGCCAAATTCGATCACGGCCAGGGCAGCGACCTCCGGATGGCGCTCCAGCCATGCCTTGGCGAACGGGCACAGCGGCACCACGGTCAGGCCGTCGGCCGCCGCCTTCGCGACCGCCGCCCGGACCAGCTCACCACCGACGCCGCGCCCTTCCAGGTTCCCAGGCACGCCCGTGTGCACGAGCACGAGCCGGCTGCCGTTGCGGCGGTAGACGAGCTCAGCCGGCTGCCCGTCGGCCGCCAGCTCGAGCCGGGACGCAGCCTGGTCGTCGGTGACATGCGGGGTGTCGCTCATGGCGTCCATGGTGGCATCCGGCCTGGATGTCACGCACCGCTGGCAGCCGCATCCGGCCGCGGGCTCTCACCGGCCCGCCAGCGGAACACCAGCGCCCCGGCAACGATGAGCGCAGTGACCAGCAGCGGCAGGCCCGCTCCCTGATGCAGGTACATGGCGCCGCCGGCCACGGCCCCGGCCAGCATCGCGGCCACCGAGGCGGTCCGGCGGCCAGCTCCCTTGTTGTCCCCGCCTGCCAGCCTCGAATCCGCGGCCAGGCCAGTCAGGGTCATGGTGAGCACGGTGGTGGTCATATCGGGTACCGCGAGCCGGCGGATGGTCGCGTTGCGCACGCCCATGGCAAAGGCCAGCACGGCGATGACCGTATAGCGGGGCCAGCCCACGGAGACCGTGGCGGTCAGGAAGGCGACCACCGCGGCCCCGGCCACGAAGATCACCTCGACCGTCATGGCCAGCATGAGCAGCCGTTCGCGGTCGCGGACCATGGTGGCGGCCCGGCCGGCGCACGCGGCGCCCAGCAGGAAGGCGCCGAGCGAGGTAAGGCTCGCGGTGACAGAGAAGCCCGCCGCCCCGGCCGCCGCGAAGCCGAGCACCACGATGTTGCCGGTCATGTTCGCGGTGAACACATGGCCGAGGCCCAGATAGCTGACGGCGTCAACCAGCCCGCTGATCAGCGTGAGGACCACGAGGGTGCTCAGCAGGGGCCTCCTGGTGGGAGTGCCGGTCACCGGCTGAGGCCGTTCATCGCGGGACCGCGTCCGCCTCGGTGGGGCGATGTGTTCATGTCCGTCATGTTGCCACGCCCCCCGGGAGCGCTCGATGGTGCCCGTTGACGCAGGCAGGATGCTTCATCGACGCAGGTACGGGCATGAAAGGAGGACATTCGCTCTCGCCGGGGGGCAAGGGGGTGCGATGACCAGCGCGCGTATACGCCGTCGGGGAGCTCATTCGCAGCGGGGCTGGTGACTGCCTGGACGCTCAGCTACCGGGCCTTCGCACCGGACGAGGAAGGCCTGCGCGAGGCGTTGTGCACCCTGGGCAACGGCTACCTCGCTACCCGGGGCGCCGCCCCCGAGTCGCGGGCCGGCGACATCCACTATCCGGGCACGTATGCGGCCGGATGCTACAACAGGCTGCGCGACGCCGTTGACGGCCAGACAATCGAGGACGAGAGCATCGTCAACCTGCCCAACTGGCTGCCGGTGACATTCCGCATCGAGGGCGGCCCCTGGTTTCGGGTGGACGATGTCGACCTCCTGGACCACATCCAGGAGGTCGACCTGCGCCGCGGCGTGCTGACCCGGACGGTCAGGTTCAGGGACACGGCAGGCCGTACCACCCGCCTGACCCAGCGCCGGTTCGTGCATATGGAGTACGAGCACTTGTGCGGGCTGCAGACGACGATCGTGGCCGAGGACTGGTCGGGCAGGATTGACGTGCGTTCGGCGCTTGACGGCACGGTGGAGAATACCGGCGTTGAACGGTACCGGAAACTGTCCGGCCGCCACCTGCGTCCCCTCCAGGCGGAGGCGGTCGACGAGGAGACCCTGCTGCTGGTGGTGGAGACCACCGAGTCCCACATCCGGATCGCCGAGGCAGCGAGAACCCGGGTACACCGCGAGAACAGGCCGCTGCGCGTCGGCCGGAGCCCGACAGCCGAGCCAGGCTGGATCTGCGACGATCTCGCCATCGACGTCGGCCGCAGCGAGCCGGTCACCATCGACAAGGTGGTTGCCATCTTCACTTCCAGGGACCGCGCCATCTGTGAGCCCGCCGTGGCAGCGACAGGCTGCATCGCCCGGGTGGGGAGCTTCGACGAGTTGCTCGACCGGCACGTCCGGGCCTGGGCGCGCCTCTGGGAGCGGTCCCGCGTCGAGATCGAGGGCAACGACGAGACACTGCGCATCATCCGGCTGCACCTGTTTCATCTGCTGCAGACGGTCTCCGAGAACAGCGTCGACCTCGACGCGGGAGTTCCGGCCCGCGGCCTGCACGGCGAGGCATACCGGGGCCACATCCTCTGGGACGAGCTGTTCGTCTTCCCGATCCTCAACCTCCGGTTCCCGCAGCTCGCCCAGGCCCTGCTGCGCTACCGCTACCGCCGGCTGCCCGAGGCTCGCTGGGCGGCCCGCGACGCGGGTTATCTAGGCGCCATGTACCCCTGGCAGTCGGGCAGTGACGGCCGCGAGGAGAGCCAGCGGATCCACCTGAACCCCGTATCGGGCCGGTGGCTGCCCGACACCACTCACCGGCAGCGCCACGTGAGCATCGCCGTGGCCTACAACGTGTGGCAGTACTACCAGGCCACCGGCGACCTGGAGTTCCTCACCCACTACGGCGCAGAGATGATCATCGACATCGCGCGGTTCTGGGGCAGCATCGCCACCTACGATCATGGCCGCGACCGGTACGTCATCAACGGCGTCATGGGGCCGGATGAGTTCCACACCGGCTATCCGTCGGCGCCCTCGGACGGCGTGGACAACAACGCCTACACGAACATCATGGCGGCGTGGGTCCTGCTGCGGGCGCTGGAGGTACTGGCGATGCTGCCGGAACACCGCCGCATCCAGCTCACCGATGAGCTCGGGCTGGAGCCGGATGAGATCGACCGCTGGGAGGAGATCTCCGGCAAGCTCTTCGTGCCGTTCCACGAGCGCGGCATTATCAGCCAGTTCGAGGGCTACGGGCATCTTGAGGAACTCGACTGGGATGCCTATCGCGAGAAGTTCGGTGACCTGCGCCGGCTTGATCGCATCCTCGAGGCCGAGCACGACTCCCCGAACCGCTACAAGGCATCCAAGCAGGCCGACGTGCTCATGCTCTTCTACCTGCTGTCCGCCGACGAGCTCGGCGACCTGCTCACGCACCTGGGCTACCGGTGGCGGCCCGGCGTTATCCCGCGGACCATCGAGTACTACCTGGCCCGCACCTCCCACGGATCCACCCTGAGCGCTGTGGTGCATGCGTGGGTGCTGGCCCGCTCGCACCGGCAACGGGCCATGGGCTATTTTGCCGAGGCGCTGAGCAGCGACGTCCTCGACATCCAGGGCGGCACCACCGCCGAGGGCATCCACCTCGCCGCGATGGCGGGCTCCGTCGATGTCCTGCAGCGGTGCTTCGCTGGAGTTGAGTCCCGTGGCGAAACACTGCGGCTGAATCCGCAGTGGCCTGCGGAGCTGGGGGTCCTGGAGTTCGCGATTCACTACCGCGGCCACAGCCTGACGGTGCGGATCAGCGGCAAGAAGGTGCGGGTCGCGGCGGGGCCCGGCGTGCTTGCGCCCATCCGGTTGTCCTGCGGCGGCCAGGACGCCATGCTCGGGCCCGGCGAGGCGGTTGAGCTCCCCTACTCAAGACGAGGCGGCCTTCGGTGAGCTGCCGTGACCTGCCGTGACCTGCCGTGATCTGCCGTGACCTGCGGTGACCTGCCCGGTGCGGGAAACGAGGCCCTGACGGCAAGCGGATGCCAGCCCGGGTCCGGCGGGGCGCGGACGCGCGCTCCGCGGGGCGGCTTCACGGATTACTAAGCGGCGAAGTCGCCGTCCGGGCAAGAATGGCCGTCGGGAGCAGAAAGGCCATTCTCATGAAACCCCGGACCCGGATTCGTATCGCGCCGCATGCCCGGCTGGTCAGCGGCCTGGTGTGCGTCGGCCTACTGGCGGCGGCAGCCGCCGTCGGGCAGGCCGCTCAGGCCAGCCCGGCGGCGCGCTCGCAGCGCGCCGGCACGACCGCGCCTCAGCTGCACGTGTCAGGGAACAAGCTGGTCAATGCGCGTGGCCAGCGGGTTGTGCTCCGCGGCGTCGACCGGTCGGGCGGAGAGTACGCCTGCGTGCAGGGTTACGGCAGCTGGGACGGCCCGATGAACCAGGCCGCCGTCACCGCGATGAAGAGGTGGCACGTCAATGCGGTCCGCGTGCCATTGAACGAGGCCTGCTGGAACGGCCAGTCCTATGTCCGATCCAGGTACCGGGGCGTTAATTACCGCCGGGCAGTCTCCGCTTATGTGCGGCTGCTGAACCGCAACGGCATGGTAGCGATCCTGGATCTGCACTGGACGGACGGCGCCTACGCCGGGCCGTCCGCATCGTGTTCGTCAGCGCAGGCACGGTGCCAGAAGCCGATGCCGGACGCTGCACAGTCGATCCGTTCTGGACCTCGGTGGCTAAGACGTTCACCCGGAACGACGCTGTCATCTTTGATCTCTTCAACGAGCCTTTCCCGGAACGGGCCACCGGCAGCGAGACCGCGGGCTGGCGGTGCTGGCTGCGCGGCGGCCGGGCCTGCAAGGGGATCGGCTACCAGGTGGCCGGAATGCAGTCCCTGGTCACCGCGATACGGGCAGCGGGCGCCAGGAATGTGATCATGATCGGCGGTCTCGGGTACGCTAACGACCTGACGCAGTGGCTGAAATACCGGCCTGCCGATCCTGCGCATAATCTGGCCGCCTCGTGGCATTCCTACAATTTCAACGCCTGCGACAAGCGGTCATGCTGGGCCAGCCAGATCGCACCGGTGATCAAGCAGGTCCCGGTCATAGCGGGCGAGATCGGCGAGAACGACTGCGCCGGTACCTACATCCGCCCCCTGACGAAGTGGCTCGATGCCCGGTCCACCAGCTATCTGGCCTGGGCCTGGAACGCCGACTTCAATTGCTCATCCGGCCCTAGCCTGATTACCAGCTATGCCGGCGCTCCGACCGGCTTCGGTGCGGTGTACCGGTCGCACCTGGCCTCGCTGAAGTAATGCGCCGGCCCCGCATGCATCATCTGCCCGCGGCCGGGAAGCCACTGCTCATGAACACCTTTCCCGCGGCGGGTGACCGGCGCGGCGGCGCGCCCGCCCCGTGGCGGCGCTGGCGCGCCCCCGCAGTCATCGTGGCCGTCGTTGTCGTCGCCGTGGCGACCGCCCTGGTAGCTGCAGCGCGGGCCGGCGGTACCGGACCCGGATCCACGACGCGGGCCGTCATGATCAGTGCCGCGCCGGCCGGCACTGTCGACCTCCAGGGAGTACCTGGACAGCTGACGATCGTCGCCGCGGCCACCGGCCGGGTCACCCTGACCGGCCAGTTGCACTGGAGCGGGCACGCCCCCGCCGTCAGTACTGTGCTGGATCGCAGCAGCAACGTGCTGCACCTGTCCTACCGATGTGCTGCGGCGAGCCCGTGCACCGAGAACTACCGGCTCGTCGTTCCCGTCCGCACCGCCGTGGTGCTGCGGCAGCCGGCTGGCCATGTCGTCCTATCCGGCCTGGCCGGACCGCTGGCTATCACCGCCGCGAGCGTGGATATCAGCGCGACCGGGCTTCGCTCGCCATCGCTGGCCGTGACCATAGTGTCGGGGCACCTGGGAGCCACGTTCGACCTGCCGCCCCGGCGGGTGAGCGTCACGCTGACCTCCGCGCAGGCCACGCTCTGGCTGCCCGCCAGCACCGGCTACAAGGTCAGCAGCCACGTCACCGCGGGTTACGTCCACGTCGGCATCCCGCAGGCGAGCGGGGCGGCCCGCACCATTACGGCGCGAATCTCGTCCGGCGAGCTTGAACTGCTGCCACGCTGACCGGTGCCCATCCCGCGGCCGGGCTGCCGCCGGCCAGGTGTCAGATCGAGAAATCCTGGTCGTACCAGACCTCTGTGGTGGCCGGGTGCTGGTGTGGCCCGGCGCCGTCGACCTTGGCCTCCAGCTCCTCGATCCGCATGAGCAGTGCGTGCAGGCTCACGCCCACGAGGTCGGGCAGCAGGGAGTGGTCAAGGTCGGGGGGGCCGCTAGCCGCACGCGGATGCCGGCGATGAACGACCTGGCCGGGCACGCCGACCACAACCGAGTCGGGCGGCACTGGCCTGACCACGACTGAGTTGGCGCCGATGCGGCTGTCGTGGCCGACCGTGATCGGGCCGAGTACCTTGGCGCCGGCCCCGATGGTCACCCGGTCGCCTACGGT
>CABEED010000009.1_pt1 | contig 12489 bp, 8 predicted proteins | sample 3423221 | NCBI WGS metagenome assembly CABEED01 (sample SAMEA5534333, study PRJEB31848) | metagenome | biome: tundra; feature: field; material: soil | place: USA | collected 2013-05 | depth 0.15 m
GCGTTCATCAGGGCCCGGGTGCATACGCTGCCGCCGGCGCCGCGCGGCGCCTCAGGCCCGCGGCGCCAGATCTGGCGCAGGGACCGCCGGGCGATGCTGGTCGCCGAATTCCTTGCCTCGGACGAGGCCGAGGATCTGTCCGACCGGGAGGCGGCCAGCCGCTGCGCCGACCACATCGTCGAATACGGCTGCGAGCAGGACTTTGGCCGGCCGCTCCGGATGAGCCCGGGGAAGGCCGAGACGTTCCTGCTCGACTGGCTGCCGAGGAAGGTCATGCTCAAGCCCGCCGAGCAGCACGCCATGCCGCATGTGCTGGCTGCCTGGATCCGGTGGGCAGGACCCCGTTCCCGGCTCAGCGAGAAGGCCATCTCCAGCACGCTTGACGCGGTGTTCGACTCGATGGGCACCTTCACCCGCGTCTACCATGACCCGGCCTCCTTCGGCCTGGAGCCTGCCCTCGTGACCCGGCTGCTGCCCGACTCGGACCTGGAGGCGCTGCCCCGCCGCGCCTTCGCCTTCCCGGTGCTGCGCGGCAGTTACCAGGGAACTGATCTGGGCGCGCTCAACCCGGCGGAGCCCGCCGACCGGCGAATGCTGCTGGCGGCCTATCACGACGAGAACGGTGACCGCCCCGCTGACAGCCGGCACATCGACCGCCACGTGGCCCTGGCCGACCGGCTCTGGCGCGGGGATCCGCCCGAGCTGTGGGATGCCGCTCAGCGCCTGCTTGACCTGGGCGAAGACCGGCATGCGGTGCTGCACGTCCTGATCAATGTCATCCGTGCCGCTGGCGACAACGAGGACGACATCGCAGAGGCCCTGGCCGATCTGCCGCCGGAGGAGCCCGGGTGACCACCCGGCCGCCCGTCATCGACCTGAACGCCCACCTCGGCGAGAGCTTCGGTGCCTGGCGGCTCGGCGACGACGAGGCCGTGCTGTCGATAGTCGCCTGAGCGTGCCCGGGGTGATCGCCAGGCACGCTGCGGCCGAGTACACCGTGGGGCACTGGCGGCCGTCTACCCGCCGGTCTCGCCGGGCGGGTGGCGGCTGCCCGGCCGGACTTCCGCGGTGCTGTGGGATCCGCACCGCGGTCCGCCGGCGCTGCTGGCGCCCGGCATGCGGGTGCGGTTCCGCCCGGTGCCGCAGCTCCCGGAACCTCCTGCCACGGCAGCAGCCCGTAATCGTGACGAGTTTTTCCGCGGACGCCGGCAGCCTCCGGCTGGCCAGCACGCGCCCGCAGCAGGGCTGCGGACCTACCTGGTACCTGGCGGTCCGCGGCGGCATCGTTGTCCCTGAGACGCTGGCCGGCCGGGCAGCCGACCTGGTGTCAGGGCTGGGGCCGTCCCCGCTGCGAGCCGGAGACGTGCTGCCGGCAGGAAATGCGCTGCGGGCCGCAGCGCAGCGGCCGACCGGTCATGCCGTCGTCCGCCCGGCAGATATCGGCCTTGCCGCGCAGCTGCGCCCGGGCCAGAGCAGGTGCGGTTCGAGATCAGCCGCCGCTGATCTCCCGGTAGGCGGCGAGCAGATCGGCGGCGGCCACCGTGGTGAGGTCCGCCGCGCTGGCGTCCTCGCCGAGATCCGAGACCCGAACGTCCCGTGACGCGCACGCGCGCTCATACAGCGAGCGGGCGAACCGCCCGTTGCCGAGCTCGTCGATCCGCCCGTCGGCACAGGCCCGGCCGAAGATCTGGTCCAGCACCGGCATCGCGACCGGGTCGAAAGTGTCCCCGGCCCGGCGGGCGATCATCTCGGCGATCGCTGACAGCTCGCGCGGAGTATAGCTCGGGAAGCCAATCCGTACGCCGAACCTCGAGGCCAGCCCGGGATTGCTGCGCAGGAACCTGTCCATGTCGGCGGTGTATCCGGCGAGCACGATCACGAGCCGGTCACGGTCGTCCTCGGCCCGCTTGAGCAGCGTCGCGGTGGCCTCGGACCCGAACGCGTCGCCGCCCGAGTAGCCCTCGTTGTAGAGCGAGTAGGCCTCGTCGACGAACAGCACGGCGCCCAATGCGGAGTCGACCAGCTTGTTGGTCTTGATCGCGGTCGCGCCAAGATGCTCGCCGACCAGATCGGCGCGATGTGCCTCCACCACGCTCGGCCGGACCAGCAGGCCAAGGGCAGCGAAAATGCGGCCGAGAATCCGCGCCACGGTCGTCTTGCCGGTGCCCGGCGGCCCGGTAAAGACGAAATGCCGGGCAGGAGCCTGGCTGGCGAGGCCCTGCCGGTCCCGTAGCCGGGCTACCCGGAGCTGCGCGGCGATCTCGTGCACCTGGCGCTTGACTGGCTCGAGCCCGATCAGCGCGTCGAGCTCAGCCAGCGCGCTTTCCAAGGTCGGCGTCTCGCCGTAGCCGCGGAATCTTGTCGTCAGCTCGCTGAAAGCCCGGGTCAGGTCGGCGCCGCGCAAGGTGACCAGGTCCGCCGACGATGGCTCGGCCGCCGCGCTCATTACCCGCACGTCCCTGGCCTGGCCTGCCTTCTCCAGCAGGCTGCGGACGAACCGCGCGTTGCCGAGGTCGTCGGCCAGCTTGCGGCGGCCGATGTCCTCGAACATCCGCCAGAGCACCGGCCTGGCATCGGGGTCGAGCACCTCGCCGCGCCGCTCTATGGCCAGATCGGCCAGCGAGAGCAGCTCGGCGGGCGAGTAGCCGGGAAACTTGACCCTGGTGGCGAATCTCGACGTCAGGCCGGGATTGCTGGCGAGGAAGCCATCCATCTGCCGCTCATATCCGGCGAGGATGATCACGAGGTCGTCGCGGTCGTCCTCAGCCCGTTTGAGCAGGGCCTGGACTGCCTCGTTGCCGAACCTGTCGCCCTGCCCGTCGCCCTCATTCACCAGGCTGTACGCCTCGTCGATGAACAGCACGCCGCCGAGGGCGGAGTCGATCAGCTCGTTGGTCTTGATCGCGGTCGCGCCCAGATACTCGCCTACCAGGTCGGCGCGGTGCGCCTCCACCACAGCGGGGGTATCGAGCAGCCCGAACGCGTAGAAGGTCTTGGCGATGATGCGGGCCACGGCGGTCTTCCCGGTGCCAGGGGGCCCCAGGAACACCAGGTGCTGCATCGGCTTGTCGGTCCCGTACCCGGCCAGCGCGCGCCGCCGCGCGGCCTCGATCGACGCGGCGATGGACCGGATCTGATCCTTGACCGCCGTCAGGCCGATCATCGCGTCCAGTTCGGCCATGGCCTCATCCACGGTGATCTCCGGCTGCCGTGGCAAGCCGTCATCGGCGATCTCGGTGCCCGGCTGGCCCCTGGTGCCATCCAGCGCGCGCGACTGGTCGGCACCGTCCGTCGCGACCGTGACCAGGCCTGCGCCCCCAGGCCGTCGCAGGCCCGTCCGGGGCGAACCCGGGCGTGCACCGCCCGGCCTGGTCGCGGTGTCCGGCGGAACCGGGCCGCGCGGCGCGCTGGCGCCGGGCGGCCGTGGGACACGTGAGGCCGGCCACGCGTAGGGAGCCGCGAGGGCGGCACCGCGGGCCTGCTGGCGGCTGAACTCGCGGGAGTCCTGCAGCGACTTGGCAAGCCGCCAGCCGAGCACCGCGCAGGCGATCAGCCAGCCAAACGCCGGGCCGACGAAGGGCTCCCGGCCCCATAGCCGCAAGGCCAGCCCGCCTACCGGCACCGACCAGGTGAGCGTCCAGGCCACCGTGCGACAGGGCACGTACCAGCGGCCGAGGGCGCCCGCGTGGGCGACGGCGACGACCGCGAACGGCAATATGACCAGCATCGTGAGCGGAAGCTGCGGATTACCGTCGCCACGGGCAACCAGGAAGATCACCAGAAGGCCCCACACCGCCACCGATAGCGAGGCGATCACATTCCGGCGGCCGGCCCATACCGCGAAAGGCGCGTACACCAGGCCGGCTGCGATCAGGACCGGCAGTAGCGCGCTGCCGAAGAAGACGATCGCCGCGATGATGAGGATCCGTAGCGGCAGCGGCGCCGTGCGGAACACACGACGGATGAAGGCAACCCCGTCCCGCACCGTCCGCCGACCCGGTAGGGACAGGGACCTGTCTTCTGCCCGCATCTCGCTCCCTCGTACTCAACATGTATAGCGCATTACCGATCGCATTCGGAGGTGCGCAATCGGATACTGGGGAGAAAATTGGCCGGGCCACGCCAATTCCGGTCGCCTTTCCGCCGGGCCGCGCCGGGCGCCGGGGTGCTGAGTGCCAGGATCGGACCAGGAGCACCGGGCTTCGTTGCGGGCCCAGGCGGCCGGCCCGGAGCCGTCGGACGAGCCACCGGAGGCATCGTGGACAGGATTACGGCTGGCCTGCTCATCCCTGGTCGCGGCGAGCCAGTCCGGGATGGCGTGGTCATCATGGACGGCGCGCGGATCTCCTACGCCGGCCCTGCGGCGGGCGCGCCAGCCACTGCAAGTGCGGCCGTGCACCAGGCGGCGGCAGTCTTGCCGGGACTGTGGGACTGTCACGGGCATCTGCTCGGAACCAGGGTGCTCGACCTTGCCAGGCTGCCGCTGGAGCACGTCGCGCTCCGCGCCGCCCGCTGCGCGCGCGACCTGCGGGCGGCCCTCGATGCCGGCGTCACTTCGGTGCGCGAGGTCGGCGGCCTCGGCGTCTACCTGGCGCTGGCCGTCGCGGAGGGAGTCCTGGACGGCCCGTCGATCTACCCGGCCGGGGCGATCCTGAGCACCACCCGCGGCCACGGCGACCTGCACTCCTATCCGCTGTCCTGGATGCACGAGTTCGCCAGGACCGACGGCGTGATGAGGCTCGCCGACGGCGTCAGCGAGTGCATGCGCGCGACCCGAGAGCAGTTGCGCCGCAATGCCAAGGTGATCAAGGTCTGTGCCTCCGGCGGGGTGATGTCCGAGATAGACGATCCGGTCCGCCAGCAGTTCACCGGCCCGGAACTGGCCGCGATCGTGGAGGTCGCCACGCTGGCGGGCCGCGCGGTCGCGGCCCGCTGTCACGGCAAGCCGGGAATTATGGCGGCGCTGCAGGCGGGCGTCACCACGATCGAGCACGGCACCTACCTCGACGACGAATGCTGTGACGCGATGCGGGAGACTGGCGCGATCCTCGTGCCGACCAGGACGATCATCGAGGACATCCTGGCCAACCTGAGCGCCGTGCCCGGCTACGCGGCCGCCAAGCTGGTGGCCATCGCGGCGGACCACGCGACCGCGGTCGCCCGCGCGCTTGACCGGGGTGTCACTATCGCGATGGGGACCGACATCGCGCTGACCGGCACCGGCCTGCCCAACTCCTGGGGCACGAACGGGGCCGAGCTTGGCCATCTGGTGAAGCTCGGCATGTCACCGCTGCAAGCGCTCGAGGCGGCTACCGCCAGGGCGCCGCGGACGCTCGGGCCGCAGGCACCGCGCAGCGGAAGGCTGGAAGCCGGCTATGACGCTGACGTGATCACGCTCGATGCCGACCCGCTGGCCGACATCGCGGTCCTCGCCAGTCCCGCGCACGTGACCGGGGTGTGGACCGCAGGCCGCCAGGTCAAGATGGCGGCATAACGCACCGTGGCACGCCGCGCAGTGACCACGGGATCACGGTGCGGAATTTCGTTACTGCCTGGTCTACCATCGAGCTGACTCGTCGGCCGCTCGGGGGCGGCGGGCGAATCACGGGGGCCAGTACACGTTGACGGGCGACAGCCATCAGGACGTGGCAGGCCCGTGGCCGTCCCGGGCAGGCAAGACCGTCAAGGGCCTGTTCGTGGCTCTCGCGCTCGTGGTGGCCCTGGAGCACGACCCTGATCCGCTGATCACGCTGCTGGCCCTGGTCGGGGCCGTGGTCGCCTTTACGGCAGGCGAGCTCTATGACGCCGCGATCGAGGCGCAGATCCTGCGCCGCCGTCAGCTGCTGGCCGGCGAGCTCCGCGCGATCACCGTTGAGCAGTCGTTCATCGGTATCGGCGGCGCCCCTACCGTCGTGATCTTTGCGCTGTCCGCCGCTGGGCTCTACAGCGCCGCGACAGCCGACACCCTCGCGGTCTGGGCCGGTGTCCTCATCCTCGGCGGCCTGGGGTTCAGCACCGGCCGGCTCGGCCGCCAGCCGTGGCCCCGGTGCCTCCTATACGGCGCCGAGAGCGCGATCATCGGGCTGCTGATCGTGGGGCTGAAGACCCTGGTCAAGAAGTTCTAGGCGGCAGCTGCTGGCTGGCCGCTGCCGCGTGATCAGAATCTGCGGCGCAGGGCAACCGCCTTGGCTAGATGCGCGGTCGCCATCTCTTCGGCCGCCGCACGCGGCGTCAGCGTGCCGTGCCGGGTGCGGTCGAGCAGCTCAGCCATGGCCGCACGGATTTTCTCTTCGATTTCGGCGAATGCCTCAAGGCGCCCCGCGCCGCGGTACTCGGCCGCCGCGCAGATGACGCCGCCCGCGTTCGCGACGACGTCAGGGATGCACAGCACGCCACGGTCGGCCAGCTCGAACTCGGCCGCACGGGTAATAGGAATGTTGGCGCCTTCGAGGACCAGCCGGGCCGAGATCTTACCCACGTTCTCCGTTGTTACCACGTCGGGCTGCGCTGCGGGAATAAAGATGTCGCAGTCAAAGCCGACGATGTCATCGCGGGGCACGGACCTGCCGCCAGCGAATCCGGCGATCGGGGCGCCGCCCTTCTTGTGCGCCAGCAGAGCCTCGATATCGAGGCCCTCCAGATTCCATGTCGCACCCTGGATGTCCGAGACGGCGATGACCGTCGCGCCCCGCTGACCGAGCTCGCGGGCAGCGCTGGCACCCACCGCGCCGAAACCCTGGATGATCACGCGGGCCCCGCCAAGTCCGAGCACCTTGGCCTCACTCAGGACATCCGCGCACACCGCCACCCCGTAGCCAGTCGCACCGAGTTCGTCCAGCGGGATACCTCCGAGCACGCCGGGCAGGCCCACGGCCCGGCCGATCTCGTCATGCACGTACGCCATCGACGTCTCGGTCGTGCCCATGTCCGGCCCGGGGATGTAGTCGGTGAGCTGCTCAATGGCCCGGGCGAAGGCGCGGATCACGCGCTCGTGATCAGCTGGCGCCATGCCGGGCTCCGCCACGATCCCGGACTTGCCGCCACCGTGCGGCAGCCCGACCACCGCGCTCTTCACGGTCATGGCACGGGCCAGGCGGGCCACCTCACTGGCGGTCACATCCGACCTCATCCGCACGCCACCGATCGCCGGCCCGAGGGCCACATTGTCGATGACGACGACTGCCTCAACACCGTCGCAGGGACGCAGAAAGACAACCTTTGCCGGACCTAGTCCATCGACCGCCCAGCTTGCAGACGTCTCAGCCATTACCGCCACCCGCCTTACCACCCTGGCACGCCAGACCGGCCCGCCATATACCTCCAGGCTGCGCAGCCGCGCAGCTGCCCCCAAGGGTCGTAGGTCACCGGACAGGTCCCTGGATCCGCAGGCTACGGCCGGACAATCAGCCAGCCGGAAAATGGCGCGCGAAACGGTCGCTGGCGCGATCAGGGCCTGCGCCGGATGTGGTTGTCAGCGGCGTCCAGTCAGCCCGGCGGGCGCCCGGGAAGCAGCACTATCTTTCCCCGGGTGTGTCGCTGCTCCAGCTCGGCGTACGCGTCCTGCACCTGCTCCAGGGGATAGGTCCGGGCGATCGGCACGGTCAGCTCGCCGGCCGCGATCAGGGCGGCCAGCTCGGACAGGACAGCGGCAGGATCCTGGACCGCGGCGAGCCCGTCCATCTTGGTGCCGGCCCGCTGCGCCGCCTGCCAGTCGATGATCGTCTCGATCCGGTCGGCGGGCACGCCCAGCTCTAGTGCCAGATCCACGTATCCGCCGCCGACGCAGTCGATGAAGGCATCGATGCCTGGGCCCGCGATGGCCCGCAGCCGGTCAGCCAGGCCCTCGCCATAGGCCACCGGCGTGACCCCGACGGAAGCGAGCCAGCCGGCGCTGGCCGGCCCGGCGATGCCGATCACCGTGGCGCCGGCGCGCCGCGCCAGCTGAACGGCTATGGATCCGACGCCGCCCGCGGCAGCCGAGACCGCCACCGTGTCGCCCGGCTTGACCCCGGCAGCCTGGATCGTCGCCCACGCGGTGACACCGGCGACGAACAGCGAGCCGGCCGCCTCCCAGGAAACTCCGGCAGGCTTCGGGACCAGCTGGAGGGCCGGAACACTGACAGCCTCGGCGTGGCTGGCACGCTCATCTGTCCACCCGATCACCTCGGCGCCGGCGCTTACCGAGGTCACCCCCGGACCCACCGCCGTCACGACGCCGGCAAAGTCGCTGCCCTCGCCTTCGGGGAAGTGCGCCGGCCACCTCTCATGCAGGAAGCCCGCCCTGACCGCCGCCTCGCCCGGGTTGATGGCGGCGGCCACCACCTGCACGACCGCCCGGCCGGGGGCGGCCTCAGGCCGGGCAACCTCGACCACCTCCAGCTCACCGGTTCCGCCGTAGCGCCCGAATCGCACTGCCCGCATCGTCTCGTTGGCCATGGAACCTGTAACCAGCCGCCCAGCCAGATCATTTCCGCGCCGGATGCCCGCTGCAGCCCTCCCCGGTAGAACAAGCGATCGTCGCCAGCCTCGCGCCAGCCCGCGGCACCACTGCCTGAACGATCGCCGCACCCAGCTACGCCGGGCCCGCCTCCAGCGCTCACCTGAGCCAGCCCCGGGCCGTCCTGGCGGGCGGCAGGCTGCCAGCGGCGTTAGAGCGGTGCGGTTCGGTATCGCGGCGCGCTGGGCGTCGCGGAGCCAGCGCAGCAGTTCGCGGCGCTGGGCGTCGACGATGGCCAGCGGGTCGGCCAGCTTGCCGAGCACCTGGCCCTGGCGCTGCTCGCGGCGGCAGCCGGGCTGGCGGTCGGATGGCTGGCCGCTCCCCTGCTCACCAATCCCGGCGCCGGCCTGGTCGGCACCCCAGGCGCGCCGTCGCTCACCCTCCCCACCGTTGAGCTGGTGACAGCTGTCTCGCTGGCGGTGGCGGTCGCCGCGACGCTCGTTCCCGCCATCCGCGCCGCCCGCACCAGTACTGTCAGCGCGCTGGCCGACGCGGCCCGCCCGGTGCGGCGCCGGGCCGCTCTGATCGCGGCCAGTATCGCGGTCACCGTCACCGGGCTAGTCACCGTACTGGCCTTTCACGGCACCACCGAGCAGCCGCGGTTCGGCGGGTCTTCCGGGCTGAGCAATCCGGTAGCCGACCGGGACGGCCGGGTCCTGCTCGTCATCACGGTGGTCCTGGTCGTCCTGGCGGCCGTCAACGCCATCTTCACGGCCTGGGCGACAGTGCTGGACGCCAGGCGCCCATCGGCGGTGGCACGCGCACTCGGCGTGACCCCGGAAAGGCCGTGGGTGATGGGCTGGCCGGACTTGGCCAGTCGGCCGAGCAAGTGCGCCGGCCTGCTTTCCAGTTCGTCGTGAGCGGACTACCTGGATCAGGTTCTCGGAGGTGATGAGGCGACAGACCTCATCACCTCCGAGGACCTGCAGTTATTCAGTTATTCGCATCAGCGCAGATGTTGTATCTTCCGCAACTTTGCCCGGAACTAACTGCAGCCGCTGGTGGAGCCGCAGCCTTCGCAGACGTAACAGCTGCCGGCCGGCCGCATCTTCGTGCCACAGGTCAGGCAGAGCGGAGCGTCGGCACTGCGGCGCTGATGGGATTCGATCAGCTCCGTCGAGCTATGCGGTGGTGCTGGGGGGTCAGCACGGGAGTCCCGTTCTGGGCTGCGGCTTTCCTCGTGCGGCCGCTGGCTGGCCTTGTGCACCGGCACCGACTGCGCCATCTCCACCGGGTCAGGCTGGTCGGCGAGGGCCGCCGGCTCCTCCCCTGCGAGCTGGGCGGCGCGCTCGCTCGCGGACAGGATGCCGATCTCCGCGCGCTGGTCATAGGGCAGGTGATCGAGCGCGAGACGGCGGAAGATGTAGTCCATCACCGAGCTGGCGATCCTGATGTCCGGGTCATCGGTGATCCCGGCGGGCTCGAACCGCATGTTGGTGAACTTGGCGACGTAGGACTCCAGCGGGATGCCGTACTGCAGGCCCACCGAGATGGCGATGGAGAACGCGTCCATGACCCCGGCCAGGGTGGAGCCCTGCTTGCCGAGCTTGAGGAAGACCTCGCCGACGCCATCATCGGGGTAGCTGGAGGCCGTCATGTAGCCGTCCGCGCCCGACACCGCGAACCTCGTGACCGTCGCGGACCGCTGCCTGGGCAGGCGCCGCCGCACCGGCCGGACCTCATGCGGCGCGGCCGGCTCGGTCGACTGCCCGGCTTGTGCTGGTGTCCGCTTGGAGACGGACAGCGGCTGGCCGACCTTGCAGTTGTCCCGGTAGATCGCCAGCGCCTTCAGGCCGAGCTTCCAGCCCTCGAAGTAGATCTTCTCTATGTCTGCAATTGTGGCGGTCTCTGGTACATTGACGGTTTTGCTGATGGCGCCGCTCAGCGCAGGCTGGATGGCGGCCATCATCCGGACGTGTCCCATCGGGCTGATCGACCGCTCGCCCATCGCGCAGTCGAACACCTCGTAGTGTTCCGGCCGCAGGCCGGGGGCATCAATCACGTGCCCGTGCTCGGCGATGTATTCGATGATCGCCTCGGCCTGCTCGGGCTGGTAGCCGAGGTTCTTCAGAGCGCGCGGCACGGTCTGGTTGACGATCTGCATCGAGCCGCCGCCAACCAGCTTCTTGAACTTGACCAGCGCCAGGTCCGGTTCGACACCGGTGGTGTCGCAGTCCATCATAAGTCCGATTGTTCCGGTTGGTGCGAGTAGACTGGCTTGTGCATTTCTATACCCGTTTGTCGCACCTAGCTGGAGGCAGTCTGCCCAGGCGTCGTTGGCGGCGGCCACGATCGGCTCGTCCATGCCGCCGAGCGCCTTGATCTCCTTGCTCGCCGCGGCGTGCTTGGCCATTACTCGCTGGTGCGCGACGGCATTGCGCGCGTAGCCGTCGTAGGGGCCGACCACCGCGGCCAGCTCGGCGGAGCGCCGGTAGGCGGTCCCCGTCATCAGCGACGTGATGCCTGCGGCGATCGCCCGGCCGCCATCGGAGTCGTAGGCGCGGCCGGTCGCCATCAGCAGCGCGCCGAGGTTGGCGTAGCCGATGCCGAGTTGCCGGTAGGCGCGGGTCGTGGCGGTGATCTTCTCCGTCGGGAAGTCGGCGAAGCAGATCGAGATGTCCATCGCCGTGATGATCAGCTCGCTGATCCGCTGGAAGCGCTGCACATCGAAGCTGTCATCGTCGCGCAGGAACTTGAGCAGGTTGATGCTCGCCAGGTTGCAGGATGAGTTATCGAGATGGACGTACTCGGAGCAATTGGCGACGACCGTCCCGCTGACGATGTAGGAGTGGTTGCGCGGCTCGGTCAGGTTGTAAGTCGTCTCGAACCCGCGGGACTTGGCGGAAACCAGCCGGACCGTCTCGTCGGTCTCGGACCATGCGGCCGAGGCGATGATGGTGCGCAGCGTCCGCTCCTTGGCGGGCAGGCTGAACCCGATCCTGGCTCCGAATTCACGCAGCGACCGTCCGGTGATCCGCAGGTCGAAGCTCGGGCCATGGCCGCCGTAGCTGGCGATGGATCCGTCCGTGCGCGTGTAGGTGAAGCTGTTCTTCTTAGTACCGGCCTGGTAGAACCGGCTGGCGACGCCCAGTGAGCCAAGCAGCTCCTGGACACCGAGGAGGAGCTGCTCGGAGTGGCTGCCGAGACCGACGTAGCGGGTGCCGTCCGGCATGCTCACGGCGCAGCCGTCGGAGTCGAACAGGCCCTGGAGGAAGCCGATCAGGGCTTCCTCAGGCGCTTCGAACACAGCATCAGGTACCCGCGTGGCCGGTGACCGGCCCGAGGACACGCCAAGAGCCCGGACGAACGCGATGAACGCATCCCTGGTGACCCGGAGCTGGGCTGTGCCATTCGCCTGGATACTCGGCCTGGCGTCGAATCCGGTGATCTCTGCCATCAGCTCGCGATGCCGCGGCAAGACCTCACCGCGGTCATCATCGCTGCCGTAGACGGTGACGGCGTTCTGATCGGTCACGCAGCCTTTGCCGACAAGCCAGCCGAGGTAGTGGCCGAACTCCTCGTCCCACTTCGCCGGCAGGTCCAGCGGCTCGCATGGCCGAACCGACCGGGCGGCCGCCAGCGCGCCGGCCGGGATACGCGCGTCGGCGGCGGCGCGCGGGGCGTACTGAAGGGAGCGCACGACGCGGTCCTCGGCGGTCAGGTCCTCGGCGTTGACCCAGCCCCGGCTGGCCGTCCAGACGCGGTGGGACGGCGTGCAGCGCAGCCGCGATCCGTCGGAGAACCGCAGCTCGGCGATCTCGTTGGTACCGGTGACCAGGTACCGGGTCGGGCTCGTGGCCACGACACGGTTAGCCGGCGCAGCCGCCGAGGTGACGTCACTGGTGTACACGGCGAAACTCTCGCCCGCGGCGGCGCGCGCCACCATGTCACCGATGCGGATCAGGCCCTGATCGGTCACGACTCGCTGGTCGGCGGGGAAGCACGGATTACTTGCCGTTATCCGGCCTGATTCCGGGCAGGTATGCCAGTCA
>CABEED010000017.1_pt1 | contig 12372 bp, 7 predicted proteins | sample 3423221 | NCBI WGS metagenome assembly CABEED01 (sample SAMEA5534333, study PRJEB31848) | metagenome | biome: tundra; feature: field; material: soil | place: USA | collected 2013-05 | depth 0.15 m
CGCCAGGGTTCCGCATCGTCCCCTACGGGGACGGCGAGGCGCTGGCCGCTGCGATGGACGAGCGGGTGGTCGCGGTGCTGGTGGAGCCGATCCAGGGCGAGGCCGGCGTGCGCGTGCCGCCACCGGGCTTCCTGGCCAGCGTGCGCGAGACCTGCTCGCAATGGGGTGCGCTGATGATCGCCGACGAGATCCAGACAGGGCTCGGCCGGACCGGCACCACGTTCGCCTGCGAGCACGAGGAAGTCGTGCCCGATGCGTACCTGCTCGGCAAGGCCCTCGGCGGCGGAATCGTGCCGCTGTCGGCGGTGGTCTCCTCCAGCGACATCCTCGGCGTTTTCAAGCCGGGCCAGCACGGCTCCACCTTCGGCGGCAATCCGCTGGCCTGTGCGATCGCGCGGGAGGTCATCGCGATGCTGTCCACCGGGGAGTTCCAGGAGCGCTCCGCCAAGCTCGGCGCGCATCTGCACGACCGGCTCGATGCCATGCCCGAGTCGGCCGTTCGCGAGGTGCGCGGCCGCGGCCTGTGGGCCGGCGTCGAGTTTGTCTCGATAGGCGGCCGGGATGCGTCCGAGCGGCTGGCCGGGCGCGGTGTGCTCACCAAGGACACCCACGGCACCACCATCAGGCTCGCGCCGCCCCTGGTGATCACCCAGGAGGAGCTGGACTGGGGCCTCGATCAGCTCGAGGAGATCATTCGCTGAGCTGGCGCTGGAACCCGCTTACGGCGGGGTGGCTGCCCTTCGGCGGTGTTCCGGCCGGACAGCTGAGGCCCGCGCTGCTTCCCGGTATCAGAATATTGACCGCTTTGCCGACAGCGGATAGCTTATCTGCGGCCTGCTGGCCGCCTGCCTGCCGATCATGAGCGGGTGCACCGGCGCTTCTTCTCCGCCATCGAGCATGCTGACGCTGCGGTGTCTCCGTCCGCAGCCTAGTCAGCCGAGCCGGCCGGCCGAGGCTGATCGGCCAGTTCGGCGCCATTCCGGTCGGCCCCTCTGGTTACCGGACTCACCGGATGGGCGGCGGTCAGGCGAATGTCACGGTCATCGCGATGATGCGGTCGCCGGCAAAGGCCAGTCGCAGTGTGCCCTGGGCACCGTCACGCCGCCACGCAAACGGGATCACCACCACTCCGTCCTCATCATGGGGCAGCCCCGCGATGTCAATCTGGTCGTCCGGGGGCTGCTTCGCGTAGGCCGCCGTGTAGTCGGGGCGCCCGGCGAACTCCAGCAGCCCGGCCGAGGGCACATTCTCGAAACGGACGACAGCGGCGTCGTCCAAGCCGCCGAGGAAACTGGTGAAGTCGCCGCTCGCCACCGCCTCGTTGAAGGTCGCGACATGCCGTTCGGCGATCTGTGCGGGTTCGGTCACGATCAGCACCCTAGGGTGTCTCCTGGGGCGTGTCGGTGGATCCGCGGGATCGCCGCCGGGCGCGCCGGGTCTGGCTACGCGGTCCGGTAAGATGATCTTCGGCCACGGCCTGGTTGCCTGCGACACGCAGGCTGATCTTGCCCTGGCTGCCTGAGCTGCCCTACTCCTCGCACGAGAACCGCTCCCACGCCGCCTGGCGGGTCATCCCGAGAGCAGCTCCGACCCGCGCCCAGGTTGCCCCCAGTGACCGGGCCCTGAGCACCCACCCGGCAAGATTCTGCTCCACCTGCAGGCCGGCGGCTGCCACCCTTGGCAGGTTCGCCAGCACCTCCCCGGCGCTGACCGCCTGCTCCCACGGGGCCAGCTGAGGCACCGAAGCCGGCTTGCCCTCGATCACCTGCACGCAGAGCGCCACGCAGCCATCACAGATGAACACCCCAGGACCGGCGACGAGCGCCGCGACTTCAGTATTCGGCTTCAGGCAAAACGAGCACGTGGCGATTACCGCCCGTTCCGTCACCGTGGACATCACACCCGCCGGGCACTGATCCGCCACGGGCCCGGCCGGCCTCTGGCGGGCCGGAGCGCGGGACGAATATCGTTCGGCATGTGACTGTTCTCGGCAGTGCCCTGGACGTTCGCGGACCGGAGTACGCGGCCCGGCGCGCGGCGATGCTCGCGCGGCTCGCGGAGCTTGACGCCGAGCACGCGAAGGCGGTGGCGGGCGGCGGGCCGAACTACACCGAGCGGCACCGCAGCCGTGGCAAGCTGACCGCGCGGGAACGGATCGAGCTGCTCATCGACCCGGACTCGCCATTCCTTGAGCTGTCGCCGCTGGCCGCCTGGGGCACCGGCTTCGGAGTCGGCGGCAGCGTGGTGACCGGCATCGGGGTCATCGAGGGCACCGAATGCGTGCTGTCCGCGAGCGACCCGACGGTCCGCGGCGGGTCCGCCAACCCGTGGACGCTGCGCAAATCGCTGCGCGCTGGTGAGATCGCGCTGCGCAACCGGCTGCCGCTGATCAACCTGGTCGAATCCGGCGGCGCCGATCTGCCCACCCAGAAGGAGATCTTCATTCCGGGCGGCCAGGTCTTCCGCGACCTGACCCGGCTGTCGGCCGCCGGGATCCCGACGATCGCCCTGGTCTTCGGCAACTCCACGGCGGGCGGTGCCTACGTGCCGGGGCTGAGTGACTACGTCGTGATGGTCGAGGGCCGCGCGAAGGTCTTCCTCGGCGGCCCGCCACTGGTGAAGATGGCGACCGGCGAGGAGGCCGACGACGAGTCGCTCGGCGGCGGCCGCATGCATGCGCGCAGCTCCGGGCTTGCTGACTACCTCGCCGCCGACGAGCAGGACGCGCTGCGCATCGGCCGGTCCATCGTCGCCAGGCTGAACTGGCGCAAGCTCGGCCGCCAGCCTGCGAGCAGGCCGGCGCCGCCGCGCTGCGGCGAGGACGAGCTTCTCGGCGTCGTGCCCGAGGACCTGAAGGTCCCCTTCGACCCCCGGGAGGTGATCGCGCGGATCGCGGACGGCTCGGACTTCGACGAGTTCAAGCCGCTCTATGGCAGCAGCCTGGTGACCGGCTGGGCAGCGCTGCACGGCTATCCGATCGGGATCCTCGCCAATGCGCGCGGGGTGCTGTTCAGCGCGGAGTCACAGAAGGCCGCGCAATTCATCCAGCTGGCCAATTCCAGCGGGACGCCGTTGCTGTTCCTGCAGAACACCACCGGCTACATGGTCGGCGCCGGTTACGAGCAGGCCGGCATCATCAAGCACGGCGCTTTGATGATCAATGCGGTATCCAACAGCCAGGTGCCCCACCTGACGGTCGTGCTGGGCGCCTCCTATGGCGCGGGCAACTACGGCATGTGCGGCCGCGCCTACGATCCCAGGTTCCTGTTCAGCTGGCCCAGCGCGAAGTCCGCGGTGATGGGACCGGCGCAGCTGGCCGGGGTGCTGTCGATCGTCGGCAGGCAGGCCGCCGCGGCCAGGGGCGAACCGTACGACGAGGCGGCTGACGCCGCCATGCAGGCCACCGTCACCGAGCAGATCGAAGCAGAATCCCAGTCGTTCTTCCTGTCCGGCCGGATCTACGACGACGGCGTCATCGATCCGCGGGACACCCGCACGGTGCTGGGCATGTGCCTGTCTGCTATCGAGAGCGCGCCGCCAGGATGGGGGGCGCCCAGCTGGGCGGCTCCGGTCAGCGCGGCGTCCAGGCCAGGCGGTTATGGCGTGTTCCGGCTGTGAGAGGCGCGTAATTGATCACCAGGTTGCTGGTCGCGAACCGCGGCGAGATCGCCCGCCGGATTTTCCGTAGCTGCGCCGCGGCGGCCATCGGCTGCGTAGCGGTGTTCTCCGATCCAGACGCGGGGGCACCGTACACGACCGAGGCCGATGCGGCCGTCCGGCTGCCCGGCGCCAGCGCGGCGGAGACCTACCTGAACGGGCCCGCGATCGTCGCCGCCGCTGTCGCTGCCGGCGCCGATGCGGTCCACCCTGGTTACGGCTTCCTCGCCGAGGACGCCGGCTTCGCGCGCGCTGTCCTTGCCGCCGGCCTGACCTGGGTCGGGCCAGCGCCGGATGCGATCGAGGCGATGGCATCCAAGATCGGGGCTAAGACGCTCGCCGCCGGCGCGGGCGTCCCGGTGCTGCCCCTGCTCGACCCGGAGTCAGTCGGCACATTCCCGGTCCTGGTCAAAGCCTCGGGCGGCGGTGGCGGACGCGGCATGCGGGTGGCGCGCAATGCTGGCGAGCTGCCGGACACCATCCAGGCGGCGCGCCGGGAAGCGCAGGCTGCATTCGGCGATCCCGCCGTCTTCTGCGAGCCGCTGCTGCCCGGCGCCCGCCACGTGGAGGTGCAGGTACTCGCTGACTCCCGCGGAACGGTGTGGACGCTCACCGAACGGGACTGCTCCATCCAGCGCAGGTACCAGAAGGTGATCGAGGAGACGCCATCCCCCGCGGTCGGCCCGCGACTGCGCGGTGAACTGCTCGCGGCTGCCGCGGCGATCACCCGGACGGTCAGGTACACCGGCGCAGGCACCGCGGAGTTCCTGCTCACCCAGGCCGGGCAGTTCTATTTCCTGGAGTTCAACACCAGGCTGCAGGTCGAGCACCCGGTAACCGAGTGCCTGTACGGCATCGACCTGGTGGCGATCCAGCTCGACATCGCCCAGGGCCTGCCGCTACCGCCGCGGCCGCCGGGACCGGCCGGGCACGCGATCGAGGCCAGGCTGTACGCGGAGGACCCGGCGGCCGGCTACCGGCCCGCCACCGGGACCATGCACCTGCTGGCAATCCCCGGCGTCGGCGCCCGGTTCACCGTGCCGGCTGCCCCTGCTGGCCTGCGACTTGATGCCAGCGTCGAGTCCGGCAGCGAGATCAGCCCGCACTACGACCCGATGCTCGCCAAGCTGATCGCGTGGGCGCCGACCAGGCGGCTCGCCGCCCGCAGCCTAGCCAGCGCCCTGGAGCGGGCCCGGATCCATGGTCCGGCGACCAACCGCACGCTGCTGACGAGCCTGCTGCGCCACCCGCGGTTCCTGGCCGGGCAGGCCGACACCGCGCTGCTCGACGACTACGACCTCGACGGGCTTGCTCCCAGCGGCCCGGCGGTCCGGCTGTCGGCGGTCGCCGCGGCCCTGGCGGAGGCCGCCGCGGCGCGGGCCGCCGCGCGAGTGGCAGCCAGCCTGCCGTCCGGCTGGCGGAACGTGGTTTCCCAGCCGCAGCGCCGGTCCTTCGACGGCCCGGGCGGCCGGATCGAGATGGCCTACCAATGGACCCGGGACGGGATCGAGGTCGCGGACTCCGACGGCCTGAACGTGATCACCGCAGCCAGCGATCACGTCCTGCTGGAGGTATCCGGCGTGCAGCACAGGTTCGACATCGGCCGCGGCGGCGGTGTCGTCTGGGTGGATTCCGGGTTCGGCTCGATCGCCATGACCCCGGTCGAGCGGCTGCCGGCGCCGGCCGCGGCCGGCGAGCCAGGCTCGCTGGTCGCGCCGATGCCGGGGGCCGTGGTGCGCATCGAGGCCGTCATCGGCAGCCAGGTCAAGGCCGGCCAGCCGGTGCTCGTCCTCGACGCGATGAAGATGGAGCATCAGATCCTGGCGCCCGCCGACGGGATCCTGGCTGAGCTGCGAGTGAAACCCGGTACCCAGGTGGATGCCGGAGAAGTGCTGGCCATCGTCAGCGGGGAGGACTCGTGAGCCTGGTCCGCGCTGACCATGCCGAGCACGTCACCACCATCACCCTTGACTCGCCGGCCAACAGGAACGCGCTCTCCTCCGGCCTGCTGAGGGAACTGCACGCGGCGCTGACCGCGGCGGTCGCCGATCCGCGGATCCGGGTCATCGTGCTCACCGGCAGCGGCCCGGTGTTCTGCGCTGGTGCCGACCTTAAGGAGCAGCGGGCCGCACCGGGTGCGGCGCCGACCTTGTTCCCGCAGATCCTGGAGCAGATCTGGGACAGCGACAAGCCGGTCATCTGCCGGGTCAACGGCACCGCCAGGGCCGGCGGCATCGGGCTGATCGCGGCGTGCGACATCGCGATCGCGCCAGCCCCGGCCACGTTCGCGTTCACCGAGGTCAGGGTCGGGGCTGCGCCCGCGATCATCGCGGTGACCTGCCTGCGCCGGATGCAGCCGCGGGCCGGATATGAGTACTTCCTCACCGGCGAGACCTTCGGCGCCGAGCGGGCCGCCGCGATCGGGCTGCTGACGCGCGCCGTTCCGCAGGACGATCTCGACGCGGAAACCGCCAGGTACGTGAACCTGCTGCTGCGCGGTGCCCCGGGAGCGGTCGGCGCGACCAAGGCCATCCTGAGGGAGGTCCCCGGCCTGCCGGTGGCCGACGGACTGGCCCGGATGGCTGAGCTGTCCGCGAGCCGGTTCGCGTCGCCGGAGGCCCAGGAGGGCATGGCCGCGTTCGCGGAGAAACGCGAGCCCCGCTGGGTCGCGGAGCTGAGGGCGACATGACGACGGGAGCCGGCTACCTGGCCAGCGGCGGGCCTGGCGGGCCGGTGCTCCGGGTGGCCAATTGCAGCGGCTTCTACGGCGACCGGCTGTCGGCGGCCCGGGAAATGGTCGAAGGCGGCCCCATCGACGTGCTGACCGGAGACTGGCTGGCCGAGCTCACCATGCTGCTGCTCGCCAAGAGCAGGGACCGGGGCGGCCCTGGCTACGCGCGGACCTTCCTGAGCCAGCTGGAGCAGGTGCTCGGCACCTGCCTGGAACGCGGCATCAAGATCGTCTCGAACGCGGGCGGTCTCGACCCGGCGGGCTGCGCTGAGGCCGTCCGCGAGCTGGCGCGACGGGCCGGACTGGCGCCGAAGGTCGCGCACATCGAGGGTGACGACCTGCTGGAGCGCCTCGGCGCGCTGATGGCAGCCGGGCACGATCTTGCCAACACCGACACCGGGGAGCGCCTGGCTGACGCGGGGGTCACGCCGCTGACCGCCAGTGCGTACCTGGGCGGCCTGCCGATCGCCGAGGCGCTGCGCCTGCAGGCTGACGTGGTGGTCACCGGGAGGGTCACGGACGCGGCCCTGGTCGTCGGCCCGGGCATGTGGCGGTTCGGCTGGTCCGGCGATGACCTGGACGCGCTGGCGGGCGCGGTGGCGGCCGGTCACATCATCGAGTGCGGATGCCAGGCGACCGGCGGTAATTACGCGTTCTTCGGCGAGGTTCCCGATCTCGCCGAGGCCGGCTTCCCGGTGGCCGAGCTCGCGCCGGACGGGTCCGCGGTGATCACCAAGCATCCGGGTACCGGCGGCCTGGTCAGCGTCGGCACGGTGACCGCGCAGCTGCTCTACGAGATCGCCGGCCCGCGCTACGCCAATCCGGACGTGATATCCCGGTTCGACGCGATCCGCCTTGAGCAGCAGGGTCCGGACCGGGTCCTGGTGGCAGGATGCCGCGGGGAGCCGCCGCCCGCAGACCTCAAGGTGGCGATCAACTACGCAGGCGGCTACCGCAACACGATGATCCTGGTGATCGAGGGGCTTGATGTGGCCGCCAAGGCCGACCTGGCGCAACGGGCGATCTGGGCCAGGGTGCCCGGCGGCCCGGCTGCCTTCGAGCAGGTCTCCATCGAGCTCATTGGCTCGGATCCCGCGCTGCTGCGCATCACCGTGCTGGACGCCGACCGGCTCAAAGCCGGTCGCGTGTTTTCGGCCGCTGTCATCGAGACGGCGCTGGCCAGCTATCCGGGCCTTTTCTCGCTGACCCCGCCGGGCGACGCGTCGGCGTACGGGGTCTACTGGCCGGCGGCCGTGGCCGCGTCCGTGGTGACCACGCGGGTGATCATCGACGGTGAGCGGGCCTGGTCGGGCCCCGCCCGGGCAGAGCCATCGGACCGGCCAGGAGAGCAACGGCCTGGCCTGGCTGCGCCCGTTCCCGGCGCGGCGGAACCGGTCAGCGCGCCGGCCAAGCCGGGCACTCCGGCCGCTCTCGGCGTGACCGGCACCGCCCGGGCGCCGCTGGGCACCGTCGCCGGGGCCCGCTCTGGCGACAAGGGCGGCAACGCCAACGTCGGCGTGTGGGTGCGCACGCCCGAGGCGTATGCGTGGCTTGCGGACTACCTGACCGCGGAGCGGCTGGCCGAGCTGGTGCCGTCGACAGCCGGGCTGGTGATCGAGCGCTACCGGCTGCCGAACCTGCTCGCGCTCAATTTCGTGGTGATCGGGCTCCTCGGCCGCGGAGTCGCGGCGAGCACCCGGCTTGACGCGCAGGCCAAGGCACTGGGCGAGGAATTGCGGGCGGCGGCGGCCGACATCCCCGAAGCCCTGATCGCCAGGAGCTGAAGCCGGCCGGTCAGGGTAGGTGGTTCCAGCAGGCCGTCCCCCTTGGTATTCTCGGCTTCCAGGTCGAGAGGCGCTGCAACGGGCTCAGGTCCGCCACGCTCGACCTCGGTATCATCACCAAGGGCGCCTCCCGCAACGGGAGGTGGTCCGGTGGAAGCGCTCGTGAGCCGCGACGGGCAAGATCACGACGATGTCCGGTACCTATCCAGGGCCGGCGGCCCCGGGCCGGATGGAGCGCCGCAGGCGTGCCCGGTGGCAGCAGCGGGCGGCCAGGCTCAGGCCCTGCGGGAGCTTCTGGACCAGCGGGTCGTGGTGCTCGACGGGGCCTGGGGAACGATGCTCCAGGGCGCCGGGCTCACCGCGGCCGACTACCGGGGGGACCGGCTCGCCGATCACCCGCACGATGTGACCGGTGACCCGGACCTGCTGAACCTGACGCGCCCTGATGTCGTCCTGGACATACACCGGCAGTACCTCGCGGCGGGCGCGGACATCACCACCACGAACACCTTCACCGCGACAAGCATCGGGCAGTCGGACTACCGGCTGCAGCCGCTTGCCCGGGAAATGAACCTGCGGGCCGCTCAGCTGGCCCGCCAGGCCGCGGACGAGGCGGGCGGGCGTTTCGTCGCCGGCTCGATGGGGCCGCTGAACGTCACGCTGTCGCTGTCCCCGCGGGTGGAGGACCCCGCATACCGGGCGGTGTCGTTCGACGGGGTCTACGCCGCGTACGCCGAGCAGGCCCGGGCGCTGGCCGACGGCGGGGTCGACCTGCTGCTGATCGAGACGATCTTCGACACCCTCAACGCCAAGGCCGCGATCGCCGCGGCCCGCGATGTCGCGCCGCAGCTGCCGCTGTGGATCTCGGTGACGATCGTCGACCTGAGCGGGCGCACGCTGTCGGGGCAGACCGTCGACGCGTTCTGGAGGTCGATCGAACACGCCAGCCCGCTGGTCGTCGGCGTGAACTGCGCGCTGGGCGCGGCCGAGATGCGCCCGCACCTCGCCGAGCTGTCGCGGTTCGCCGGCACCTACACGGCCTGCCATCCGAATGCGGGCCTGCCGAACGCGTTCGGCGGCTACGACCAGACACCGGACGAGACAGCGCAACTGCTCGGCGAGTTCGCCGCGGCCGGAATGGCCAACATCGTCGGCGGTTGCTGCGGTACGACGCCGGCGCACATCGGGCAGCTGGCGGCCGCCGTGTCCGGCCTGGCGCCGCGCCCGGTCCCGGCGCCCCCGGCGCGCACCCGGTTCAGCGGCCTGGAGGCCTTCGAGATTGGCGCGGACACCGGGTTCGTCATGATCGGGGAGCGCACCAACGTCACGGGCTCGGCGCGCTTCCGGCGCCTGATCGAAGCGGGCGACCACCAGGCTGCCGTCGGCGTCGCGCTCGAGCAGGTACGTGGCGGGGCCAACCTGCTCGACGTCAACATGGACGCCGACCTGCTGGACAGCCAGCAGGCCATGACCACGTTCCTGAACCTGATCGCGACTGAGCCGGAGGTCGCCCGCATCCCGATCATGGTTGACAGCTCGCGGTGGAGCGTACTGGAGGCCGGGCTCAAGTGCGTTCAGGGCAAGGGCGTCGTTAACTCGATCAGCCTCAAGGAGGGCGAGGGCCCGTTCCTCGAGCAGGCGCGGCGCATCAGGGACTACGGGGCCGGCGTCATCGTCATGGCCTTCGACCAGCAGGGGCAGGCCGATACCGCCGAGCGCAAGGTAGCTATCTGCGGGCGCGCCTACGACCTGCTCACGCAGCGGGCCGGGTTCGCCGCGCAGGACATCGTGTTCGACCCCAACGTGCTCGCGGTCGGCACCGGCATCGCCGAGCACAACGGCTACGCGAAGGCGTTCATCGACGCACTGCCGCTGATCAAGCAGCGGTGTCCCGGCGCGCGCACCAGCGGCGGCATTTCCAACCTGTCGTTTTCCTTCCGCGGCAACAATGTCGTGCGCGAGGCGATGCACTCGGCGTTCCTCTTGCACGCCGTCCGCGCCGGGCTGGACATGGGCATCGTCAACGCGGGGCAGCTCGCTGTCTACGAGGACATCCCCGCCGACCTGCTCGAGCTTGTCGAGGACGTGCTCTTTGACCGGCGCGCCGATGCCACCGACCGGCTTGTCGCGTTTGCCGAGACGGTGAGCGGGACCGGCACCCGCCGCACCGTCGACCTGGCCTGGCGCGATGCACCCGTGCAGCAGCGCCTGGCGTACGCGCTCGTGCACGGCATCGTGGATTTCATCGAGGCCGACACCGAGGAAGCCCGGCAGCGGGCAGCGCGGCCCCTCGACGTCATCGAGGGCCCGCTGATGGACGGCATGAAGACCGTCGGTGACCTGTTCGGCGCCGGGAAGATGTTCCTGCCGCAAGTCGTCAAGAGCGCGCGGGTGATGAAGCGCTCAGTCGCCTATCTCGAGCCGTACATGGAGGCCGAGAAGGAGCAGGCACGGCTGGAGGGGCGCGCCGAAGACGGCGCCGGCCATCCGAAAGTCGTGCTCGCGACCGTCAAGGGCGACGTGCACGACATCGGCAAGAACATCGTGGGAGTCGTGCTCGGCTGCAACAACTACCAGGTCATCGACCTCGGAGTGATGGTCCCCGCCGCCGTCATCCTGGACACCGCGGTCGCCGAAGGCGCTGACGCCGTTGGCCTGTCCGGGCTGATCACCCCGTCCCTGGACGAGATGGTCACCGTAGCCGCCGAGATGCAGCGCCGGGGGCTGAAGCTGCCCCTGCTGATCGGCGGCGCCACTACCTCGCGCCAGCACACCGCTGTTCGCATCGCCCCCGCCTACGACGGCACCACGGTCCATGTGCTCGACGCATCCCGCGTCGTCGGCGTGGTCTCGGACCTGCTTGACGCGGACCGGGCGGTGTGGCTGGCGGAGAGCAACCGCCACGAGCAGGAGCGCCTGCGCGAGCAGCATGCCACCAGGCAGCGGCGCCCCCTGCTGCCCCTCGCGCAAGCGCGTGCCAACCGTGAGCAGGTGCCTTTCGACGACCTGCCCGTCCCGGAGTTCACCGGCGTCCGGACCGTCCAGCCGGATCTGGCCGCCCTCCGGGCAATGATCGACTGGCAGTTCCTCTTCCTCGCCTGGCAGCTGAAGGGCAAGTACCCGGCGATCCTCGACCAGCCGGTGGCACGCGAGCTCTACGACGACGCGAACGCCCTCCTCGACGAGATCATCTCTGGCGGTCACTTCCGGGCGCGCGGCGCTTACGGTTTCTGGGCCGCCTGCTCCGACGGCGACGACCTCGTGATCGAGGCGGGCCCGCCGGCGGCGCGCGGCGGCGGCAGTGTGCGCTTCCCGATGCTGCGCCAGCAAACTGCCAAGCCCGCAGGACGGCCCAACCGCTGCCTCGCCGACTACGTGGCCCCGGCCAGGGACCACATGGGCGGCTTCGCCGTGGCCATCCACGGTGCTGAGGACCTCGCCGCGGCCTACGAAGCCCGCAATGATGACTACCGGGCGATCATGGCCAAAGCCCTGGCTGACCGGCTCGCCGAAGCGTTCGCCGAGTACATCCACCTCCAGGCCCGGCGCGCATGGTACGAGCCGGGCGCCGACCCGCAGGTCGAGGACCTGCACGCCGAGCGCTTCCGCGGCATCCGCCCCGCGCTCGGCTATCCCGCGTGCCCGGACCACAGCCAGAAGCAGGCGCTGTTCGATCTGCTCGACGCCGGGCAACTCGGCATCGCCCTGACCGAGTCGTTCGCGATGACCCCCGCCGCCAGCGTCAGCGGGATGCTCTTCGGCCACCCCTCGTCCCGGTACTTCACCGTGGGACGCATCGGCAGCGACCAGGCCGAGGACTACGCCCTGCGGCGAGGGCTCGCCCTTCCCGAAGCCGAACGCTGGCTGCGTCCCAACCTCACATAACCGAAAGGGCCGCTGCTGACCCGGGCGCCGGTCATGCCTGCACGACGCGGCGCGCTGGCTGATGGCCTCACTGGTCCGGGATCAGCCGGCGGTAGCGGCCGGCCTGGTGAATGAGCGGCTCGCCGGCGCGGGGCTCGGTCACGCCGACGACCTCGCCGACCACGATGCTGTGGTCCCCGCCGTCGTGGACGGCCGTAGTCCGGCACTCCAGCGCCGCGAGCGCCGAGCCCAGGATGGGCATGCCGGTCACCGGGCCCGGGTGGTGGCTGATCGTGTCGAGCTGGCCGGCCAGCGGGCGCCCGCGGGTAGCCAGCC
>CABEED010000043.1_pt1 | contig 12166 bp, 13 predicted proteins | sample 3423221 | NCBI WGS metagenome assembly CABEED01 (sample SAMEA5534333, study PRJEB31848) | metagenome | biome: tundra; feature: field; material: soil | place: USA | collected 2013-05 | depth 0.15 m
TACAAGCGCCGGGTCATCGCGGCGGCGCTGGGGTTGGTGATCGGCGTCGGGCTGCTGCTCGCCGGGGTTGTGATCAATGTCATCGTGCTCGCAGTGGCGGGCTTTGCGGTGATGCTCGCCTGCAGCCTGCGGGCGGTGACCAGCTACCGGCGCATGACCGGCATCACCACCGCACGCGTCCCCGCCAAGGACAGGGCTCCTGGCCAGGAGCGGCGCGCCGCCAGGGGCCGGCGGGCTGGCCAGCAGGCGGGATCGGGGCTGATGGAGCGGCTGGAGGAACGCTGGCGGCGTCGCCAGGCAGGCGACCGCTAACTTTCAGGCTGCCCGCCACGTCCCTCGCGCCTGGACGCCAGCATCCGGGCCCGTCCCGCTACCGGTCGCGCTGGTGACCGGACCCACCCAGATCATCGTTCTGGCTCGCGTTGTGCCTCCGTACTGCGGCCTGATGCCGCTTGACATAGGAGCGCCGGTTCGTGGCCGCCTTCGGGGTGCACGGCCGGCGATGTCCGGCCGGGTATTTCGTGCGCGGGCGGTGCTCGAGCCGGCCGCCTGGCTGGTGCCCGGCCTGCCCGGCGGAGGTGTTCCTGGCTCGCGAGTGGCTACCGGGCGGCTCTGGGCCCTTCCGGGGAACGCTCCGCTGGGTTCATCTTGCCGGGGCCCCCGCGACCAGATCAGCGTGCCTTCCTGGCTCGTCTGCCAGCCTGCGGAAGCCGGATCCGGGCCTGGCGCACGCGCTGCATACCCGAACGCCGGGTTCCTCGCGGTCCTGGGGATCGGGATCAGCTGACGGGATTGCCCGAGTCGAGTTGGAACACCGGATGATCCCGGGCATCAGGCAGTTTCGTGAAGTACGAGTCCACGGCGCGACCGGCGACTTCGCGGTACCGGGAGATGACCGGTTCCCGCTGGCCGGCGGGGATCTCGACGGCGTGGAATGCCTCGCGTCGGCCCTTGCGGCTCAGTTCGCCCTTGCCGGCAGCCCGGAGATTGCGGACCCAGTCCGATTCGCCATAGGGCGATACCAGATAACGGCTCCCGCCGACCTCGACGGGAATGACTGGCACCTTGCGGGCCTCGCCGGTTCGGCGGCCGGCCAGGGTGAGAGTAGCGACGCCACGGGCGTTCAGCCTCATGGCCAGCGGATTGGCCAGCCGCCGGGTGAGGGCTGGCGGCTTCAGATAGGCCACGGTGACCTCCCTCCTGGAGCCGCGAACATCCGGGCTACTGGATCACATCGAGCCAGTCGCCGATGTCCCGTTTCTCTACGATGCGCCCGCCTGCTCGCCGCCATCCAGAGCCGAAGGTCCCCCGGACGCACATTGGGCGGACGGCACCCAATCGTGTCTGCCATGCGCCCTTACCCCCGGCTCAGGTCGCGCCCCACCTGTGAACGAGGCATCAGCAGTGCAGGAAGCCGCTCCACGCCGACCCGAGAACCACTATGCGTTACGACCGGGCCCGGGCGTCCCCGGACAGCCACGCCACCTACATCGCCGCGGGGCGGCGGGCCTGGTGGCGGCGGCGGTGTCCGCGATCGCGGGCGCGGCGGCCTGGTGGAGGCGGGCCTCCGCCACACCTACTCGGTCGTCACCGTCGACCGTGGCACCCTCGTCGGTGAGATCGCCCTGCACCGGCAGTCAGCCGGCGCCACGGCCGAGATCGGATTCTGGATCGCGGCCAGCCAGTCCAGCCGCGGCTATGGCACGTCGGCCGCCACGGCCATGACGGAGCTCGCGCTCGCCCTGCCGGGCATAGTCCGCGCGGAAATCCACTGTGACATCGCCAACGGCGGCAGCAGCGCCATCGCCCGCAAGGCGGGCTACCGGCTTGACCGGATCGATAAACGCGAGCCTGCCGCGCCCGGCGAGACCGGGCGGCTGATGATCTGGGTGCGGGACAGTCCGGGCGGCGCGGCCCCTCAGGCCGGCTGATCGTAAATGCGGTAGCCGACGCCGGGCCTGGTCGCGATCACGGGCGGGTCGCCGAGCTTGCGGCGCAACCGGCCGATCGTCACCGTGACGGTGTTGGTAAACGGATCGGCCTGCTCGTCCCAGACCTGCTCGAGCAGATCCTCGGCGCGCAGGAACGCAGGCGAGGCGACAAGCAGCGCCTCCAGTACGCCGAACTCCTTGACCGACAGGTCGAGCTGCCGTCCGTCCCGCGTCATTATGCAGGTCACCGAACCGGCGGGAGGCAGAAGCTTCGCCAGGAGGTGTCCAGGCTGCGGGGAGCGGGCCGGAAGCCTCTGGCGCGGAGGATGCGGCGGACGGTCGCCTGGCTGACCTCGCAGCCGAGGCGTGCCAGTTCCCCGTGCACCCGGCGGTATCCCCAGGCCGGGTTCTCTCCCGCCACCCGCAGCACCAGGTCACGGATCTCCTGGCCGGCCGGCGGGCGGCCAGGCCGGCTCGGATAGGTCCACTTGCCGGTAACGAGACGGCGGTGCCAGGCCAGCAAGGTTCCCGGCGTGACCAGGCGGCTGCCGCGCATTCCGGTCGGCAGCCGCCTGGCCAGGGCTGCCAGGATCGCCCGGTCGGCCCAGTCCGGCCTGGGACGGGCTACCTGGCGGCGGAGCACCATCACCTCATGACGCAGCACCATGATCTCCGCGTCCTTCGATGCCTGGCCCCGGCCCAGCAAGACCAGCCAGCCGAACACCCGGATCATGAACAGGTACAGCAGACGGACAGACACGAACCGCGATCATGCCTCAACCCGCCCATCCCGCCAAATCGCAGGTCACAGGCCATGTATCGAGTTCTGAATCGGTACAGGCCGGGACGACGACGCTCCAATCACTCGCCTGAGCGGCCGCGCACGAGCTGGGCGACCGCCTGCGACGCGGGCCCGACCGCGGCCCGGACGGCCGGCGACAGGGGCTCGCCGGGCCGGAAGTGCCCGGCCTCCACCCCGACGATGACGAGCCGCGCGGGCAGGCGGCCGAGCGCGCGGGCGAGTTCGACCGCGGCGGCCAGGCCGAACGCGTGCGTGCTCGCGCCGGTCCGCGCCGGCAGCGGGCCGCCGGCGGCGTCGACGACCTGCAGGGTTCCCGGCGGCTCCCCGGACCGGATCGCGTCGATCACGATGACGAGATCGGCGAGGCCGGCCCCGTCCCACACGTCGAGCAGCGCCAGGGGATCGGATTGCTGGATCACGGTGACGCCAGGGAGCCCGCGGGATGCCACTTCCGCGGCCACTTCCGGCCCGATCGCGTCATCCCCCCTGTCACGCTGGCCGAGCCCGGCCACGAGGACGGACATCACGGCCCGGCCAGGAGGCCCGTCACCGGTGCTCCACTGTGAGGTCAAGGAAGTGTGTCGCGCACGAGATGCACGGGTCGAAGTTGCGGATCGCCTGCTCGCACTGCCGGGTCAGTTCCTCAGCGGGCAGCCCGAGGCGGGGCTGCACGAAAGCCCGGAGGTCATTCTCGATGCTGGCCTGGTTCTGCGATGTGGGTGGCACGATGCACGCGCTGCGGATGGTGCCGTCAGCCCCGAGTTGGTAGCGGTGGTAGAGCACCCCGCGTGGCGCCTCGGTGACTCCGTAGCCGGTGCCGGCCCGCGGTGGCACCTCAACGGACGGGGCGGGAGCACCGTCCCACTCCGCGATGATCCGCAGCGCCTCGTCGAAGGCATAGGTGATCTCGACGGCGCGGACGATGATGGAGCGGAACGGGTTGCGGCAGGTAGGCCCGAGCCCGGCCGACCTGGCAGCTTCCTGGGCGAGGGGCGACAAGGACGCGAAGTTGAGCGAGTAGCGGGCCAGCGGCCCGGTCACGTAGGGGTCGGTGCCGTGCAGCCGGGCGTGCAGCGCGTTCGACCGTGCCACGTGCTCCTCGGTCACGTGCTCTTCGAACGCGGCGGCGCCGAAAGCCAGGCCCCCGCTGGTCACGATCGAGCCCGCCTCGATCGGGTACCCGTCGGCCGTCCGCAGGGAGAGGTATTCGCAGTCCTGCTCCATGTCGGGGAACTCGAACCCAGCGACCACCCCCACGGCTGTCAGCGCATCGTCACGAGCCGTGGTCAGCGTGGCCCGCAGCATGGCCAGCTCGTCCGGCGTCGGCAGCCGGTAGAACCCGCCCACTTTCACGTTGACCGGATGGACCGCGCGCCCGCCGATGGTGTTCATGATCGCGTTGCCGGCCTTCTTCAGGCGCAAGCCGAGTTCCACGATGCCGCGGTGGTCGCGTGCCATGGAGATCGCGCTGTCGTAGCCGAGGAAATCGGGCGCGTGCAGCAGGAAGACATGCAGGGCGTGGCTCTCGATCCACTCGCCGCAGTACAGTAGCCGCCGGAGCCGCTGCAGCGGCTCCGGGACAATCACCCTGCACGCATCCTCGATCGCCTGGCACGAACTCATCTGGTAGGCGACAGGGCAGATCCCGCAGATACGGGCGGTGATGTCCGGGGGCTCGGTCCAGGCACGGCCGCGCAGCAGCGCCTCGAAGAACCGGGGCGGCTCGAAGATCCGCAGCTCCACGTCAGTGACCTGGCCGGATTCCACCTGGACGTGCATGGACGCCTCGCCCTCAACACGGGCGAGGATACCGACATGCAGGGTCCGGCTGCCCGTCCCCAGCTGGCTCGTCATGCCGCGCCTCCCTCCTGCCGCAGGCTCTCTGCCTGGAATGGCCCGGCGGCGGCGTTGAACGTGCGGAAGACCCGCTGCACATCGCGTCCGGGCATGCCCAGGTAAGTGAGCTGCCGCGCCATCGATGCCGTGTTGGCGGTATCCTGCGGCCCGAAGCACCCGTAGCAGCCCCGGCCGTAGGCAGGGCACAGCGCCCCGCAGCCCGCGTGCGTGACCGGCCCCAGGCACGGCGTCCCGTGCGCGACCATGACGCACACGGCCCCGCGCCGCTTGCACTCCACGCACACACTGCTCGTGGCGATCCGCGGCTTCCTGTCCTGCAAGAAAGCCGCTAGCACCTCCAGCAGCTGCCCCTTGTCAATCGGGCAGCCGTGCAACTCGAAGTCGACGGGCACGTGCGCCGCGATAGCCGTCGAATGCTGAAGCGTGGCCACGTACTCCGGGTGGGCATACACAGCAGAACGGAACTCCGCGACGTCACCGAAGTTGCGAAGCGCCTGGATCCCCCCGCTGGTGGCGCAGGCCCCGATGGTCACCAGCCGAAGGGACGCCTGCCGCACCGCAATGATCCGTTCCGCATCGTCTGGCGTGGTGATCGATCCCTCGACGAGAGACAGGTCGTACGGACCGCCGCCGACCCCACTGCTGGCTTCGGGGAAATAGGCGATCTCGACCTGCTGCGCGACCGTGAGCAGCTCATCCTCGCAGTTGAGGAGCGTGAGCTGGCAGCCGTCGCAGGACGCGAACTTCCACACGGCGAGCTTGGGGCGGCGCGGCTTCATCTCAGTACTCCCGGATCGACGTCAGCCCGGCGATCTTGTCGTAGCCGAACACGGGGCCGTCGGTGCAGATGAAGAACTCCCGGAGTTGGCAGTGCCCGCACAGGCCGATCCCGCACTTCATGTTCCGTTCCATGGAGACCCGGATCTGCCCGGCCGGCAGCCCCGCGTCGACGAGGGCAGAGGCCACGAACCGCATCATGACCTCGGGACCGCAGACGAATGCCAGCGCCCGCTCCGGGTCGAACGACGCCTCCGGGATCAGCGTTGTCACCAGGCCGACGCGCCCGCGCCAGCCTGGGTCTGCCGAGTCCACGGTGACAGCTACGTCGATCACGCCGCTCGCGGCCCATTCCGCCAGCTCGCCGGGGTACAGCCGCTCTCCGGGCGCCCGCGCCCCGTACAGGAGCACGACGCGGCGGTAGCTTTCCCGCCCCGCCAGGACCTCCAGCACCACAGAGCGCAGCGGGGCCAGCCCGATGCCGCCCGCGACGATAACGATATCCCGGCCCGCTCCGTCACTGACGTCCCAGCCCGCCCCGTACGGACCGCGCACGCTTAGCACATCCCCTTCGGCCGCTGTCGCCAGGGAGTGCGTGACCCCACCCAGATCGCGGATGGTCTGCTCCAGGGGGCCGCCAGCCGCGCCGCCGCTGATGGAGATCGGCACCTCGCCCACGCCGAACGCGCCGAGCATCGTGAACTGCCCGGGGCTGAAGGCAAGGGGCACGCCGTTGGCTGGCTCCAGCGCGACCGTGACGGTGTCGTGGGTATCCGCCCGGACGGACAGCACACGGAACGGTCGAGGCATCATCGGGCGCTGCCGCGCCGTTGCCTGCGCCTCCGCGCTGATCCTGGTCACCGGCGCTCCATCACGGGGAACCGTACACATCGAGCAGGCGCACCCTGGTGGCCTGCAGCCGGTTGGACATCACCTGGGCTACGCGCTGCACGAGGGCGTAGCCCAGGCGCGGGTCTGCCTCGCACTTCCGGCGCAGGCAGGCCGAGTCCAGCGAGACCACGCTGGTAGGCACCACCGCCCGGGCGTCGGACATCCACCGGTAGGGCGGGATGAGCCACGGCCAGTCCAGGACCTCTCCCTCGCCGACCGAGTCCAGGACCTGCGGCCCCCTGCCCGGGCTGAACAGCTCGAGGCCGATCCGGCCATGCATCACGACATAGAAGTGCTCAGCGGGGCCACCCTCGCGGAACAGGTACTGACCAGCCCGGATGTGCTTGTTGCTCGCGCAGCCGGCCAGTTCTTCGACGGAGGCGTTGTCCAGGCCCTCGAAGAACGGATGGCCGGCCAGGTATTCGGCAATCTTCCGGGTGATCATGGGCTCTCCTCCTTGCCGGGATTGGCTGCCGGGGAACCACCAGCGGCGCTGGAAGGCGGGCCGTCTGGCGCGCTGGCGCGCCGGGCCGGCAGCGGTGCGCGGAGCGCGGCCGCCTCCTGCGTGATGTCAATCGCCGCCGGGCACCAGGTGATGCAGCGCCCGCAGCCCACGCAGCCCGACGTGCCGAACTGGTCGATCCATGAGGCGAGCTTGTGCGTCATCCACTGCCGGTAGCGGGACCGGGTCGAGGCGCGGACGCTGCCTCCGGACGAGTGCGAGAAGTCGCTGTTGAAGCAGGAGTCCCAGATCCGGTGGCGCTCCGCGTGCTCACCGGCGAGATCGCTGACGTCCTCGACTGAGGTGCAGAAGCACGTCGGGCAGACGAGCGTGCAGTTCGTGCAGGCAAGGCAGCGTGACGCCACGTCGTCCCAGCGGGGGTGCTCGGCGTTGTCGTAGAGGAGCTCCCGGATCCCCTCGGTGTCCAGCACGCGCCCCATCCGGGCCGCTGAGGCCGCGATGACGTCATCGGCTGCGGCGAGATCGCCGGCGGTAGCCGCGGCAGAGGGCAACGCGGCGAGCAGCTCGCGGCCCCGGGCGCTGCCGGGGAGCACCACGAACCGGTGCCCCCGCTCGTCGAGCAGCTCGGTCAGCGACAGGTCGAAACCGGCGCCTGGCCGGGGCCCGGTGCCCATGGACACGCAGAAGCAGGTCCCGCCGGGGTTCCCGCAGGCAACCGCGATGATGAAGGCGCCGTCGCGGCGGGCCGCGTAGGCAGGATCCGTCGCGGCCCGGCCGAGCAGCACGCGGTCCTGGATCCCGATCGCGTGCAGGTCACAGGAGCGCACTCCGAGGAGCGCGTACCGCGGCATATCCCCGGCCGGGGGACTGGTGGTGAACCCGTTCCCGCTGCGCTCACCCGACCAGAGCAGTTCGCGCGACGGGAACAGCACGGACTTCCAGGACTGCGCGGTGGCCGCGAAACCGAACACTGCCCCGTCGTCACGTTCGCGCAGCCGGTAGTGCGCGGCGTCCTGGTCATCTCCCCACCCGCCGGGCAGCTCATCGACGCCGGAGATCTCGGCGAGGACGATGGCACCGCCCCGCACGGTGGGTCCGATGACGGTGCGGCCGTGGCCCCGGAGCGCGTCAATGATCGCCTGCAGCCCCGTCACGCCGATGCTGACGGCGGCGGCGCCGTCGTGGCCGGGGCCGGGCGGCACCGTGTCAGGCAGAGCATCCTCGTCCATGCACCCCCCCGATCGCGCACCTGGAGCCTGGGCGGCGACGATACGTGCCGCCAGGGTCCAAGGTCCTCTCGCCCAATGCCCGAAGGCCCTTACCTGTTACCACAGTTACCCGGTAGGTATCACAGTCCGGGGTTGTGATCTTGCGCCTGGATGATCACGAGGTGCCCGGCAGGTCACGCTGGGCGCAGGACGGCCATCTCAAGATCATGTAGTCGTGACAAACAAGATCGACATGAGAGTGGCCGCCGCGGTTATCGGGAGGTGCTGGTGGCATCTTGGGCTTTCGTCTGGTGAGCCGCGGTCCATCGCCCCGCTGAGGGCTCATCCGACACCGACGGCACGCGAGCACTGGAACCCGCGGTAAGGCAAGGAGATCACGCAGGGCCGGCGATTAGAGCATGCCGGGCTGACAGTTCGGCGGCTTTATGCACCGATCAGGCGGTGGCCGCCCGTTATTCCGCGGGCTTATCGGCGGGCGCCCAGCGTGGCGCGAAAAATGGGATGCCGTTCTGAAAGTCAACAATGGCGTCGTACCAGCGCCCGTGCCGCCTCAGATGGCGTGCGGCTGCCAAGTACACGCCGAAGCGGCCTCCTTCCCGCACGACGAGGTACTCGTTCGCCCAGTCGTACGGTGCCGCATCCTGGTACTTCGACGTAAAGAGGGTGACCAAGGCTCCCGCGCGGATGAAACTCTGGCCTATGGGGGCATAGCCCCCGATCCGGTCATAGTTAGGTGCTCAGACTGAGGAAAGGATAGTCATGACCGATCGCAATGAGGCCCTGGTCCGCGAGGCGTACGAGGCTTATGGCCGCGGCGATGTGGCAGGGATGCTGGAGTTCGTTGATCCGGAGCTGGAGTGGACCTACCTCAATCCTGGCTTCGAGAACCCTGAGCACGAGACGTGCCACGGCCGGGACCAGCTGCAATTGGCACTGGAGCGCCAGGGCGAGCGGGGCCTGGCGTCACAGATCGAGGAGATCGTGGCCAGCGGCGACAAGGTGATGGTGGTCATCCGCACCCCCGGCATCGACCGTGTGCGTGTCCGCCAGGCCGATGACCGGAATTACCTCGTCCTTACCCTTGACCAGGAGCGGATCATCAGAATGCGGGCCTGCCGGGACCGGGATGAGGCACGCAGCTTCGCGGGCATCACCTGACCGCAACCGGCGGCATCAGGCTGGGCCAGCGCGGGATGCCGGTGGGCGCCGGCTGGGCCGGAGCTCACCAGCTTTGGCCTGGGTGCTCAGCGCGTCGGCGACGCTAGCCCAGGAGAACGAGCCAGGCGCCAGGTGCCACTGCGCCATCATCCCGTGCAGCGTGGCGGTGATCAGCCGGGCCTGCAGGACGGGATCGGTCCCGCCGGGCCATTCGCCGGCCGTGATGCCGGCCTGGATGAGCGAGGCGAGCTGCTCATGGGCCTGGGTCTCGGAGTCTTGGACTGCGGCGGCGATGGCGGGCTGGTAGGCAGCAAGGGTACGTGCCTCCATCAGCACCCGGCAGGTCTGCGGGTCCTGGGTGACGTGGGCTCCGACGGCCGCGACGAGCGTGCGCAAGACTCGCCGGGGGGAACGGCGCTTGTCGGCTGGCATGTTCGTGATGGCGGCATTGATGCGGGCGGTGAGCGCGCAGTCCCATTGATTGTGCAGCGCGACGTAGAGCGTTTCCTTGCTGGGGAAGTACAGGTAGGGGGCGCCTTTGGAGACTCCGGCTTCGGCGGCGACATCGGCCATGGTGGTGGCGTGATAGCCGGTGCGGGCGAAGCAGGCGAGCGCGGCGGCCAGGATCTGGCCGCGCCGCGCGGTCCGCTGGTCTTCACCGATCTTGGGCATGGGGGCGTCCTATCGCAGCGCGTGACTGCGGGCATGCTAGCCGCGGCGGTGTGCCGGCCGGGCGGGGGCAATGACGGTGCGGCGGCGATGGCATCGCAGCCATCAGCGGCAGCCGCAGCCGTTGTCATGAACGCGGCGAACAGCTCCGGCGCCCGGTCCTCACACTGGCGGGCATGCCACCGGATGGTCTCGAATGCATCGAAGCCGGCGGCGAGGGTGTCGGGCAGCGTGGCACAGCTTCGGATGCGTGCTTGCATCACCTCGATCTGCTGCGCGCCGTTCACCTGCCTTCCTCGGCTGGTAGCGGGGCTGCACGTCGCCGGGAGCGCCGACCGGGTCACCCGGATGATGCCCGCTCCGGGAGCAGGCCGATACTGGCCGCGATGGTGTGCAGATGCTGGTTAGAGAACCGGTGCCCGTGGCCGCGGAGCCTGCTGGCCAGCGTCCGCTGGCTGAGCCGTTCACCGTTAGCGGCGGCAGTCCGGTAAATCGCGGTCGCCTCGCGCAGCAAGTCTTGGGGCGGCCTGCTGCTGTCCGCCGTCGAGTTCGTCCGTGGCGTCCTGTCGCCGTTGAATGCAGGTGCGGCGGACTGGTGCTGGACGGTGGTGCCGTTAAGCACGGTTCCGGCGTGAACCGACGATGGCTCCCCGCGGCCGCTGTGCCCGGCCGGGTCGTGCCACTGATCAGCCGCACTCATCCCGTCGGCTGCCAAGGCTGGCAGCCAGCTGGGGGCCAGCTCGGTGGCCTGCGCTGGCGCCGCGCTTGCTGCAATCGGCGAACTGTCCTGCAGGCGGGTCATCTTCAAGACCAGAAGCCCGACGGTCAGGCCCGCGAACGCGGCGATCGGGCTGGTGGCGGCGGTGAGCCGGTCAGCCAGGATGACCGGGTGGCCGGGCTGGGACTGGATGTGGCCGATGTTCCCGGCGATGCTGACCGACAGGCCGACCAGTGCAGTCGTCCAAGGCCAGATCCGCTGCCGCACCGGCCAGCCATCCAGGTAGGCGACGTACAGGGCGAGTTCCCCGACCGCTAGGAACACGTCGATCTCGGCAGGCCAGGACATCGCCTGCCGGCCGGTAAGCCGGTGGTGAACCGCCCAGTCATACAGCCCCGCATAGCTATGGGCCAGAGCGTTGGCGCTGGCCAGGATCGCGATCGCGCCGATCGCGTACAACGCCGCCTGCCGTGTGCGGGGATTCACGCTGACCCGGCCGTGACGGGGCTGCGGATCTTGGTGAGGGCATCCAGCGCTGTCTCATCGGCGGTTGGCAGGCTATGCAGGTATTTTTCGGTCGTGGCGATGCTCGCGTGACCAAGCCGGTCCTTGACGACCTGCAGGTCAGCTCCTCCGGCGAGAAGCCATGACGCGTGCGCATGTCTCAAATCATGAAACCTGACTTTGCTCAACCCGGCTGCCTTACAGGCGGGCGCCCACACCTGATGGCGGAACCAGTCAGCCGGGATATGCCCGTCGGTGTCCCTGGCGCGCGGCGTGCGGGGGCTGTCCCTGCCGCCGGACCGGCGGCTGGCACGATAGTCGGCGTACGCGCCGCGGCAGTGCTCGCACCGGCATCTCGCCGCGTTGTAGGCGGTGAGGGTTCCGTGCCGGTACTGGCGTCCTTTCTCGTTCGGTTCCGTCATTCCCGGCACCGGCACCGTATCCGTGTCGTGGCGCCTGGTCCTGCGTTGTGCCGGTGGCCGGTACGTGAAGATCAGGTCGTCGCTGCCGAGGCTCTTCGCGGTGACGTGGGGCTGGATCTTGGCGGTGATCTGGCCGCTGAGCTTGAACCGCCGGTATTCCTTGTCCTTCGGGTAGTCCTTGACCAGGAACCGCCCGCCGTCAGGGTGGTCGTCCTGGGTGAGTTCCACCACGGCGCGGCTGACGGTGAGGATGCAGGTCTCGAAGTCGACGTCTCCGGTGCGTGTCTCAGTCAGCTCGCCCCAGCGCATGCCGCTTTCGATGGCGGTTTCCGCGAGCAGCTGGGCGTCAGGATCGGGCAGTGCCTGGTAGAGGCAGTCGAATTGGGCGGGCGTGATGATGCGCCGCGGCTTGCCGGGGGCCGGCGGGGTTTTCACCCCGTGGCTGGGGTGGATGGTGACTACGCCGTCGGTCAGAGCGGTGGTGAACAGCGCGTTGAGGACCGAGCCCTTGCAGTACTGGATGGTCTGGGCGGAGGCGCCCTTGCCCTTCATCACGGTGACCCACTCGCGGACATGCTCGGGCATGATGTCACGCATCTTCATCGGCCCGAAGAACGGCAGCAGGTGGTTGCGGATGTGCCCGGCGTAGTTGGAGCGGACGCCGGGTTCCAGCTGGTGATGAGGCAGCCATTTGTCCAGTGCGTAGGCTTCGAAGGTCTGCTTGCCGCGGCTGGGGTCGCCTGGC
>CABEED010000052.1_pt1 | contig 12113 bp, 12 predicted proteins | sample 3423221 | NCBI WGS metagenome assembly CABEED01 (sample SAMEA5534333, study PRJEB31848) | metagenome | biome: tundra; feature: field; material: soil | place: USA | collected 2013-05 | depth 0.15 m
CGGGCGGCGCGAGGTCGAGCAGGCACAGGCGGACGGCCGCTGGGAGGTGGCCTACGAGGGCCAGCGAACGATCACCGTCCCCGAGGATCTGCGGCGCGCGCTAGCCGGCAATGATGCCGCCCGCGAATTCTTCGCCACCCTCAGCGGCGTCAACAGGTACGCGATCCTCTACCGGATCGGCAGCGTTAAGCGGCCGGAGACTCGGGCGAGAAAGATCGCCCAGTACGTCGCGATGCTGGCCGGCCACCGGACGATCTACCCGCGGACGCCGGCCGCCGGTGCCTGAGGCGCCGCCGGCAGGCCGGGCACCGCAGGAGATCCAGGCACCGCAGGAGATCCGGGCACCGCTGGCCGGCCTGCCCCAGGCAGTGGTTCTGGTCACCGGGATCCAGGCCGCAGGGAAATCCACTGTCGCCCAGCTGCTCGCCGCGCGCCTGCCGCGCTCGGTGCACCTGCGCGGCGATATCTTCCGCAAGATGATCGTCAGCGGCCGCGCCGACATGACCCCGGACCCCGCGGACCAGGCCGTCCGGCAGCTCCGGCTCCGCCATAGGCTCACCGCGGCCGTCGCCGATGCCTACTTTGAGGCCAACGGCTGAGATCCTCGCCCGGGCCTGGGCGCAGGCAGGCATTGACTGACCAGTGCCGTCAGGCCGGCTTGCCTTGATCGCCGCCACGGTATCGTCGTCGGCAGGGTCTGCGGCAGTGCCATCGTCAAACGGCCGAAATCGGTCCTTGAACAGGGAAATCAGTCCGGGTCGGCTGCAGGCAAGGAGAGCGATGAACGGATCAGGCGACGGCGGGCGGCCCCGCATTGTCGTGGGCGTCGACGGCTCGGAATGCTCGATAGACGCGCTGCGGTGGGCGGCCCGGCAGGCTGAGCTCACCGGGGCCACCGTGGATGCTATCGCCGCCTGGGAGTTCCCGCCGTTCTATGGCTGGGCGCCGGCCGATCCGGAGAATATCGACTTCGGGGCCTTCGCGGAGCAGGCCCTCGCCGGCGCTGTCGATGCGGTGTTCGGCTCTGATCATCCTTCCTGGCTGCGCACCCGCGTCGTGGCAGGACACGCGGCGCGGGTCCTGGTCGAGGCGTCGGCGGGCGCCGGGCTACTGGTCGTGGGCAGCCGGAGGTACGGCGGTTTCGCCGATGCGCTCCTTGGCTCGGTCAGCACCTACTGCGTCCATCACGCCCACTGCCCGGTCACCGTCCTGCGGCCGGACGGTCACGCCGTCCCGGCATCAGTGCCGGGCCCGGGATCGGCCTGACTCAGGCACCAGGCAGCCGGTCACTGGTGGCGGCCGGCCGACGCGAGTTCGGCTCCGATGCCCCGCAGCACAACCCGGTCTGGACCCTGACGTGATCCGGCCTCGATGACGGCTACCAGAACGGGGCTTTCAAGGTTCGAGCTGCCGCACATGCCCATCGACGTCGCTGGTGAACTGGCGGAGCATGCGCGCGAACTCGATCTGCTCGTCCTGGGGCCAGCTGGCCAGGAGCCTGGTGAGCCACGCCCGGCGCGCGGCGAGGATCCGGCTGACCGTCCGGCGGCCCTGGGCGGTGAGCTGCAACAGGGTCGCCCTCGCATCCTCTCGGTCCCGGGTCCGGCTGACCAGGCCCGACCGTTCGAGCTGCTGCGCCTTGCGCGTTACTGCCGGAGCGTCGATACGGAGCTGCTCGGCCAGATCAGTCAGCCGCAGGCTCGTCCCGCCTGCGTGGAGTACATAAAGGAAAGCCAAGCCGGCCTGATCGACATCGACACGCGCCTCGGCGAGCAGGAACTCGTGCAGCCGGACCTGCTTGAGCGAGCGGCCAAGCTTGTGCAGCGCCGACTCGATCTCGCCGATGGCCTCGTCATGCCCGGGCTCGGCGGTGCCGAGGGATGAGTCCTTGCCCCGCATGCCCGACAGGCTAGCACAGTGTTTGCCTGCGTCAAGCAAGCGATTTACCATTTTGCTTGCCTGTGGCAAGCAAAATGGCCTAGGCTGACAGATCGTATGTGCCTGCTTATTCCCATCGCAGCGGTCAGCGCGAAAGGGGCGTGATCCGCATGCCGGACGTGAGCAGCGGTTACCGCGGGGTCCTGCTGACAGTCAGCGGCACGGGCGGCGTTCAGCCCCGCCCAGCCGGCCAGCGGGCGGCCCCGCGGTGAACGGGGGGACCGGGACAGGCGCCGGGCCGGGCACTGCCCGTCCGGACCGCTACAAATGGGTAGTCCTGTCGAACACCACGCTCGGCATGCTGATGGCAACGATCGACATGTCGATCATGCTGATCGCGTTGCCCGACATCTTCCGGGGCATCCACCTCGACCCCCTGGCCCCGGGCAACAGCTTCTACCTGCTGTGGATGATCTTGAGCTTCATGGTCGTCACGAGCGTGCTGGTAGTGAGCCTGGGGCGGCTGGGTGACATGTACGGCCGGGTGCGGATGTACAACCTCGGCTTCGTGGTGTACACGTTCTTCTCACTACTGCTCACGATCACCTGGATGAGCGGGACGGCCGCGGCGCTGTGGCTGGTCATCATGCGCGTCTTCCAGGGAGTAGGCGCGGCGCTCCTCATCGCCAACTCCGCCGCCATCCTGACCGACGCCTTCCCCGAGGACGAGCGGGGGATGGCGCTCGGCATCAATCAGGTGGCCGGGATCAGCGGCTCGTTCATCGGCCTCGTCCTCGGCGGCGTGCTGGCCCCGATCCAGTGGCGGCTCATCTTCCTGGTGTCGGTGCCGATCGGCCTGTTCGGCACGGTGTGGGCCTACCGCAAGCTCCGGGAGGTGCCCAGGCGGGCGGCGGCGCGCCTCGACTGGCCGGGAAATGTGACCTTCGCCCTGGGCCTGGTGGGGATCATGGTCGGCATCACCTACGGCATCCAGCCCTACGGTCACTCCACGATGGGCTGGACGAGCCCGTTCGTTCTGGGCTGCCTAGGCGGCGGGGTGGCCCTGCTGGCGGCCTTCGCCGTTATCGAGCACCGGGTCGCCGATCCGATGTTCCGCCTGTCGTTGTTCAGGATCCGGGCCTTCACCGCCGGCAGCCTGTCCTCGTTCCTGGCCAGCATCGGCCGGGGCGGCCTCATGTTCATGCTGATCATCTGGCTCCAGGGGATCTGGCTGCCCCGCCACGGCTACAGCTTCAGCCAGACCCCGCTGTGGGCCGGGATCTACATGCTGCCGCTCACCGCCGGGTTCCTGCTGGCCGGACCGGTCTCGGGGTACCTGTCGGACCGCTTCGGCTCGCGGCCGTTCGCATCGGGGGGGATGATCGCCGCCGCCGGCTCGTTCCTTCTCCTCGAGCTGCTGCCGGTCGACTTCTCCTACTGGGCCTTCGGGCTCATCCTGCTGCTGAATGGCCTGGCCATGGGCGCCTTCGCCGCTCCCAACCGGGCGGGCGTGATGAACAGCCTGCCGCCGCAGCACCGCGGGGTCGGCTCGGGGATGAACTCCACATTCCAGAACAGCGCCCAGGTGCTCTCGATCGGGATCTTCTTCACTCTCATGATCGTGGGCTTGTCTGCCACCCTGCCGACGACCCTCTACCACGGGCTGGTGGCCCACGCAGTTCCCGCATCGGTCGCGGCCACGGCGGCCCACCTCCCGCCGGTCTCCACCTTGTTCGCCGCCTTCTTGGGCTACAGCCCCGTCCAGCACCTGGTGGGCGCGTCGGTCCTGGCCCGCCTGCCCGCTCACCAGGCCGCCGTACTGGCCGGCCGCGGCTTCTTCCCCGCGCTGATCTCGGCCCCCTTCGCCAGCGGACTGCACGCGGCGTTCGACTTCGCCATCGGTGCCTGCCTCGCGGCGGCGGGCATGTCCTGGCTGCGCGGCGGCAAATACCGCTACCGGGAGGACGCTGAGCCGGCCGGACTGGACACGCCGGTCGCGGCCCAGCCAGCGGGGGCCGACGTACGAGCCGGGCGCCGGACGTGACGGCACCGCCCGCGGCCGCCCCCGGAACGGAAGGGGCCAGCACGACTACCGGCCCGCCCGGGCGCGCAGTACCGTTGGTGTACATCTCGCACAGGAGGCGCAGTTGGGTTACGCGCTGACGGCGGTCATTGTCCTGGCAGTAGCCTTAACGGCCGCGGCTGTGATGCACGTGCGGAAGGAGTTGCGCCCCATCCCGAGGCCGTCCCGGCTGGTGATGCGGAGAGTCGTGCGAAGAGTGCCCGCAGTCGCGCCCGGGGATCTTTGCGTCTGCGGCGGCACAATAGGGAGGACCTCAGAGCAGGCCGAGGATCCGCTCGGCTGCACAGGCTGTAACCGCTCGTGGACCATGGACGGACGCAAGATCATCCGTCGCTGACCGCTCCGGTCACCTGCCAGTGCGCCCGGTGATCAGCCGATGTCGCGACGGCGAAGGCCGACGAGACCGGCGGCGGCCAGGGCCACGGCGATGAGGCTCAGCCAGACCAGCGGTGCCGCGCTCACCGCCCCGCCGGGCAGCTTCGGCACATGCGTGAATGGCGAGATGTCCAGCACCCAATGGGACAGCTGCAGCAGGGCGCCGAGGAACAGCATCAGGACGACGAGGCCTAGGGCGCTCCAGCCGCCGGCCGCGCAGGACCGGGGGGCAAGCCCGAACAGCGCCGCCGCGACCCCGGCCACCACGAGCGCCGCGGGCGCCTGGGCCAGCCCGGCGCCGACTAGCCGGGCCACTTCGCCAAGCCCGCCCGAGGACCGCGCCGCGTAGCCGAGGCCGGCGCCCAGGCCCGTCGCCGCCAGGATCAGCACCGTACCGCCAGCTGCGATGGACAGGTGACTCAGCCCCCAGCTGACCCGCCTGGTGCTGGTGGCCAGTACCGGATCTGCGTGCTCCTCCGTCTCTTCCGAGCGAAGCCGCAGCACGGCCGAGACCGCGTAGCCGGCGGCGATCAGCCCGGTGAAGGTCATGATCGCCGCGAGATAGACATTGGCGAGCCCCCCCTCGCCGCCCAGTTTGACCAGTATCTTCCTGATCTGGGCGCTGCTGAGCAGCCCGCCGATACCCTTGGCAGCCGATCCGATGAGGACTCCGTACACCAGCGCGCCGATGACCCAGCCGGCCAGGGTGGCGCGCTGCAGCCGCCAGGCGAGCGCCAGCGGGCTCCGCAACGATGCTGCCGCCCGGGCCGGTCCCGGGCGCTGTGGCAGCATGCCGGCGCCATAGTCACGGCGAGCGGCCAGCACCCCGGCGACGACGCCGAACGCCACCGTGACCGCCAGCGGCAGCACCAGTACCCACCAGCGGATCTGCCCGAAAGACCTGATGAGCTCGGCCCAGCCGATGGGCGACAGCCAGCTCAGCCAGCGCGGGCCCTGCGCACCGGCCGCGTCACCGACGGCGCGCAGCAGGTAGGCCGCCCCGAGGGCGCCGATCGCCATCCCCCTGGCTGAGCGCGCGGTCTCGGCAAGCTGGGCGGTGACCGCGGCGATGGCGGTGAATACCAGCCCGCAGCCGGCAATGGCAACCGCCAGGGCGATGGACCCCGCCGCAGGCAACTTCAGCGCGATCAGGCCGACGGAGATCAGCACGGCGAGCAGGACGTTGGCGCTCGCGGAAATCAGCAGGCCGGCGGTCAGCGCGGCGTGCCGCCCCACCGCCGCCGAGCCCAGCAGCTCGAGCCGCCCGGCCTCCTCGTCAGCCCTGGTGTGCCTGACCACGATGAAGATGCTCATCAGCCCGGCGCCGAGGGCCGCAAACCCGCCGTACCGCCAGGCTGTGAGCGAGCCGAGCGAGTTGCCGTACAGCGGTCCGTACAGCGAGAGGAGGGCCGGGTTGTTGCCTGCCACCACCGCGAACTGCTCCCGGCTCGCTGTCGTCGGATATAGCTTCCTGAAGCTGTATGCCGTGCCCGCGACCAGGACCGTCAGCACATAGACCCAGGCCGGCAGCATGATCCGGTCGCGGCGGCCGGCCAGCTTGGCCAGCGCACCGGTACCCGCGAGCGTGCTCACGCCCGGACCCCGTCCTGGTCAGCAGTGGCCGCGCGGGGCGGCCCGTCGCTCTCGTAGTGCCGCAGGAACAGTTCCTCAAGCGTCGGGGGCCGGCTCGTCAGGGTGCGAACGCCGGCGGCGCTGAGCTGACGCAGCAGCCCGTCCAGCTTGTCGGTGTCTACCTCGCACCGCACCCGGTCGCCCTCGACGTCCAGATCGTGCACGCCGGCAAGCTGATCGAGGCCCTCGGCCGGCCGGATCAGCTCGGCGGCGATCGAGGTCCTGGTGAGATGGCGCAGGTCGGCCAGGCTTCCGCTCTCCACCGCCCGGCCCAGCCTGATGATCGTCACCCGGTCGCAGAGCGCTTCCACCTCCGACAGGATGTGACTCGAGAGCAGGACAGTCCGCCCGCGTTGCCGTTCTTCATCAATACTGATGCGGAAAGCGGCCTCCATGAGCGGATCGAGGCCCGCAGTAGGCTCGTCAAGGAGCAGCAGCTCAACATCCGAGGCGAGCGCCGCGACGAGCGCGACCTTCTGCCTGTTGCCCTTGGAATACGCGCGCGCCTTGATCGCTGGATCCAGCTGAAAGCGGTCAAGCAGGCTGGCCCGGCGGCCGGCATCCAGTCCGCCGCGCAGCCGGCCAAGCAGGTCGATCACCTCGCCGCCAGTGAAGTTCGGCCAGAGGCTCACGTCCCCGGGCACGTAGGCGAGCCGCCGGTGCAGCGCCGTTGCCTCGCTCCATGGATCACCACCGAGCAAGCGAGCGGTCCCGCCATCGGCCCGCAGCAGGCCGAGCAGGACCCTGATGGTGGTGGTCTTGCCTGACCCGTTCGGGCCGAGAAAGCCATGCACCTCACCTTGCGCAACAGCCAGATCGAGCCCGTCCAGAGCGACCGTCTTGCCGTAGGACTTGCGCAGGCCGGACACGGTGATTGCGTCGGTCATAGCGCAGAGCCTACACTTGATTCATAAATTCCTGAAAGATATAAAACGATGCTCCACCGAACCCGGGGGGAACGAGACGGCCATGAACGAAGGGCAGGATCCGGTCCGCGCTGGCGCGGACCGGGTCCGCGCTGGCGCAGCACCGGACCGCGACGATGACGCGGTCTACCGGTTCATCGAGCGCTTCTCCTCGATCCTGGCCGAGGCCGGGTTCCCGAGGATGCCGGCCCGTGTCTTCGTCGCGCTCCTCGCCTCCGACTCAGGCCTGCTCACTGCCGCGCAACTCGCTGAGCTCCTGCATGCCAGCCCGGCCGCGGTGTCGGGCGGCGTGCGGTACCTGCTCCAGGTCGGGCTGGTCAGCAGCGAGCGCGAGCCAGGGTCCCGCCGGCTCAGCTACCGGATGCCCGGTGACGTCTGGTACGAGGTCCTGCGAATCCGGGACCGGATGCTCCTGCGGTGGGCTGGGGTGCTGCGGGAAGGCATCGAGACGCTCGGCGCCAGCACTCCGGCCGGCCTCCGGATGACCGAGTCGGTGCGCTATTTCGAATTCGTCGCCACCGAGCTGCCCAGCCTGCTGGCCCGCTGGCGCGAGCACCAGAACCTCGAGGACAGGGCGCCGGCGACGCGCCCCGGCCGGCGCCCGTAGACCACGCTCAGCCGGGGCCGATAGGCCCGCGCCCAGCCGGGACCGGCAGGACCCTGATCAGCGCGGACAAGTGCTCGTGCTCAGCCGGCCAGCGTCCAGGCTTCGTCCTGGACGTCCAGCGACCAGGGCCCTTCCTGGGCCCCGTCCAGCCCGAGCGCGTGCCGGGCCCACGCCCGGTCGGCGCTGGTCGGCGAGCCGCCACCGGCATGCACCGTTGCGAGCGTTGCCGCGAGTTCCTCGTCCGCAGCCCGGCGCGCAATGGCCTGCGAAATGTACTCCGACACCGAGGGCGCCCGGCCCTCGGCAACCGCCTGGCGGGCGGTGGCGATCTGCTGCTGTGGCAGCGTAATGGCGATTTTCCCGGTCATCCCTTGTCCCCCACACCTGCGGTCCCGTGAGCGGCCGTGAAGGCGGCATCAGGCGAGATCCCCCGAACCCGCGCAACGCGTGCTAGACCACCATCGCACGGTGAAGCCGGGGCGAAAGACATATGTGGATCGTGTGGATGCCGGCAGGATCTCCCCCAAGCTGGCGTGCAGTCCTGGCCCCGGGACCGTCCCGGGCTGGCACGCCGTTCGCGGGTTTTGCCGCCCGGCTGGCGGATCGGCTACCAGAACTTGGTAAGACTTGTAGTGAGACCGACGCCTGAGGAGGCCGTGCACGTGCCGCATGACCCGACAGACCTGTATACGGTCGATGCCGACGTGCCCGAGCTTGATGACGTTGTGCTGCTCTATTACTTCGACGGCTTCATCGACGCGGGCGCGGCGGGCCGGCTGCTTGCCGCGCACCTGCTCGCCACGATGGAGCACCGTGAGATCGCCCGGTTCGATGTGGACTCACTCATCGACTACCGGTCACGCCGGCCCACGATGATCTTCACGAAGGATCACTGGGAGCAGTACGAGACGCCGTCGCTGGCGGTCTTCCTGCTGCACGACTCAGAGGGGACGCCGTTCTTGCTGCTGAACGGTCCCGAGCCGGATCATCAGTGGGACTCGTTCACGAACGCCGTGCGGGCCATCTGCCAGACGCTGAAGGTGCGGCTCGCAGTCGGGTTTCACGGCATCCCGATGGGCATCCCGCACACCAGGCCGCCGGGCGTGACCGCGCACGCCACCCGTTCCGAGCTAGTCGAGGGTTACCAGCCCTTCATCGACCGGCTGCAAGTTCCTGGAAGTGCCGCAGGACTGCTCGAACTACGGCTGGGCGAGAACGGGCGCGCGGCGATCGGGTTCGCGGTGCACGTGCCGCACTACCTTGCCCAGGCCGCCTACCCTGCGGCCGCGGTGACCCTGCTTGAATCCGTGCAGCAGGCGACCGGGCTGTCGCTGCCGTCGGACGCGCTGCGCGAGGCGGCACGCCGGACTGACCTGGAGATCACCAGGCAGGTGGAAGGCTCAGAAGAGGTGACCGAGGTCGTCAAGGCTCTCGAGCAGCAGTACGACGCGTACGCCGCCGGCCAGGCCAACCCGCTCGGTGCGGAACCGGAGAACATGCCCACGGCGGAGGAACTCGGGGCGCAGTTCGAGCGGTTCCTGGCCGAGCAGCAAGGCCGGGGCGACACGCCGGAGATCTGACGGCCCGGCACCTAGCCTGCCGGGGAGCTGACGGCGATCCGGCTGACGGCGCGGCTGGCCAGCTTAGCCCGGCTGGCCAGCCGGGCTCGCCTGGTGCGCTGTCAGCTCACTTCCCGGAGCCTGCCGGTCGCGACATCGAACACGAAACCGCGCACCGCGCCGGTGTGCGGCACGAACGGGCTGGCCTTGATACGCGCGATTGACTGGCGAATGTCAGAATCCGGGTCATCGAAGAACTCAGCGGCCCACGGTGGCTTGATGCCCGTGTCGGCTTCGATGCCGGCCTTGAACGCGTCATCAGTGAACGTGAGCATCCCGCAGTCGGTGTGGTGGATCAGGATGATCTCCCGGGTGCCCAGCAGCCGCTGGCTGATCGCCAGCGACCGGATCTCGTCGTCGGTGACGACGCCGCCCGCATTACGGATGACGTGGGCGTCGCCGTCAGCCAGCCCCAGGATGCCGTAGACGTTCAGCCGGGCGTCCATGCAGGCGATGACCGCAACGCCGCGGGCCGGCGGCATCGGCAAGTTCCCCTGGTACGAATCGGCGTACCGCTGGTTGTTCTGGATCAGCTCATCGGTGACGGACATGCCCGGGCCTCCTGGCGGTCGTGGGTGCTTGGCGATGTTTCAGACTCGACGACTGAAACCGGCGCGTTTCCCGGCTGATTCCGGCCAGCGCAACCCGGTCAGACGCAATCTTGGGACTCCCGAGGGCAAATCGGTACGCGAGCCGGGGAATAGTCCGGCCACCGGCATCGCGATGCTCCGGTCGCAGGAGGACGGCATCGCGGCCGGGCCACGTAGGGGGCCCCGGCGGCCTCTGGGGGATGGGCGGCGATGAACCGATCTGTGGTGCGTGAGTTCCTGGCGTCCGGCACCGGGGTGGCACCGGGCGAGATCCTGGTGCCGACGCAAGTCGGTGAGCAGGCCCGTGGCGGCCTGCCCTGCCCGGCGGCACCGCTGGTCGGCGGTACGCTGCAGCGAAAGGGCCGGCGGGTCAGGTATGCGCCGGTACCGCATTACGACGATCCGGTGAACCACGACGGGGGCGCTGCCCTGTTCGTCGCGACCTGCCAGCAGCGGGACGGCACGATGGCTGCCATCGCCGCGGTGGCGGCGGCGTCGGACCTGGTGGCAGTGGCAGCGGCCCGTTCTGCGGTCCAGGAATGGTCCGCAGTATTCGGTACCCGCAGGCTGCTCGCAGCCGCGAGCCCGTGGTGCAACGGCGCGCAGGTCGCCATGGAGACCGCCCGGCGCGCGGTGGCGGGCAGGTGTGCCGTCCATGTCTACGGCCAGCTGGCCGCCAGCCCGGAGTCGATCGCCGAGCTAGCCGCCAGCGGTGCGGTGTTCGTCAGCTCGCTGGCGGAAGTGCCCGACGGGGCCACCGTGATCTTCCCAGCCCACGGCGTACCTGCGGAGGTGAAGGCGGCGGCGCAGGCGCGCGGGCTCGAGGTGACAGATGCCACCTGCCCGCTGGTCCTCGGGACGCAGGCCGAAGCGAGGAGGCTCGCAGGCCGCGGCGACGACGTGGTGCTCATCGGGCTGCCAAGCCATCCGGTCGTGGCCGGGATCGCGGGAACAGCACCGGGCAAGGTCTCAGTAGTGATGACCGCTGCGGCGACGGCAGGCCTGCGGGTCGCTGACTCCAGGCGCGTCTCCTACCTGCTGCAGCCGGGCATCCCGGTCGAGGACTCCACGGCCGTGACCGCCGCGCTGCGCTCGCGGTTCCCTGCCGTGCGGAGCCCGCACCCGGACGGGTTCTGCTATGCCGCCTCCGACCGGGCGGAGACGATCCGGGCTATCGCTGCCGGCTGTGAGGTAATGCTCGTACTCGGCACGGCGGACTCGCCAGACACCAGGCAGCTCTCCGCGCTGGCCAGGGACTGCGGGTCCAGGGCGCAGGTGGTCACTGAAGTCGGCGATGTCGGGCCGGCCGTACTTGCGAGCGCGGCCACGATCGGCCTTGCGGAATCGACGTCGGCCAGCCCTGCGCTGGCGGCCCGCCTGACTGAGGCCCTCTCGGGCCTGGGCCCGCTGAGCGTGCTGCGCCGCCAGGTGCAGACCGAGATCGTCGGCGCGCCGCAGCGCCCTTGATCCGCTTGTCTGGTTTCCGCAACGATTCTGCGGCGACCAGGTAACCATTGCCGGCCTGCCGGGGACCGTCCTGCCAGCGGACATAACGTAACGGCCATGGGCCAGGCCACCCGGGCCAGGCTGCCAGCGCACCGCGCGGCCTGCCGGAACCCGAAGACGAGATGACGAACCCGCTGCGAGGGTCGTTCGTGCTGCGCCGGATGGGCGCCTCGCGGCTACTGATCGGCGGCGTGCTGGCCGCCATTCTCATCACGGCCTCGCTCACCGCCGCGCTTGCCGCCTTCAGCGCTCGCGGGCTGCCCCAGGCTGCCAGCAGCCAGCTCGCCGCAGCCCCGAATGTCACGATCGCGATCAGCGGCCAGATCGACTCCGCGCAGGCCGCTGCCGACGCCGCCGTTATCCGCTCGTCGATCCGGTCTGCCTTCGGCGCCCTGCCGGTCCGGCTGGCCAGCGCGCTCTGGTCAGACCCGCTCGGCTTGCCCCCGCGTGTCGCGGACGTTCGGCGGCGGGCGCACCGCCGTGCACGCGCTGACCGATGTCTCGTTCCGCGTCCGGACGGGCCACCTGGTGGCCTTGTGCGGGCGATCGGGATCGGGCAAGACCAGCCTGCTGAATATTGTCGGCGGGCTGGACCTGCCGACCAGCGGAACCGTGCACGTCAGCGGCCGGGACGTGGCCGCCATGAGCGAGCACGAGCGGATGACGCTGCGCCGGCCCACGGTCGCGTTCATCTTCCAGTCTTTCGGGCTGATCCCGATGCTGTCGGCCGCCGAGAACATCGGGATCCCGCTGCGCATTACCGGCACGGATCCGCGCGCCCGCGAGGAGCGGGTCCGCCTGATGCTCGCCGTCGTCGGACTGGCGGAGCACGCCAGGCAGCGCCCGGGCGAGCTGTCCGGCGGCCAGCAGCAGCGGGTCGCGATCGCCCGGGCGCTG
>CABEED010000094.1_pt1 | contig 11343 bp, 12 predicted proteins | sample 3423221 | NCBI WGS metagenome assembly CABEED01 (sample SAMEA5534333, study PRJEB31848) | metagenome | biome: tundra; feature: field; material: soil | place: USA | collected 2013-05 | depth 0.15 m
CGACCTCGCACGTCGGGCGTTCGTCACCCGCAGAGCATGAACAAGTTCCTGCACGACCTCGAGAAACAGCAGTTCGTCGTCCGGCAGCCGCACCCCGGGCACGGGCGCGTGCTGCAGGCCACGCTCACGCCCGAGGGCCGGCGAGTAGCCGCAGCCGCCTCTGCTGCCGTCGACACCGTCGAGCGGCGGATGCTGGCTGGCTTGTCCCCGCAGGATCAGGACCAACTCGCCAAGGCCCTCAACTCGTGCATCGGCGCGCTGACACAATTGCCCGGAAAACGGCACGACGGGCCATCACGCTCCGTCACGAACCCCCCGCGCGCTTGACGCGCGTCTACCCGTTCGGCGCGGCAGAGTCGGCAGGGGCTGGTGCCGCGCCGCTAAGGGTGGGCCTGCGGCTGGTCGAGCACGGCGAACAGCAGCCCGCCGATCATGGCCATGTTCTTATGGAACTGGATTCGCTGCTGCTTGCGGGCGGCCGGGTCCTCGATCCTCCAGTACGCGTGCCCGGCCAGGGTGGTGGGAATCAGCGAGCCGGCCAGGACCAGGGCGGACAGCCGCGGGGCCCGCCCCAGCGCCAGGAGCGTGCCGCCCAGCACCTGCGCGGCGGCATTCCCTCGCACCACCAGCGCGTCGTCGGCGGGAAGCGGGACAATCTCGCGGACCGCGGCCAGCATCGGGGCGGCCTGATCGACGCGCGCGCCCGGCGCCCGCAGGGCGTCGAAGCCGAGCAGGGCATAGGTGGATCCGGTCAGGATGCGGGCGGCCGGGCGCAATGGCGCCAGCATGCGCCGGGTCGTGGTCATAGCGCCTCGCTACGGGTCCGGGGAACCTCCGTCAGCAGGACTGTACGCGCCGGCTTCTAGGCGGCGGCGAGGGGCACGCCTGCGGGCCCACCGTCACTCCGGCGTTAAGCCGCGACTGGAACCTGTTGGTCGAGGCAACCCCGATCGGCCGTACCCCGGCCAGCCCGAGGTTGCGCAGATTCTGTGCCATGCGGTGCCGAGACGGCCCGACTTGCAAGCGCAGGCCAAGCGGGGAGTGCACGCGCATGCCGTTGCGCACGTCGACGTGGGCGCGCTGCAATAGGGTTTAGGACGTCTTCCGGTGGGGTGGTCGTGCGATTGGCTGGTGACGCCCGGTTACCGGGCGGCGGCGCGGTCGGACACGAGCGAGCCGATCGCCTGGATGGTCTCGGGCAGGTACTTGCGCCGGCCGGTCCAGCGTTGCAGGGACCGCCAGTTCTTGCTGTCGGCGATGGCGTGCTCCACGCAGATCCGGGTCGATGACTGGGCGTGACGGGCCTGCTCCCACGCTTGGAGCACCTCCGGGGCCGCGTCCTTGGCGGGCTTCTTCGGCGGGACGCTGACCTGGCCGGGGTGGTCGCGGTGCAGGCCCCGGTAGCCGGCGTCCATCTCGCATTTGACTGCGGGGAACTGATCGAGCAGGTCATCGATGCCGTCGGTCTGCAGGGCGGTCTGGTCGTGCTGGCGGCCGGGCCGGAACGTCCCGTCCCATAAGGTCCGCCCGCGCTCATCGCAGGCCTTGGTGAACTTGATGGTGTTCATCTTCTTCTTCCCGGACACGAACGCCCGCCGTCCGGGCCGGCGCGCCGGGGGGCGGCGGACCTGGATCTCGCTGCCGTCGAGCCGCAGCGTGATCCCGCTGGCGGCGGCGTAGGCGAACACGTCGGCCAGGGTGGAAAGCCGCTGGCCCTGCGGGGTGGCGTATCCCCGGTCGGCCAGCAGCGGCCGGATCTCGTGCACGGCGCGGGTCACCGTGGACCGGTCAACCCCGAACATGACCGCCAGGGCGGCGTGCGGGATCTGCAGCCGCAGGACCGCCAGCGTGACCAGCACCCGGTCGGTGAACACCAGTTCGTGGCGGCGGCCGGCTCCGTCAGCGCGCAGCCGGTCAGCACCGCGCCGCTGGCGGAGGGCAGATTCCCGGCCCGCCTGCCACGGGCCGGCCAGCCCGGCCACGAGCCGGCCCAGGTGGTGACGGGAGATCCCGGTGAAGGCAGAATGGCTCAAGGCCGCACGAGCCCATGATCGCTTAGACACCGACTCATGATCTTGTGCGGCCGTTTGCTATCCGGTGACCGACACGCCGCGATCATCATGCCTCATCCATGATCGTCAAATTGCGCACCACGTCGTAAGGCAAATGCCAAGATCAACGCCGTGCCGCTCAAAGAGTTCGAGCGTCACGGGCCAGCCCTGGTCGTCCGGCACGGCCGCCGCATGCTGCTGACCGGCTACCTACCGGAAGCAGGCGCTCGGTGGAAGATTGTCGCTAGTGCTACAGCCGCAACCTGAGATTCTTGAGACGACGCTGGTAGTGGCATCGGCGGGGGCGGGGCCTGGTGGACCTGGGGGCCAGCAGGAATGGATTGGGCCAGGCTCCTTCTCATGGCGCGGAGGGAGCCTGGCCCTGCTGAACCGGCTGTCAGGCGGTGGCCGCTACGGCGTCGTCAGCACGGCGTCGAGTTGGAAGGACGCGACCGCGCCCTTGGCCAGCTCGGGCGCGTTCGGGCTGGTGTTGCACTTGCCCTTCTTCGGCCCGGACTTGTACCTCGGCCCGTACCCGGCGAAGTGGACCTGGACCGCACCGGGTCCGGAGTCCCCGGCGAACTTGCCGGTGCTCTTGCTGCCAACCACGGATAGGGCGATGTCCTCGGTCTCCGAGAAGTGGCAGGCCTTCAGGTTCACCGTCTGGCTCATGGTCGGCTTGGCGGTGATCAACACCGTCAGGATCCCGGCCGAGCTGGTGAGCGACTTGGTCTTGCCCTTCTTCGCCCCGGAGCCGTTGAGGTGGACGACCCCGGTGGCCTTCACCAGGCCCCGGAGCTTCAGCGGGATGTTATTGCCGGTCACGGCCGCCTTGCCGTGGACCACCCCGTAGGCGTCCTCCGGGCCGGTGACGGACTTGCTGGCCGCGGTGTGGCTGCTCGCCAGCGCGGGCGCCCCCGCCGCCAGGGCGAGCGCGACAGCGCCGCCCACGGCCGCGAGCTTCATCATGAGTTGCATCGTTTCCCCCTCTTTGGACGATGGTGTCCTCTTGACGGGTGAGGCTACGCTGCGCCGCCCCGGAGCGGAAGACCCCCATCGATGATCTTGGCCGGTAGGGCCCGCGAGGCCAGGCGGGGCATGCTCATCACAAAGGGCAGGCGCCGCCACGCCGCGGCATCTCAGCCAGCGGCTGTAGTACTAGCGGCTGTAGTACTAGCCCTGGCTTTTCGCCGGGATGCTGAGCTGACTGGCGCGTCGACCGTAAAGGTGCTCCTGAACTGGGACGATAAGGGTGCTGAAGCCCTTATCAGCGCAAGTTCGAGGAGCACCTCAAAAGTGAACCTTACCGGGTGGTCGAAGAGCCTGGACGTCACCGCCGATGGCGAGGGCATCGTGTCGCACGCCGTCTCGGGCCAGCCCTCCGCCCGCGTGAATCATCGGGGCTAGGGCAACGGCGATAACTAGGGCGGTGATCCGTGCCTGGGCACCAACGGCGTACAGCACCTCGGTTCGCATCCGGAGGAACATCAGCGAGGCGATGACAGCGATGGCAGCACAGAACGCCGCCTTGGTGAAACCGTCGAGCTCATCGTGGTGCACCGTGCCAGCGTGGTTCTTGTGGCTGCGCACCCGGTGCCCGGTGAAGGCGAGGAACCCGTAGGACATCACCGTTACCATGGCGGCCAGTACGGCGGCGAAGGACAGCGCGCGCTACTGTTCGCGGTCGCGGCGTAGCCGCTCGAGAACCTCGCCGGGGCTCTCGGTTGTTACCCGGATCATCGCCCGCACCGCGTCCGCCAGGGCGACGCGCGGCACATCGAGCGCAATCGCCGCCGAGTCCGCCCACTGGGTGAGCTGCCGGTAAAGCTCGGGGCTCAGGTCGAGGGTGATCCTGACCGGCTTCGACCGGATCGCGGTCCGCCCGGCCGGGCGCGCATCGGGTTCAGCACGCCTCGCCGCGGCGGCCGCCATCTGCGCCTTGCGCTGCTCCCGCGGCGCGGTCATGACCGCACCGAGCAGAGGGGAAAGCATCGCGCGATGAGGTCGTCGGCCACGCGGCGCCACAGCTCGCGGCCGGTGCCGGGAACCGGCATGCCGAAGCTCTGAGCGTAGACCTCTAGCCGCGGCACAGCGGTCGGCAGCACGTCATAGCCAAGGCCCTCCAGCGCCTCTCGGGCATCGGCTGTGGAGTTCGCCCGGGCGACGCAGCGGTTCAGCAGCACGGCGGTGCGGGCAGGCTTGTCACGGACCGCCTCGATCTCGGCGATCTCGTCCCGCACCGGCGTGGTGCGGTTGATCTCAATGGGGCTCGGCGCGCAGGGGATCAGGATCTCGTCGGCATACCGCAGCGCCGACCGGGCGATGCCCGCGTGATCCTCCAGCTGCGGCGCGTCGATTATCACCACGTCATCCGCCTGGGCGATCTCCGGTACGCGGCGGTGCAGTTCGCGGGACGGCAGGGCCACGATCCGGAACGGGAACGCCGCTGGCGGCGGCAGCCCCGGGTACATGGCCGCGAGATCGGACCATTCCAGAGCGCTACCCGAAGGGTCCGCGTCCACCAGCAGCACGCTGTTCCCGGCCTGCGCGAAAACGTGTGCCAGCCAGACCGCCGATGTGGTCTTGCCCGTACCCGGCTTGAGGTTGGCCAGGGCGACGCTGAGACCCGTCATCCAGGCAGTATTGCAGCGCCTGCCACATTGCGGTAGACGGTCCCGGGCACGCTGGCGGGCGGTGCGCGCACCGGAACTGTGAGCTACGGAGGAAGGGCCTTGGTTTCCCGTGTCGCAGCCCCTGCCGCCCCGGCCGATGAGCGGGCGGGCGGGTCGTTGACGCGCTTCGCCCGCCAGCCGCCCAGCCACTGCCTTCGGCGCCGTGGCCCGCATGGCTGGTTCCCGAATAGCTGGCTAGAGAACTCATCCTCGCTCAGGCCCGCCGCGTTGACGGCCTGTGCCTGCCAGCTGACGCAGTATTGCAGTACCTACGGCATTACGGCAGGTAGTCGCGGGCATGCTGGCGAGCGGCGCGCGCAGACCGGATCGGTAGTCCCGGCGAGCGGGCGGCCATGGAAGCACCTGTCGCATGCGGGCTTTCGGCGGCTGGTTTGTGGTCACGACGCGGCCGGGGCTCGAGGCCAGCGGCTCACGCTCTGCTGGTCACGCCAGCCGCCGCCAGGACCTACCAGCTAACCGGCCGGCGACCTGGGCCGCGGACCCGCCCGTCAATACGCCACGAACCAGCGCTTTCCACGGCAGTGTGGTTATTGTCGTGCATTTCATGCAGTGCCCTGGCAAAGCCGTCCACAGTCTGTGGACGGCCGTGTGGAGTAAGTTACAGCGGCGCTGCGGCGCTCCGCACTCGGCGGCCGCTGCACGCGTGCTCGGGCCATCAAGGTGAGATCCGTCAGGCTGACAGTCGCGTCCCATCCCCGGCGGTGCCGCCTCCCCGTGGAGCCGAGGCCAAGACCATCGCCTGCGCGACCGGGTCACGAAACAGCCGACATGCGCCGTTGACGCCGTTGCGCAAGACGATGGCCCTTTCTCCCACCCAGCGAACGTGAGCCATTCATGACCCGAGCCGAGGCCGATCACCTGAGGTGAACGCCAGGCTCGTCAGGATTGGCCGGAGGAACTTGCCGACCGGGTCCGCGATCATCTGGGCGACCGCGCCCGTCCTCCGGACGGAGCGGGGTGATCCCGGGGGCGGCCGCAGCAGGCGCCAGCTTGGCGTGCAGCCAGGACTGGACGGCTGCGTCTTGCTTGAGCCACCACGACCGCTCGTAGCTCGACAGACGGCTGTTCGGCACGCCGTTCACCCGTAAGAAGGTCAGCGCCTGCGCCATGACGAGGTCGTAGGCCGGATGCTGCAGATCCCCGCCGGCGATCGACACCATCATCCGCTCGGCCCCATATGCGACCCAGCCGCCATGTCCCGAGGCCGCGGCTGCCAGTGCGGTGAGGAAGGCCTCAACGTCAGTCTGGTATAACGCGTACATCCGAGCCTCTAAGTCGCCCGGCGGCTGGGAACCCTGCGGGTCATAGCTGAACCGGCCGAACGCCTCCAGGTCGGCGGCGAGCGCAGCACCAAGGCGGCTCGCTCCTTGCCTCCGGGTATTGGAGGCGCTTCTGTCGCGCCCCCGGTTGAAGAATTTCACCCGGGTACCCTTCCTATGTGTCGCTCGTGCTGCGAGCAGGTTCTTCCGCGGCAGTAGCCGCGGCGCCGTGCCAGCACGGCGTGGCAGAGCATGACTAGCCATCGCTAACTCCTTCGCAGTTGATCCACTCTGTGATTGGTATTTCCAGGAGGGGCGCCACCGCGCCGGAGTTTTCTCCGGACTCTGGTGCGCCATAGATCGGCCAGCTCGCCATGCCCCCGACAAATGGCCACCCGGGTAAATGTGTTTGACGACGGCCTCTGCGCCCTCCCCACGCTCCTGACCCCCTGAGCGTCGAAGGCGCTGCTAGCACGCCTTCGCCGCCCATCTCGCGTGGGTCAGGCGCAGAGCCGTCATCCCTTCCCCGTCACATATCGTTCTCTACTGACCCGCAGGCCGCCATCCCCGAATTCGGGGGCCAATCGGGTGCATGTGCCTCCAGGCCAAGTCGGAGGGCGAGATAGTCGAACGCCCTGGCAGGCTGGGTGGTGGTGGCCGCACTGTCAAGCGGGGTGGGCTGCCTCGCGTGGTCCAGGCTGGGCCTGGCGCTCTTTTTGGCGTCGGTCGTGACGGGACTGGCGGTGCAGCACACACACGGCCACCCGGGCTCCGCGTCAATCTTCCTTGGTTCTCTCACGTACCACGCCGGCGGAGCCGCCACCCATGTACTGGCCCGCCGGGGATTCGCCACGACCGGGCGGGCGCTGCCGAAGCCGCCGAGACCGCGCAGCGGGTGGCGGAGGAACGCTGGCAGGCTCGGCGGGACCGCAGGCCACCCGGGAGAACGTCCGCCTCAACCTTGCGGCCACGTTATGGGCGCACTTCGCCTGCCACGGCTACAGCGGCCAGGTCCATCCATCCGACAGCCATCTCAGCCTCCGTGATGGGCCGCTGACCGTCAGCGAGATAGCTGGCATGCGCCTCGATCACGCGGAATTTGCCTTCCTGTCCGCCTGCAGCACCGCATCAGGTAGCGACCGGCTGCCCGACGAGGCCATCCACATCGCCTCCGCCCTCCAGCTCACTGGCTACACGCATGTCATCGGGACCCTCTGGCCGATACCCGACACACTCGCGCCGCGCATCGCCCGCCACGTGTACCAGAACCTGGAAGATGACCTCAGCCAGGCCGCGCCGCAGGTCAGGATCTGGCCTGCGGCGCATGATTCTCGGCGGCTTTTCCCTCTTCTTGCGCTCAGAGTAGTCGTCGCGGATTTATCCCTCAGCTCCCTCAACTGAGGGCGCCGTGATGACGCCCGGCATGGCTCGCACCGGTACGGGAGTGGTCAGCGCGCCCGCTGATATTCCTGGGACAATGCGAGATTGCGCAATGCGGTGCTAACAAGTAGATAGTGAAATGTGATCAAGACTCGTATTCTTGGCGACCGCGACTGGCCCCTACTCCGAGACATCCGCTTGCAGGCGCTTAAAGATTCGCCACACGCACTCGTCGGCTGCTACGCAAGGGAAGTCAGCCACGGCGAGGGTCAATGGCGCCAGCGGCTTCGTGACTGCACGTGGCTGGCTGCCTTCGAGCCCGACCCGGGCGGCAGGCCGGTCGGCGTGATCGCCATGGAGTGGGACACGCGCGCCGCTACAGAATGTCATATTGGCTCACTCTGGGTGACTCCTGGTCTTCGCCTGCGAGGAATCAGGATACTTCTGGTCGACGCGATACTCGAACTGATAGCTCGTGAGGGGGCGCGTTCGGTGTCGCTATGGGTCCTCGATGGAAATGCGAGCGCGCGCGCGCTGTATGAGCGCAAGCAATTTAAAGCCACCGGCGAACGCCAGCGCGCTCCAGGCCGGTCTCATGACATCGAGGAGAGAATGCGGAGGCGGCTACTCTAGGGTTTCACGCGCATCGTGGCATGAATGCCTGCCAGCCGGCCTGCGCATGCGGCCATGGCCTCGCACCGACCGGCAGGTGCCGCTACTTCACCACGAGATGCATTTCCTGGATGAGCATTATCGCGCCAGCTGCGAGCGCTGCCAGGAACGCCGCAGTCAAGACGATGATCGTGATCCGGAGCAGGGTCCGCCAGAAGACGGCCACCATAACCGCGATTGCCACGACAAGGATGGTCAGTGAGTTGGCTGCCTGGGGAACAGCCTGAGCTGCGAGCACGTCTCCTCCACTCGTTCGGTGATCTGGGAGGCATCGGGCCGGTCCGGCGTGGCCGGAGCCCGGGGAAGCAGGCCCGTGACGTGTGATCGCATCGTTGCTAGCATCAAGTTGTCACGGTCATGCCGAATTGCTGCGACTGATCGGTGATCCGCTGGCGTCGGCCGACACCGGCCCAGCTATGCCACTGCCCTCCCGGTCATCCAGGAGGGCAGTGTCGTTCGGTGGGGCCCGTGCCAGGCGGGGCGGGGCCGCTGCCCTCTCGCCAGGAGGAAACTTCGGCCGTCGGCCGAATGGCGTACCGGCCGCAGGGGTGGCCCAGCGTGGCGCGGGTGTAGGTGGATAGCTAGCCCTCAGCCGGCGAATCGGCCGCGGGGCTCTCTCGCGCGTTGCCTGAATCCTGTGCGCCATCGGGCTACACTCCCTATTCTGGTCGCACTCTAAGTGTTCTTTAGAGCTGACCACTACTAGGGCCTGAACTTCAGTGTAGTTCAGTAGAGTTTTCTGAAGTACACTGAATTAAGCTATACAACGATGGTAAGTCGCTGATAGAAGTAGCGTCAACCAGATACCGTTGAGGTTCGCGAATTGGCGGCCCTACCTCGCCCAGAGGCTCCGCCCCTTGCCGTCGGCTGTTGTCAGCGGCTCGGCACCTCGAGGGAGGCGATCTGCCATACCACCTGCTCATACGGCGCCCTCCAGGCTCGCCGCGAGACTCCGGAACCTCCGCGAGAAGCACTGGCCTGATGCGCGGCTCACCCAGGCCTCACTCGCCAGCGCGCTAGGAGGAGAGGAGTCCTTGGCGCCCGCGACGATCTCGTCGTGGGAGAATCTCGCGGCGCCCAAGCTCCCACCGCGAGAACGCATCTCCACCTACGCCAGATTCTTCGCCACCAGCCGCTCGATCGACGACGAGCCCCATCTCATCCCGCTAGAGGACCTCGACGACGAGGAGACCGCCGCGTATGAGCGCTTGAGGGACGAGCTCCTCGGCCTCAGGGAAGCTGTGCTCAGTCCGGCGTCCGAACAGGAAACCGCCATAGCGAGGACATGGCAGTTCGACGACACAGGACCAGCCACGTTGGTCTGCGCCGAGTTGCCCCGCGACGAGAAAACCGACCTCGCAGATCCGTCAGACCCCAATTACACCGAGCTGCTCGGATACGCCGACCTTGATGCGCTGGTGGAACTGCATGGTCACATCAGGGCCGAGAATCCCAACATGGAGGTCTTCTACCGGGCTTCCTCGAAGATAACGCCCGATGCCCTCTCCGGCCACCTTATACTTCTCGGCGGAGTCGCGTGGAATGATGTGACCCAGCGACTTTCGGAGATGGTCCGCTTGCCGGTCCGCCAAATCGAGGACCCATCGCTTGCCACTGGCGAGATTTTCGTCACCGCGACGGAAGGCAAGGAGCAAAGATTCACGCCCCGATGGACCACAGAGGAACCGCGCGCGCTGCGAGAAGACGTGGGACTGCTCGCCCGCGTTCCGAATCCGCTGAATTCCAGCCGGACTCTTACTATCTGTAACGGCATCCACAGCCGCGGCGTGCTCGGCGCTGTGCGGAGCCTCACTGACGCCCGGCTTCGAGAAGGAAACGAAAAGCATCTAGCTTCCCAATTCGGGCGGCGCGGAAATTTTCTCATTCTCATGCGCGTCGCGGTCCTCCAGGGTCAAGCTATGACTCCCGACTTTCATAATCCCGATGCGGTGCTCTGGTCGAAGGGCATGTAACCGTGACACATTTTCCTGGTGGCGGCGCCTGGACGACGGCATAGATGGCGCACGGTCCTGGCGTTCGCCACTACAACACCCACGCTCAGCTGGTTGAACCTGCTGCCGTCTCACCTAAGAGACGCTTCGCGCAGTTCCCCGATGCCATTGTGGTACCGGCTGCCAGGGAAGCGTCCAACCTCAAACATGTCATTGCTTTGGCGCGCAAGGCGCGGTGTGCACTTGTAGTCATATGCAGTCGGGAAGCTAGGGCCTCAGAGGTGCAGAGCATGCTCACTGAGCTTTCATTCACGCCGGCCCTGGTGATCGATCTGCCCCACGCATACAGTCACTCGCTCTTCGAATTCGCCACCACGTCTTTTGGTGACCTCGGGACGTCTGCGCCTCGAGACTCCGACCTGAGCATGAAGCGGAATCTCGCCCTCGTTCTCGCACGCGGTCTCGGATGGCGCAGATTGTTCTTCATGGATGATGACATTCGAGGCGTCAAGCTTATCGACTTGCACCGGACAGTTGGCATGCTCGACTCATATCCTGTTGCGGGGATGCGGGTCAAGGAGTTTCCGGACAATTCCGTCGCCTGTCTGGCCAACCGGATGACCGGATCCATCCAGGATGTTTTCGTCAGCGGTTCCGTGCTGGCTGTGGATTGTGCAGTTCCGCTGGGTTTCTTCCCGGATATATACAACGAAGACTGGCTCTTTTTCTATGAGGACGTGGCAAACGGCCGGCTCGGCCGTTCGGGTGGCTTTGCGAGACAATTGGAATATGACCCGTTTGCCGACCCGCTACGAGCCGCCCGGCAGGAGTTCGGGGACTTGCTCGCAGAGGGCCTGTATGCCTTCCTGCACGATCACAAAGATATTTCGAAGGTGGACACGGACGACTGGGCGAACTTTCGGCTTGTCCGGAAAGGTTTTCTCGAGGACATCAAAGCACGAGCGGCGGCCCCGAGCGTACGCCTCGACGCCGAGACGCGAGGACGCATTGTCACTTCGGTGAACAGCGCTCTGGAATGCCTGGAGGCAATTACTCCAGAGATCTGCACAGACTACGTGCAGAGCTGGCTGTCGGATCTGAACGAATGGGAGAAGCGGATAGGCTCACTTCCCCCCATGAAGCAGGACCAGGCGCTTGCCATGCTGGGCCTGTCGTCGCATGCTCACGTCTTGGGGGAATGTGGTGGTGCGCGGGCGTCAAGTCATGAATGGCGACGCTTCCGGATTACCGGGGCTCTGGCCGTGGGAGGTGCGCTCCTGGCGCTGGTTATTCGCTCGCAGGTTGGCCTTGAGTCGGTACTGCGCATGCGCAAGCC
>CABEED010000116.1_pt1 | contig 11098 bp, 13 predicted proteins | sample 3423221 | NCBI WGS metagenome assembly CABEED01 (sample SAMEA5534333, study PRJEB31848) | metagenome | biome: tundra; feature: field; material: soil | place: USA | collected 2013-05 | depth 0.15 m
CCGACCGACTTCATCGACACCGTCTGGTGGAAAAGCTCCATGGCCTGCTCAGACTCGATGCCAAGACGTCGCCGGAAGTCCTTGCCGTACTCGGGGAAATGGTCGTGCGTGCGGCTGCCTGCCGCACGCAGGCGTTTCTTCAAAGCCGCGATATCGCTGCCGAAATCACAGAAGTCCTTAACGACCGACAGGGCGCGATCAGCGGTCACGAAGAAGCGGTCGGGCTGTCCGGTGTGGCTGTCCTTCAGCCAGAAGACCTGGGCGAGGGTCACGGTGGAGCTGTAGCCGCGGTTGGCGAAAACGCCGAGGACCACTGAATAGGAGCCAGCCTCGCGCAGCGGCACCGGGCGGGAGGTGCCGGTCGTCTCGCTCCGCTCGGACTTGAAGTAGCCGAGGACGTAGGAGCGCAGGCTCCGCTCGCGGGTTTCGGCGCCGGCCGCCTTGTTGTAGGAGATTCGGTTGGCCGGCAACAGCAGCGTGGTGATGGCGTCCACGATCGTAGACTTGCCGGAGCCGATGTCGCCAGTGAGCAGGCCGTTGCGTGCGCCGAGCTCGAAGCTCCACACCTGCTTGTCGAAGGTGCCCCAGTTGTAGACCTCCAGTCGCTCGAGCCTGTATCCGCTCAGGTGCTCGTCATCGGGGTCGTGCAGTTCGACCGGGCTGAACAGGCCGGTGGTCACTGGCCCGCCTCCGTTCCGCCTGCTGCATCCGGTTGGTCGCCCTGGCCGGGTTCGTCCCCGGCGAGCAGTGCCGCGTACTCGGCCAGGTGCCGGTCGAAGTCCGCGAGCCACTGACCGTCCACGAACGCCTTCAGGATGCGCCGGACCTCGAACAGTGACTCGGCGCTCTTGACCGGGCGGAGGAATCCCAGCTCCGTCACCTTCGCGATATAGGAGTCGATCTGGTCTACCAGCCGAGCCTCATTGCTGGTCGTGGGCAGGAACAGCCGGACCATATCGACTATCTGGTCCCTGGAGAGCATCAGCCGGGTGTCGCTGTTGCTGGCGTCGAACTCGGCCAGCTTCTTGCGGAGCAGTGCAAGCAGCAGACTCACGTGGAAGGACAGCGAGCGGCGCGCGATCAGCCGCGCCAGCGGCGGACGGCCTGAATCGGCGTCCTCGTCGTCGGGCCTCGATCGCAGGAATGCGTAACCTTCGGCCTCGTCAATGATGACCGTCAGGCCCATGACCGCGACGTAGTCCCGCACCTGGGACTGTAGCTGGAGCAGGTGCCGCCAGGCCTTGTCGTGGGTGTCCCGGTAAACGACGCCCCTCATCAGCTGCGTCACCGAGAGCGGCAGGTCCAGCTGGGGCGTGGCTGCCGGGGAAGGCGCATGGCTCATCGCTGGCTTCCGTTCTGGCTGGTCGGATTGGCGCTGGCGGCGCGGGCGAAGGTGACCCTGGGCAGCCTCGCGGTCCGGGTCCGGCCATCTGAGTCACGCCAGCTGATGCCTTCCTTGGCCTCGCCGTCGAAGACCACGCGGAAGGCCTCATCGGTCAGTGACAGGTAGGTGACCAGCTCGGCGAGGCCCTGTTCCAGAGGCTGGTCGCGGATTAGCTGCGCCAGCCCCACCTGTGAACGCTGCTGCAACGCGCGCCGCACGCCGAGAGAGAGCCTAGCCGGATCGACGTAAACCTGCTCGAACAGCACGGTCGCGTCGAAGCCGTCCTGCCCGGCCTCGACGGACCCGCTGTCGATCGGGGCCTTCTTCATCGGCGTGTACAGCGGGCGCTCCATCGGCAGCACGATCGAGGGAGAGGCGCCGTCGATCTCGGTGCTGACGGTGACGTTCCGTTCCTCGCGTAGCTCGAGCGCCTTGGCTTCGATGCCCCGCAAGATGTCGATCACGCGGCGGTTCTCGAACCACACCTGGTCGTCGAGGAACCGGCGGAGCTGCTCGGAGAGCTGTCGCACTGTCGCCTGGGTGCGCTCCCCGGCATCCAGCCAGTCGTAGTGGATGTGGCGCATCCGCGAGTCGGGCTCGCCGATCGCCTCGAGCGCCTGCACCCGCTCGATCAGTCCCGTCAGCTCCTCCTGTTTGGCATGGGAGAGCAGGAAGTCGTAGAAGGCCTGGAAGCTCTTGCCCTGGTCGGAGTCGGCGATGGTCTCCCGGCTGCCCAGGATGTCGTCGAGCAGCTCGCCCTTGGCACCGTGCCACGCCGCGATCCGCTCCCGCAGCTCCCGGTCCAGGTTCCGGAAGTTCGCCTCCACCTCGCGGAAATCCGACAGCAGCTCGTGCGCTGTGGCCGAGAACTGCTGGTAGCGGTCGCGCTGAGCCGAGGCGTCGAGCACCTCGACGTCGCCGTCTTGCGCCCGGGCGATCTCTGCGTCGATCTCGCTCCGGCGCTGGCGCAGCTCCGCGAGGCGGACATCGGGGTCGGTCTCGGCGCCGAACACCATCTGGCGAAGCAAACTGAAGATCGTATTCAGCCGCGACTCGGTGCCCACGAACGAGCGGCCCTGCAGTGTCTTGACCCAGGACAGCGCTTTCTCGACCGCCGGGGTCGCGTCGAAATGAGGCTCGTCCGATCCGTCGGGGTAATACTTGCGAAGCCAGCCGGAGTCCGGGGCGGCCCAGTCATCCAGGTATGCCTTCGCGGGCTTGGGGAAGGTGGCCTCGCCGAACCGTTCGTTCAGTGCATAGAGCTCATCGTCCAGCCTGCTGACCAGGTCGGTGCTGGAGATGGACCGGATGTTTTCCTCGACGAAGACCTTCCCGAAGAAGCCTAGGATCAGCGGCGCGTTGTCAGCGCGCAGCAGCTTCCATGCGGAGCTGTGCTTGCGAAGCGAGCTGATCTCGTCGAAGTTCACCCTCGTGCCCGTCCTCGGCCGCGAACCTTGAGTATCCCGTAATGCTAGGGACCGGGTCTGACATCCCGGGGCGGCCACGCCGTGCCGCTAGATCGACGTGCTCCTCCAGGGGCTTTCGAGCGTCCTGTGGGGGGCCCGCCCTGGGACCGCTTGCCCAGGTCAGAGGGACGACGTCGGGATACCGTGATATGCAGCATGGCGACGGGGGAGAGGCGTTCGATGTCGGCTCCGGAATCCCTGACTCGATGGCGCGCGAGATATCTGCGGTGACGCCTGGAGGTGCCGCTGCCGGCCGAGGTGTGTCTCGACACGTGCCCGACATGGCGGCTGGGCCGGTGACCCGCACGCCGCCCGCACGGGGCGGGGCTGATCCGGGGGCGGAGAGCCCGCAGAACCGGCAGCCATTCGACCCTGGCGGCATTATCCTCGGGGCGTGACTGGCGGCCTGCTCCCGATCAGCGTCCATGAGGCCGCGCAGGCAGCCCGTGCCTGCCCGGTGTTCGACGCGGCGCGACGGCTGGCCAGGTGGCTGGGTACCGGACGGCCGGTCACCCCGAAGGGGTGCTGCGACCGGGCGACGTACCCGCGGTGGCCCAGGTGCTCGGTACCATCGCGCCGTCGAAGGTTCGCAGCGCCGCCGACGTGCCGTGGCTGCACGAGCCGTGGACCGCGGCGGTGGACTGCGGCCTCCTGACGGTGGAGGGCATGGTCGCCCGCGCGGGCGAGGCACTCGCCGACTGGGTGGGCGGCGCCGACGAAACGGTGCTCGGCATCTGGTGGCGGGCGTTTCGGGCATCGATCGAGGCATGGGACGATCCCGACGACCCGTGGTCCGCAGTCCCGGCCGTTCCCGTCGCATCGCTGCGCCTGCTCGCGGCAGGTCCGGGCCCGTTGCTGACCGAGGAGTTCACGCATCGGGTCCGGCACCTGCGGCGCTCGGGCGATGTCGTGTTCACTGCGGCATCATGGGAGCTGAGCCGCGACTATGACGAGCCGATGGACGTGATCGTCGGGGTGGTGACCCGGTTCGGGGCGGTGAGTGTGGCGGACGGTAAGACGCGACTTACCCCGCTGGGCCGATACGCACTGGACCGGGTGGCGGCGCTGACCCCGCCGGTGATCACCCCGACGATGACCGCAGCCGAGGTGCTGGCCGCGGTGGAACGTCTGGATGAGGAACTGGCGTGGCGCCGCGCCGCGCCATGGCTTGCAGCCCGCACGCCGATCGCGGCGGCCAGGGAGTTGCTGACTGCGGCCGCGTCCGCAGCCCCGATGTACCGGATGGCCGCCCTCGCTCTCACCGCCGGACTGGACGACAGCGCGCTGCCGGCCTGGCGGGAGGTCGCCGAGTTGGCGCAGGTCGGCCCAGCGGCCCGGGCTTTCCTCGCCCGCGAGTTCGGCGATCCGGAGCCCGGGGCGGAGGAGACTCGCTGGCAGGTCGTGGACGAGTGCGCGGCTCTGCTCGATGAGGAGGGGGCCGCCGATGCGCTGCCGGAGATCTGGGAGAACCTGCCCGGCGACGACGTGGACACCAAGATCGCAGCGGCCGAGGCGACCGGCCACCCCCACGCTAAGCATTTGACCGAGGAGCTGCGACGGTACGCTGCGACGGGCGCCAGCCGCCCCATCCGTGCCGTCCACCAGGTGAAGCTCTCACTCAAATATGTGCGGCCACCGGTGTGGCGCCGCGTCCAGGTCCCCAGCGACTTCCCGCTGGGCGGGCTCCACCTGGTAATCCAGGCAGCCATGGGCTGGGACGGCGACCACCGGCACCAGTTCACCATCAGCCGCCGGCACTTCAGCGACCCCGACTACGACCTGGACGCACAAGACGAGTGGCGGGCGCACCTCGCCAGTGTCCTTCCCCGGCCGGGTCTGTCAGCGAGCTACCTGTACGACTTCGGCGACAGCTGGCAGCACATCATCGAGGTAGAGAAGGTCAGTGAGGCCGAAGCCGGCACGACCTACCCGCGTTGCACAGCCGGGAAAGGAACCTGCCCCGGCGAGGACGGCGGCGTACCCGAGCCGTTCGACATCGAACGGATCAACCGCCGCCTCGCGAGCATACTGACAGCTTCTTGACCACAGGCCGACCGTCTCCGGTGTCGGATGACGCCACGCTGCCGGGAATGCGGCCACCCTGGGTCGAGCGGCCGTGGGGACTGGTGTCGCCTGCACCTGTCGGGTCTCGGGGGCGAGTGGTTGGTCTGGTGGTGTTCGATGGCCGTTGTTTCCGCAGCGATGTGCCATAGGTGCGGTTCACCCACCGCGATGGGCAGCACTGGCCGGACCGCTGCTGCGGCGAGCTGTGCGCATGGGCGATGACAAAGGTAACTCACGGCTACTGCGTAGCCAGGAAGCGAGTGGGACGTGCTTGCCCGCCCGTAGGCGACCAACGTTCCCAGCTATCATCTTTACGCCCGGACTATAGTACGTTTACATGTACTATTGTCGAGAACCGAACCGCAGTGTGAGGCGCTGAGAGGTGTCATGCAGCTGAACCATCCGCTGGCCACGATAACGCCCACGCTCGACGGGGACGTCCTGGCGCTCCTCGCGCAGCAAGAGGTCTCCTTCACCACTGGGCAGCTGCACCGTGTGCTCTCCCGATATTCGGAAGAAGGCATCCGCAAGGTGCTCCTGCGCCTCGCCCGCCAGGGAATTGTGCATTCCGAGCGGGTCGGCAACGCCTACAGCTACCAGTTGAACCGGGACCACCTGGCCGCTGGTCCCGTCATTGAACTCGCCCAGCTGCCGCGCACGCTGCTCCGCCAGATCGAGGAGCGCCTCGCAAGCTGGACAGTCCCGCCGGTGTACGCAGCGGTGTTCGGGTCGGCTGCGCGCGGCACGATGACTGCGGACAGTGACCTGGACCTGTTGCTGGTGCGCCCTGACGACACTCTGCCTGAGGTCTGGGACGAGCAGGCCGACACTCTGGCGGCCGACGTCACGCGATGGACGGGCAACGACACTCGTCCCCTGCAGTATACGGTCAGCGAGCTAGGTGCCGCCCGGGCCGAGCCCGTCTTGCGCGATGTGCTGGACGAAGGTCTCACCGTCGCAGGAAGCCGTGCGTGGCTTAACCGGCGGCTGCGGGAACCGAGGCACTGACATGGCGCGCACCCGCCCCTGCACCCTGGAGGTCCGCCGTGGCCGCCTGCGCAAGTGCGGCCAGTTCCTCGACGCCGCCAGCCTGATCGCAGGCCTCACGGACGAGGAGACCGAGATCGCCGACGTCTACGTGACGCTGTGCGTCCACGCCGGCATCGCCGCCTCGGACGTCATCTGCTGCGCACGCCTTGGGCAGTACCCGTACGGCCAGGACCACAACGAGGCAGTGGAGCTGCTGAGCAAGGCAGACACCGCAGCGGCAAAGCACCTGCGGCTGCTGCTGGGAATGAAGGCGAAGGCCGGCTACAGCCACAGCCGCGCGACTCCAGAAGAGGCCAAGCGCGCGGGAAGAGCTGCCGAGGCGCTCGTCGAAACAGCCCGGCGAGTGAACGCCGGATAGACCGGCCTTCACGTTCCGATGGTACATATTGACAATGCTGCTGTTTCCGCAGCAATACCAGCGACTGGGCACAGCTCCGCAGTTCGCCGCCTGCCTGGCGGCACTGCGCGCCGATCAGAAACGCAAGCGCAACCTGATCAAGCTCCTCGACCAGCGCGGGCTGTGAAGACAAGCGAGATAGCGAGACACGCCGGGCTCCATAAGCCGGTGCGCATACCCGGAGGCGGTCACGTAGGACACCAGCCTGCGCGCCTTCCAGCCGGAGCGCTGGGCGTTGCGGTAGCGTCCTGCGGATCTCGAGGGCGGCGGTGCGGCGGAACTCTTGCGCTATTCAGCCGCCGGTTAGCCGCCCGGCTGGGCCGGATCGGCGGCCGGGAGCGGCCAGCGGCGGAACGCCACCACGTGGATGATCACGAAAGCGCCGATAAAGTTGAGGCCCACCACGGCGACCCACAGCTGCGGCGGGTCGCCTGACCAGGTGCCGGCCAGGCTGATGCCACGAAGCCCGAGGCCCGCGATAACGGCGACCAGCCCGGCTGTGCCCAGTAGCGCTAGCCGGGACATACCGGGATTGCGAACCGCGCGGGCTGGCCATCCCTCGAACAGCAACCCGGCCACCAGAGTGCCCGCCACGATGACTCCGGCCAGCGCACTCACTTGGGGCGAGGTCAGCCCTCCGGCAGTATGCAACGCCCACCACGAGAGCAGTCCCAGGCCGATCGTTGACGCGTTGGCGGTCACCAGGTACAGCGGTTCCGAGCGGAGATTGCTCACCGGATAGCCGTCGAGCAGGAAGAAGACGGTCATCTGCCAGATGACGATGCACAGCAGGATCCCGACCAGGTCCAGCGCGTTGACCGGCCCGCCCGGGTTGCGCAGGCCGATGGCGTGGCGGGCGGCGGCCGGCACGAAGTCCCAGTTGGCCAGCAGTCCGTAGCCGGCCAGGCCGATGGCCCAGCTGGTGGCCAGCGCGGCGAGGCCGGCCGCCACCGGTGGAAGCCGCCGGAATGGCCACTGGCGGCAGACGAACGTCAGCTGCAGCGTGGTAACGAAGACGAAGGCAGCCAGCGGGACTGTCCACGGGAAAGTCACCAGGTGGCCCTGCGGCGTCTCAGCCGTGGTCCCGAACAGGTGGGCAAGCTGGGAGCCGCCGACTACCGCCTGGGGCCGATAGCGGTGAGCCCGATGCCGGCGGCCACGATGAGCCCGAGCGTCGCCAGGCCGCCAGCGGGGCGGGACAGCCCGGCGAACGGCCAGCCCTTCCACCACAGCGCCGCGACGGCGAGCACCGGCAGGCAGAACGTGCTGGCCGGCCCGATGATCTCCAGCGAGCGCTGCAAGCCTGGCGCGATCCCGAGCACAGCGGCAATGGCCAGCACGAGGACGAGTCCGCCGGTGCCAGCCCATGGCTGGCTCAGCGCCGCCTGGCGCGGCGCGGTTCCTGATTGTGCGTGAGTGGCCATGATGGTCCTGCTTTCTGCGGCACGCGCCTCGGAGGCAGCCACGGGTGATGCCGTGCTGGGTGGGGCCGATGTCGACCGCCCGGCTCGCCGATGTAAGCAGGGTGCGCCTGCCCGTGCGGCGGCGCGCAGATTGTTCGCGAGGGCAGAACGCCAGCTTGGCCGCGGCACCGCGGGGCGTCGGCGAACTGGGACTGGTGCGCATGCCGTTCCGCGGTCGCGAACAGACCCTGCGAGCCGGATTTGCAACTCCTACCTTGGGATGAAACGAATAGCATCGGCGCGGTCGCGGCGCCGCGGCATCACCAGGGAAGGCAGATGGACGCAGTCGCACAGGCCCAGGCAGCCGAGCTCCTGATCGCCGCCTATTCTTCGCACATACCGGTCGAGCCGCTGACCGATAAGTTCGCCGGGATCACCCTTGAGGACGCCTACCAGATCCAGCTGCTGCAGATCGGGCAGCGCACCACGGCGGGCGCCCGCATCCTGGGGCATAAGGTCGGCCTCACCTCGGCGGCGATGCAGCGCCAGATGAATGTCGACCAGCCGGACTACGGGCACCTGCTTGACGACATGTTCTATGCCGAGCACCTGCCCATTCCGGCTGCCGCGTTCCTGCAGCCCAGGGTTGAGCCCGAAGTGGCCTTCGTGCTCCGCCGTGACCTGCGCGGGCCTGGCGTCACCACGGCCGAGGCGGTGGCCGCCGTGGACTTCGTGCTGCCGGCCCTGGAGATCATCGACAGCCGGATCCGCGACTGGAGGATCGGGCTGCTCGACACCATCGCCGATAATGCCTCGTCGGGCGGGGTAGTGCTCGGCAGCACCCCGCGCCGGCTGGGCGAGGTTGACCTGCGGCTGTCAGGCTGCGTGCTACGGCGCGGCGGCGAGGTCGTGGGCACGGGCGCTGGCGGCGCTGTCCTCGGCTCGCCGCTGACTTCGCTGGCCTGGCTCGCCAACACCGTCGGCGCTCGCGGGGTCGTTCTCCGCACGGGGCACGTCGTGCTGCCTGGCTCGATCACGGCCTCGGTGCCGGCGGCTGCCGGTGACGTCTTCACGGCCACGTTCGCCGGGCTCGGCAGTGTGACTGCCTGCTTTGCTCTCGAGGCAGACGATGAGTGACAAGGTAACTGCCGCCATCGTCGGGCCCGGCAACATCGGCACTGACCTGATGTTCAAGCTGCTGCGACGCGGCGGCGCGGTCGAGCCCCGGTACATGGTCGGCGTTGACCCGGCATCGGACGGGCTGCAGCGGGCTGCTCGGATGGGTCTGGCCGCTAGCCATGAGGGCGTCGACTGGCTGCTGCGCCAGGATCCGCTCCCCGAGATCGTGTTCGAGGCGACAAGCGCCCGGGCCCACGCGGCTAACGCGCCGCGGTACGCCGACGCGGGCATGGTGGCCGTCGACCTGACCCCCGCGGCGATCGGCCCGTACGTCTGCCCGCCGGTCAACCTGGAGGTGAACGCCGACGCGGTCAACGTGAACATGATCACCTGCGGCGGGCAGGCGACGACCCCGATGGTGAAGGCGGTCAGCCAGGTAGTGAGCGTGCCGTACGCAGAGATCGTGTCCTCCATCGCGTCCCGCTCGGCCGGGCCGGGAACCAGGGCCAACATCGATGAGTTCACTCAGACCACGGCGGCACTCGGCGGTCACCGGGCCCCGCTCCGTCATGCTGTCAGCGCAGTCAAGCAGTACGGCGGCGGCGCGCTGCACATCCCACCCGGCGGGGCTCATCGCGCGCCTACCGATGCGAGAGGCGTCCAGCGCCGCGTTTGTCACCGGGCCGGTAGGGCTGCCGCCCCAGTCGCTCGACCTGGCGATGGAGGCGGTACTCGGCCGCTGACGCTGACCGCGCTGTCGCCGCCGCTCGCGCGGCCTTTGACAGCGGGCCGTGGCCGCGGATGGGCTTCGCGGAGCGGCAGCGGCTGATCCACCGGCTCGCGGACCTGCCCGGAAGTAGCGGTGGCGTGGCGCAGGGCTTCACGAGTTCACCTGAGCAGCGGTCGCTATCGGGTTCCCGGCCCTCGCGTTCGGGAACCCGAGTTGTCGGCTGGACCCCGGTCAGGATCGGGCCGGGGCCCGCTAACCGAAAGCCGCGATGGCGGCCGCCCCGGGGGTATCCCGCTTCTCGTCAGCGCTGCGCCAGAGATGCTGACCGCGCCGGCCATGACCCCGTCGGCAACAGCGGACACCTGGCCGGCGGGTACCGCGCGCTGCTGGACACCGAAGAGGACAGGGCCGCATTCGATCAGGATCTCGGCCTTTACCCGGTGCTGGAAGAGTCCAACCGGCTGTTCTTCAAGGGCTGGGACGAGTGGGACCACCACTCGCTAGTCCTGGAGGAAGGCGGGGTCGGGGCGATCAAGTTCGGCTTCAAGGTGCTGTCGACGACGCCTTCCGCATCACCCTAGTCCACTCACCGAGACGCTTGGCTGGATGGCGTGCCATGGCGGGACCGATCGTGTAGGCAAGGCAACGTCCGTTGTCGGACCAGAACACGTCGCGACAGGGATTTGACTCCGAATGATCGTCTCGGCTACCCCGCATGCGCACCAGGACCACGCAGGTATCCAGTCTGTTCTGACGGCGCTCGACATACTCGACTGCTTCGCCGACCGCGACGAGCTCGGAGTCAGCGACATCGCGCGGCGTATCGGAGTGGCCAAGAGCACTGCCCACCGCTTGCTGGCATCCCTGTGTGCCCGGGGGGTGGCCGAGCAGAACCCGGAGAACGGCCGGTACCGGCTGGGTCTGCACCTGCTCGAATTGGGCCAACTGACCCAGCGCCGGATGCGGCTGCCTAGTGTCGCGCTTCCGTTGCTCGAGGAGCTGCGACAGACGAGCGGCTACTCGGTGTACCTGTCGATCGCCGATGGGGCCGACGTGGTCCACGTCGTTCGACTCGGCACCCTGCCTGGCATGCATCTGATTGCACCGGCGGCGTCCCCGCTGCCCGCGCACTGCACCGCCGGCAAGGCGTTGGCTGCCCACAACGCCGATCTTGCGCGGGCTTGCCGCGCTGGAGGGTTCCCGCCGCTGACCCCACGCTCCCTCCGCACGACTGAGCAATTCGACTGGGCACTGGCAATGACACGCAGGACTGGCCTGGCGACGGACGTCGATGAGGCCGTGCCGGGTGTGTCGTCGCTTGCCTCGCCTGTCCTGAACTCGGCGAGCCATGCGGTAGCGGCGGTAACGCTTGCGGGGCCGACAGTTGAGTTCGGCCGGGACGCCGGGCGCACTAGCCGGCTAGTCCTCGTCACCGCGCGCCGCTTGGCCCGCGCGTTGGGGAACTGACTCACGCAGACGCTCACC
>CABEED010000122.1_pt1 | contig 11010 bp, 8 predicted proteins | sample 3423221 | NCBI WGS metagenome assembly CABEED01 (sample SAMEA5534333, study PRJEB31848) | metagenome | biome: tundra; feature: field; material: soil | place: USA | collected 2013-05 | depth 0.15 m
GCCAGCACCGACAGCGCGGCCCGGCATTCGGAGTTGTGCAGCGCGTGCACGTCGTCCAGCATCAGCACCACCGGCGAGGTCATCGACGCGAACGCCGCCCCCAGCCGCGGCACAACCGAGCCGGGCACCGAGCTCGCCGGGGAGGCCAGCGCGTCGAACACCCGCCCGTCGACCGGCTGCACCGCATCGAGCGCTTCCGCGACATAGGTGAGCAGGACCTTCGGATCGTTGTCCGGCTCGTCGACCGACACCCAGGCGAAGGCCTGGCCGTTGCGCTCGGCCCACTGCGACAAGACCGTCGTTTTCCCGTAGCCGGCCGGGCCGACCACCGAGACGATCGGACCAGAGTCGCCCCGCGCCAGCCGTTCGATCAGCAACGAACGACGGACGGTCCCGGGCCGCATCACAGGACGGCGGAGCTTCGCCGCGACAAGATCGAACGCCGACCGGCCCGCGCGGCGCGGCCGGCCAGCCCGCTGCCGCACGTCGCTGCCGCTCATGCCCCGGAGGCACCCCCCAGAAAGATCTGCTGCTCCATGATCTTCCCAAGCCATGGATCAGGTCAAGCGCGGCAAAAGACTCATCACGAGCAGGCTGGCCTGCTTGCCAAGAAGAGCTGCTGGCTGTGGCCAGGGTGGCCGGCGGGTCCTGCTCATCTTCGGCCGGCGAGCCGGTCCGTTCCGAGAGCAGCGTGGCCCGCTAAGTCGAGGGTTCTCCCCCAATAGGATCACCACCGCGCTCGCTGGCATCGGAGGTTCCCCCTTCATCCTGACGGCAGGTGGTGGCCTGAACAGGCTGATCCGGGCCGCGATGGCGAGCCTCCCGGGCGGCGTGATCAACGCATGGCTGTTCCTCATAATGGTGACCAGCCAGCCGGGCGGGCTGACCGGTGAATCGCCTGCCCGCTCTGGTGCCGCCCGACGTGCTCCTGATATGCGGCTATGCCCGCCGGAAGCGGGTAGGGCCCGCGGATCCGCTGAAGCTCGGGTGAGACCTCGCGGTAATCCAGGTCGGGACGGTCACCGCAGTCGCAGCAGATGATCTCAAACGCGTCGGGGTAGCCGCCCTCGGGCCGGCCAACGGGGTGAAAGGAGAGGCCGGCCCCCCACCTGTCGAGGAGGCCGAGGTCGCGCGACCGCGAGATAGCCGCACATCGGCCCTGGGACCGGATGTGCGGGTCGCTCTGCGACGCGATCTTGGGCGGGCAGCGATCTGGACGCGTCCTCGCGCGGAGGGCCGGAATCTGCTGGTGGCCACGACAACCTTCAGCAGAGGCCGGGCCCGGAGTCCTCCCGGGACTGGCCGGCCAGCTACGGTCCAAACTCGCCACGATCAAGGCAGGCGCTGTCGGCACATCGTCGCCTTGCGGCGGCTGAGCTGCGGCTCCCGCCGCTGCTGTGCACGCATCTCTTGTTCCGGGAGATCGGCGAGCGGTGGCTGTCTCCTCGGACCCGGCCGAGACATAGAACGTGCACCGCGTACCGGAAGCTTAGGGTCTCGTCAGGCACGGCGGCAGTCGCCAGCAGGCACCAGCTTGGTCTGGACGCCCTGGGGGGACCTGCTCAGGATTGCGCGGATCTGGGGTGCCGGGTGCCCGGATTTCATACCGATCGCATGATGCGCAGCCCGGCGGGCTGGCATTTGGTGGTTGTGAGGGCGAGGCGCCCTGCATGGCGGCCGGGCAGGCGGCCCGGCTGGTAGCCCAATGTGTGATCTCCGATGGCCAGCGGCCTGATGGTCGCTGGCCGGGGGAGGGAGCGGGGAGGCCCCGATGGCGACCAATGTTGCCGAGCAGGTCGCGGCCCCCGCCAGATGGCCGGGAGTTTCCGCTGGCGTTCCGGTGCTGGCATCTAAGATCACGGCGCCGGGTGTGCCGGGCTGGGCGGTGCCGCGCCCGCGGATCACCAAGCTGATCGCCGAGGGTAGGCGGTGGTGCCCGCTGACTGTGGTCATCGGCCCCCCTGGCGCGGGCAAGACGATGGCCCTGGCGTTGTGGGCGGCGGCGGAACCCGGGCCGGTTGCCTGGGTTGGCCTGGATGACTATGACAACCGGCCGCGGGTCTTCTGGTCCTATCTCGTCGCGGCCCTGCGCCGGTCCGGCGTTGCGGTCCCGGGGGCGTTGCCGGCCGCCGCGCGAGGGCGGCCGGCCGACCACGTCTTCTTGCTGCGGCTTGCGTCGGCGATGGCGGCCCAGGACCCGCCGGTGACGCTGGTCGTCGAGGACCTCTATGTGCTGACCGACCCCAGGGTGCTGGACGGGCTTGACTACGTGCTGCGGAACGCGGGGCCCTGGCTGCGCCTGGTGGCCTCCTCGCGGATGGATCCGCTGCTGCCGCTGCACCGCTACCAGCTGGCCGGCGAGCTGGCCGAGATCCGGGCCAGCGACCTGGCGTTCAGCACCGCCGAGGCCGGCCTGCTCCTGGCCCGGCATGGCATCACGCTGCCGGCGGACTCGCTGGAGTGCCTCACCCGGCGGACAGAGGGCTGGGCGGCCGGCCTCCGCCTCGCCGCGATCTCCATGGACACCCATCCCGACCCCGACCAATTCGTCAAGGAGCTGGCTGCGGAGGACAGCGCCCTGACCGGCTACCTGCTGGAGGAGGTTCTCAACGCCCAGCCGCCCGAGGCCCGGGAATTGTTACTGAGCACGTCCATCCTGGAGCAAGTCAGCGCCGAAGCCGCCACCGAACTGGCCGGCAGTGAGTGTGCAGCCGGTCGGGGGCGGCTGGTACCGCTACCACGCGTTGTTCGCGAAGGTGCTGCGGCACGAGCCGCCGGGCCGGGTGCCTTCCCTGCACCGGCGGGCTGCCCGGTGGCATGAGCGGAACGGCCGGCTCACCGACGCGATGCGGCACGCCCCCGAAGCCGGCGACTGGGAGCTCGCCGCCATCATGGTCGTCGACGCACTGGCGATCAGCGAGATCATCGAGCGGCAGGGCGGCCAGTCCCTGGCCGGCCAGTTCCGCCGCATCCCGCCACAATCAAGCCTGGACCGAGCCGCAGCCGCACCTGGTCTTGGCCGCGGCCGCGTTGTCCGCTGACCGACCCGAATCTTCCGCCGCCGCGCTGGATGCCGCGGAAGGGATGCTCGGGCGCCTTCCCGCCGATCAGGAGGCCGCAGGCCGGCTGGCCGCCGCGATGATCCGCCTGGCCGCTTCACTTCGCACCGGGGACCTCATTGCGGCGCCGGCGGCCGCCACGGCCGGCCAGCGGCGGCCGGCCAGCCTCAGATCAGGCTTTCAGCCCAGCCCCGCAGAACCTGATCACCTAAATATCCGCGATGGATCGGGGCCAAGGTCCCGGGCATCCGAGAATTCCGTCCTCTGGGCCGAGCGCGGGGGCGTCTGATTGGATTATGTGGCAACTCTGAGAGGAATGATGTCATGGCAAAGCTGCCCCGCCGCCAGGCACCTGCCGTGCTCCAGGCCATGTTCCCGGCCCTGGCCGATTGGCTGGAATCGCCATGGAAGGCCCCGCTGCCTTTTACGGCGGCCCAGACGTTCCGGGTCGAGGAAGTGGCCCAGGATAGCCGCTACGTGATCCGGGCCGAGCTTCCCGGCCTGGACCCGGAGACGGACATCGAGGTCACCGTCGACGGCAGGGTCCTGACGATCTATGCCGAGCGTCGCCAGGAAGACAAGGAACCGTATCGCTCAGAATTCCGTTACGGCTCGGTCACCCGCTCGGTCAGGCTCCCCGCCAAGGTGGACGCAACGGACGTCACCGCCCGCTACGAGAAGGGAATCCTCGAGGTCAGTGCCCCGGTCCGCGAGGTAAAGCCGGAAGGCAGCCGGGTCGCGATCGAGAAGGCAGACTGACGTCTGGGCAGTAGCAGCCGGGACGGCGAAACGGGGGTGTGAGACAGAAATGTGAGGGTGTTAGATCGTGCCTGGTCACGCGTCTGGCCTGAGACAGTTTCAGACTCAGGTTGGACAGGCTGCTGCCTGGCGACCCTGACCTGGCCGTATTGGAGGTCCGGCGCGCTTTCCTGCACCAGCCTCATGACGGGGCGGTCAGGAGCTGCTTCACCGTCCGTCGGCTTGTCACGGAGCGCGATTGCCTCGGCTGGCCTGTCGGAAGACGATTCCACGCAGATCGCTTAATCGGGGCTACCACCGAAGCTGACGACAGGCAGGGGTGCTCAGATCACCCAGTTATGGACCGGCTACTGGGTGGGGACAGATACGGCAGTTTCGCCCGGTGCACCGCTTCAGCGGCCAGGGTTGACCCGCCAGAGATCGCTCGGCGAACCGGACACACCAGCGTGTCGTTCACGTATGAACGTTACGGCCACCTCTTCCCTGAGGTCGACCACGCAGCGGCTGCCAAGCTCGATGCGATCCGAAGCGTCGGCCTTCGGACGGTGGACGACGCGACAACGGCTAGCGCGCCGCCCGCTCTCGCCGTCGAGTGTGCGGCGAGTGTTCACGATCCTGGACCAGCTCTTCGACTCGGCTGTCGACCTTGGACTCATCGTCGCGAGTCCGACCGAGCGAGCCTGGCTTCCCCGAGTGACGAGAATGGAGATGCGTTTCCTCACGCCAGCGGAACTTGAACACCTCGCGGACATCATCGACGAGCGTTATCGAGCGATGGTGCTCACGATGGCCTGGGCGACGCTCCGCATCGGCGAAGCGACCGGTCTACGTCGCTCGGACATCGATCTTGTTGCCGGGACAATCCGCGTCGCGAACAACGTGGTCGAAGTCGCGGGCAAGCTGCACGAAGGACTGCTGAAGACCGCGGCCGGTCGACGGGCGATGCGCTTGCCGCCGTCTCTGGTCGACGAGCTGGCAGAGCATCTCGACCGATTCTCTGGAGCGACGTACGTCTTCGCCACCCCTGAGGGTGAGGTGCTCCATGCGGAGGATTGGCGGGCGACGCATTGGCGACCCGCCGTGGAGCGGGCGGGTCTTGCTCCGCTCCGCCCTCATGACCTGAAGCGCAGCGGCGTCGCGTTCCTCGCAGCGGCCGGTGTCGACCCAAGCGAGATCGCGAGGCGAGCCGGACATGCCAGCGTCGCTTTCACGTACGACCGCTACGGGCACCTCCTGCCGGAAGTGGACAAGCAGGCGGCGACCAAGCTTGAAGCCGTTCGTGCTGCGACCCGGCTCGCGTGACGTAGTTGGGCCAGAAGGTGGCACCGAATCCGACCGCAGGTGGGGAGACCGACCTTGACCCAATACCCTTAACGGTTCAGTATACTGAACCGTTAAGGGAGGTTGGAGCATGCAGCAGGAAGTCGTGCTGGCGATGCTGGCGAAGGAGCCGTCCCACGGGTACGAGCTGCGAGCTCGTCTGGCCCGGGCTCTTGGACCGGTGGCCGAGGGGATCAACGAAGCCCAGATGTACGTCACGCTCTCCCGGCTGGAGAAGGGGGGCTTCGTCGCGCGGCTCGAAGCGCCGGCCCAGCGGTCCGATCGCAAGGTGTACTGCCTCACTCCCGCCGGTCAGGAGCGGGTGACGGAATGGATGTCGGACGTGAGCTGGCCGCGGCCCGACCTCGCCGAGTTCCACATGAAGCTCATCGCCGCCGCGCAGGGCGCGCTCGCCGACCCGATCAGCCTCATCGACGCGCAACGTCGCGACCTGCTGCGCCGCCTGCGAGAAGTGGGGCGCGCGGTGATGGAAGAGGAAAAGGATTCCGACGCAGCGTTGCTCCTCGAAGGCATCGTGCTTCGCCTGCAAGCCGACCTGCGCTGGTTGCAAGCCTGCGAGATCGCCTGGACGAAACGGAGTACCCCGAAATGAACGACTCGCCCACCGTGCTCGTGCACGCCAAGGGTTTGCGCAAGAACTACGGCAGCGGCGAGGGCTTGGTGCGCGCGCTCGACGCGGTCGACCTCGACGTCAATCGCGGCGAGGCCGTGGCGGTGATGGGTCCGAGCGGTTGTGGCAAATCGACGCTGCTCCACCTGATCGGCGGGCTCGATCGCCCGAGCGCCGGTCAGCTGTCGGTCGCGGGGCAACGCGTCGACGAGCTCTCCGAACGGGCCCTCGCGCACTTGCGCCGCGACGAGATCGGATTCGTCTTTCAGGCGTTCCAGCTGATGGACGAGCTCACCGCGCAGGAGAACGTCGAGCTGCCCGCCCTTCTCGCGGGTTATTCGCCGAACGAGGCTCGTGCGCGCGCCACTGCACTCCTCGAACAGGTCGACCTCGCCGATCGCGCCCGGCACCTTCCCTCGATGCTGTCCGGGGGCCAGCGCCAGCGCGTCGCGATCGCGCGAGCACTCGTGAACGATCCGGAGATCGTGCTGGCGGACGAGCCGACCGGCAACTTGGACAGCGCTTCGGCGTTCGACGTGCTCGGGCTGTTGGGGGACTTGCACGCCAAGGGTTTGACCTTGGTGATCGTCACCCACGACGAGCGGATCGCCGCAACCGCGGACCGCTTGATCTCGATGCGCGACGGAGCGTTTGTCGACGAGACGCGGCTGACGGGCGGTTCGCGAGGGAACCTCAGCACCTTCGCGGAGTGGGAGCACCTCGGGTGAGATCGAAGGAGAACGTCATGAACCAACCGCGACGTGCGCGCCGCGCGGGCGGAGTGAAGGGGCGCGCCCTGCTGCTCTTTCGTCTCGCTCGGCAAGACATTCGGCGCCACTTCGCCCAGGCGCTTCTGCTCGTTGTCGCAATCGCCGTCGCGACCGCCACGCTCACCATGGCTTTCGCGCTGAACGGCGTGAACAGCAACCCCTTCCAGCAGACCAAGGCAGCGACGAAGGGGCCCGACGTCGTGGCCCAGAGTTCCCCCATCACCAACGTGACGTCGCCGGCGGACCTCGCCGCTCTCGTGGCACTGAACCACGCCAAGGGGGTGGGGGCCCACGGCGGCCCCTATCCGATGTCGACCGCTTTCATGCGCAGCACGGGCATCGTTACCGAGGCGGACGTCGAAGGACGTCAGCCTGGCGTGGCTGCGGTCGACCAGCCCAAAGTGACGGACGGGACGTGGATCCGATCTGGGGGTGTGGTGGTCGAGCGGTCCTTTGCCCAGGCGGCGAACCTTCGTCTCGGCCAGACAATCACGCTGAACGGTCACCCCTTCCAGGTGGTCGGCTTCGCAGTCTCGTCGGCGTTCGATGGCTTCCCGGGTATCAGCCTGATGTGGGCCACCGAAGCGGCGGCGCGCAGCCTGGCCACCAAGGCGGCTCCGCTGACGTACTACTCGAACCTCAAGCTGTCCGACGCGTCGCCACGCGCGGTCGACGCGTTCGTGAGCGCCAATAGCACCAACAACGCAACATCCCCGTTCCTCACCTCATGGACAGTGACCGCCGACCAGGACAATAGCTTCGTGCGCAGCGACCAGGCCCTGCTATTTACCGGCGCCGTGCTGCTGGGCGTGCTCGCGCTCGCGAGCGTGGCCGTCCTCGTCGGGGGCCGCCTGGCGGAACAAACCCGGCGGGTCGGGCTTTTGAAGGCCGTCGGCGGCACGCCGGACCTGGTCGCGGCGACCTTCCTTGCCGAGAACCTGTTCCTGGCGCTCGTCGCGGCCTTCGTCGGCCTGCTGGCCGGTTGGCGTGCGGCCCCGCTCCTCTCCAATCCCGGTGCCGAACTCGTCGGTACTCCGGGAGCGCCGCCGCTCACGCTCGTCACGGTCGTGGTAGCCCTCGGCGTGGCGCTCGTCGTGGCGCTCGCATCGACTCTCGTTCCCGCGATCCGTGCGGCGCGGATGAGCACGGTCAGCGCTCTCGCCGACAGCCCTCGCCTGCCGAGGCGGCGGGACTCGCTGATCCGGCTGTCAAGGAAGCTGCCCGTGCCGGCGCTGTTCGGGCTGCGCCTGGTCGCCCGCCGGCCACGGCGCGCCATCCTCAGCGCGGCGAGCGTCGCCGTCACCGTCATGGGTCTCGTCGCCGCGCTCGCCATCCACGCCGGCGTCGACAAGAAGCTCTCTCACTTCGGGAGCTCGGGCGGGCTTGTCAACCCGGACTTCACCCGAGCGGAGCAGGTGCTGACCGTCCTCACGATCTTGCTGGTCACCCTGGCGGCCCTTACTGCGATCTTCACCGCCTTGGCGACGGTCCTCGACGCGAGACGCGCCTCCGCAGTGACGCTGGCGCTGGGTGCAACACCGCAGCAAGTCCGAGCCGGGCTGGCCATGACGCAGGTCATCCCCGCGCTGCCCGGAGCGATCCTCGGCCTCCCACTCGGCATCGGTCTGTTCAAGGTCGCGGCTCATGGCCTGAGTGGCCTGCCGCCAGTGCTTTGGCTGGTCGCCGCGGTGCTCGGAACCGTGTTCGCTGTGGCGGCGCTCACCAGTGTTACGGCATGGATCGGCATGCGGCGACCCGTTGCTGAGATGCTTCAGACCGAGGCGGCGTGATGCCTTGCGGCTGGCGGCCGCTGGCGACTACCACCGGACTGGACCTGGTTCGGCAGCGCGGAACACGTCCGCTACGTTGCGTGAGGCACATTTGAGGCAAGAGGAAGGGGCCGCCGCCAACCCGCACCTCCCGGCGTTCCTCTGAGCTGGACGGCGGCTTACGTCGGTGTCCGCGAAAGGGGCGCATCGGGCAGCACACCTGATGCAGCAGGGCGTACGGGACGCCGAAGGGCACGTTTTGCGAGAGTTGCGCAGATCGCCCATTTGGGCGTGCCGCTGATCCCCCGTCCCGGCGACTGACTACGAGCGCGGATCAGGGACGTCGTAGCTACGCGTGCCATGCAGTCACATTCCGTGATCGGGCTAGAGGAACCTGCCGAATCGCCCTCACAAGAACCAGCCGCAGCATGGCCACATAGCGAGGGCGTAAACATCTGGCCCGCCATCTGACAAAGGTACGTACTCAGATCCCGCAGGCCGGTCCAGGTTACCGGTCAGTCACCTACATTCTTGTCTCACACCCGCGAAACGGCGCGCAGGCGGGGCTTACTGACGATCAGCGGCCGGCCGGAGAGCGCGCGGCGCAGGGTGCCTGTCAGCGGTTCGCAGATGACGTTCGCTCTGGGCGCCAGCAGCCGTCTCCGCGCCGTCTCGCCCGCGCCGCCCCGGTAGGTGTCAAGTCAACTGAGACACAGGGTTCTGCTGTTTCCTAAGCTGCCTCCTTGGACGGATACGGCGTTATGTCCGGTTCGGTAACCGGTTTATTGATCCACGCCGCGCCGGGCATTCTGGGCGCCTTAGGGCGGCGGGTGAAGCGCCGGTGGTTCGCGGTGTAGGCGGCGTTCAGCACGGCCTGGCGTTTCTCCTGGATCGCAGGCGCGGTGCCGATATGCACCGAGTACGGGGTGTGCAGCCCTATCCCGGAATGCCGGTGCTCGTGATTGTAATAGGTGAAGAACGCGCGGCAGAACGCGCGGGCATCCTGAAGTGACCCGAACGTGCCGGGGAACGCCGGGCAGTACTTCAGCGTCTTGAACTGCGCCTCACTGTACGGGTTATCATTACTGACCTTCGGCCGGGAATGCGATTTAAGGATCGCCAGGTCCGACAGCAACGCCGACACCGGCTTGGACGTCATCGAGGTCCCCCGGTCAGCGTGGATGGCATGCGGGGCGATGCCGCCGTTAAGGCGCACCGCCTCGCTCATGAAGTCTTTCGCCAGCTCACCCAGCTCGGTGGCATGCACCTCGAAATGAACAGCGCACCGGGAGAAAATATCAATCATCACGTACAAGTGGTAATACACGCCCCGCTGCGGGCCCGCCAGCCTGGTAATGTCCCATGACCATACCTCGTTCGGCCCGGTGGCTATGAGCTCCGGTTTCACGCGGGCAGGATGGGCGGCCTGCGCGCGGCGCTCGCGGACCTGCCCGGCTTCGCGGAGCAGCCGGTACATCGTGGAGACCGAGGCCAGGTAGATGCCCTCATCGATCAGCAGGGCCCAGACCTGGCGCTGGGCCTTGTCCCGGAACCGGGGACTATCCAGGACGGCAAGCAGCCCGCCGCGCTCGGCGGCGGACAGCGCGTTGGGCGCGGCAGGCCGCCGCTCGGCGCACCCGGACCGGGCGCCATGGCGCCTGCGGTAAACCGTGGCGCGTGATTTCCCGGTGAGCTCGCACGCCTTCTTCACGCCAGTCACCGGTTCCAGCAGATCGAATGTTTCTTCACTTAACTGGCGGACGGCGTCGGCGAATCCGCGCTCTCGGAGAGCAGCTCCAAAAGCGCAAACGCTTTTTCCATTATATCCAGCGCAGCGCGGGTCTAGCCGAGTTTAACCTCCGCCTTCGCCAGCCGCTTCCGCCGCCGCTCATTCTCCGCCTCCATTCCTGGCCGGCCCTTATGCGCTGCCGCGGGAACGGCAGCGGCTGACGATTTAAGCCCCCCGGAATCACGCGCCTTGCGCCAGTAGCTGATATACGAGTCATACAGGCCCTCGCCGCGCAGCAGCGCGCCTTTCGCGCCCGGCTCGGCGGCCGCGTCATACTTCCCGATCATCGCCAGCTTGTACGCGGCGGTAAAGGTACGCCGTTTCGGCTGGGACGACCGCGGGCCGTCCGCCCCGGCCCCCCGGCCGCCCGGCGCCCGGCCGGGGTGTCCTGCATATCTGAGCTAGTCATGGTTACTGTCTGCTGATCCCGTCTAGCCCTCAAGTTCCACCAGTAACTGTTGCCCCTGGTGTCTCACCTGATCCTGACACAGAGGGCCGGATCTGGAGGCTCACCCGTAAGGGGTGGTCCAGGCCCGCCTAGCGCGGCGATACTTATCTTGTGGACCCACTTGCGCGACGGCGCTCGGTGAACGGTCGGCTCGGCCCGAGCATGGAGGCGCTGGCCCAGGCCGTGGCGCAGCGTGCGGTCGAGATTGTGGTTTCCGCGCTGGATGTGAATGCGCTGCTGGACCGGGTCGATCTGAACGCCGTGCTGGACCAGGTCGACATCGGCCAGGTGCTGGACCGGATCGACCTGAATGGCATCGCCGAGCGCATCGACGTCGAGGCACTGGTCGAGCAGACCGACCTCGGCGCCATCATCGCCAGATCCTCCAGCGGGGTCGCGAGCGATGTCCTCGACGTGGTCCGCAGCCAGACCGTCGGGCTCGACGAGTTCATCGCCCGCTGGATA
>CABEED010000125.1_pt1 | contig 10982 bp, 11 predicted proteins | sample 3423221 | NCBI WGS metagenome assembly CABEED01 (sample SAMEA5534333, study PRJEB31848) | metagenome | biome: tundra; feature: field; material: soil | place: USA | collected 2013-05 | depth 0.15 m
CGCCATGTACTCCATCACCTTGTTCATGGTGGAGATGTCATTCATCCGGTTGGCTTCATCCGGGTTCACGCAGACGTCGGCTGTCGCAAGCACAGCGCCGAGCTCTTCATCGGATATCCGCCCGGTGAACACCACGTGGTCGCCGATACCCAGGGATCGCACGCGCTCGCGAAGTCGCGGGAACTCAGGGCCGGCCCCCACCAGTACGAACTGGATGTCGTGGCGCCGCCACTCGCAAATGATCACCCGGGCTGCGTCGATGAGGTAGTCCAGGCCGTCCTGAAGGCCCATCACTCCGACATATCCGACCAGATTCTTGCGCCCGTACCGCCATTTCTCGTCCGGCCGGGCAGCTGCGAACCGGCTGCATTCTGGCGCGGATCGCACGACGAACACGTCCTCCGGCGACATCCGGCCGCGTCGCAGGGCGATGCCACGGTAACTCTCGTTGGTTTCGACGGACACCCCGCAGCACCGGTAGGTGAGGCACTCGAAGACCCGCACCAGCCGGACCTGCCAGCCGTCTTCCCGCTGGCCCTTCGCGACCATCAGCTCGGGGCACGCGTCGTGGTGGTCGTAGACCAGGCACGATCCGAGCGCCACCAGGGGTAACGCAACGAGGAAGAGCAGATCCGGCGGGTTGCAGATATGCACGACCCTGATACGGTGCCGAAGCCTGATTCCGAGCGCGATTCGCAGCTGGGCCAGGATCGCGATCACGTACTCGATCAGGTACGCGGCGGATCGCCGCGCCTCCGGGCCGGGCCAGTAGCGGTAGATCCGGACACCGTCGAGCGTTTCGCGGCGCCGCGAGTGCTCGCTCGTGGCCGGGCAGACGACATGAACCTTGTATCCCGCGTCAACAAGCGCGAGAGCCTCCTGCCAGACCCGCCGGTCGAAGGGCACGGGAAGGTTCTGGACCAGGATCAGGACATGTAACGGGCCGCTTGGGCGTGCCTGGCCCCTCACCACGCTAGTCCCCGGTAGTTAGCGGCCGGGACGGCTGTCCGGGCGATCCCGGAAAGGTCAAGCACTGGACGATCGGTGACCAGCTCACATAGCGAGGCGTACGCCGGGTTGGCCTGTGCCACGATTATCAGCTCGGCATCCTTGAGAGCCACTTCGAGGTTGTCACTGAGCAAGGATGCGATGTGCGGATGCATCGTCTCGATGTACTCGCGATTGGCGCCCACAAGGCGGTCGAGGTTGACGTATTCGTCATGAATGACGATCTCGTACCCCTTGCCGAGCAGCCGCTCGACTAATTCGAGCATCGCGCTCTCACGAAGGTCATCCGTGCCCGGCTTGAACGCAACGCCGAGCAACGCGACCCGTTTCACGCCGAAGTCCTGAACAGCCCGCAGCGCGGCATCGACTTGTGCGCGATTACTTGGCAGCACGGCTTCGAGCACCGGAGCTTCTACCCCGAGCTGGCGGGCACGGTAAACCAGCGTGCGCAGGTCCTTCGGCAGGCAGGACCCGCCAAAAGCATATCCTGGAGTCAGGTACGCAGTGGATATGTTGAGCCGGGTATCAGACTTGAATATGTTCATGACGGCATGACTGTCGATACCCAGCGAGGAGCAGAACCTGCCGATCTCGTTAGTGAACGCTACCTTGAGCGCGTGCCACGAGTTGTCTGTCAGCTTCGCCATCTCCGCCACTGATATCTTCGTGGCGGTAACGTCCCGCACGTACGGGCGGAAGACAGCGGCAGCGTAGTCAAGCGCCCGTGCATCGCTGGCACCGACCACCGTCTTGGCCGGATTCCGGTAGTCCTGGATCGCGGATCCCTCGCGGAGGAACTCCGGCGAGAACGCGACGCCGAAGTCTCGTCCGCATTTCTTCCCTGAGAGTTCCTCGAGCCTGGGGATCACGCGTTTCTCGGTTGTTCCGGGCGGGACGGTGGAGGTGAGCATGACAAGGTGCCAGGAGGCCGACTTCCGCAGTGCGCCGGCAACCTGATCGACGACGCGGTCCAGATCCGTCAGGCGGACGTCACCGGAAAGGCTGCTCGGAGTGCCGACGCAAATAATTGTCACCTCGCTGTTGAGGACAGCGCTGGCTAGATCTTCTGTTGCGGAGAGTCTTCCATTACGGACGTTATTGGCGATCAGCTCATCGAGCCCAGCCTCCATGACTGGGCTGCTGCCCGCGTTGAGTTGCAATATCTTTGTCTGATTAATATCGACAACGACGACTTTGTTACCGGCGTCAGCGAGGCATGCCGCCGCCACCGCTCCGACGTAACCGAGACCCAGGACGGTTATCTCCATGAGCACCTCCAAGACTTCAGTGGGTACAAGGAGTGCGCGCGGGCACTTTCCCTCGCCGCCATGTGCGGCCTGGTTCCTGACGCTCGCCGAGGCGTTACCGCGACCAGCCTCCGCTCGCCGCTCTTTACCGCAGTAGCGCTCTTTGTCCGATAACGACAGGTAATCGAACAACTACATTGCGTGAGATCATAGCGCTAGCAGGGCGCGTGCCGTCCGCCGTTTCGGAATGGAAGACAATCGACGAGCGCGATGGCAGGAAAGGGCTGACGTGCACAGTAGCTGCTCTGCGGCGACTGCATGAGATACGCAGCATGCACCGATTCATGCCTTACGCACGATGATGCGACGATCTTTCCGCACCTGGCAGCGGGCGCCGGACCGTCCGGGCTCGCCGCGATACCCGCCCCCCGGTAACCGAAATACCCCCGGCCGGGTTTTCCTTGCAGGGCGAGGGGACTGCTGAATGCCCCTGCCGGGTTTCCCGGACATCCGCCTAACGGATGAACTCCGGGAATATGCCGCCGGTCCTGCTTTCGCCGGCCCCCTGATTGCCCAGCACGCCGCCGCGGCGGGTGGTCGGGCTCGTGCTGACCGGCTCGGCGAGCCCGCGCTGTGGGCGCCAGGGCGGCGCGGCCCCGGCCGGCAGGACGATTTCCCCGCGTCTCGCCGCATGCTGCGAGGTCGCCATGGGCGTCACCATGGGTAATATGCTGATCGTGGCGCTGTGACCTGGGGGCGTGTTAGGTCCCGCAGGGAAGAGCTATGGTGTCCGGTGACCTTGTCCACGTGCCGCCCGACCTTCCCCGGAACGAGACTGTGGCGTGCGCGACTCCGTAGAAACGGCTGCTGGCATGACTGCGACAGGTAGCACGCGTCAGCGAGTCGGTCAGGCTGACCGCCGACCGGGCTGTCACCTTCGTCTGGGCCACCTTGTGGTCGAACAGCAGTCCCGTCTTCCAGAGCGTGACCTGGAGGGACAAGCCGTTTACCCGCGAGCGGCACCTGAGGTGCGCGGTCACGCCGACCTCCAGTACCTGGCGACCGCCGACGTCGTGCCTGGTCAGGTAGGCGTTACCGATCCGGGCCCGGCAGCCCGGGTTGGTGGTGCCCGATTCGAGCGGCACCACGGCGGCCCCGGATCGGCGCAGGCTGCCCGCCGCCAGGGACCGGTGCGCAGCAGCGTGGCTCTGACTGCCCCCTGGGCCGCGCGCGGCCGCTGCCGCAGCGGAGCCGCCCGCGAGCGCAGCCACGACGATCAGCGCCATCGCCGGCCGCGCTCGGCCTGCCGCGGCCGCGCGCTGCCGCTCGCGTCGAGAAAGGAACCTGCGAATGTCTTGCCACACGGGCGTGTCTCACTCCCTCGCGAAACCGTCAGCCGGTGGCGTGCCCATGCCCGCCCAGGACACTGCCGCCGTGGCGTGAGCCAGCCTATGGCAGCACGCGGCCGCGAGCCGGGTGGTCGCACTCACCGCAAGCCCGGCCGCGCCCGGGCACTCGCCGCCGGCAGGCATCATGGCTGACTATCCGGTCGGTTGCGCAGTCGTGCTCGGCTGCCTGATCGCGTTCGCATGGTGGCAAACCCGGGCTGTCGCGGCCCGCTCCGCGGCCGCGTTGTGGACGCTCGCAGGTGCGGCGATCTCGTTCGCGGTCGCGCAGGCGTTCCTCGCTCCCGGCGCGCAGCCCAGCCTCCGCCACGTCACGCTGGGCTCGGCCCGGTTGTTCCACCCCGCAAGCCAGTTTCCCGCGCCCAGCGGCACCGCCGCCCTAGCGGGCGCGACTCTCATCGGCCTGTTTCTTGTCGGCTGCCGCTACGGCCTCGCCGCGACGCTCGCCGCCGTCCTCGTCGCCGCGTTCCTGATTGGTTATGAGTCGTATGCGGCAAGTGACGTTCTCGCTGGCGGCCTGCTCGGCTTCGCGGTCGTGCTCGGCGGTTACGTGCTGCTTGAGCGCCCGTTCACCCGCATCGCGGCCGGTTTTCCTGCTCGTGTGTCCCAGGTACCCGGCCCTGCTGCCAGCAACGGACCGCCGCTACCGGAGGTACCCGGTGCTGCGGCCACAGACGGATCGCAGCGGCCGCCGGACCACACCGAGGCCGGCGCTTAGTCGTGCGCGGCTGCCCTAGCGGCGGCGAGCTCCCATCGCTCCTCGATCTTGCCGAAGCGCCAGACAGACAGCGCGACGGCCCAGGTGAGGATGAAGACGCCAACGATCACGAAGCCGGCCTTGTTGATGTTGAAGTTCTCCAGCCATGCCCAGCCTGACCCGGTGAGGTTGCCGTCCTGGCCGAGCAGGCCCAGTAGCTCCACGGCGCCGATGAACACCGCCACGAATACCGACAGCCCGGTGATCGTGAGGTTGTAGAACACCTTGCGGACCGGGCGGGCGAAGGCCCAGTCGTAGGCGAAGTTCATGAAGCAGCCGTCGGCGGTATCGAACAGGCTCATTCCCGCGGCGAACAGGATCGGCAGCGACAGGACGGCGTAGAAGGGCAGGCCGCCGACGACTGCCGTGCCGGCCAGGATCAGTAGCGCGACCTCGGTCGCAGTATCGAAGCCGAGCCCGAACAGGAAGCCGATCGGGTACATCTTCCACGGAGCGTCGATCCGGCGCGCGACCGGGCCGAGGATCCGGTTCATCAGGCCGCGCTTGTTCAGCTGCTCCTCGAGCTGCTCGTCGTCGTAGCTGCCGGAGCGCATCTCGCGGAACACCCTGATGATCCCGGCCAGGATGACGACGTTGATCGCGGCAATCAGGAACAGGAAGACCCCGGACACCATGGTGCCGATGAAGCTGGTGGTGTGCTGCAGGTGCGAGTTCGCGTTCTTCACCTGGTCGTCCAGGGCGCGGATACCGAAGTTCAGCAGGAGCGCGAGGATGAACACGACCGAGGAGTGGCCAAGCGAGAAGAAAAAACCGACCGACAGCGGCCGCTTTCCCTCGCCGACAAGCTTGCGGGTGGTGTTGTCGATCGCCGCGATGTGGTCAGCGTCGAACGCGTGCCGCATGCCAAGGGTGTAGGCGAGGATCCCGGTTCCGAAGCCGAAAACCTCGCTCTTGCTGATGTGGTAGTGGCCGCCGGCGGCGGCCGCCAGCATCCCCCAGCCGAGCACGTTCAGGGCGATGACCGTCGCGGCCATGGCCACGGCCCCGGTCCACTCCCGCGGCGTGAGCCCGTCGCGGATCTTGGCAAGGCGGGCGCGCGGGTCAGACATGCTTCCCCCCTTCAGCGGCTCGCCCTGTCAGTCTAGGAATACCTGCAACATATTTGCAATAACGCCTTCCTGGTAGCTGCAATCGGAGCGTACGCCGCGCGGCTTCCTCCCGTGGGTCCCGCGAGTTAGTCTGGCGAGATATGAGCAGGCGACTGCTGCGTGCGCACCGGATGACGGAAATCCGCAGGTCCGGGCGGATGGAGTGCGACAGATGACTGGTGGCGGCGCCCGGGCGGGCCCTGGCGGCCTCGCCGGGCCAGGCACCGGGCACTCTGGGCATTCGCACCCGGCCGGCCCGGCCTCCGACGCGGGCTGGCTCGGTCGCGCCCTCGCGCTGATCGTGGCGTTCATGGCCGGTGAGGTAGCGGTCGGCCTGCTGGCGCACTCTCTGGCGCTGCTATCGGACGCCGCCCACATGCTTACCGATGCTGCCTCGATAGTGCTGGTCCTGGTGACGATGCGACTGGCCGCCCGGCCACCGAAGGGCGGCTACACCTACGGGCTCAAGCGGGCCGAGATCCTGTCCGCCCAGGCCAACGGCATCACGCTGCTCCTGCTCTCAGCCTGGCTTGGCTTCGAGGCGATCAGGCGGCTGATTACGCCACCGCATGTCGCCGGCGGCCTGGTGCTCGTCACCGCGCTGGCCGGCGTCGCCATCAATCTGTGCGCTACCTGGATGATCTCCCGGGCCAGCCGGGCCAGCCTGAACGTGGAGGGTGCCGTCCGTCACATTGTCACCGACCTGTATGCGTTCATCGCCACAGCCATCGCCGGCCTGGTCATCGTGACTACCGGCTTTTCGCGCGCCGACGCCATCGCCTCGCTCGTCGTGGTGGCGCTCATGGTCAAGGCCGGCACCGGGCTGGTGCGCGACTCAGGGCGCATTTTCCTCGAGGCGGCCCCCGCAGGGCTGCAGCCTGACCAGGTCGGCCGGGCGATGGCCGCCCGCCCCGATGTGGCCGAGGTTCACGACCTCCACATCTGGCAGATTACTTCTGGCATACCGGCAGCCTCGGCGCACATTCTCGTCGCGCCAGGCCGCGACTGCCACGCCGTGCGGGGCGACCTCGAGCATCTGCTGGCCGGAACTTACAAGATCACCCACACCACCCTGCAAGTCGACCACGCGCCGCAGCAGGTGCTCACCATCGCCGGGGGCGGCGCCCGCTACGGCGATCCGCACTGCAACGACCCGCACGGGCCAGTGCACCGGCCGCCCGGCCTAGCCGCCAACGACGGATGAAAGACCGGTGCCGAACGGGCCGGCAGGACCAAAGCCTCTGCGCTTGCAGCTCGCGTTTCAGAGAGTCTAGAAAGAGGAACATGGCGGCATTCTCAGACCGCGCGAGACGGGTGCGCGGTCATGCCGATCCCGGCCACTCAAGGCCAGGGAGGTCACCGTGGGCACTGCCCGCCGCGTAGCGGCACTTCACGAAGTCGATCTTGACGCGCTTCTTGAACGTGCGGAGGACCCCCGCGTGCTGTTCGATTACACCATCGTCCAGCACCAGGACCTGCTCTGCAGGATCTGGAGCGCGATCACCGATGTCGCGGCGGGCCGGGCGCGTGCGCAGATGCGGGAAAGCCGCCTGCGGCGCTCAGCCGAGCGGCTGCAAGGCCAGGCGGGGCAGGCCGCGTCCGGCGGCCGGGATAGCTATGCCCGGCAGGCGCTGGCCTGGCGCGCGATCATCCTGCGGCATGCTGGAGAACTGTCTGCCGAGCAGGCCGCGCTGCGCGCCAGCGAAGAGCGGCTGTGCGCCATCGCGCGAGAGCTGCAGGAACGAATTGAGGCTGTCCAGATCCACCGGGAATCGACCAGGGACGAGTACACCTCGGCGCATGCGGTGACCCGCGCCGGGCGCCTGCTCGGCGGCGTGCCGCAGGACGCCGGGGACATCGGACACGCTAAGCGGCGGCCCGAGGACAGGACCGCCCAGCTTCAGGCGCACGCGAGCGCCCCTGACGAGCTACTCAGGCTGGGCACCCGGGCGGAAGCCAGCCTGGGCACCGGACAGACTCCCACCGAGGTCGGCGCGGCGCCCGGGCGAGCAGTCATCGATGAGCCACTTGCCCGGGCCAGGGACCGCGTCAGACGCCACCTGACCTGACCCGGCCGGGACTGCGCTCAGCTGGGAGGCGGCACCGCGGCGGGCGCGCCTGGCCGGCCCGGATGCCTGATGACGGGGCCGTCCGGCGGGACCTTCGCCCCTGTCACGGCGGCAGCCCAGGCGCGGTAATGGAAGCGTCGGGAGGGACAGGCGATGGTCAGCCGGGCCGGAATCGACAAGCTGCTGACGATCCGCGCCCCCGATCCGGGAGTTCTGCGGCTGTACTCGCAGGTGCTCCTCGAGGAGGTGGCCGTACGGATCATTGCCGATGGCGGGCAGGTAGCGGCGGTGGGAAGGCCGCCAGCCGGAATCGCCGCGCGATTGCGCTTCTCGCTGGCCCCAGGTGAGGACAGGTGATGAACATGGAGATTACGCAGACGCTGCAGGTGCAGACCGATGCCCGCGGCGCTGTTCCCCGCCGCGCGATGGAACATGCGGTCGAGAAGGTTCGCGCAGCGGTGCGGCACGCTCCTGAGCCGGTGCTGTTCGCCAGGGTGAAGCTGACCATGGGCGCCGACCCGGCGGTCGAGCGCCCGGCGGTCGCGCAGGCCAATCTTGATCTCAACGGCAGGCTGATCCGCGCCCAGGCGGACGCGGGAACGCTGCGCGAGGCGGTCGACCGGATGTCTGACCGGCTCCGGGCCCGGCTTGATCGGGCGGCGCGAAACTGGGCTGCGATCAGCGGCGGGAAGCCGGTTCCGCTGACCGATGAATGGCGGCAGGGCAGCCTGGCGCGGCCGCTGCCGAATTTCCGGCGGCCGCCGGAGGAACGCGCAGTGATCAGGCACAAGTCGTACGCGCCGGGGCCGCAGAGCCCGGACGAGGCCGCTATCGACCTGGACCTCCTCGACTATGACTTCTACCTGTTCACCGAGCGCGCCACCGGCGAGGACACCGTGATCTACCGGACACCTGACGGGTACCGGCTCGTGCTTGCCCACGCCCGCACGGCTCAGCTCGGTCCCGTGGCCGAATCGATGACGGTCAGTGAACAGCCCGCGCCGAGGCTGACCTCCGCAGCTGCCATCGGGTACCTGGAGTCCGCCGGCCAGCCGTTCCTCTTCTTCGTCGACACCGAGACCAGCAGGGGCAACCTGATCTATCACCGGTATGACGGCCACTACGGCGTCATCACGCCGGCCGGAACCTGACAGCGCGGGCCCGGCAGGACGCCGGTCAGCCAGCCAGGCGAGGCGAGTGCCGTGCTGCCGACCCGGTTGTCGAGCACGATATAGGGGCGCAGTCCCGCACTGGCGGCCATCTCCTCGATGCGCGGCACCGTGGCCAGGATCTGTGCCTCGCTCATGCCCCTGGCATCGGCGAGCATGGCGCGGACCGGCCGCGACACCCCCGGCGGCGCGCCGGGGTCGAGCTGGAACGAGCGGTGCACGACCTCGACATCGTCGCGGTGGCCGAAACGCTCGAGAGCGGCATCCAGCCTGCGGCCGCCCAAGCAGGTCCCCGGGATCCTCGCCCGGTAGGCCTGGCTGCTGCTCAGGCAGCATCAGCTGTAACTCGGTCACCTGGGCCCGGATTCCGCCCTTTGTGCCGCGGCGGGTGACACCAGCCGTGACGGCTTGCTAACGAAGAGTTAAATGTCCAATCCGGTCGCCGCTCAGCCGCGAACCATCTGCGATGGGCGGGCCAACGGGCGCGTCCCGATGACACGGGAGGACCACAATGTTGGAATTGAAACGAGGCCGCCTGGCGGGCACCCGCCTGGCCGGCGTCGCCATGCTCGGCGTGCTGGCGGCCGTGCTTGCCGTCGCGTCAGGGACTGCGCTCGCCTCATCAAGCTCGTCGTCTGGCGGCATGAGCAGCATGGCGCAGCTGACCAGCGCCAGCAGCTCACCTGCGCGCGTGGGCTTTACCAAGGGCTGGTATGCGGGTCGCACCGTGCGCTTCTACTACTCGCGGAACTTCTCCTGCAAGGCACCGCCGGCCAGCGGCGCGCGTTCGAAGTGCGAGGCAGGGACCAACTACACGCAGACGCCGGCCAGCACCTTTGACCCGCTGTACGTCGTCGTGCCGCTCGGCTTCACCCCGGCCAAGTCGACCCTGCAGTGCCCGGCCGGCCGCTGCATCGATCATCCGGCCACGATCGACCTGTCCGCCGTGCTGGGCAGCGGCACGCAGGACATAGCGCTGCCCGCGCACAGCCACATCGTCGCGACCAACAACAGTCACCAGTCCGAGTGGTGGAACGTTGATGTCGTCGGCGTCAAGAGCCAGGCGGCCTGGAACAAGATCGTCCGGAAGAAGAGCGACAGGGAGCTGCAGTACCTGCAGCGCCACGACAGCAAGGACGTGACCGGGAACATCACGACCAACCTGTTCCTGTACTTCGCAGTTCTCCGCTAGCCCGATCATTCCCGGTCACGGCCCAGCCAGGGCCGTGACCGGGACTGCGGCCAGGTGTCACCGAGGCCGCCGTTCAGCACCCGACTGGCGATCGCCGCGCAACCACGGATAGGGGACACCGATGGGCGAACCAGCAGTCATGACCGGCCTGACATCCGCCGCCATTTCCCAGCCGGACCGGGCCAGGACGCTACGGAGCTGGCGTACCGCGACCGGGCTCACCGCCGTGGCCGCTGGTGCCACGATCGTGGCCGGCGCGTTCCTGCCCTGGGTGGAAGCCTTCGCCGGGCTGATCCAGATCCCGGGCGTCCGGGGCGGCAATGGCCGGATCCTCGCTGCGGCCGGTGTCCTCATCGCGGCCGCCGGGATCTATCACCTGGTCCGCGGCCGCGGGAGCGGCGCCTGCTGGCTGATCGGGGCCGGCGGTTTCGGCTCGCTCACGTTCTCCGGGTACCTGCTGATGCGCCTGCACGGCAGCCTCAACTCCCTCGGCGGCGACTCCATGGTCATCGCTCGCGGCGGGCCCGGCCTCTGGGTCGTCGCGGCCGGCGCGCTGCTCGCGTTCGTGACGTTGTTCCTGCCGCCTTCCTCGCAGACCACATTCCGGCGCCGGGATCGAGCCGGCGGCTTCCTGGCCTGGGCCGCCGATCGTGAGTCGGCGGGCGGCCGGCGCGCGCTGCAGATCGCCCTCGGGGGCGCCTGGCTGCTCGACGCCGCGTTGCAATACCAGCCATTTATGTTCAGCAAGTCGTTCGTCAGCCAGGTAATCAGCCCGTCGGCCATGGGCAGCCCCGCGCTCCTGGCCAATCCGGTCATGCTGTCCAGCCAGCTGATCGGGCACGATACGGCAGCTTTCAACGCCGCGTTCGCGACCATCCAGCTGCTGCTTGCCGTGGGCCTGCTGTGGCGGCGCAGCGTCAAGGCAGCGCTGGCCGGCACGATCGTGTGGTCGCTGACCGTGTGGTGGCTGGGCGAGGGGCTGGGCGGGATCTTCACCGGAACCGGCACGCCGATCAGCGGTGCTC
>CABEED010000126.1_pt1 | contig 10979 bp, 9 predicted proteins | sample 3423221 | NCBI WGS metagenome assembly CABEED01 (sample SAMEA5534333, study PRJEB31848) | metagenome | biome: tundra; feature: field; material: soil | place: USA | collected 2013-05 | depth 0.15 m
CGCCCGGCGCAGCCGGGCTCCCGGGTAACGGCGGGCCAGCCGCCACAATTTTCACGCCGTAGCGGCGCGGCCCCGGCAGGATGACTCATTAGCGGAAGATCCGCCGCCGTCTGGTCGACTGGACGATGCGTGTCTGGATAGTGAGGCGACACCAGAACTGGGGTTTTGATTGAGATAGACGCGCAGCTGGCCCATGCCCGGAGACTCCAGCAGGCCGGTCGCACGCTCACTCGCCACCCTGCGCGAGGTGGCCTACCTCGGCGGGTACGTTCCAGAGGCGGGCATCATCGCGGGCCAGTTGTGTGACGTCCGCTTCCTTGAGGACCGGCTCGTCGTGTCACAGTGCCGCCAGACGCAGGTACTCGCCGAGATCCCCTATCAGCAGGTCGAGGACGTCGAGATCGGCGGGCCCGGGCTGGTCAGGAGCGGCGGCGGATTCATCGGAGGCGGCTTTGGCGCCAGGGGCGCAGTCGAGGGCATGGCCATCGCGGCCGTCCTGAACGCGCTGACCACCCGGACCTCTATCAAAACGGTCGTACGGGTGCAGGGAACCGGCTGCGAGCTGTTCCTGCTCCATACCAAGGCGACCCCCGAGCAGATCCGCATTGACCTGTCCCGCCCGCTCGCCGCGATCCGCTCGGCACGGGCGACCGGCGCACCGGACATCCGCCGGCTTCAGCCGCCTGCCCTCCCCGCCTCCCCGGTCGAGGAGCTGACCAAGCTGGCGGCAATGCTGGACAGCGGCCTGCTGACCCGCCAGGAGTTCGACCATCTCAAGGCAAAACTCCTCGCCGACTCGTGAGCTCGCGCGCCAAGACATACCTCCGAGCGCCATCCGATACGCGGCAGAATAGGGCGTTGGTCAGGCGAGGCTGGCTCGCGCGGCGGCGCATGGGTGATGATGGCCGGGTGCGTGTGCTGATTCCGCTACCCGACCGGGATTTCGATGTGACTGAGGTGGCGGTGCCGTGGCGGGTGCTGTGCGATGCGGGGCATCAGGTCGTCTTCGCCACCGAGCGGGCCGGCACGGTCCCGGCCGCCGATCCCCGGCTGCTGACCGGGGTGGTCTTCGGGCAGCTGGGCGCCGCAGCCGAGGCCAAGCGGTTCTACGCCGAGCTGGCCGAGGCCGCGGAGTTCACCAGCACCCAGGCGTGGGAGCAGCTGGACCCAGCCGCCTTCGACGGCTTGCTGCTGCCCGGCGGGCACGCCTCTGGGATGCGGCAGTACCTGGGCTCGGCGGTGCTGCGGGATCAGGTGGCCCGGTTCTGGGCGCTGGGCAGGCCCGTCGCCGCGATCTGCCACGGCGTCCTGGTGCTGGCGCGAACCCGCGATCCGGCCACCGGCCGCAGCGTGCTGGCCGACCGCCGGACGACCTGCCTGCCCAAGTACATGGAGCGCCTGGCCTACCTGGCCACCGCCTGGCGGCTCGGCCGCTACTACCGGACCTATCCCGCCTACGTCGAGGACGAGGTCAAAGCGGCCCTGGACGACCCGGGCAGCCAGTTCCAGCGCGGACCGGTAGTGCTCGGCGCGCGCGGCACTGCCACCGACGACAGGCCAGCCTTTGCCGTGACCGACCGCAACTACCTGTCCGCCCGCTGGCCCGGCGACGCCTACCTGTTCGGCCGCCGTTTCTGCGCTCTCCTGGCCTCCGCCGCCCAGCCCGGTCATTAACCATACGTCGCACCGGGACAACGCTCGGAGAGCGGCATAAGAGGAAGTCTTCGGTGCGGTCGGCAACGCATAAACATACAGCGCGTCGGCCTGCGCAGTGACACTTAAATGGGCTCGCGCGGCTGGCCTAACGACAGGAGAGCCGGCGTGATAACCGCGCACCGACCCGCCTAATTGCGCGGCCGAGTGGGGCGTAACGGCGTCGCCGCGATGAGCGCAGAGCTGGGCTATCTGCGCGCCAATGGTCACGCGTCCTGCAAAGGGTGCTGCAGCACCAACAGTGCAGGAAACCTGCGCTTCAACTGCGGACGACACGGGGTTGCCTGAGATGCGTGCCGCGACGAGTGACGCGCATGGTTTTGAGGGGTCCCGGCACTGCGACGCGCCGGGCTACCCGCGGTGGCGGCGCTGTCCGGCGGCCTGCTTACTGACTGGCGCGGGGCCTGCTGTTAAGAGGCTCCGGCCCGTCTTTTGATCCCTCGCAGCAAATGCCGGGTCGTGATGGCCTACCCCCAGATCAGGATGATGGGAGTGGCGAATGCTCGGAAGGCCTGGGCCCACGCCTTGCGCCGTTCCGGCCCGGTCAGCGGGAAACTGTCGCTGAGCTCGCCGGGTATGCCCAGCCGGGGGTTGTCGCGAAGATGGGCTGGCAGCAGGACCGGAGGTGGTTTCGGTGAGCAGCACGAGCGCCCTGCCCGGCTCGATGTGCCGGAAGGACCGGACGACGAGACCTGTCTCCATGCCGGCGCGCGGCCAGAGTTCACGTGCCACGGCGCCCCGTTGACCCGCATGCGCCCGGATGCCATACTCAGTATGCAAACACTGGGTATGGAGGTGCTGGTGTCGGTTCGTCACAGTCTTCTGGCGCTGCTGTCCGCCGGGCCCATGCACGGCTACGGGCTGAAGACCGAGTTCGAGGCCGCGACCGGGGATGTCTGGCCGCTTAACGTCGGGCAGGTGTACACCACCTTGGGGCGCCTGGAGCGGGACGGGCTGGTCACCGCCGGGGCCGATGCCGGCGGCCAGAAGGTGTATGAGATCACCGAGGCCGGGCGGGGCGAGCTGGGCCGGTGGTTCGAGACGCCGGTGCCGCGCGAGGTGATTCCCCGGCAGGAGCTGGCGATCAAGCTGGTGTTCGCGATGCGGTCGGGCGTGGCGGATGTCGCCGCGGTCGTGCAGCGTCAGCGGGTGGCGACGGTGCGGGCGCTGCAGGACGTTACCCGGCTGAAGGCCGCCGCCGAAGCCGGCGGGGACATGGCATGGGTGCTGATGCTCGACGCGCTGGTCTTCCAGGCCGAGGCCGAGGCACGCTGGCTCGATATGTGCGAGGCGCGGCTCGCGAGGGAGAACATCGCCGCGGGCATGGCCCGGCGGCATCCGGAGATTCCGGCCGGACGTGCGGTGGAACGGAGCAGCGGATGACGGTCCTCGAGATAGACCAGGCGGGACGGGTCTTCGGTTCCGGGCACCTGCGGGTGGTCGCGCTGGACAATGTGTCCCTGCGGGTCAGCGCGGGCGAGTTCGTGGCCGTCATGGGGCCCAGCGGTTCGGGCAAGTCGACCCTGCTGCGGCTGGCGGGCGGGCTGGACCGGCCGACCTCCGGCCGGATCCTGCTGGCGGGCCGTGACCTGGCCGTCCTGGACGTGGCCGGGCTCGCGCAGGCCTTGCGGCGGGAGATCGGGTTCGTATTCCAGGAGGCCAACCTGCTGGCGTCGCTGACCGCCGCCGAGAACGTGGCGCTTGCGCTGGAGCTGGATGGCGTCAGGCCGAAGGCGGCGATGGCGGGCGCCCGCGGCCTGCTGGACTCCCTCGGCCTGGGAGCCGTCGGGGGCCGGTTCCCCGGCCAGCTGTCAGGGGGCGAGCAGCAGCGGGTGGCGATCGCCCGGGCGGTCGCCGGGGGCCGGTCGGTGCTGCTGGCCGACGAGCCGACCGGGGCCCTCGACGCGCTCACCGGCGAGTCGGTGATGGGCCTGCTGCGGCAGCGGTGCGCGGCGGGCTGCGCGGTCGTGCTCGTCACCCACAACGTCCGGCACGCCGCGTGGGCCGACCGGGTGGTGTTCCTGAACGACGGCCGGCTCGCCGGCGAGGCGGGCCCGCCCGCCGGCCCGGAGTGCCTGCTGGGAACGGGGCAGGCAGGGTGACCGGCACGGCGGCCGACCCGGCCATCATCGAGCTGGCCGGGGTGGAGAAGACCTACCGCAGCGGGCGGGTCGGGTTCCGCGCATTGAGCGGCGTGGACCTGGCCATCGCCGCGGGCGAGATGGTGGCGGTCACCGGCCCGTCGGGCAGCGGCAAAACCACCATCATCAACCTCATCGCCGGCATCGACCGGCCCACAGCCGGCACGGTGACGGTCAACGGCAGCCGCCTGGACCAGATGACCGAGGATCAGCTCGCCGTCTGGCGCGGCCGCACCGTCGGTGTCGTCTTCCAGTTCTTCCAGCTGATGCCCACCCTCACCGCGGCGGAGAACGCCACGCTCCCGCTGGACCTCGCCCGGCTCGGGCCGGCACGCGAGCGCAAGGCCACCGCGAGCGGGCACCTCGCCACGGTCGGGCTCGGCGATCGCGGCGACCGGCTGCCGCTGGAACTGTCCGGCGGGGAGCAGCAGCGCGTCGCGATCGCCCGGGCGATGGCCTGCGGGCCGCCGGTCCTGCTCGGCGACGAACCCACCGGCAACCTCGACACGGGGCTGGCCCGGGACATGTTCGAGCTCCTCAAAGGCCTGAACGGGAACGGGACCACGGTCGTGTACGTCACGCACGACCAGGCGCTCGCCGGGCTGGCATCCCGGATCGTGTCGGTTCGCGATGGCCGGATCACCGGCGATACGGAGCGGCGGCCGTGAGCACGCTGAACCGCAAGGCCTGGGGTGACCTGACCCGGCATCGCGCCCGCACGCTGCTGGCGGTGTTCACGCTGTCCATCGCCATCGCCAGCCTGGGCTTCCTCGCCGTGCCGGTCCTGCTGAACGCGGCCATGAACCGCCAAATCGCGGGCAGCCACCTATATGACGTCGGGATATCCACAAGCACCCTTGACCTGACCCCCGCCCAGCTCAGCGCGCTCGGCCGCCTGCCGGGCGTCGCCGCAGTCAGCCCGGCCGTGGGCTACGCCACCACGGTGACGTCCGCCGCCGGCACTCAGGACGTCGAGATCGCCGGCACCGCGCTGGCGTCCGCCCCGGTCAATACTGTCGCGCTGTTCACCGGCCGGATGCCCGGGCCGGGCGAGGTGCTGGCCGACGCGGGCAACGGCCGGGCCACCGGCTTCGCCGTCCCCAATGGCGGCACGATCGACGTGCGGGTCGCCAGCGGCCGGCTGGTGCGGCTGCGGGTCAGCGGTACCGGGATGAACCTGTACGCGACCCCCGGCGCGAACGGCTCGACCACGCCGGTCTTCTACGCCCCGACAGCCACTGTGCAGTCGCTGCGCGGCGTCCGCGGCTACAACTACCTGGGGTTCCGGCTCACCGACGACAGCACGGCCGCGCAGTCCCGGGTGATCACCGAGGTGCGGGCTTACCTGACCGCGCAGACCGGAACGGACCCGATCACGGCGATGCCCGCCGTCCGGGCCCCCGGACAGTGGCCAGGCCAGTCCGCGTTCGGCCACATCATGGCGCTGCTGTACATCATCACGATCCTCGCGTTCGCCTCCGCCCTGTTCCTCATCTCCGCAACGATGAACACCCTCATCGCCGAGCAGGCCAGCGAGATCGCCATCCTCAAGACGCTCGGCGGCCGGCGGCGGCAGATCGGCGGCATCATCCTGCGCACGGCGGCGATGCTCGGCGCGGCAGGCGCGGCGGCGGGCACTATCATCGGCATCGCCATCGCCTACCTGCTGGCACACTACTTCGCCGAGAAGTTCATCGACGTGTCGTTCGGCTTCGGGATCGCCACCGGAGTCGTTGTGGCCAGCCTGGTGCTCGGCCCGGCGCTCGCCGTCGCCGCGTCGCTGCCCGCCCTCCGTCGTGCGCTGCGCAGGCCCGTCGCCGAGACCCTGGCCGGCGCCGGGACCACCGGATTCGGCGCCGGCCGGCTCGACCGCCTGGTCGCGCGCAGCGGCCTGCTGTCCGGGACCAGGGTCCCCGGCAGCGTGCGGATGGGAGTCCGCAACGCGCTGCGGCAAAAGCGGCGCAGCGCGGCCACGATCGCGCAGGTCGCCGTGGCCGCCGGGCTCGCGATCGCCTTCCTCGCTCTCGGCCAGTCGGTAACCGCCGTCATCAGCCAGACCATCGGCACGCTGCATTTCAGCATCGGCGTCGGGATGGCGGCGACCAGCGGCGCGCGGCCGTTCGGCAGCCAGGCGCTCGCCGTCGCGACCAAGACATCAGGCATCACGGGAGGCCAGCTGGTCGAGACCAGTTCCGTGCAGTACAACGGACAGACCTACGTGGCGTGGGGCCTGGATGCACATCCCCTCTACTCTTACCGGCTGAGCGCGGGCCACTGGTTCACCACCGCGGACACCGCCTCCGGCGCCCGCCCAGCCATCCCGCCGGTGGTGCTTGGCCCAGCCGCCGCGCGCGCGGCCCGCGCCAGGGCCGGGCAGATCCTCACCCTCACCATTGCCGCGGGACCCACCAGGGTCCGCGTCATCGGGATCGACACCGTCCCCACCAACAACGGCGACACCGTCTACGTCCCGCTGCCGGTACTGGAACGCCTGGACGGCGGCCCCGGCACCGCGGACTCGATCTGGCTCAGCACCGCCAGTTCCGGACACGCCGCCATCGACCGGGCGACCGCCGCCGCCGCGGCCCGGCTGGTCGCCGCCGGGTACGCGGTCAGCACACAGGAGATCTACGTCACCCAGGCGCAGATCACCGCTGCCGATACCTCCATCCTCACCATCGTGGAGATCCTGGGCCTCCTGGTGGTCGCCATCATGCTGATGGGCCTGGTCAGCGCCCTCAGCATGGGCGTGATCGAGCGAACCCGGGAGATCGGGATCCTGCGCTGCGTGGGTGCCAGGGCCCGCCACATCCGGCGGGTCTTCAGCGTGGAGGCAGTGGTCCTGGCCGCCGCCGGGTGGGCGTTCGGCGTCCTGCTCGGCTGGCTGATCTACCAGGGCCTGCTGGCACTCCTGCTCCACAATGCCGCCCTCCGCCTTCCGCAGGAATTCCCGCCGGTCATCCCGCTGATCACCCTCGCCGGCGTCCTCGTGCTCACGCTCATCGTCATCCGCGGGCCACTGCGCCGCGCCGCCCGGATCCAGCCCGGCACGGCCCTGCGGTACCAGTGATGATCCACCTGATCCGGTGGCTCATCAGGAAGCTGAGGCGCCGCACCACGTCCCCGGCCGAGGCGCCGGTCGCGGTGTCTGGGCGGGACGAGCCTGCGGTCCACCCGCGAGGCGACCGCCTCGTGTACCCGGCGAGGATGCCGGCTTCAGGCGGGCAGAGGGGCGCCCCGGCGCTGTCTGTCCGCAGCCTGAGCAAGCGCTTCGGTGACCGGATCGCGTTCCAGGATGTCTCCTTCGAGATCGGGAAAGGCGAGGTCTTCGGGTTCCTCGGGCCGAACGGCGCCGGAAAGACCACGACCGTGCGCACGCTCGGCACCCTTATCGCACCAACTTCGGGGTCAGCAATGGTGGCCGGGATCCCGCTCACGCCGGAAAACGGAGTGGAGATCCGCCGCCGGATCTCGATCATGCCCGAGTCGCCGGGCCTGTATCTGCGGCTGAGCGTGATCGAGAACCTCGAATGTTTCGCCGGCCTCTACGAGGTGCCCGACCCGGCCGATCGCATTGACCGCGCCCTGAGGGCCGTCCGCCTGGCCGACCGGGCCCACGATCCCTGCGGCGACCTGTCCAAAGGCCTGCGCCAGCGGGTCGCCCTGGCCAGGGCGCTGATCAGCGACCCGGAAGTGCTGTTCCTCGACGAGCCGACCTCCGGCCTGGACCCGGTCGCCGCCCGCGACGTCCACGAGCTGATCGACGAGCTCCGCCAGCGCGGCGTCACGATCTTCCTCACCACGCACCGCCTGGAGGAGGCCGAGCGGCTCTGCGACCGCGTCGCGATCCTGAACACGACCCTGCGCACGATCGGAAGGCCCGCCGAGCTGCGCGATCAGCTGTTCGCCAAGACACTCGCAGTCAAGACCCTCTTCCCGCTCCCCGACCCGGCCGGCGTCTTCGCCGGCCTGCCGGCCGTGGACGGCTGGCACCCCGATGGCCCCGCCAGCTATGTCCTCGCCGTGTCCGATCCGGCAGCCGCTGCACCAGCCGCCACCCGGGCCCTGGTGGCAGCCGGCGCTGACGTGCTGTCGATCAGCGAGTCACGCCACTCGCTCGAGGACGTCTACCTTCAGCTGATCGATCAGGACCAGGAGGCCAGCCGCCGATGAGCGTGAGCAAGAGCCGCGTCCGGGCCATCTTCCGCAAGGAGCTCCGCGAATACCGCCGCAACGGCAACATCATCTTTGCCATGGTCGTCTTCCCGCTGATCTTCCTCATCCAGCCGCTGATCACAGTCCTCACCGAGACCGCGGCGGCATCGAGCGCACTCGCACACGAGCATGTTCTGCTGTACATGCTCGCCATCCCGGCGCTCGTGCCAACCGCGCTCGCCTCCTACTCCGTGGTCGGCGAGCGCCAGCAGGGCACCCTCGAACCGGTGCTCACGACGCCGATCCGCCGCGAGGAGTTCCTGCTGGGCAAGGCCCTGGCGGCTTTCGTCCCGTCGCTCGCGATCTCGTATGCAGTCCTCGCCCTTTTCCTCGCCTGCGTGGAGCTCTTCGCACATCCGGGCATAGCGCCGGCACTCCTGCGGGCTCCGGATCTGCTCGCCCAGTTGTTCTTCACGCCGCTCCTCGCCGCCTGGTCGATCTGGCTCGGCATCGCGATCTCGGCCAGATCGAGGGACGTACGCGTTGCAGGACAACTCAGCCTGCTCGCAAGCCTCCCGTCGGTCGCAGTGACGACGCTCCTCGCGCTCGACGTCATCCACGCCACGCTCGGCCTGGCCCTCGGCGGTGCGGCCCTGCTGCTGGTCCTCGACGGACTCGGCTGGCGGATCACCTCCGCGACGTTCGACCGCGAGCGTCTCATCACCGGCACCCGCTGACGAGATGCAATCACCCCGTCCCTCACCAGCCCTCAGGTGAAAGCCATCTGAAGATGGCCAGCAGCACGCACCAGCAAAACGCTGAGCCGGGAACCAAAACTCGCACGCGCCAGAATTAATGGAACTGCCAGCGAACTGAATCGTATCCAGATCGCCTACGATCCGAGGAACGCCATAAGCGCACATTCTGTTGCCGCGACCACTGTTCTGTGCGCCGTCGCTCGCCGCGCCCGATTCGGCGATCTGGACGCTTGGGGAGCGGCAATTGCGGATGTTGGGTCGCCGGATGGTCGTGCATATCCATACAGCCTGATGCACGCATCACCGTGCCGATGCTGAGGTGGAAGGCATCCTCCTGGACGCGCCCGTAGCCGCCGATCGGCGTGGCAAGTGCGATTTCGACGTCCCCCGGCGCGGGTGCGCCGATCTGGCTGACCTGGCGCCCGGGCTGCGGCCGCGCGGCCCGGCTCCCGCGAACGCACGGCCGCGGCGCGAGAGACTGGGCCCGGGACCACGACTCTGCGGAGGCACTGACTCATGACGGAACAAGCGCACCCAGAGTGGGACGCCAGCTACACGGCCGACACGCCGGCCCCGTGGGACATCGGCAGGCCGCAGCCGACTTTTGTCCGGCTCGCTGACGAGGGCCGCCTGACCGGACGCCTTCTCGACGCTGGCTGCGGCACCGGCGAGAACGCTCTGCTCGCAGCCAGTCGTGGCGCCGATGTCACCGGCATCGATGGCGTCCAGCACGCCCGCGACCGGGAAGGCGGCATCGTTCAGCGCCATGAACACAGCATCATCCAGGGAGTCCAGGCTGACCGTGACACGGCGCAGGCCCGCGGCCGCGAGCAACCGGGCCTTGCGGGCGAGCAGCGCCCCGTTCGTCGTCAGGGCGATGTCCCCAACGCCGTCGATCCCGGCCAGCATCGCGACCAGCCGCTCCAGGTCGCGGCGCAGCAGCGGCTCGCCGCCGGTCAGGCGCAGCTTGCGCACCCCGAGGCCCGCGAACACCCGCCCGAGTCGCGTCAGCTCCTCGAAGGTGAGCAGATCCTCGCGGGGCAGGAACGCGAAGTCACGGCCGAATATCTCGCGGGGCATGCAGTAGGTGCAGCGGAACTGGCAGCGGTCAGTGACCGAGATCCGCAAGTCCCGCAGCGGCCGCCCGAGGGTGTCAGCCGCCGGCAAGTCCCCAGCGGCCATCACAGCACCCCGGCGCGCAAGATCCCGACGATGGGCACAGTGCGGCCACAGCCAGGGCGTAGCCGACCCGGACGTCCCAGTGCCGGCCAGCCCGCGCCGCCTCTAGCCGACGGCTGTGCCGCGGCTGGCAAGCTCGGCCTCCAGCCTGGTGACCTGCGCGCGCAAGTCATCGACGTCGCGGCGGCAGTCCCGCGCGGACCGCGGCACTGACAGCCGCAGACCCTGCACACCCGCATTTGCAGGCCATCGGTGACTCCTTCATTCCTGTTCATTCTCGCGCCCGTCCTCAGCGCCCGCAGCGGCATCACCTTCAACGCGCGCCCATCGTGGCTAACACCGAGGTCAGCCAATAGCCGCAGTGTGTCACGCACAACGCGCGGTGGTCGCGCCCGAGCACCTTAAACGGCTTCAGCTCGTCACACTGACCGACCCCAGCAGGGCCCTGACACCCGCCAGCCTGCGTTCACGATCCAACCGCGGAACGCCATAACGCTCCAGCCGGCCGGCAGCAGAGACCTCCGGCCGCCGGTAGCTCGAAGCCACCCCGGCCATCACGAGCCCAGCGATCGTGACGATGCTGGCCGGGGTGGCTTCGAGCAGGCAACCCAATCGGCGGCATAAGAACGCGGATTCTCGATCAGCGCAGCGGGAGTCCTGGTGGGACCGGGTCCCGGAATGGGCCTGTGTCACACTGCGGGACGCCAGGACGCGGAGATCGGCGTGCGAAAATCCCCGGCCCCGCCAAAAGGACCGCCACTTGCGCTGAGAAGAGGACGCTCGCGAAGCGTTCTTACAGTACGGTCCCGGCGACCCGCCGGACATTCCGCGACCGGTGCTATGCGCTGCTGATCACCAGGACTATCTCGGCGCCCTATCGAATCTCTAGCAGGATTTCATCAGTCGAGGCGTTCGGGATGAGGGCTCCGCGACAGTCGGGAGCGGTTCCCTACCCGTCCCTGGCCTTCCGGGGCAGCCGCACAGCCTGCACGTCCGCGCGGGTGACTGCCAGGTACGCGACCAGACAGAAGAT
>CABEED010000158.1_pt1 | contig 10717 bp, 10 predicted proteins | sample 3423221 | NCBI WGS metagenome assembly CABEED01 (sample SAMEA5534333, study PRJEB31848) | metagenome | biome: tundra; feature: field; material: soil | place: USA | collected 2013-05 | depth 0.15 m
GCACCCGGGTCCGTGGCGGCCGGGTCCGTGGCGGCGCAGTCCGTCGCGGCGGCCGAGAGCGCGTCGGCGGCGGCCGCCCAGCCGGAGCCGAGGACCACCGCCACGTCGTGCGCTGGCTGGCCGGTGAGCTCCGCCAGCCGTGCCGCGCTGGCCGTTGCGGCGGCGTAAGGATCTGCGGTCATGCCTTGATGTACGGCTTTCCGTCGGCCTTGGGCGCCCGGACGTTGCCGACCAGGCCGGCCACCGCGATGATCGTCGCTACGTACGGCGCCATGGACAGGATATACGTGGGGATCGGGACGTTGATGCTGGCCATGACATTCCCCAGCGCCTGGGTGAAGCCGAACAGCAGCGCGGCCGCGGTCGCGCCCAGCGGCGTCCAGCGCCCGAAGATCATTGCCGCCAGGGCGATGTAGCCGAGCCCGGACGACATTCCCGGGCTGAAGGTCCCCACCGATCCGACCGTCAGGTACGCCCCTCCGATCCCGGCGAGCAGGCCGCCCATGATGACATTGCGGTACCTGGTCGCCAGGACCCGGATGCCGACCGTGTCGGCGGCGGTCGGGTGCTCGCCCACTGCCCGGACCCGCAGCCCCCACCTGGTACTGAACAGGCCGATCTGGACGACAATGATCGCCGCGTAAGTGATGTAGAGGAAGATGTTGGAATCGAAGAAGATCGGCCCGATGACCGGGATGTCGCCGAGAACGGGGATCTTGATGACGCTGACGGTATTCGCGGCGTTCAGATTGGCGTTCGTGACCAGGACCCGGTCGTACAGATAATTGGTGAGGCCGAGCGTCAGCACGTTCAGCACGACGCCGAGGATGATCTGATCCACAAAATACTTGATCGCGAACACCGCGAGCACGGCGCCGACCAGGCCGCCTGCCAGTGAGCCGGTGATCAGCCCGAGCCAGACGCCGGAGACGCTCGCCATCACAGCGGCCGCGAACGCGCCGACCAGCAGCTGCCCCTCGATCGCGATGTTGATGACGCCGGAGCGCTCGCCCAGGCAGCCGGCCAGGGCACCGAGAATCAGCGGGATCGAGCCGGTCAGGGTGTTCTGCAGCAGGTTGACCGTGTTCAGCGGGATGGCGTTGCCGGCGTCCGCCCAGCACAGCAGCGAGATGATGAAGAACAGCAGGACCGCGGCGATGCTGAGCCGCCTGGCCCGCTGGCCCGGACTGGCGGCGGCCCGCCAGATGCCGATGGCTATCGAGGCCGCGCCGAGCACGTAAGCCACCAGCGCGGCCGGCGCGTGCATGCTCGGTACCTGGACCGAGGCGGTGGGCAGCGACAGCGCGAAGGTGGCATCGCCCTTGTGCGCGAACAGCCCGAACACCAGGATGTCGATCAGCCCGAAACCGATGAAGGCGCCCGCCACGACGATCCTGCGGTTCACGGTCACCGGTGCGCCGGCCGTGGTGGCCAGGGCCGTCATCCGTTCCACCCCTTCGCGACCGCCTCGAGGCCGCCGGCCCGCGCCTCGCGCAGCCGGAACACCGCCCGGATCAGCGGCGGGGCGGCGACGAACAGCACGATGAGCCCCTCGAGCACCGTGGCGATGTCGGTCGGGACCGAGGTGGCTGCCTGCATCGCGGTGCCGCCGGAGTGCAGGGCTCCGAACAGTAGCGCGGCGAGCACCACTCCGCCGGGCCTGGCCCGCCCGAGCAGGGCGACGGTGATGCCGTCGAAACCGTAGGTGCCGTAGCTGTTGAAGGTGAGGGCGTGGACGGCGCTGCCCTGGATCACCGAGGCCCCGCTCAGCCCGGCCAGGCCGCCGGCAATCACCATGACCAGCACCCACGCCCGCCCGACGCTCATTCCCGCGCTGCGCGCCGCGCTCGGGTTGGCGCCCACGGTCCGGAACTGAAAACCGATGGTGCTGCGGGTCAGCAGCCACCCGACCGCGGCGGCCACCGCCAGCGCGACCAGGAAGCCGGTGTCGACCTGCGGCGGCGGGCCGCCCACGTGCGGCAGCTGGGCGTTGGCCGCGACGTTCGGGCTGATCAGGTTGGACTGACCGGGCGCCTGCAGCGCTCTCGGCGTGCCGAGCAGGTAGGACAGGAGGTTGTACATCACGTAGTTGAGCATGATCGTGACGATCACCTCATGTGCGCCGGTCCGTGCCTTGAGCTCACCGACCAGCCAGCCGATCACGGCGCCCCCGGCGATCCCGCCGATGAGGCAGACGATGACGTGGATGACCGGCGGCATGCTGACCCCGAAGCCGAGATAGGTGGCGACGATCGCACCGCCGATCCACTGGCCGGCCGCGCCGATGTTGAACAGCCCGGCCCGGAAGGCGATCGCGACCGACAATCCGGTGAGAATCAGCGGAGTCGCATCGGACATGGTCTGCGAGATCGGATAGAAGATCGCGGCGACCGATCCGCCGTGGAAGGCCGCTGCGACCGTGCTCGGGCTGAAGATCGCGCCGTCGAACAACGCGGAGTAGGCAGCTGAGATCGCGTCCCATGCCTGCCCGATCGCGTTGCCCGGGGCGGCGAGCAGCCGGCCCCATGCGTGCAGGACCGTGGTATCGGTGAACGCGATGAGCAGGGCGCCGAGTGCCAGCGCCGCGACAATGGCCAGGAAGGTGACGACCGCGGGGCTGCCCTGCACGACCGAGTCGATGATTGTCTTGCCGAGCTGGCCGGCCCTGTTCCCGGGTTGCGGCGGGCCCGCGGATGCGGGCGGGCTGCCGGCGGCCTCGCCACCGGTCCCGGCGGCCTGGCCCGGCGCGGGGCCCTGTTCGGTCATGACGGTCCCGTCGTCGGCTCGCTTTGATCAGATTGCCCGGCGGAGCGGGTCGGGCCTGCGCCGGATCCGGGCGAGGGGCCGCTAGGCCCCGGGTGAGCGGGCGGGCCGGCTTCGGCGCTCTGGCGGGCTTGCGCGTCCGCGCTGGCGCCCGCCATGAGCAGGCCCAGCTCACCTACCGGTACGGACGGCGGCCGGAACGCGACGATCTTTCCCTCGTACATGACGGCGATCCGGTCGGCAAGGGCGTAGATCTCGTCCAGCTCGGAGGAGACGATGAGCACCGCGACGCCCCGGTCGCGCTCCTCGACGATGCGCCGGTGTACGAACTCGATGGATCCGACATCCAGGCCGCGGGTGGGCTGACTGGCAAGCAGCAGCCGGACGTCCCGGCTCAACTCGCGGGCCAGGATGACTTTCTGCTGGTTGCCGCCGGACAGGGTGCCGACCGGCCGGTCCGCGGATGTCGTCCGCACATCGAACTCGGCAACCCGGCTGGCCGCATTGGCACCGATCGCGTCCAGGTCGAGGGCGATGCCCGAGGCAAACGGCGGCCGGTCGTAGACGTCCAGGACCAGGTTCTCCGCCACCGAGAAGTCCGAGACCAGGCCATCCTCCTGCCGGTCCTCGGGCACATAGCCGAAGCCGGCCCGCAGCCGGTCCCGCGGCGCCGCGCGAGTCAGGTCCTTGCCGTCCAGGAGCATTGATCCGGAGGCAGCGGGCCGAAGGCCGATGAGCACCTCGCAGAGCTCGGTCTGCCCGTTGCCTTGCACTCCGGCCACACCCAGGATCTCACCCGCCTTTACCTGGAACGAGACATCATCGGGCGCGGCTTTTCCATGATCATCGCTGGCCGTGATGCCGCGGACGTCGAGCACGACCTCGCCAGGGCGCGCGGGTCCCTTCCTGACCTTGAGCTCCACCGGCCGGCCCACCATCAGCGCCGCGAGCTCAGCGTCGGTAGCCGCCGGCGGCCGCTCGCCGACGACCCGTCCGCGGCGGATGACCGTAATCGTGTCGGCGATCGCCTGAACCTCTTTGAGCTTGTGCGAGATAAAGACGATCGACCGGCCGCCCGCCTTCAGCTCGCGAACCACCCGGAACAAGTCTTCTGTCTCGCCCGGGGTGAGCACGGAGGTGGGCTCATCGAGGATGAGCACGCCGGCTTCGCGGAGCAGCGCCTTGATGATCTCCACCCGCTGCTGGGTACCAACGGGCAGGTTCTCGACATAGGTGTCCGGATTCACGTTCAGGCCGTAGCGCTCGGACAGCTCGAGCACGTCGCGCCGGGCCCGGCGCCGGTCGAGCAGGCCGAGGCCGCGGGTGCGCTCGACGCCGAGGGTCACGTTCTCCGCCACAGTGAAGACAGGTACCAGCATGAAGTGCTGGTGCACCATGCCGATGCCGGCCCGGATCGCGTCTGCAGGCGAGCGGAACACCGCCGGCTGGCCATCCAGCAGGATCTCGCCCTCATCGGGATGCATCAGGCCGTACAGGACGTTCATCAGCGTCGTCTTGCCCGCGCCGTTCTCGCCGAGCAGGGCGTGTATCTGGCCCGGCTCGACCACCAGGTCAATCTGGTCGTTGGCCACGAGGGAGCCGAACCGCTTGGTGATGCCCCGCAGCTCCAGCCGCACCGGCCGGCCTCCCTCCCGGGCTGGTCAGTCGCCCGATGTGCCTCGGTGTGGCCTGGCAGGGGACAGCCCTGCCAGGCCACACCGCATGTCAGCCTTAAACGGGGCTCTTGGTTGCCGGCTTGATCGTCCCGTTCTCGATCTGGGTCTTGATCTGCGCCAGCTCCGACTGCAGCGCGGCGGGCACCTTGCTGGCGAAGTCGTGGTAGGGAGCGAGCGTGACCCCGCCGTTGGTCAGCGTGCCGATGTAGTTGCCGCCGGCGAACGTGTTGTGCGCGGCGTTCAGGACCGCGTTCTTCACCGCCGTCGTGATGCCCTTCTCCACGCTGGTGATGAAGTACTGGCAGTACTGCGCGGCACTGACGCACCCGTCGGTATCCACCCACATCATGTTCACGTGGCCACCAGCCTGGTCGGCCGTCTGAACGGCCTTGGCGGCACCGAGCCCGACACCGCCGGCGACCGGGAAGATGATGTCGGCGCCCTCAGTGATGAACGTGTTCGTGATCCGCTGGCCCGCGGTGAGGTCGGTGAAGCTGTTGGTGAAGCTCCCGTTCTGGGAGGCTTCGTTCCAGCCAAGGACGGTCACGTGCGCGTGGTGCCTGGTGTTGTAATACTGGACGCCGTCGGCGAAGCCGTCCATGTAGATCGTCACGGTGGACAGCTTCTGCCCGCCGAACGTCGCCACCTTGCCGGTCTTCGACATCCCGGCGGCCAGATAGCCGCCGAGGAAACCGTCCTGCAGCGTGTTGAACAGCAGGGCGTCCACATTCTTCAGCGCCGGGGTGTAAGCGTTGTCAACGATCGCGAACTTCTGGGTCGGGTTCGCGTTGGCGGCGGTCTGGGTGGCCCCGGCCATCAGGAAGCCGACGGTCACGATGATCCCGCACTTCTGGCCGAGGAACGCGGTGATGTTCGATGCGTAGTCGGACGTCGATGTCGACTGCAGGTACTTGGGCGTGACGCTGGCGTCGGCGGCGGCCGCCGCCAGCACCCCGGCGTAGGACGACTGGTTGAACGACTTGTCGTTGATGCCGCCGGTGTCGGTGACCATGCAGGCCAAGAATTTGCCGGACGCCGACGCGCTGGTGCTCGACGAGCTCGCTGAGCTGCTCGGCGTGCTGGTTGACGAAGTGCCGCTCGACCCGCACGCCGCGGCCAGCAAGGCCACGACGCTCAGGGCGCCGACAGTCGTGACTGTCCCTCTCACAGTTACCTCCTCTGCAGGGGCGGCCCGCGGCCGCCCGGAAGGACTGCCGGCGCAGTCAGGTGCCCTGGCCGGCTAGGGCGCGAAAAGTCCCGGAATCCCCCCCGGGATGCCCGAAGGGTAGTCCTGGTGGTGCCATCCTGGAAGCCGGAAACCACCCGCTGTCTGCGCTGTTGCTAAATCGAGACCGTTATGATCGCAGATCAGCCGCGACGTCGGGAAGGGCCAGGTACCAGCGCCGGGCGGCCCGCTGGCCTTAAGATCGCGCTGCCCGCCAGACGACCGTCCCCGTCCCGCAGGAGGCCCGAATGGCGATCGACTGGACCGCACTGCGCGCCGCTGCCACCGCTGCGGCGGCCCATGCCTATGCGCCCTACTCACGGCTGCATGTCGGCGCGGCAGGCCTGGCGCCAGACGGGCTGCTGGTGACCGGGTGCAATGTGGAGAACGCCTCCTACGGTCTCACCCTGTGCGCCGAGTGCGGCCTGGTGTCCGCACTGCACGCGGCCGGTGCCCGGCGACTGGTGGCGGTCAGCGTGGTCGCCGCGGATGGTGCTCCGCTGGTGCCCTGCGGGCGCTGCCGCCAGCTGCTACTCGAGGCCGGCGGCCCGGAGCTGCTGCTCGACAGTGACAGCGGGCCCCGTGAGCTCGGCGCCCTGCTGCCGGGGGCGTTCACCGAGGCCGACTTGGCTGCGCGGCGCGCCGATGCCTGACGCGGTGGAGCTGATCCGGGCGAAGCGGGACGGCAGGCCGCTCAGTGAGCCCGAGATCAGCTGGCTGATCAGCGCCTACACGGGCGGCGCCATCGCGGACGAGCAGATGTCGGCAATGCTGATGGCTATCTATTTCCAGGGCCTTGATCCAGCCGAGCTGCGCGCCTGGACGGCGGCGATGGTCAGCTCGGGCGACCGGCTTGACCTGAGCGGCGTGCCGGCGCCCACGGTCGACAAGCACTCCACCGGCGGGGTCGGCGACAAGGTGTCGCTGATCCTCGCCCCGCTAGTGGCCAGCTGCGGAGCCGCGGTGCCGCAGCTGTCGGGGCGCGGGCTCGGGCACACCGGCGGCACCCTGGACAAGCTGGAGTCGATCCCCGGCTGGCGGGCGGTGCTGTCCGCCGCCGAGATGACGAAGGCGCTCACCGATGTCGGGTGCGTGATCTGCGCGGCCGGGCCCGGGCTCGCCCCGGCCGACCGCAAGCTGTACGCGCTGCGCGACGTCACCGGGACCGTCGAGTCGATCCCGCTGATCGCGAGCTCGATCATGTCCAAGAAGATCGCCGAGGGGACGGCCGCGCTGGTCCTCGACGTCAAGGTCGGCAGCGGCGCGTTCATGCGGGAGATCGGCGCAGCCAGGCAGCTGGCGCGGACCATGGTCACGCTCGGCGCCGAGCACGGTGTCCGGACGGCCGCGCTGCTCACCCAGATGGACACCCCGCTCGGGCGGGCCGTCGGCAACGCGGTCGAGGTGCAGGAGTCGGTCGCGGCCCTGCGCGGCGCGGGACCGGCTGACCTGGTCGAGGTGACGCTCGCGCTGGCCGCCGAGATGCTCCGGCTGGCCGGTATCGGCGCCGACCCCGCGGCGGCCCTGGCCGATGGCCGGGCGCTGACTCGCTACCAGCAGATGATCAGGGCACAGGAGGGCGACCCGGACGCGCCGGCGCCGCAAGCCGCGCACCTGCAGCGGATCACTGCGGCCGAGTCAGGCTGGATCCGCCGGCTGGACGCGCGCGCTGTCGGGATGGCCGCCTGGCGGCTCGGCGCGGGGCGGGCGCGCAAGGAGGACCCGGTCAGCGCGGCTGCCGGGGTGATCTGCCTGGCCAAACCGGGCGAGCAGGTCAGCCGCGGCCAGCCCGTGCTCGAACTGCGCGCTGACGACGAGGCCCGGTTCGGCCGGGCCGCGGAGGTGCTGGCCGGCGCGATCGAGATCGGGGCGCGCCCGGCCGCGCCCGGCTCGGTCGTGCTGGAGCGCATCGAGCCGTGACCCGGCCGCCTGGCTACGGCCGGTGCGGCCGGCGGGCTGAACGGGGCGACCATGCTCCAGTCGTCGGCCGCCGCGTGCCCGGGCAGATCAGTCTGTGAGAATAGTGAGCGTGGCAGCGACACTTGACGAGATCCGCGGCGTCCCCAAGGTGCTGCTGCACGATCACCTCGATGGCGGGCTGCGCCCCGCGACCATGATCGAGCTCGCCGGCCAGACCGGGTATGACGGGCTGCCATCGACCGACGTGACGGAACTGACCCGCTGGATGGCCGGCGCGGCGCAGCGCGGCAGGCTCGAGCTCTACCTGGAGGCCTTCCAGCACACTGTCGGGGTGATGCAGACGAGGGCGGCGCTGATCCGGGTAGCCGCGGAATGCGCCGCGGACCTGGCCGCTGACGGGGTGGTGTATGCGGAGGTCAGGTTCGCGCCCGAGCTGCACGTCCGGCACGGGCTGAGCCTGGACCAGGTGGTCGAGGCCGTGCTCGAGGGCTTCCGGCGCGGTGCGAGCGGGCGGAACATCACCGTCTACGCGCTGCTTACCGCCATGCGGACCGCGGCAAGGTCGCTGGAGATCGCGGAACTGGCGGTGCGGCACCGGGATGCCGGCGTGGTGGGATTCGACATCGCCGGAGCCGAGGCGGGCAGCCCGCCGAGCCGCCACCTGGACGCGTTCCAGTACGTCGCGCGGGAGAACTTCCACATCACGATCCACGCGGGCGAGGGATTCGGGCTGCCGTCCATCTGGGAAGCGCTGCAGTGGTGCGGCGCGGAGCGCCTCGGTCACGGCGTCCGGATCATCGACGACATCCAGGTGGCGCCCGATGGGACGGCGCCGCTGGGCAGGCTCGCTGGTTACGTGCGAGATCGGCGGATCCCGCTGGAAATGTGCCCGAGTTCCAACGTGCAGACCGGAGCCGTCGCGTCCATCAAGGATCATCCGATCGGCCTGCTGCGCGATTTGTCGTTCCGGGTGACGGTCAACACCGACAACAGGCTGATGAGCGGAGTAAGCCTGTCGTCGGAGTTCCACGCGCTGACCGAGGCCTTCGGCTACGGCTGGGCGGACATCGAGTGGCTGACCGTCAACGCCATGAAGAGCGCATTCGCCCCTTTCGACGAGCGGCTCGCGATCATCAACTCGATCATCAAGCCGGGGTTCGCGGCCGTCCGGCCGGCGGCAGGGGGACCGGCCGCAGCGCCGGGGTAACGTCATAGCCGTGGGCATCGAGACGATGACGCAGCCGGTGGCCGACCGGCGCTGGCTATCCGAGGTCGCGACGTCCGATGCCGCCCTGCGGCAGGTGCTGCACGGGCTGCCGGCCGTCGATCAGGTCGGTTCCGAGGCCCGGGCAGCCGGGCTTGCGACCAGGTCCATCAAGCGGGACGCCAAGATGCAGGCGCTGGAGATGGCGGTCCGGATGGTCGACCTGACGACGCTCGAGGGCGCGGACACCCCGGGCAAGGTCCGCGCCATGTGCGCCAAGGCCCGCCGGCCTGACCCTGCCGACGCTAGCGTCCCGCCGGTGGCGGCCGTCTGCATCTACCCGGACCTGGTCGGCGTGGCCAGGGCCGAGCTGGCCGGGAGTAGCGTCGCCGTCGCCGCCGTGGCCACCGCGTTCCCCTCCGGCCGCGCGTCGCTCGCGGTGAAGCTCGCCGATGTCGCCGGCGCGGTGGCGGCCGGCGCCGACGAGGTAGACATGGTCATCGACAGGGGCGCGTTCCTCGCGGGCCGGTACGGCCAGGTTTTTCAGGAGATAAGGCAGGTGCGCGAGGCCTGCGGGGCCGCGCACCTGAAGGTCATCCTGGAAACCGGCGAGCTGGCCACGCTCGACAACGTGTCCCGGGCCGCCTGGCTGGCGATGCTCGCTGGCGCCGACTTCATCAAGACCTCGACCGGCAAGGTCACGCCGGCCGCGACGCCGCCGGTGACCCTGGTCATGCTGGCGGCGGTGCGCGACTATGCGGAGGCAACCGGGTGCCGGGTCGGGGTCAAGGTGGCCGGCGGCGTGCGCACCGCCAAGGACGCGATCCGCTATCTGGTGCTTGTCCGCGAGACTGCCGGGCCGCAATGGCTGACGCCTGAGCTGTTTCGCATCGGCGCGTCCAGCCTCCTCAACGACCTGCTCATGCAGCGCGCCAAGCAGCTCACCGGCGCCTACGCCGGTCCCGACTACTTCAGCATCGACTGAGCCGCAGCCCCGCCGCGACTGCGGCAGCCTGTCCATGGTCGTGGCTAGGCCTCTCCGAGCGCCTCGCCGAAGTCGGCGAGCAGCCTGTGCCGCCTGTCGTCGGCGAGTACGTGCCCGATCCCGATGACGAGCGCCACCGGCCAGTCGACGACGCCGAGCAGGGCGAGCGCGGCAATCCCGCCGTAGAAGGCCATCCGGTCGGGAGATGGCACCCGCACCGGGCCGATGCCCCAGGGCAGGCCGATGCTTCCGCTCTCCTTGCCGATCGCCTGTGCCGCGGCGCGCTGGGCCGGCTGGGCCGCGCTGCGCGCGGTGGCGCCCCCAGCGGGCCTGGCTGGCGTCGCCGCGGTGCGTGGCGCCTGAGCGCCGGACGCTGCGGCCCGCTTGGCGGCCTGCGTCCGGCGGGCCGCCGGCGGGCTCGTGGCGGAACGGCTGGCCTGCTGCCCGGCGCGGGCGGGTGCGCGGCCCGTTGCGCCGCGGCCGCCTTGCCCGGCGGTCATCCGCCGGTCACCGGCGCGCCAGGGCGTAGCCCACGCCGACAGCGGCGGCGACCGGCCAGTCGATGACCCCGGCCGCGCCCGCTGCGCCGAGACCCGCCCAGAAACCCAGGCTCGTGTAGGCAACGTGGCCGAACACCGGCAGGTCCATTCCGGCGCGGTAGTGCTCGTGGTCATGGTGATGGCCGTTGTGCTCCGCGCGGCCGGCTGGTGTGCGCCGGCGGCTTTCGGAGGTCGGCCTCGATTCAGTCTTCTCGCTCATCCGGCCAGGATGGGCGGCCCGGAGCGGGCCGCGCATCACCCTGCCGGGGTGATGCGCGGCGGCCGCGCGCCACCGACCATGCGGAGGTGAGCACCGGGACTGGGATTGACGGGCCGGCCGCGCCGCAAGCGCGAGCCCGCTGTCGGGCAAGCGGCGCGGCCGCAATGCCACTGCGGTGCCCGGCC
>CABEED010000186.1_pt1 | contig 10453 bp, 11 predicted proteins | sample 3423221 | NCBI WGS metagenome assembly CABEED01 (sample SAMEA5534333, study PRJEB31848) | metagenome | biome: tundra; feature: field; material: soil | place: USA | collected 2013-05 | depth 0.15 m
CAGGTGCACAGCGGAGCCACCACCACGCGGTCGCCGGCCCGGTTACAGAGCGGGCCGTGCGCCTACCAGGCTCAGCGCCCGGGCCGCCAGCCTGCAACCGCTGGCTAGTGCCTCACCAGGCGGCTTCTTGTCGAGCCACGGCGGCAAGAAGCCCGCACAGAACGCATCTCCGGCCCCGGTCCCGTCCACGACCCGCTCTATCGGGGGCCCGGGAACCCGGACCGGGTCCGGTCGGCCGTTGGCGTAAAAGAGCGCGCCCTCGGGACCAAGCTTCATGACGACCTGCGGGTACCAGGCATTCAGCACGCGTGCGGCCTGCTCAGGCTCATCCCGGCCGGTGATGACACTGGCCTGGTCGGAGTTGACGAACAGCAGCGTCGCCCCGTTCGTCAGCTGCAGGAACGGCTCAGCGCCCGCCCGCTCAAGCGGCGCGGATGAGGCGCCGTCCACCGATACGGTCATCCCGGCCCGCTGGGCCAGGCTGAACGCGGCCAGGGTCGCCGCCCTGGAACCCTCGTTGAGCAGCGTGTACCCGGAGATATGCAGGTGGCTGCCCGGCGTGAACAGGTCCTTGGGCAGGTCGTCGGGCGACAGCGCCGAGTTGGCGCCCGGGTCGGACAGCATGGTGTGGTCACCCTTGTGGGTGACCATGACCACGCAGGTCCCGGTCGGCCGCTCCGGATCCATGACGAGCCTGGCGTCGACGCCATAGCCCATCAGCTCCATGTCCCGGTTCCGCCCGGCGATGTCAGCACCGCGCCGCCCGACGAAGGCCACCTCCGAGCCGTCGACGGCGAGCCAGGCGGCGACGTTCGCGCCGGAGCCGCCGCCATGCATGGTCACCGTCGCTGGCGTGTCGCTGCCCCTGGCCAGGGGCAGCGCCGCGTGGGCGACGGTGTCCGTCATAAGATCACCAACGACGACAACGCGCGTCAATGTCGTCACCACCTCGATCACGGGGGGCTGAACTGTGCCGCCATCCTCAGCGCTCCCAGCTCAGGGCTAGCGCATCGAACTTAACAGCTTCAGCGACCCGTCTCGTGCTGTTCGCTCGCTGAACCCGCGATTAGCGGCTATTCCGGTCAAGTTGACCGGGCCCATCGCCGATGGTACCGGCCGCACGGCCTAGCCGGTACCCCTGACAAGCGCCCAGCCCGGGCGCGAAGCTGACGGGGCCGCCCCGGCAGCCAGGCAGCGGCGCGTGCCGGACCGTCAGCGGTCCCGGTGGAAGCGATCGCCGGAAGCAATCTCGTCGAGGTAGTCGCGCCCGGGGAATCCCTTCTTGCGCATCGCGAGGCCGGTCAGGGCCTCGAAGATGGCCCGCCGGGCGTTCAGGGTGGTCGTCGATCCCGGATCCAGATGCGGCGCGACCTCGACAACCTCAATGCCAACCACGTGGGTCTCATGGCAGACCCGGCGCAGCGCGGGCAGGAGCTCGCGAACCGTCAGGCCCTGCGGCTCCGGTGTGCCAGTGCCGGGCGCGAAGGCAGGATCGAGCACATCGATGTCGAGGGAGAGGTAGACGTACTCGGGCCCGTCCAGCGCCTCATCGATAGCCCGCTCGATGACGGAGGCGAAGCCGTACCGGTCGATCTCGGCCATGAAATGCGAGCGCATGCCGCGCTCCTGCATCCAGGTGAGGAGCTTGTCGTCAGGCGTGATGATCGAGCGCAGCCCCACCTGCACGAAGTTGCGCCCCGGGATGTGCTCGTCGAGGATCAGCCGCCGGATCGGGGTCGCATGCGAGATGGCATGACCGTACGGGTCATCGGAACAATCTGGATGCGCATCGAAGTGGAGTACGCCGACATTTCCGGCGCCATATACGTCTGCGATGCCGGCCACGTTCGGGAGCATCACCGAGTGATCTCCGCCAAGGATGACCGGGACGGCGCCGGCCTCCGCCACATCGCGCACCATGGACCGGATCGGCCCGATCGAGTTCTCGATGCTAAACGGATCGACCACGGCATCGCCGTAGTCGACCACGGTCAGCTCGCGGAACGGGTGAATACGCGTGCTCGTATTGATCAGCAGTTCGGGCGGATAAGGCGGCCAGCGTTCGTCGACCCGGATCATGCGCGGCCCGAACGCAGCTCCGCGGTGCCCGATCGACATGTCAACCGGCGCGCCGAGGAACGCGACGTCGATCGGTACCGCGCGCAGGTCCGCTGCGGTAAGGCACAACGGCACGCCGAAGAGGGTCATGGCACCGACCGGCTCGCCCCCCGGTCGTCGCATGCTGATCGGGCCAGGTTCGCGGGAAGGGCTGGCATCCACGCTTGTTACCTCCAGGGAAAGCTGGCGTCGCTGCACACCGTACTGCTTGAGCCGTATCCGTCGCTTATGCGCCCTCGCGCTCGGATCTCCGCGCGCGGGGCCCGCGCCGACCCTTCGCGCGCTGGCCGGGCGTGAGCTCGGGCACGTGCTCACGGCCAGCCGGGCGAAGGTCTGCGTGACCGTCGGCTCCTTCGACAATGTCGACTACGACCTGCGCCTTGCGCAGCTCGCGCCGAGCACCCTCGAGCACCGGGTGGTCGTGGGCGATGCGGCGCGTACCGGGGCGATTGATTTCGAGGAGTTCTTTATCCGCACTCCGTGGGAGGAGCGATATCCGGATCCCGGGGTCCGGGCCGCGGGTGATGATCCCGCGCTGCTGGTGTTCACGTCGGGCACGACCGGCCAGCCGAAGGGCGTCGTGCACAGCCAGAACACGATCTTTGCGGCCAGCCAGTCGCTGTCGGTTCCTTACCTGCTGACCGCCCAGGACGTCGTATCCATCCCGCAGTACCTGACCCACGTGGCGGCAGCGGTGCATGCCGTTTACGCGCCGGTCTTCCTCGGCGCCACCTGCGTGACGCACGACACCAACGACGACATGAACCTGATGCTCGACATGGTGGCCGCCCATGGCGTCAGTCATCTCGACGCGGCGCCCTGGTACATGGCCAGGCTGCTCGCAGCCCAGCGGAGTAAACCGCGGCAGCTGCCCAGCCTGCGGGTGCTCAGCTCCAGTTCGGCGCCGATCTCGCCGCAGATGGTGACCGAGGCGCAGCAGGTGCTCGGGCTGCCGTTGTTCGCGGTGTGGGGGATGACGGAGACTGGCGGGTGCACGACGACCGGTCCGGGGGACCCGGCTGACTGGGCGGCATACAGCGACGGCCGCCCGATGCCGTGGATGCAGATACGGGTGGACGACGGGGAACAGCCTGGAATCGGACGCCTGCTGGTGCGCGGCGCCTCGTTGTGCCTGGGTTATCTGGGGCAGCCAGAGGTGTTCGCGGCGTGCGTCGATAATGATGGCTGGTTCGATACCGGGGATATGGCCAGAGATGACGGCCGGGGCGGTATCCGGATCACTGGCCGCCGCGCCGATCTGATCACCCGGGCGACCGGCGCTAAGGTGCCGACGTCAGAGATCGAGGGGATCCTGGCCCGTCATCCGGCGGTCGCTGAGGTGGTCCTGATCGGCTACCCGGACCCGCGCATGCCGGGATCCGATGAAGTGTGCGCGGTTGTTGTCCCCGCGGGCGAGCCGCCCGCGCTGGCGGACCTGACCAGCCATCTGGAACGGGAACAGGTCACCATGGAGAACTGGCCCGACCGGGCCGAGATCTTCGCCGCGCTGCCGAAGAACTCGCTGGGCAAGATACTCCGCACCCAGCTGCGGCAGGAGATCGAGGGCAGGCCGGCCCAGCCGTGAGGCCGCTACCGGCCCCGGGCCAGGATCAGCACCGGGCCCGCCGGTCCCCGGCCTGGAGCCGCCCCGCTGGTGTGGGGTGCCGCGCCGGCCTGACGGCGGGGGAGGGCCCCCTGGTCTGGCGCCGGCCCGCTGGCCTGGCGCCCCGGCAATGCGCTACCGGGGAGGTCCGGTGCGGCAGGGGAACAGTAGCGGCAAACCTGCTGTTCTGGCCGAGACGGCAGCCTGGAAAACGGGAGCAGATCTCATGACACAGCGTGCGCGCGATCACCTGGGACGATTCGGCATCTGGCGGGGTGCGAGCCAGGTAACGCCAGAACTGGCAGCCGGCATCGAGCAGCTCGGGTTCGGTGCCCTGTGGCTGGGCGGCTCGCCGGGCGCTGACCTCGTGCAGGTCGACCGGCTGCTCGACGTGACGAGCACGCTCACCGTTGCCACCGGGATCGTCAACATGTGGCAGAGCGACGCCCGCGAGGTCGCCGCGTCGTTCGCGCGTATCGAGGCACATTATCCGGGCAGGTTCCTGCTCGGCGTGGGCGCTGGCCACCGTGAAGCCATCCAGCAGTATGCCAAGCCGTACCAGACAATGGTGAACTACGTAGACGTGCTGATCGGCGCTGGCGTTCCTGATGCGAGCCTGGTGCTGGCCGCGCTCGGCCCGAAGATGCTGCGCCTGGCCGCGGAGCGCACCGCCGGCGCTCACCCCTATCTGGTCACGCCCGAGTACACCCGCCAGGCGCGGGCAATCCTTGGCGCGGGTCCGCTGCTGGCCCCGGAGCAGAAGGTGGTCCTGGACAGCGACCCGGAGCGAGCGCGCGCCATCGGCCGCCCGCGGGTGCAGAACCCATACCTCGGGCTGGTCAACTACACCGCCAACCTGCGCCGCATGGGCTGGAGCGACGATGATCTGAGCGGCGGCGGCAGCGAAGCCCTGATCGATGCGCTGGTGGCGCACGGTAGCGGCGCCGAGGTAGCGGCAAAGCTCACCAGGCACCTCGACGCCGGCGCCGACCACGTCTGCATCCAGCTGCTCACCGCGCCTGACGGCGAGGTGCTGGACGGCTACCGGCAGCTGGCGCAGGCCCTGGCGCTCTGATTGCGGGCCTGCCAGTGGCGGCCTGGTCGCGCCGCCGGGCGGGAGCACGGGCTCGGCATGCCAGCCCCGCCCCGAACCGCTATAAAGATCACGTGCGCCGCAAAGATCACGTGCGCCGCGCACCGCGGGGCGCGGCTATCAAGACGCGAGGCGCGGCTACCCAGGGAGGCGGGAGCACATGGCCTGGACATGGCGGTTCGAGAAGAACGACGGAACGGTCGTCGCGTCGCGCGGCATGCCGAAGGAGAGCTTCAGCAGCCAGGGTGACGCCGAGAGCTGGGTCGGCGAGAACTGGCGGAGCCTGCTGGAGTCGGGCGTCGACCAGGTGACGCTGCTGGATGAGGACAGGGCCGAGTACGGGCCGATGAGCCTGCACCCGGCCGAGGAGTAGCGAGACTTCCATGATCCGGTAAAAATCCGGGGCGAATTCGGCACCGGAATTTACCGGCTAAATCGCTGGCGGCGGGTTGGCGGCTCCCGGGCAGCGAGGTTGGCGGGTTGGCGGCTCCCGGGCAGCGGCCTTGGTCACGGGCGGTGCCGGGGGCTCGCCGTCTGGGCTGAATCCCGCTCGATGACCGGCCCGAGGATCTCGTCGATGCTGTGCATGAGCTGCGGGTCGAGGCGGATCCCCGATGCCTTCGCGTTCTCGCGCACCTGCTCAGGCCGGGACGCTCCGACGATCGCGGCGGACACGTTCGGGTTCTGCAGTGTCCAGGCAACAGCCAGCTGGGCGGGATTCAGGCCCGCCTCATCGGCTAGCGGCTTGAGTTGCTGCACCCGGCCGAGAATGTCGTCGCTGAGATAGTTCTTGATAAAGCCGGATCCGGTTGCGTCCGTCGCCCGAGAGCCGGCCGGCGGCGCTCCGCCAGGCAGGTACTTGCCGGTCAGGGCGCCCTGGGCGATCGGGGACCAGACGATCTGGCCGATGCCCTCCTTCTCGCAGAGCGGAATTACCTCGGTCTCGATGACCCTCCAGATCATGTTGTACTGCGGCTGGTTGGAGACAATCCGGTCCAGGCCCAGCTGGTCGGCGATCCCGAGCGCGGCCGCGATCTGATCAGCCCGCCATTCCGATACGCCCACATACAGGACCTTGCCCTGCCGCACCAGGTCGTCGAAGGCGCGGAGGGTCTCCTCCAGCGGCGTCTCGTAGTCATAGCGGTGCGCCTGGTACAGGTCCACGTAGTCGGTCCGCAGCCGTCGCAGGGAGGCATGCGCCGACTCCATGATGTGCTTGCGGGATAGGCCGCGGTCGTTGGTTCCCGGGCCGGTCGGCCAGTAGATCTTGGTGAAGATCTCGAGGGATTCGCGCCGCACGCCGTGCAGTGCCCGGCCGAGCACCTCCTCGGCCCTGGTTCCGGCGTAGACATCCGCGGTGTCGAAGGTGGTAATGCCTTCGTCGAGCGCGGCGCCCACGCATGCGATCGCGGTCTCCTCCTCGACCTGAGATCCGTGGGTAAGCCAGTTACCGTAGGCGATCTCGCTGACCGTGAGCCCGCTGCGACCGAGATGACGGTGTTCCATACTCGTGAACCCTAAGCGCTGCGCCCGCCGGCGAGCAGCGCGGGGCGCGGCAGGCGGAAACCAGTGGCCCGCGCCGAAATCAGATGCTGTCGCCCGGCTTCACGCGCGGGGCCGGCATCCGGAGCTTGCGGATCTGGGTTGCACGGATAGCGCCATACAGCCGGAGGCCGCGAGTGCTCTCCCCTGGGAAGCGCTGCTGTGCCAGCTTGAGGATCCGGCGGCTGATAAAGAAGCCCTCGCTCACCATCACCACCAGGACCACGAGGACCAGGTAATCGGCATAGAGCCGCAGGCTGGGGACGAACAGCAGGAGCACGAGCGCTCCGACGGCGTACATGTAGTACTCGCTGACCCGCCGCCGTGAATCCACGTAGTCGCGCGCGAGCGCCCGGACCGGCCCCCGGTCCTTAGCCGGCATTGCCCAGGCTTCGCCGCGCTTGGCTGCCGCGTACTTGCGGGCCCGTTCCGTCTTGCCCTGGTCCCGGGACTGCCGCCCCGCTGCCTTCCGGTCGGCGGGAGCGGTGTAAGGCTGCCGTCGGCGGCGCTCGGCTTCGTTGCGCTTGGGCGTGGGCCTGCCTTTGCCCATGGTCTGGCCGCCCCGGACCGCACCGCCTGGATCGGTGTCGGCGGAGGCAGAACCTGGCCCAGCTACTGAGCCCGCAGTGGTGGCCGGCGAGGGATCCTGATCGAGTACGTCAGGCGCGCCGGCTGAGCGTCGTCGGAACACCTGCACAGCTTACCGGGATGAAGACCCCAGACCGCCAGACTATGATCACGGCCGCTCGCAGCCCGGCCGCTGCCGCCGCCAGCCGATTACGGCCGCCGCCGGCGGTTCGCGGCCGGCGGCGGGCGTTCGCTGGGCGGTACCTTCGTGATGACGGCTGTTGCGCCACCGTCGTAGGGTGGAAAGGAGCACCTGCCGGCAACCTCCGTTGCCCTTCGCAGCAAGCCAGATTCGCGGCGCAGCCGCCCAGTGCGGCAGCGGTGTACAGGATGAGGGGATGGTCGCGCCTATGAGCGTGATGAAGCGGGTCACCATGATCTTCCGAGCCAAGGCCAATAAGGCCCTGGACAAGATGGAAGATCCTCGGGAGACCCTGGATTACTCCTACCAGACGCAGCTTGAACTGCTGCAGAAGGTCCGCCGCGGAGTGGCTGACGTGGCAACGTCGCGTAAGCGTGTGGAGCTGCAGATCAACCAGCTTCAGCAATCCTCGAACAAGCTCGACAAGCAGGCGCGCGACGCGCTCGCGGCCGGCCGCGAGGACCTGGCCCGCGAGGCGCTGCAACGCAAGTCGGGGCTGCAGAGCCAGCTAGTTGACCTGAACACGCAGTACACCTCGCTGCAAGGCGAGGAGGAGAAGCTGACTGGCGCGTCGCAGCGGCTGCAGGCCAAGGTCGACTCCTTCCGTACCAGGAAGGAGACCATCAAGGCCACCTACACCGCAGCCGAGGCGCAGACCAGGATCAACGAGGCCTTCACTGGCATCTCCGAGGAAATGGGCGATGTCGGCATGGCGATCCAGCGTGCCGAGGACAAGACTGAGCAGATGAAGGCGCGGGCTGGCGCGATTGACGAGCTGATGGCTTCGGGCGCCCTGGACGACGTGGTCAGCGGGCCGCGCGATGACATCCAGGCGGAGCTGGACCGGATGGGCGCTGGCCACGACGTCGACCGGGAACTCGCCCGGATGAAGACCGAGCTTGCCCAGGGCAGCGCGCCGCGGCAGATCGAGGGCAATGCCGCCGCGCCGGCGCCGGCCGCCGCCCCTGCCGCACCGGTCGCCGAAAGCCAGCCGGCCGGTGCCGCGCCGGCCGCTGATCAGCCTCCGGCGGGTGACGGGCAATGATTGTCCGGATCCTCGGCGAAGGCCAGCTGCGGGTCGACGACGCGGCCGTGGGAGAGCTGAACGAGCTCGACGCCAAGGTCGAGGCAGCCGTTGACCTGGACGACGAGGCGGCCTTCCGGTCGGCCCTCGACGCCCTGCTCTCGCGGGTGCGCGCGATCGGCACCCCGCTGCCGCCAGCGGATCTGCATCCATCGGAGCTGATCCTCCCGCAGGATGACGCGACGATGGCCGATGTGCGCAGGCTGCTTGCTGATGAGGGGCTCATCCCCGGCTGACCCGGCGGGGAACGATCACGGGCTGCCGCCCGTTGCAGGGATGGCCGGTACGCCGCGACCGGCCGCCTCTGCGTGTCTTGGACGGGCGCACGGCGTGTCTTGGACGGGCGCACGGCGACGGGCGCAACAGCTCCGGCGCTGAGGTGTAATGGAGTAAGAGGGCCTGCATCAGCGGCCGGAACTGAACGGAGGCGTCGCCGATGGCGCGGACGCGCTATGCGACCGACAGAGGGCTGATCGCGCGGATGGGCGCGACCATGTTCCTGCTGGGCCTGGTCTTTGTCGGGTTCATCACGGCCCTGATATTCATCCTGCTTGACTTCAGCACCGCGCGCAGCGGCGGCCTCATCGTCATCGTGGCCCTGCTCGGTATCGGGACGGCGTTCGCGTCGTTCTACTGGTCAGACAAGATCGCGCTGAGGACGGCCGGCGCGCGGCTGGTCAACCCGGGCGATTCCCGCGACGCGGCCAGGCTGCACGCGGTCGTCGACCGGATCTGCGCGCTTGCGGATATGCCCAAGCCCCGGATCGCGATCGCCCCGGCGGCCATGCCGAATGCCTTCGCCACCGGGCGGAGCAGCAAGGTCGCGGTGGTATGCGTGACGCAGGGCCTGCTGAACAGGCTGGACAGCAACGAGGAACTCGAGGGCGTGCTCGCGCACGAGATGTCGCACGTGGCGCACAAGGACGTCGCGGTGATGACCATCGCGTCGTTCCTCGGCATCGTCGCCGCGCTGCTGGTGCGTTTCGCGTTCTATTCCGAGCTGTTCGGCGGCGGCGGCCGGGGCCGCGGCAGGGGCGGCGGCAACCAGCAAGCGCTACCGGTCATGCTCATCGTCATGGTGGTGGGCATGGTGGTCTACGCGATCAGCTTCCTGCTGATCAGGCTGCTGTCGCGGTACCGCGAGCTATCCGCTGACCGGTCCGGCGCGCTGCTGACCGGGAACCCGTCCGCGCTGGCCAGCGCGCTGGTCAAGGTGACCGGCGCGATGGCGCAGATTCCGACCAGGGACCTGCGCGCGGCTGAGCCGCTGAACGCGTTCTATTTCACTCCTGCGCTCTCCGCCAGGAAGGGCGAGTTGAGCCTGTCCGCCCTGTTCTCCACGCACCCGAGCCTGGAGCGGCGGCTGGCCGAGCTCGACAAGGTAGCCAAGCAGCTCGGCAGGTAAGGCCGCGCGCTAGCGGAGCCGCGCTCGACGCCCGGGAGGTCGCAGGTGGGATTCCTCGACACGCTGCTCGGCAGGACCAAGCCCGTGCAGCCGAAGCTGGACAACCTGTTCGGGCTGCCGTCGGCGGCGATCACCCTGCAGGCCTCGATGAACATGCGCCCGACCGGGACCGGCTCGGTCTGTTTCCGCGCGGCTGAGGGCCGGGCATTCAGCGAGATCGAGTCCGACGTACGCGCGCTGCTGACTATGGGGGACAGCAAGACGCTGATCGAGGTGTCCACGGACAACTACGGGTTCACCTGGCTGGTCTGCCGTCATTCCGCCGATGATGTCGAGGGCCTGGTCACCGACCTGCACGCGGTGAACTCCTCGCTGGAGCAGGGCGGCTTCGGCCCGCAGCTGCTCTGCACGATCCTCGCGTTCACTGACGACGACCACGACCGCCTCGGGCTGGTCTATCTCTATAAGCGCGGCACCTTCTACCCGTTCGCGCCGCTGACCGGCGAGCGCCGCGACAACGGGCTGGAGATGCGGGCCAGGGGCACACTCGGCGACGACCTCAAGATCGAAGCCGACCTCAGCCGCTGGTTTCCCGTCTGGGGCGCACCAGGTTTGTGACGCCAGGGCGCCGCTCGGGGCGGATGCTCCGGATTGGATGCTCCGGGTCGGCTGACGAGCTCAGGCCGGGGAGCTGGGGCAGGGCGGCCGGAATGACCGCGGGGGGCATATCGTTGACACTGGACAGACGAGGTCGCGCCGGACGGGGCGGCGGCCGCAGCCGAACGCAGGAGCTAAACACAGATGACAGTTCAGGGCGAGGCGACCACGCAGAGCATCAA
>CABEED010000226.1_pt1 | contig 10115 bp, 6 predicted proteins | sample 3423221 | NCBI WGS metagenome assembly CABEED01 (sample SAMEA5534333, study PRJEB31848) | metagenome | biome: tundra; feature: field; material: soil | place: USA | collected 2013-05 | depth 0.15 m
GAACCGGGCCGTGCGCGAGCTGGAGCGCAAGCGGGACGCCGGGCAGATCACGAAGGCCGGCCGGGTGCGGACGGTCCGCGAGATGCTCACCAGGCACCTGGACGTGGTGCTGCCCCAGCGCGGTCGCGCGCCCTGGACCATCTCCAGCTACCGGTCGCTGTGCGAGCACCAGATCTTCCCGCGATGGGGCGCCCAGCGGATCGACCGCATGCTGCCCGAGTACCTGGAGGACGGCTACGCCGAGATGCTCGCCGAGGGCTTGTCGGCTGGCACGGTCAGGAAGATTCACGCGATCCTGTCGAGTGCCTACGAGATCGAGGTGAAGCGCAGCAATGTCGCCCGGAACCCGTGCAAGCTGGTCGAGGCGCCACGGCTGGGCCAGGCCCAGAAGAAGGCACTGACGGAGACCCAGGCCCGCGCCGTACTCGCCGCGGTCGCCGACCGGCGGAACGGCTCGCGGTGGTCTATCGGGCTGGCATGCGGGCTGCGCCAAGGAGAGACCCTCGGGCTGCGCTGGCAGTATGTCGACCTCGACGCCGCGGTGATGCGGGTCTGGTGGCAGCTGCAACGGCTGCCGTGGCGCCATGGCTGCGCAGATCCCGCGAAGTGCTCCGCCGGCTGGCACCGGCGGCCGTGCCCGCGGAACTGCCCGAAGGCGGCCCGCACGTCAGGGCGGCGTCATGTGTGCATCCCGGCCGATGCTCCGCTGCTGTGTGAGCCGGGCTGTACCGGCCACGCGGCACAGTGCCCGCAGCGCCTCGGCGGCGGCCTGGTGTTCCGCGAGATCAAGGAGCGGCGCCGCAAGACGGTGGCGCTGCCGCCCGAGCTGGTCGGCCTGCTGCGCGCGCACCGGCGGGCGCAGGCACGCGAGCGCCTGGCCGCCGCGAACGTGTGGGAGGACAACGACCTTATCTGGTGTCAGGAGAACGGCCGGCCACTCGACTCACGCGCCGACTGGCAGGAATGGTCAGACATTCTCGCAGGGGCCGGGATCGAGCATGCCGGGACGCACGCGATGCGCCACTCGGCGGCTACCATCGCGATCCACCAGGGCGTCGCCCTGCCGGTCGTCCAGGAGATGCTCGGCCATTCTGACATCCGGGTCACGCGCGACTACGTGGACGTGTCCTCGCCGCTGGCGCAGGACGCTGCGAAGCGGGTCGGGCGGGCGCTGTTCGGAGTAACTGTCCCGAAAACTGTCCCGAAGGGATCACCGCAGTGACCCCTCCAGGGAATGTTTCCGCTGGTCAGAGTCGAGCCGCCTGTCGGAATCGAACCGACGACCTGTTCATTACGAGTGAACCGCTCTGCCGACTGAGCTAAGGCGGCATGCCATCGCGTGTGGCAGCCCAAGGAGTCTACCGGTCCGGGGGCGCCTCTCGCTCAGCGCCGTACTTAGCCTCGTAAGCCTGCCTGGAGCCGCACACGCTGGCTCGCGGGCACGCGTGGCGCCGTCCGTCCTCAGCCAGCTTGACCACGACCTGATCGGCGGGGACTTTGTGCCCGACCACCGTCCCCCGGCCCTCCGGCGACTCCACCGAGGCGCCGATCCGCGGCGCCTTCTCCTTGAAGTCCTGATACAGCGGGTGCTCATACTTCAGGCAGCACATCAGCCGGCCGCACGCCCCGGCGATCCGCAGCGGGTTCACCGGGAGCTCCTGATCCTTGGCCATCCGCACCGAGACCGGCTCGAAGTCCTTCAGGAACGTGGCACAGCACAGGTCTCGTCCACACGGGCCGATGCCGCCCTGCAGCCGCGCCTCGTCACGCGGCCCGATCTGGCGGAGCTCGACCCGCGCGCGCAGCCGCTCGGCAAGCTCGCGCACCAGCACGCGGAAGTCGACCCGCCGCGGCGCGCTGAAGTAGATCGTGAACACGTTGGGCGGGTCCAGGTAGTCCACCGCGGTGATCTTCATCGGCAGCTCGAGCTCGCGCACCATCCGCCGCGCTGCCACCCGCGCCTCGGCCCGCCGCGCCCGGTTCGCCTCGTCCCTGGTCAGGTGCTCGTCGGTCGCGAGTCCCGCGCAGACGGACAAGCCGCCAATGTCATCGTCCACCCACTGCGGCGCCCAGATGCACTCGGCTACCTCAGGCCCGGTATCGGTAGGCACCAGCACCTTCGTCCCGACGGCCGGCGAGTGTGGCCCGGGATCCAGGTAATAGAGCCGGCCACTCCGCTCGAAGCTGACCGCCATCATCATGCCCACGCCCTCAGGTTACGGTGCGGTCACGAAGGCCGTCTTCCCCGGGCCGGCCGATTTCTCCCCTAACGGGTATCGCCTCCCCGTCTGCCCCGTTCAGCCGGCCGCACCGCGGCGCCCGGCGGTAACCGCCGTCTCATCGTGACGAGTTCTCAGCGATAGCTACTGAGAACTCGTCACGATCATGGAATGAGGCTGCCGCCATGCGCCAGGCAGCTAGCCAGCGGCGAGGGCGAGGGCCATCTCCTCGATGGCGAGTAGCGGAGCCACGTTCACGGCCAGCCGCTCCCGGCACGCCATGATCGCCTCGATCCTGCGCACGGTCAACTCGGGCGAACTGGCGGCGGCAAGCTGCCCGAGGTCATCCCGCTGCGCCGCGTTGGCCAGCTCCACCTCGGCCCCGAACTGGACCGCGAGCACATCCCGGTAGAACCCGGCGAGGTCGAGCAGCGCGCGGTCCAGCGAATCGCGCTTCAGCCGCGTGGCGCGCGATTTCTGCCTGTCCTCAAGGTCCTTCAGCGCCCCGGCCGCGCCCCGGACAGCGGCAGCAACTCCTTTGCCGGTCGAGCCCTCCCCGAACGCCTGACGCAGCGCGTCCCGTTCTGGCACGTCGAGTTCTTCTGTGGCTGCCGCGGCTTCCCCCTCGGCCGCCTTGACCAGCCCAGCGGCCGCCGCAAACGCCTGCCCGACGCTGCCTCCTGACCGCCCTACGCCGAGCTGAACAGGAACCCGGAGCACCTCGGCGCGGCGCCGGGCCGCCTCGGGATCGGTGGCAAGCCGCCGGGCCCGGCCGATGTGGCCCTGGGCGGCGCGGGCGGCGGCCAGGGCCGCCGCCTCGCCGATGCCCTCGCGGGCGAGCACGGCCGCAACTGCCGCGGAGGCTGGGGTGCGCAGCGTGATCAAGCGGCACCTGGACCTGATTGTCGTGGGCAGATCGGCGGCCGACGGTGCGCAGAGCAGCCAGACGGTCCGGGGCGCCGGCTCCTCAATGGCCTTGAGCAGCGCGTTCGCCGCCTGCTCTGTGGCACGGTCAGCGTCTTCGAACAGCACCACCCGCCAGCGTCCGTAGACCGGCGCTGCCGCGGCGCGCAGCACCAGGTCCCTGGTCTGCCGCACCCCGTAGGAGAGCCCGTCCGGCCGGACGGGCAACAGGTCGGCATGGGTGCCTCCGGCCACCTGGTGACACGAGGAGCATTCGCAGCAGCCCTGGCGATCGCAGAGCAGCGCTGCGGCGAATGCGCGCGCGGCTACCGATCGGCCCGATCCAGGCGGCCCGGTGAAGAGCCACGCGTGCGTCATCGCCAGCGTGGTCCCGGCACCTGCGGGGGCCTGCGCGGCGGGGCGCCTGGCCCGTCCTGCGACAGCGGCAGCGGCAGCGGACGCTGCGGCCTGCAGCTGGCCGACCACGGCATCCTGGCCGGCCAGCTCGGCAAAGACGGCCCCGGTGCTCAGCCCCGCACCTTCCGCACCGTCATCGCGCGCCATCATTGCGACCCCGTCATTCCAGCCCGTCATTCCAGCCCCGGTATTCCGGGCCCGCCATCCGGGCACCGTCAGTCTCGCACCGCCGGGAAGCTCCCGGTAGTTGCCTCGGCGATCATGGGCACCGGATCGGGCAGCAGGTCCCTGACCCGGCTCTGGATCTCCCTGCTGATCTCAGTAGACGGCCGGGTCGCGTCCAGCAGCAGGTAACGCTCGGGCTCCGCGGCCGACAGTGCGAGGAAACCCGACCTGACCCGTTCGTGGAATTCGGCGGGCTCAGCCTCCAGCCGGTCGCCGGACCGCTCCCGGCGCTGCAGCCCAGCGGCCGGCGGCAGGTCAAGGACGATGGTCAGGTCCGGCATCAGGCCGCCGGTCGCCCACTGGTTCAGCGTCTCCACCTCACTGACCGGCAGCAGCCGCCCCGCGCCCTGGTAAGCCAGCGACGAGTCCACGTACCTGTCGGTGACGACGATCGCGCCGCGTTCCAGCGCGGGACCGATGACCGACGCGACATGCTCGGCCCGGTCCGCCGCGTACATCAGCGTCTCGGAGCGGGGCGACAGGCCCGTGTGGGTGGTGTCGAGCAGCAGGGCGCGCAGCCGCATTCCCACCTTGGTCGCGCCGGGCTCATGGGTGGCAACTACGTCGTAGCCCTGGTCGCGCAGCCAGATAGCGAGCAGTCTGGCCTGGGTGGACTTGCCGGCACCCTCGCCGCCTTCCAGGGCGAGCAGCAGCCCGCGGCGGGCGGCGGCCCGATGGCCGTTGGCGTACACCGGCAGCGGCGCGAACGGCTCGCCGCGGAAGACTGAGTTCAGGTCGGACAGCAGCGGTACGCCCCGGCGGTCGTCCATCTGCCGGTAGGAGACCACGCCCTGCACGAGCGCGACCGCCGCGGCCAGCAGCAGCACCAGGTTGATGCCCACGTCGGCATAGTCGACGTTCCCGATCCGCACGGTCGCAGAGCCGGATATGCCGCGGACCGCAGCGCTGAGCCCCGCCGTCATGAACGGGGCCACGATGATCACCGCGAAAAGGATCACCCGGAGGGCCGACTGGAGGAAGGCGAAGGTCCGGCCGCGGGTGTCGTCGTCCACCTCGAGCCCGACGATGGTATAGCCGGTCACGTAGGCGATCCCCGCGCACGACCCCAGCAGGACAACCAGGGCGGTCACCACCACAAGGTTCGGGATCAAGGCGATCAGGGCCAGCGGTATCGCGGCGAACGCGATGGCCAGGCCGAACAGGCGGCGCCTGGAAAAACCGCGCAGGATCCGCAGGCCGACCACCATTCCGACAGCGAGGCCCACGAAGATCGCGGAAAAGACCACTCCCCAGCCGGCGTCGCCGCCGTGCAGGGTGTAATTGACGTAGGACCGCCCGAGGCCAACGACCACGCCCGCCGCCGCGAACGCGCCCACCATGCCGCCGACGACCCCCCGCACTGCCTGGTTCCGGCCGATGAACCGCCAGCCGTCCCAGATGGCCTTGGCGACAGAGGGCGAGGAGATCTCGCTGCCGGCCCGCCGCTGGCCGATCTCCCTCAGCGCGAAGACCGTCAGCGCGGAGACCACGAAGGTCACCGCGTTGAAATACAGCGCAAGATTGACCTGATTGGTAACGAAATAGTGCGAAATCGAACCTAGCGCCCTGCTGATCAGGGCGAGCAGGCCGAAGACAAGCCCCGCGATGGGCGCTGTGCCGTACGTGCTGAACAGGCTCAGCTGATTCGCCTGCTCCAGCCGGTCCGGCGGCACGAGGTTGGGGATCACCGCGTCCTTGGCCGGCGTCCAGAACATGGACGCACAGGAGGCCAGGAACTGCACGATATACATCCAGGTCAGCTTGTTGACCAGACCGAGCGACAAGTTCACCGGGATGGACAGGTACAGGACCGCGCGGAGTACGTCACCGATGACCATGTTCAGGCGGCGGTCGAACCGGTCGGCAACCGCGCCGGCCAGCGGGCCGAGCACGAGCGCGGGAAGCAGCGAGGTGAGCCAGACCCCACTGACCGCGGTGACCTGTGCCGTTGATCCGTGCCGTCCGGCCAGGTCAAACGCGAGCGCAGTCAGCGCCAGCAAGCTCAGCCAGTCGCCCAGGCTGGAGAGCGAACCCGCGATCCACAGCCGCCGGAACGGCCTGATGGCCAGCGCACCGCTCCGGCCGCCACCCAAAGGGGATCTAAAGTTCACGGCGACAGGGTATCGGCAGAACGGCCGGCTTACCCCTCAGCCGGCAGGAACGCTCCGGGCCGCCTGCCGCCCGGGGTTCTGAGCACGCTGCCGACCTCAGGTTTGCCGGCACGCTGCCGGCGTCATCCGGACGCCCGGCCGGTCTCACGTTTTCCGGCCGCGCCCGCTCGCTGGCTTCGATGCTGGCTTAGCGGCCCGCGACGCCGGCCGAGCGGACCTGGCGGCGCCGACGGCCTTCCGGCGTGGACCGGGAGCGGCCAGCCGGCGCTCGGCCAGCAGCTCGATCGCCCGCTGCGTAGTGATCGATTCCGGCACGTCACCCTTGCGGAGCGACGCATTGGTCTCGCCGTCAGTGACATAAGGGCCCCAGCGGCCTTCCCTGAGCACGATCGGCTTGTCGGTCGCCGGGTCAGTGCCAAGCTCGCGCAGCGGCGGCGCCGCGGCGGCCCTGGCGGCGCGGCCGCGCGGCTTGGGCTGCTCGAACATCTGCTTCGCCTGGTCCAGCGTGACCGTGAACATCTCCGCCTCGGTCTCCAGGGAGCGGCTGTCCGTGCCCTTCTTGACGTAAGGGCCATAACGACCGTTCTGCGCGGTCACCTGCTCGCCGTCGAGCTCGCCGAGGCTTCGCGGCAGGGTCAGCAGCCGCAGGGCGTCCTCCAGCGTCACGCTGTCCAGGTCCATCGACTTGAGCAGCGACGCCGATCGGGGCTTTGCCGAGGCGGGCGCATCCTCGGCCAGCTGCTCGGTGACGTACGGTCCGAACCGCCCCGCCTTGGCGACGATGGTGGTGCCGGTCTCCGGGTCGGTGCCGAGCACCTTGTCCCCGCTCGGCCGGTTCAGCAGTTCCGTGGCGAACTCGGGGGTCAGCTCGTCGGGCGCGGTGCCATCCGGCACGTTGACCCGCTGGCTGTCGCGCTCCAGATAGGGGCCGTACTTGCCGACCCGGACCACTATGTCGGTACCGGCAAGAGGAAATGAGCTGACGTCTCGCGCGTCGATCTCGCCCAGGTCGCTGACGAGCTCCTTGAGGCCCTCCTCGCTGTCGGTGCCGAAGTAGAACCTGCGCAGCCACGGCACCCGGGCGGCTTCGCCCGCGGCAATCTCGTCGAGCGCCGCCTCCATCCGCGCGGTGAAGTCATAGTCGACCAGCTGGGCGAAGTGCCGCTCCAGCAGGGTGACCACGGCGAACGCTACGAACGAGGGAACGAGCGCGGTTCCCTTCTTGAAGACGTAACCGCGATCCAGGATGGTCCCGATGATCGAGGCATAGGTCGACGGCCTGCCGATCGCGCGGTCCTCAAGCTCCTTGATCAGGGACGCCTCGGTATAACGGGCAGGCGGCCTGGTGGCGTGCTCGGCGGCGGCCAGGCTGACCGCGGTCAGCGCGTCGCGTTCGGCGAGTGCGGGGAGGCGGCGCTGATTGTCATCCAGCTCAGCATCCGGGTCATCGGATCCCTCGACGTAAGCCTTCAGGAACCCGTAGAAGCTGATCACCTTGCCGGATGCGCCGAACTCCGCCTGCTCCCCGGTGGCCGACGTACCGGCTACCCGGACCGAGACCGATTCCCCGGTGGCATCCTTCATCTGCGAGGCCACGGTGCGCTTCCAGACCAGCTCGTAGAGGCGCAGCTCATCGCCGCGCAGGCCGCTCCGGGCCGGGGTGCGGAATGCGTCGCCAGCCGGCCTGATCGCCTCGTGCGCCTCCTGGGCGCTCTTCACCTTGCTGGCGTAAACGCGCGGGGCGTCTGGCACGTACTCGGCGCCGTACAGCTCACGGGCCTGCGTCCTGGCGGCCGTTATGGCTGTCTGGGACAGCGCGGTCGAGTCCGTCCGCATATAGGTGATGTGGCCGTTCTCGTAGAGCCGCTGCGCGACCTGCATTGCGTACTTGGCCGAGAAACCGAGCTTGCGAGACGCCTCTTGCTGCAGCGTCGTAGTGCGGAACGGGGCGTACGGCGACCTGCGATATGGCTTGCGCTCCACCGCCGCAACAGCGAAATCCGCTCCGGCCAGGCGGTCCGCCAGCGCCGCGGCCGCCTCGCCATCCAAATGCAGGATGTCGGCGGACTTTAGCTCACCGGTCGCACCGAAGTCGCGGCCCTGGGCCACCCGGCGGCCGTCGACCGACACCAGGCCGGCCGGAAACGACGACACATCGCCGTCGGCGTCCCCGGAAGCGTGGGCCGTGGCGTGCCCGGCGGTGGCGAATACGGCCTCCAGGTCCCAGTACCGCGCCCCGCGGAACGCGATCCGCTCCCGCTCCCGGTCCACAACAAGCCGGATGGCCACTGACTGCACCCGTCCGGCGGACAGCTGCGGCATGACCTTCTTCCAGAGCACCGGCGAGACCTCGTAGCCGTAGAGCCGGTCCAGCACCCGCCGGGTCTGGTAGGCCTCGACCAGCCCGTTGTCCATTTCCCGGGGGTTCGCCACTGCCTGCGCGATGGCCTCAGGAGTGATCTCATGAAAGACCATCCGGTGGGCCGGAACCTTGGGCTTGAGCTCTTCGAGCAGGTGCCAGGCGATGGCTTCGCCCTCACGGTCCTCATCAGTGGCGAGGAGCAGTTCGTCAGCGTCCTTCAGCAGGTGCTTGAGCTTCGAGACCTGCTGCCGCTTGTCCGAGTTGACGACGTAGAGGGGCGCGAAGTCGGCATCTACGTTCACCCCAAGCCGTGCCCAGGGCTCTTTGCGGTACTTAGTAGGTATTTCGGCTGCTTTATCGGGCATGTCACGAATGTGCCCGATGCTGGATTCAACCACGTAGCCTTTGCCGAGGTAACCGGCAATGGTGCGCGCCTTGGCAGGCGACTCGACAATTACGAGCCGCCTGCGGCCGTTCCCGGCCGCAGCGCCGTCCGCCTTATCGTCCTTGGCGGCTGGACCTGTCTTTGCTGCCACGCTCTTTCACCCTCACATCCGCAACGCCTGGAGGCTACCGTAGGCGGCCCGCGTCAGCGCCCGACGCGGCAGCCGCCGCGCTTCCGGCACGACCACGGCCGCGCCGCCCGCTGCGGGCGGGCGGCCGTGCGCCGCTTCGTCCCCTCCATCAAACGCGCCCTGGCAAGCTGAGTGTTCCCGGCGAACCTGCAGCGCATTTTCTCAACGCTGATTGAACCACCGCGCGGGTCGCGCACAATGAAGATGATGGCTGAGTACTCCTACCTTGTGCTCCATCTGCCGCGTGGTACCAGCAGGGACGTGGCGCGGCGCATCCTGACCGACCACGCCGAGTACGGGCACTGGGAACTTGCCCGGCTTGCGCTGCACGCAGACGGCAGCAGGAAAGCGACCTTGCGCCGGCAGATCATCCGTCCGGCCCGGACACCGCTGCCGGGATTCCGGGCGCCCTCATAAAGCCCGGCACACCCGCGCCGCGAGCATAGCCCATCCAGCCCGGCCGCGCCGACGGCCAAGCTAGCCCGGGCAAACCCGCGCTCGCCATTCCCGCGCGGTCGCGACCAGGCGCCGGGCAGGCCGGTCAGCCCGCGCTCGCCATTCCGGTGCACGGTCCTGACCAGGCGCGGCCAGGCTGAGCGTCCGGCGTTTGTCAGTCGCGCGCGGCGCTGAGCTGCGCGCGGCCGCCGAACAGGGCGCTCATCCTGCTGCCGAAACTGGCCGGCGGCGCGGCATGCCGCGGGGCGCTGCGACGGGACTCCGGGCGCGGCCGCACTGGGCCGCCGTCGCCGAGACGGTGCCGGCTCCGGTACCCGATGTCGTCGGGTGACTCTGGCATGAGGTATTCGTCGCGTGGCTCCGGCGCTGACTCCTGGTCAGGCAGACGCTCCGCTGCGGCCAGCGCGTCATCCCGGCCGGTGGAGAAGCTGCCGGCCGCCAGCATAAGACCGGTCCGGTTCGCAGCCGGAAGCATAGCTGCCCCGTCCGCGAGACCAGCTCGCCGCCTGGCCCGGCCGGGTCCGCCGATCACCATGAACGCGGCCCCTGACAGCAGGGCCCCGACGACGAAGCCGTCCAGCGATCCTGTCCCGATGGCCGGAACCAGCCCGGCACCGAGACCAGTAGCGACAGCGGCCTGCTTCGCCGCCAAGACAGCCCACGTGCTCATCATTCGCTCCTCGCTCTATTGCCTTCTGCTTCCGATTCATCACTTAAAGTTATGACCCCAGCGCCCTGTCGCCGAAAATGGTCATCGTGGCCTTTCAGCGAGCCAGGAGGGGGCGAATGCTTGCGGTCACGGCCGGCCCCGGCAATTGCGCGGGGCCACCGGCCGTGACCGCCAGAG
>CABEED010000242.1_pt1 | contig 9969 bp, 7 predicted proteins | sample 3423221 | NCBI WGS metagenome assembly CABEED01 (sample SAMEA5534333, study PRJEB31848) | metagenome | biome: tundra; feature: field; material: soil | place: USA | collected 2013-05 | depth 0.15 m
GGCCGCGCTCGTCCTGTCGGCCGCGGGGTGCGCGGGCCTCGCGGCAGCGAAGCCGCCGCCGGCCGCACAGGTGACGATCACGCCGGCCAGCGGCACTCAGAGCGTCAGTCCCACTGCGGGAGTCACCGTGAGCGTTGCGCACGGCAAGCTGCGCGATGTCGTCGTCCGGGCCGCGGGTGACCCGCTCAGCGGCCAGCTCAGCATGAGGGGGACTGTCTGGCACAGCCAGGGTCTGCTGAACCCGTCGCACGTCTACACGGTGACGGCCATCGCGGTTGGCTCGGGGGGAAAGAAAGTCACCGCCACGAGCTCGTTCCGGACCCTCAAGCCGCGCAAGACCTTCACGGCCACGATCATGGAGGGTTACCAGCAGAGCTACGGCGTCGGCATGCCGGTAGTCCTGACCTTCAGCCATCCGATAACCCGCCGCGCAGCGGTCGAGAGATCACTCAGCCTGCGTACCTCGAAGCCAGTGGTCGGCGCCTGGTACTGGGACGGTAGCCAGACGCTCGAATTCCGGCCAAGGGTCTACTGGCCCGCGCACACCACCGTGAACGTCGCGGGACAGTTCAGCGGCGTCGAAGGTGCCAAGGGCGTCTACGGCGTCCGCAACCTGCACCAGACGTTCGAGATCGGCCGCTCGCTGATCGTGGTGGCCAGCACGGTCACGCACTACATGAAGGTCTACTACAAGAAACGGCTATTCGGCGACTGGCCGATCAGCACCGGCCGGCCAGGCGATAACACGCCCAACGGGACGTATCTCACGATCGAGAAGGCCAACCCGACACTCATGGTGGGGCCCGGGTACAGCCTCTGGGTGCCCTGGTCGGTCCGGTTCACCTGGAGCGGCGTCTACATCCACGACGCCTACTGGTCAGTGGGGGAGCAGGGGTACATCAACGTCAGCCATGGCTGCGTGAACACCTCGCCCGCCCATGCCGAGACCTACTACAATCTCGAGCTTCCCGGCGATCCGGTGACCGTCATCGGCAGCCCTCGCCCCGGTGTCTGGGACGACGGCTGGACCGAATGGTTCCTGTCCTGGAAGCAGCTGCTGAAGGGCAGCGCACTGCACGAGGCCGTGGTGGCCGGACCGTCGGGCAGCTCGTTCGTCAGCCCGGACACGCTTCCCGCGGTGCCGGTGAGCTCGCCGCTGGCCGGGCCGCACCCGAACAACGCGGCCTGAGCCTGACGGCGGGCCAGGATCCGCGCTCACGCCCGCGCCCGCGACCACCGTCGCGGGCGCGGGCGCGGGCCGCCGCAGCCGGCCACCTCTGTCCAGTGGTTCTTCGACTGGTGAGTCATCCCGGTACTCGTAGCACGAGACCCGCCGGCATCTCCGCCGACAGGTCTCCGCCGTTGATGTAACCGGCCACATTGGCGGCGAAGGCGCCGTCGTGGATCGCCGTGCGCCGGAGGATCGAAGACGCCTCGGAGCCGATCGACGCGGCCAGGCCGAGCAGGGACTGGCTGCCGGTCGTGGTGTAGCTGATCTCGGCGGGGGCGGTCCCCTTCTGAATGGCTTCCGCCAGGGTGATGATCTGAGTGCGCTGCCCGGCGCGCGGCCCCGGGCCCGGGCAGGTGTGGCCGCCCCAGGCGGCGCCGCCCATCACATGAGTCCCGTAGCCGCGGCCACTGACGCTGTCGGTCACCTGCAGCGGAAAGCCGGCGAACCTCGACAGCACCTCGACCAGCTGCGCGGAGGCGATGATCTGCGCGCCGGTCAGCGGATTCTCGGTGTTCCCGTTGTCGGCGTGCTCGATCGAGTACCAGGCGAAGTTGCCGGCCATCTCCGCCCAGGCGACCCAGCCTTTGCCGATCGGCCCGAACTGGTGGATGGAACCGTCCTGGGCGATACCGAAGTGGGAGCTGACCTGAGCGGCCGGGTCATTGAATAAGGCGATGGTGCCGGGCAGGTTCCCGACCATCGTGTGCATGATAACGCCCTGCATGGCCCCGGATCCGTACTGGCCGTTGGTGCACGGGAACGGGTCGTTGTAGGTGATAGTGGCGAGGCCGGTTACCCGGCCGTTGCTCTGAACGGCGAGACGCCCTGGCGTGGTCATAATTTCTCCCTGGCCGAGATTGCAAATGTTATCTGGCGCCGGGCGCACCTCAGATGCGCCGAGCGAAGGAAATGGTGCCGGATATCAGAACGGCAGCTCGTTGCCGCTGTAGATCCACTGCTTGTAGGTGATCACGCCGCCGCCGAATCCGCTGCTCAGGCCGGACAGCGTCATGAGCTGCGGCCCGGCTGGCGAACCGTGCGACACAACCAGCGGGTCAGCGGTCTTTCCGCCACCTTGCACGAGGCAGGCGACGTGCACGGTGGCGCCGGGCGAGCCATACACCACAAGATCGCCGCGCCAGGTGTGCGCGAGCTCGACTGACGGCAGATGATCAAAGATGGTGTCTGAGTTGCCGTAGCCGTCGAACGCGTAGCCGGACGGGTCAATGTCGACTCCCTGCATGTTCGCAAGGCGCGACCACATTGCCATGAGCGACACGAAGCCAGAACAGTCGGTCACGAATGCTGTTCTGGCGTGGTAAGCAGGTCTTGGATAGGGCCGGGTTTCTGCATAGCCGATTAGATGCGCATTAGCAACGCCCCAATGGCAGTTATCGACGACGTTACTACGTATCTGATTAACAGTCGAAAGCATTGTTGCCTCGTCTCGAGCTGCCTGCGCACATGAGCCTGGTGCTTATTGTCCGGCTCGCCTGCCCGCCTGCTTTAAGACTCTACTCGAACTTGTCAGTAGTCGCTATAGCTGGCTGGAATGCGGTGCCGAAAAGAACGCTCGGGTTCGCGCCTAATGTCACCGCTTGTTTCGTCGAATGCGCATAATCCTTGCGCGGGCAGGCCCGGTGAGTCCAAGGTAAGTGACACCAGATCGCGAGTGGCCATGCGGCCGTCTGCGAACAGGCCAGCGGCCTGAGTGCCGGGTTCGAGATCATGGTCAGCTATGCCGGGGGATCGCGAGCGCATCGACGGCCACTGCGGCGGAGGGTCCGCAGATGAGCGGATTAACGTCGAGCGCGGCGAGCTCCTCGCCCAGTTCGGCGGCGAGCGCGGACAGCCCGGTGACCGCGCGGACGATGGCGTCAAGGTCGGCGCGCGGCGTGCCACGGAATCCGTCCAGTACGGCGGCGATCCGCAGCTCGCCGATCAGCTTCCTGGCCAGGCGCTCGTCGACCGGGGGCAGCGCAACCGCCCGGTCGGCGAGCAGCTCCGCCAGCACGCCGCCCGCGCCGACCACGATGAGCGGGCCGAGGGCGGGGTCACGGGCGATCCCGAGCGCCAGCTCGACTCCGCCGGGAATGGTCTCGCAGACAAGCACCCGCGAGCCGAGCCTGGCCGACAGGTCGTGATAGGCCGCTGCGAGCTCGGCGGGCCCGCGAACGCCGAGAATGACGCCGCGCGCGTCGGACTTGTGCAGGATGGCCGGCTCGCCGGTCTTCAGTACGACCGGGAAACCGATCGCCTCGGCGGCGGCGAGCGTGCCCCTTGCGCTGCTGGCCGGCGCCGCCCGCGCGCTCGCGATGCCGTACTCGCGCAACAGGTCCAGGAGCGCCGCGCCGCTTGCCGTCCCCGCCGCGAGCAGGCCGAGCCCGCGCTGGCGCCGCGCCCCGTCCTGGCTGGCGGGAGCGGGAGCGGGAGCGGGAGCGCGGCGCGGCGCGGCGCCAGCGTGATCAAGCAGGTGGCCGAGCGCGAGCAGGCCGGTCCGCAGCCCCTCCAGGACCGGGATCCGGGCCTGCCGCAGCTGTGCCGCCAGGTCCTGATCGATGGCGCTGGCCAGATTGCTGAGCACCACGACCGGTTTGCTGGTGCGGCGCGCGGCGTCCGCAACGGCCAGCCGGTAGGAGTCATCGCCGTCGAGCTCGCGGACCAGGTCAACGGCGAGCGCTACCGCCGCGACCGACGGATCGTCGGCCAGGGCGGCGAGCGAGCCGGCGAACAGTCCACGGGTGCCGGCCCCGGTGCCCCACACGTCGAGCGGGTTGCCGGGCTCGAGGCCGGGATCGAGCAGTTCCGCGAGGCGCGCTCTGGTGGCCTCGCCGATCTGGGCGAACGGCACGCCGAGTTGCTCGGCGAGATCGGCGGCGTGCGCCCGTTCCAGGCCTGAGTCGTGCACGGTGGCGATGCCAGTCCCTTGCGCTCCTGGTCGCGCGGGCAGCGCCCGGCTGCGGATCGCGAATAGCTCCAGCGTGTCTGTCAGTTCGCCGAGATCACTGACCCGGTGCAGGCCGTAGGCCCGGCTGAGCGCCTCCCAGCCGCCGTCCGCGGCGGCCAGCGCACCCGAATGGGCGGCGACCATCATCGCGCCCCCTGCCGAGTTCCCGGCGGTGAGCAGGATGACGGGGATGTCGCGTCCTGCAGCGCGGGCGAGCACCTGGCGTAGCCTGGCCGGCTGCCGGATCGCCTCCAGAACTAGCGCGAGCACCCTGGTTTCCGGCAGCTCCAGCGCATAATCGAGGTACGAAGGCGCCGCGGTGACGAGTTCCTGACCGGAGGAGACCGCGAGGGTGTAGCCGATCGCCCTGCGCATGCGCAGCATCGCCGAGAAGACTGATCCGGAGTGGGTCACCAGAGCCACCGGGCCAGCCGGCAGGGGGTCCGGCTCGGTGTAACCGATCGCCCGCAGGCCCTGCGCCACGTTGACGAAGCCCATGCAGCCGGCGCCGCACAGCTCCATCCCGGCGGTGGTGGCGATGGCGGCGAGCCGCTGGCGCAACGTCGGGCGGCCGGGGCTGGCGCGGTGCGGCGGCAGGTCCTCGCGGGCGTTGCCGAAGATGACTGCCGACCGGTCGCCGCGCTGACCGGCCAGGGTGAGCTGCGCCTCCAGGGCGGCGTCCGGAACACCGAGCAGGACAAGGTCGACCGGTCCGGGCAGGTCGGCGAGCGACGGGTGGCACCGTCGGCCGCCGAGCTCCGAGTACCTCGGGTTTACCGGGAAGATCTCCGGGGCGGCCGGGCTGGCAGTGACCTCCGCGAGCATCCGCGCGCCGAACGAGCCCGGCCGGCTCGACGCGCCGACCACCGCGACACTCCGTGCCGCCAGCATCGCGGCCAGAGCGCCTGCGGTGCCGGGAGCCTGGCGGGTCATCCGTTCCGCTGCATCTTTTCCTGTCATGCCCGCCGGGTGAGGTTCCGCAGTTGACTGGTCCGGCGCGCGGCCTTCTTGTCGGCGATCGCGGCCTTGGCTGCCTGCCAGCCGGGGATGCCGCAGACGCCGCCGCCCCCGTGCGTCGCCGAGCTGCCGTAGTAGAGCCCGCGGACCGGAGTCCGGTAGTCGGCGTAGCCGGGCGCCGGGCGCATGTGGAACAGCTGCTCAAGGGAGAGCTCGCCGTGGAAGATGTTGCCGCCGATCAGGCCGTACTCGTGCTCCATCTGGTAGGGGCCGACGATGTCACGGTGCAGGATCGATGCGGAGAAGTTCGGGGCCAGCTCGTTGTAGCAGTCGATCATGCGGTCCGCGTAGGCCTCAAGTTCCGCGGTGTGCGGCGCGGTGTTCCAGTCGGCGGGCACCCACTGGGTGAACAGCGACATGATGTGGCTGCCTTCCGGGCAGAGCTTGGTGTCGAAGGTGGTCGGGATCACGCCGTCGCTGAACGGGAACTGCGCGGGGCGCCCCTCGCGAGCATCCTGGAAGGCGCGCTCGATGTACTCCATCGTGGGCGCCATCTCCACCGAGCCGGTGTGATGCTCCTGCAGCTGCGAGCCAGGGTCGGCGGTGAAGTCCGGCAGCTCGGCCAGGGCCAGGTTGATTTTCACGACGCCGCTGCGGGTCTTCCAGTGCTCGATGTCGGAGACGAAGCCGGCCGGCAGGTGCTCGGCGCCGACCTGCTCAAGGAAGGCCGTCCGCGGGTGCAGGGTGGACACGACGACCTGGGCCCGGAGCTCTTCGCCGTTCTCCAGTGCCACGCCGGCCGCGCGGCCGTTCTCGACGATCACGCGGGCGACCCGCGCGCCGGTGCGGATCTGCGCGCCATGAGAGCGGGCAGCCGACTCGATCGCGGCCGAGACGCCGCCCATCCCGCCTTCCTGGAAGCCCCAGTTACCGAGGTGGCCGTCACCGACGTCGCCGATGGAGTGGTGGGCCATCACGTACGCGGTGCCCGGCGAGTACGGGCCTGCCCAGGTGCCAATCACGCCGTTGACCGCGAGCGCGCCCTTCACCTGCGGGGACTCGAACCAGTCGTCCAGCAGGCCGGCGATGCTCATCGTCATCAGCCGGGTGACGTCCGCGACCGTCCGCACGTCGAGGCCGCGGTTGCGCCAGGCCAGCCTGAGGGTGCCGGCGAGGTCGCGGGGCCGGTGCGAGCCGATCGCCGGCGGCACGGTCAGCAGCAGCGGGCCGAGGACGTCAGCCAGGCCTTCCAGCCAGGCGTCCCAGCGCGGCATCGCGTCGGCGTCCTTCTTGGACCACCTGGACACCTCCTCGTGGTTGCGCTTGGCGTCATCCGCGTAGAGCTTGATCGACCCGCCCTCGGGAAAAGCCTGGTAATAGGGGCCCATCGGGTAGATCTTGTAACCGTGACGGGCCAGATCGAGCTCGGAGATGATGGTCGGCGGCAGCAGGCTCATGACGTAAGAGAGCCTGGTGACGCTGAACTCCGGCGCATCCGGCCAGGGGGCTTCCGTCGTCGCAGCGCCACCGGTCTTGGGCCGGCCTTCGAGCACGACGGTGCGGGCGCCCGAGCGGGCGAGATACGCAGCGGCGACGAGGCCGTTATGCCCTCCGCCTACCACGATCGCGTCGTAACTTGCGGTCATGGATCCGCCTTCCCTGGGTTCATCCGGCTGCGGTCAGGAGCCAGTAAAGACAAGCTGACTGAATGTTCAGTCTAGAAACCTGCTACGGTATCGACAAGAGCCGGGAGGATGTCGCGATGACCGACCGGGCCGGTGCGGCCGTCGAGGCCCTGGGCCCTGCTGATCAGCGCCGCGAGCAGATGCTGCGCGCGGCGCTTGAGGTCATTTCTGAGCGCGGTTACCCGGAGACCAGGATCGCCGACGTGGCCGAGCGGATCGGGATCAGCCCGGCGCTGGTCATCTACTACTTCAAGACCAAGGACCAGCTGCTGACCGAGGCGATCAGGTACTCCGAAGACAGCTGGTACGCCAGCGGGCAGCGCCGGATGGCATCGCTGCCGACCGCCGCCGCGCGGATCGAGGAGATCGTGGCGATGAGCTGCCTGCCCGAGGCAGACCCGGACCCGGGCAGCTCGTGGCTGATCTGGCTGGACTTCTGGGCACAGGCGGCCAGGAACTGCGAGGTGGCCGCGGTGCGGCAGAAGTCCGACGAGCGGTGGCGGGAGACGATCAGCGCGCTGGTGCAGGCCGGCCAGCGGGCGCGCGAGTTCCGTGCGGTCGACGCCGGCGCCTTCGCCATCCGGCTGTCGGCACTGCTGGACGGGCTCGCCGTGCAGATGGCGCTGGAGGATCCGGTGGTTGGCCCGGTGCGCGCGTTCGAGCTCAGCATGGAGTTCGCCGCGGAGCAGCTGGGGTTCGCCTGGGCTCCCGGGCGGGGCCGGCCGCATCGCAGCGGGGCGCCCAGCTAGACCAGCGAGAAGGGCAGGTGGCGAAAGTGCCTGGCGGCCAGGTGGAGCTGGTTGCGCTGACCAAGCGCTTCCATGAGGTGGCTGTTGACAGCATCGACCTGACCATCGCCAGCGGGGAGTTTTTCTCGCTGCTCGGGCCGTCGGGCTGTGGCAAGACCACCACGCTGCGGCTGATCGCGGGTTTCGAGCAGCCCACCGCCGGCCGGATCCTGCTCGACGGTGTCGACGTATCGGGTATCCCGCCGCACCGGCGCAACGTCAACACGGTCTTCCAGAGCTACGCGCTGTTCCCGTTCCTGACCGTCTTCGACAATGTGGCGTTCGGCCTGCGCAACCGCAAGCTGGACCGCCAGGATCTCGAGCGCCGGGTCAACGATGCGCTCGAGCTGGTCAGGCTGCGCTCCTTCGCCAAGCGCCGCCCCGGCCAGCTCTCCGGCGGCCAGCAGCAGCGGGTGGCGCTGGCCAGGGCGCTGGTGCTGCAGCCCGCCGTGTTGCTGCTCGATGAGCCGCTGGGCGCGCTGGACGCCAAGCTGCGCCGCTCCCTGAAGGTCGAGCTGAAGGCGCTGCAGGAGCGGGTCGGCATCACCTTCCTGTACGTCACGCATGACCAGGAAGAAGCGCTCACCATGTCGGACCGGCTCGCGGTGATGCGGGGCGGCAGGATCGTCCAGATCGGCAGCCCGCATGAGGTCTACGAGGCGCCCGCTGACACCTACGTCGCCGACTTCCTCGGCGTGTCCAACCTGATGCCGGTCGAGGTGATCGGGCGCGGTCCCGGTCCGCAGTGCCAGGTCAGGCTGGGTGAGTCGGTGCTGGAAGCGGGCAGCGGCGGGCAGGACACACCGCAGGCGTCCCATGCGGTGATCCGGCCGGAGCGGGTGCGGATCGAGGAGTTCGGCTCCGCCGGGCCCAACCGGGTGCCGGCCATGGTGCAGCGGCTCGTCTACCTCGGGTCGGCCACCCAGGCCATCCTGCGGCTGGCCGGGGCCGGAGCTGCAGGTGCTGCTGCAGAACGACGGGACCGCGCCGAAGCTGGCGCAGGGCACTCCGGTGCACGCGTTCCTGGCACCGGAGGCGCTGCGCGTGCTTGCGGGCGGCGGTCAGACGGCCGACCTTGGCGAGGAGGCCGTGTCCGGCCCGGCCGAGCCGGGGGCCGCCGGCGCGCGGCAGGCCAGCTGAGCTAGCGGTCTGGCGCCAGGCGCCGGTCAGGCGCCTGCCGAGCTAGCTGCGCGCGGTCAGGCGCCGGCGATCGTGGTGAGGGCTTCCTTGGCGTCGCCGCGCTCGCCGCGGGTCATCAGCCGGTAGCCGAGGTAGCCGAGCGTGGCGATGACGAACGACATCACCAGCATGATCGTGCCGAGGGCGTTGAGCGCGGGGCCGCCATTGCCGCCATGCTGCTGCGCGTAGATGTATACCGACATCGGGGTGTTGCCCGCGTTGGAGTTCAGCAGGTCCACGATGACGAAGTCATCGATCACGCCGGAGAACACCAGCACCGCGCTGGCGAAGATGGCCGGCGCGAGCAGCGGGAGCAGCACCCGGCGGATCGTCTGGAGCTGGGTGGCGCCGAGATCGGCGGCGGCCTCCTCGTAATGGCGCCCGATCGTCACCAGCCTGGCCTGGACGATGATCGCCGGCCAGCTGACGTTCCAGGTGACCAGGGCCAGGGTCTCCGCGAGGGTGCCCAGGTGGACGCTGGTGAACAGCACGGTGAAGGTGATGAACATGGCGACGCCGAAGATCAGCTCCGGTACCACGAAGGAGAGGATCATCACGAAGTTGAACGTTCCCGGGATGGGGCCACGCCAGCGGTTGATGCCCAGCGCGAAGGCGACGCCGAGCGGCACGGCGATCAGGGTGGTGTAGAAAGACAGCCGCAGCGTCTGGATGACGGCAGCGTGCAGTGCGGGGTTGTGCAGCACGGAGTTGACCGGGTCGCTGAAGTACCACCGCCAGGAGAAGCCCTGCCACGCACTCTGCGACTTGCCGTTGTTGAAGGAGAACAGCACCGCGATCGCGATCGGCACCAGTGACCAGATCAGGTAGAGCCAGGTGAAGCCCTCGAGGAACCATGGGTGCCGCCACGGGTTGCGCCACGGCGGCCGCAGCCTCGCGGGCGAGCGGGCGGCCGTGTCTGCCGCCTGGGAAGCTGTCGCGGGCGCGCCAGTGGCCGTCATGCTGCCTCCCTCGTCGACCGGTTGGTTGCCAGCACGTAGTAGATCATCGGGACCAGCAGCACCAGCAGCAGCAGCATCGACAGCACGGCCCCCTGGCCCTGCAGGCCGGGCGTGCCGAGCTGGCCCTGGATCAGGTTGCCGATCATCGAGGTGCCCGGGGCGCCGGACAGCAGCTGGTTGGTGAAGTAATCGCCGAGCATCGGCAGCACGGTGATCAGCAGCC
>CABEED010000262.1_pt1 | contig 9766 bp, 9 predicted proteins | sample 3423221 | NCBI WGS metagenome assembly CABEED01 (sample SAMEA5534333, study PRJEB31848) | metagenome | biome: tundra; feature: field; material: soil | place: USA | collected 2013-05 | depth 0.15 m
GGATGCTCCCAGGTGAAGCCGATACCGCCGTGCAGCTGCACGCACTCCTGGCCGGCCAGGACCGCCGCATCGGAGCAGGCCGCCTTGGCCAGGGCCACGGCGACCGGCGCGTCGGGATCGTCAGTGGCCAGGCAGGCCGCGGCGTACCGCGACGCCGCGCGGGCCTGCGTCACCGCGACCCAGAGGTCAGCAAGCCGGTGCTTGACCGCCTGGAACGAGCCGATCTGGCGGGCGAACTGGCGCCGCTCCTTGACGTAAGCGACGGTCATGTCCAGGCACTGCTCGGCGACGCCGAGCTGCTCGGCGGCCAGCATCGCGGCGCCCGCGGTGAGCGCCGCGGCGACCGCCCGCTGGGCCGCCTCGCCTGAGGTGATGAGCTGCCCGGCAGCATTGTCCAGCGTGATATCGGCCAGCTGCCTGGTCGCGTCCAGGGAGGTCACCGGCGCCATGGACACCCCGGCGTCACCGGTCGAGACCTCGTACAGCCCGAACGGGACCCCGTCGGCAGGCACCAGCAGGACGTCAGCAGGCAGGGCGTCGGCGACATTGGCGACGGAGCCGGTCAGCTGGTAGCCGGCTGAGGTTCCTCCCGCGTCCGACGGGCCGAGCCGCACGGTGACCGCTGGCCTGGATCCTGGAGCGGCGGTGAACGGGACCGCCAGCGCTGCGGTCACGCTGCCGTCGGCGAGGACGGTGAGCAGGTTGGCGTCGCCCGCGGCCAGCGCGGCCGCTGTCGCCACCACGGCACTACCGAGGTACGGAACGGGTGCCACCGCCCGGCCAAGCTCCTCCGCGACGACTGCCGCCTCGCGGTAGGAGGCCCCGGCGCCGCCGTGCTCCTCGGGTATCAGCAGTCCGGCGCAGCCCAGATCGGCGGCGAGCAGCCGCCACAGGTCAATGTCATAGGACTCGCTGGTCTCGATCCTGGCCAGCACCTCGCGCCAGGAGCACCGGTCCTCAAGCAGCGAGCGGACGGCCGCCCGGAGCTCGGTTTCGGACTCCCCGTAGAGCAGGTCCGGTATTCCGCGCCGCTGGCCATTCGATGCGGCGACCTCGGGCTCGGGAGTCTGGCTCACCGCGGCAGGTCCTTCCATGGCACGCTGGTATCCACCCTGATCTCCGGCGGCAGGGCGAGGACCCGCTCGGCGATGATATTACGCAGGATCTCCGATGTGCCGCCCTCGATCGAGTTCCCCTTCGCCCGCAGGTAGCGGTAGCCGGCATCGCGGCCGTAGAAGTTGACCGTGTCCGGCCTGCGCATGGTCCAGTCGCCGTAGCGAAGCCCGTCCGCCCCGGCCAGCTCGAGCTCGAAGCCGGAGATCTCCTGGTTAAGCCGCGCGAACACGAGCTTGGCCGCGGACCCTTCCGGTCCCGGGTGGCCGACCGCGAGCTGCTGACGCAGCCGTTCCCCCGCCAGCCTGGCCACCTCGGCCGCGGCCCATAGCCGGAGCATTGCGTCATGCAGTCCCGGCGTGCGCAGCTCAGGCCGCTCCCGCCAGGTGCGTGCCGCGGAGCCGATCATGCCGCCTTCCCTGGGCACCGCCGCACCGCCGATGGAGACCCGCTCGTTCATCAGCGTCGCGGTGGAGACCTTCCAGCCTGCGCCGACGGTCCCGATCCGGTCGGTGTCGGGGATTGTCACGTCGGTCAGGAACACCTCATTGAACTCGGCCTCGCCGGTGATCTGGCGCAACGGCCTGACCTCGACCCCGGGCGCGGTCATGTCGCAGGCGAAGTAGGTCAGGCCCTGGTGCTTGGGCACGCCAGGATCGGTGCGCGCGACCAGCAGGGCCCGCCTGGCCGCGTGCGCCGACGAGGTCCACACCTTCTGCCCGGTCACGGTCCAGTGCTCGCCGCCGGGCTCCCGGACCGCCCTGGTCGCCAGGCCGGCCAGATCGGAGCCCGCGCCCGGCTCGCTGAACAGCTGGCACCAGATCTCCTCGCCCGTCCAGAGCGGCCGCAGCCAGCGGTGCTTCTGCTCATCGGTGCCGTGCGCCAGGATGGTCGGCGCCGCCATGCCCAGGCCTATCCCGATCCGCTCCGGGTGGTTGTTCGGTGCGCCCGCCGCAGCGAACTCGCCGTCCACCACCGGCTGGAGGGACCGGGACAGGCTCTGGCCACCGAGGCCGGGCGGATAGTGCACCCAGGCAAGCCCCGCGTCGAACCTGGCGCGCAGGAACTCCAGCCGGTCCATCGTGGCTGGGTCGTGGGTGGCCAGGAAGCCGCGCACCTGATCGCGCAGCTCGCCGGCGCCGACGCTGATCAGCACAATGGCCCGCCCGCGACGTAGATCACCTGGCCCGACACGTACCCCGCGCCCGGACTCGCCACGAACGAGATCACGTGCGCGACGTCCTCCGGCTGGCCGACCCTGGCCACCGGGATCTGTGCCGCGGCCGCCTTCTGGAACTCCTCGAAGTCCATCCCGATCCTGGCCGCTGTGGCGGCGGTCATGTCGGTGGCGATGAATCCGGGCGCGACCGCGTTCGCAGTGATACCGAACTTGCCTAGCTCGATCGCCAGCGTCTTGGTGAAGCCCTGCATGCCGGACTTGGCCGCGGAATAGTTCGCCTGACCGCGGTTGCCGAGCGCCGAGCTGGACGACAGGTTGATGATCCGGCCGAACTTCGCCTCGACCATGTACTTCTGGCTGGCCTTGGTCATCAGGAACGCGCCGCGCAGGTGCACGCCCATGACGAAGTCCCAGTCGTCCACGCTCATCTTGAACAGCATGTTGTCCCTGAGCACCCCGGCATTGTTGACCAGGACCGTGGGCCCGCCGAGTTCGGCGGCTACCTTCTCCACCGCTGCCGTGACCTGATCGGAGTTGCTGACATCGGCGCCGACGGCCAGCGCGCGGCCGCCCGCGGCGGTGATCGCCTTCACGGTATCGGCGCAGTCGTCCTCCTTCAGGTCGAGCACGGCTACCGCCATCCCGTCAGCGGCAAGGCGGCGGGCGGTTGCGGCGCCAATGCCGCGCGCTGCACCGGTAACAATGGCGACACGCTCTACTTCGTCTGACATAGGTCCTCCCGATGGATGTGAGTCTTAACTCATTGCTAGAGGCGTGCCCGGAACCCGGCTAGGGCCTTATGTCCTCAGCTCGGGCCCGGGGCTTCCTTCCTCAGCGCGCCGCTGGGCGCGCTTCCCCGGCTCGGTGCTAGGCGTATTTTCTCAGCTCACGGTGGGCGAGCGAGCGCTTGTGCACTTCGTCGGGCCCGTCGGCGAGCCGCAGGCTCCTGGCCGCGGCCCAGAGCGCGGCCAGCGGGAAGTCCTGGCTGATGCCGCCGGCCCCGTGCGCCTGGATGGCCTTGTCGAGCACCCACTCGGCCATCGCCGGCGTGGCGATCTTGATGGCCTGGATCTCGGCGTGCGCGCCCTTGTTGCCGACCGTGTCCATCAGCCACGCCGTTTTCAGCACCAGCAGCCTGGCCGACTCGATGCGCACCCTGGACTCCGCGATCCAGTCCTGGATCACGCCCTGGGCTGCCAGCGGGTGGCCGAACGCGGTCCGCTCGGTGACCCGGCGGCACATCAGCTCAAGGGCCCGCTCGGCCGCGCCGATCATGCGCATGCAATGGTGGATCCGGCCGGGGCCGAGCCTGGCCTGGGCGATGGCGAAGCCGTCGCCCTCCGCTGCAATGAGGTTCTCGGCGGGCACCCGGACGTCATTGAACTCGACCTCCGCGTGGCCGCCGTGCGTGGCGTCGGTGAACCCGAAATTCAGCAGTCCTCGCCGCACCGTGACCCCGGGAGTCGCGGTGGGCACCAAGACCATCGACTGCTGCCGGTGCCGCTCGCCGGCCGGCGCGGTCTTGCCCATCACGATCAGGATCTGGCAGCGCGGGTCCATCGCGCCGCTTGACCACCATTTGAGGCCGTTGATCACGTAGTCGCCGCCGTCGCGCTCAATCCGGGTGGCGATGTTGTTCGCATCCGAGGAGGCGACGCCGGGCTCGGTCATGCAGAACGCCGACCTGATCTCGCCGTCCAGCAGCGGCCGCAGCCAGCGCTGCTGCTGCTGCCGCGAGCCGAACTCGGCCAGCACTTCCATGTTGCCGGTGTCGGGCGCCGCGCAGTTGAGCGCTTCCGGCGCGATGGCCGGGCTGTGCCCGGTGGTCTCGGCCAGCGGCGCGTACTGCAGGTTGGTCAGCCCGGCCCCGAGCTGGGCCGCTCCCTCGGGCTCGCCAGGCCGCCCGGTCAGGAACAGGTTCCACAGGCCACGGCTGCGGGCCTGCGCCTTCAGCTCGTCGATCACCGCCGGCCGCTGCCAGATCTGGCCCGCCGCGGCGGCCTCGGCTACCTGGTCGGCGAAGACCTTCTCAGCCGGATAGACGAACCCGTCCATGAAAGCCAGCAACTGGCCGCGGAGCTCTTCGGTGCGCGCGTCATACCCAAAGTCCATTGTGCTGCCTCCACGAGTCCGGACAAGACTATCTACCGGCCGGCCCGAGACCACGCTACGGTCCTGGGGTAGCGCGGCCGAGATGATCAGCCCGGCTACCTGAGAAGCAGGCGGCTGATCCGGCGGCCGGCCAGGTAAAGGCCCGCGAGTCCCATGACCGCCAGGTAGGCCACGTGCCAGAGCAGGCCAGGACCGACTACGCCGAGGGTGAGGCCGCGCAGCAGTGCTACGCCCTGGTAGAGCGGGGTGCACTCGACGACGATCTGGACCGGCCGCGGGTAGACGCTCAGCGGGTAGAAGGTGGCGGAGAACAGGAACATCGGCAGCGTCGCCAGGGTGACGAACTCGAAATGCTGCCAGCTGCTCATGTACGTGGTGGCGGCCATCCCCGCGGCGGCGAAGGCGAACCCGATCAGCAGTGCCCCGGGCAGCGCGGCCACCGCCCAGGCGGAGTGCATCAGCCCCATGACGAGCATGACCGCCATGAACGCGGCCGCATACATGCCGCCGCGCAGCAGTGCCCAGCTGATCTCGCCGAGCGCGATATCGCCCGAGCGCATCGGCGTGGCGAGCGCGGCGTCGTAGAGCTTCGCGTACTTGAGCCGGAAGAACACATTGAAGGTCGAGTCGGAGATGGCACCGTTCATTGACGAGGTGGCCAGCAGCGCGGGGGCCACGAAGCTGGTGAAGCCGACCGGCTGGCCACCGGGCCCCGCCACCGGGCCGACCAGCGCGCCGATGCCGACTCCGATCGACAGCAGGTAGAACAGCGGCTCGAAGATACCGGACAGCACCATCACCCAGGCGTGCTGGTAGGCCCGGGCGTGCCGTTCGATCAGGTGTGCGCTGCCGCGGCCGCCTAGGCCGCGGACGCTGGCCAGCATCGAGGCCGGCAGCAGCCGGAGCGTGTTTTCCCGCAGCGCCGGCTCAGACATAGAGCCGCCGCTGGTAGGTGCGCCGTCCGACCCAGATCCCGGCGGCGGCGAGGGCGGCCAGGTAGCCGAGGTGCACCAGCGCGCCGCCCAGGTCGGCAAGGCCAAGGCTGAGCGCGCGGCAGAGCGCCACGCCGTGCCACAGCGGCGTGGCATAGGCGACCGGGCGGATCCAGGCGGGCAGCTGGGAGACGGGAAAGAACGTGCCGGAAAACAGGAACAGCGGGATCATCCCGAACCTGAAAATGAGCGCGAACGACTGGTCCTTGTTCCGCGTCACCGCCCAGGCCTCGATCGGCGCGGCGAACGCCAGGCCGGTGAGCACGGCGACCGGGAGAGCGGCCAGTACCCAGGCTGACCGCACCGCGCCGAACGCGGCCATCACCACAAGGAAGATCAAGGAGTTCATGACCAGCCGCAGCGTGGTGAACAGCAGATGCCCGTGGAAGAGGTCGGCCGGGCGCAGCGGCGAGGCCACGGCCGCCTGGTAGGTCTTCAGCCATTTGACCGACCCGAGAATCGGGTAGGTCGACTCCCCCACGGCCGTCTGCATGGCCGCCGCGGCCAGCAAGCCCGGGGCGAGGAAGGTCAAGTAGCTGACCCCGCCGAGCCTGGCCCCGGCGTGGGCATTGACCAGGGTGCCCAGGCCCAGGCCCATGGCGCCCAGGTAGAGCAGCGGGTTCAGGACGCTGGAGTAGATGGAGCCCTGCCAGGTCCGCCGGTAGTTCGTCAGCCAGGACCTGAGCGCCCGCACGGCGAGCGACCACTGCGACGCGGCGGCCGGCGCCCCCAGAGCCGGGGGTGCCTGCGGTGCTGGCGGGGAGATCGCTGCCATCAGTCCTCCAGCCGCCTGCCGGTGAGCCGCAGGAAGACGTCCTCCAGCGTGCTGCGGCGAACCAGGGATGTCAGCGGCTCCAGGCCAAGCGAGCGGACGAAGGCTAGCGCCTGGTCTCCGTTTTGCACGTAAAGGAGAATCCGGTCGGCCAGTACTTCCATGCGCTCGGCTGGCGCGCCGGCCAGCTTATCCGCGGTCTGGTCGTGCTGGGCTGGATCGAATCGGAGTTCCAGCACCTCCGCCGTCGAATACCGGCCGATCAGCTCCCTGGGCGAGCCCCCGGCCGCGATCCGGCCGCGGTCCATCACCACGAGGCGGTCGCAGAGCTGCTCAGCCTCGTCCATGTAGTGCGTGGTCAGGACCAGGGTGACGCCCTGCTGCTTGAGCCGGAACAGCCGGTCCCAGACCACGTGCCTGGCCTGCGGGTCCAGCCCGGTCGTCGGCTCGTCAAGGAGCAGGATCTCTGGCTCGCTGATCAGCGAGCGGGCGATGGTAAGCCGCCGCTTCATCCCGCCGGACAGCGGCTCGACCTGATCGTTGGCACGGTCGGCGAGCTGCACGAACTCCAGCAGCCGCGCGGTCCGCTCGCTGATCAGATCGCGCGGCAGGCCGAACTAACGCCCGTAGATGAGCAGGTTCTCCCGGACCGTCAGCTCGACGTCGAGGGTGTCCTCCTGCGGCACCACCCCGAGCCTGGCCCTGATCAGGCGCCCGTCAGTGACCGGGTCCAGGCCGAGGATGGACAGCTCGCCCGCGCTGGGCGGGGAGACACAGCCGACCATCCGCATCGTCGATGATTTGCCCGCCCCGTTGGGCCCGAGGAAGCCGAACGCCTCGCCGCGGCGGATATCGAAGTCGATCCCGTCGACGGCGACTGCGCCGCCGAAGCTCTTCGACAGGCCGCGAGCATGGATTAGCACGTCGGGGGCGGACACTCCCGCGACACTACCCGGCGGGTCTGACAATGCCGAGTGAGTTTACGGCTAAGGTCTAGGGAAAGAGTACGTATCGTCGGCGCCTGGATTTCCCCCCATTCGCCACCGAGCGACCGGCTCGGGGTACCCTCGCATGGATCACCTCGTCACGCACGCGCGTGGCCAGGTATACGGGGAACGAGGAAGGGGACAGGTGAGCTTCGCCCGCAGGCTCTACGAGCGATTCCGGCTGTTCATCCACGAGATGGCCAAGTTTGGCGTGGTCGGCGGCTTCGCCTTCATCGTCACTGAGCTTTTCTTCAACCTGTTCATCCATATGGGGCTGGACACCTTCGCGGCCAACGCGGGATCCACCCTGGTAGCTGCGGTCGTGGCCTTCGCAGGCAACAGGTACTGGACATTCCGGCACCGTGAGCGCACCGGCATGGGCCGCGAGACCGTCGTGTTCTTCATGCTGAACGGGATCGGCGTGCTGATCCAGCAGGTCTGCATCGAGATCGCCAAGCACGAGCTCGGGCGCCACGACACGGTCACGGTGAACGCCGCGTTCCTCGTCGGGGTGGTCCTCGCCACGCTGTTCCGGTTCTGGTCGTACCGCAAGTGGGTGTGGCGTCTCGCCCCGCCTGCAGTTGGGGAAGGGCCCATCGAGCCGATCGCGGCCGCCGCCGAGGAGGCCGAGCACCTGCACGGGCATGATCACGTGAACGGACGTGCGGTGGACGAGCGGATCGCCGTCGCGTCCGGCCCGGGGCGGCATCGCGCGGGCCGTAACTGACCAGTCTCAGGCAGCGCAGCTGGTCCCGGCAGGCGCGAGCATGCTGGACAGCGGCGCGGCCTGCGCCGCTGCGGCTTGCGCCTGCGTGAGCATTCCGGTCGCAACGAGCCTGCCCAGTACGTGTGCCTCCCGGGCGCGAGCCGTTGCGGGGTGCACGACCGGATCATCCGCGGAGGGGCCCTGCACGAGCCCGGCGAGCAGGGCCGCCTCCGGCCAGGACAGACCGGCCGGCTGCACCCCGAAGTAGCCGCAGCTCGCAGCCACTAGCCCGTAGTAGCCGTTGCCGAAGTAGACCACGCCGGCGTACATCCGCAGGATCTGCTCCTTCGAATAGGTCACATCGAGCTTGACGGCGAGCGCGACCTGCTCCGCCTCGACCGTGACGCCGGACCGACCCTGCGTATACAGGACCTTCGCGAGCTGCTGATACAGGGTGGCGCCACCCTGATCACCGCCGCCGGTCAGGTAGCTCACGGCGACCCGGCCGATTGCGAGTACGTCGATCCCCGGCTCTGAGTAGAACCGGTGATCCTCGGTGGCCACCAGAGACGCGGCAAACCTGGCCGGGACCGCGGGCCCCGGATAGACCGCGTGGTGGGAGGCTGCCTGCGCGGCGGCAAGCTGCCGCGCGCTACCCACCGATGGGGTCAGTACCAGCAGGCCGCCGAACGCGATGGCCGCCAGGAGGACCAGGGTCACGACGAGCAGGCCGATCCGGCGCAGGATCCGCCAGCCGCGGCCTCGCCTCGGGCGGTACATCACCGGAGGGCCGTAGCCGGCGCGGCCCCTCGTGGACTCGGGCCTTGCATTGACGGGCAGCGGAACCGTGGGGTCGCCAGCTCGTGCGCTCTCGCCAGCTGGTCTCCACGTCATCGCGCCTGCCGATCCGGATAGAGCCCCGGGTCAGTCAGACCGGGGCACAGTCAATTCTGCCCGCTGTATTCGGCAACCCAAACGATCTGGCGGCCTGAGTGGTGCCCGTGCATGTTCAGGGCCGTGGCGGGGGGCCGCCCCGTCGCTGGGAGCCCGCCGTGCCCGGAGCCGGGCACGAGGACCACGTGGACTAGTCAGGACGCGTTCTGCGCTAAGGTGAGTACGCTCGCCGGATAGGCGGGCAGGTGCTAGCACCGGGACGTGGCCCAGCTTGGTAGGGCACTTGACTGGGGGTCAAGGGGTCGCGGGTTCAAATCCCGCCGTCCCGACACGAAAGAGCAGGTCAGAGGCCATTTCACCGGACCGGTGGAGTGGCCTCAAGATCTTTTGACCGCACCTTGACCGCAGGATTCTGCGGCATTCCGCGACATCTGATGTTCAGCAAATGTGGCGCACGTCACACCGCGGCAGTCCCGGTCATGAACAGCCGGCGCTGGACGTGCCGTTGGCTGGTGGCTTTTCTGGCACGGCATGGCTGACCGGCGCGTGGCGGCCAGATCCGCATCATCACGCGAAGGGCTACGCTCGCGGTTGATGAACGCGAGCGGCGGGTCCCGGGGCGTCTTGTACGTGGTCGTCTGCGCCGCACCGGCTGCTGCGAACGTGGACGAGTTCGTCCGGCTGGCGCTGGACGCGGGCTGGGTGGTGCGGGTGATCGCTACGCCGATGGGTGAGAGGTTCATCGATGTGGCGGAGTTGGCTGCTCTTTCTGGGGACCGGGTGCGGATCGGGTTCCGGATGCCGGGTGAGCCTGATGAGCTGCCGCCTGCTGACGCGGTGGTGGTGGCACCGGCCACGTTCAACACCGTGAACAAGTGGGCGGCGGGTATCACGGACACGTTCGCAACTGGGCTGTTGTGTGAGCTGACCGGCCTAGGCGTGCCCATCGTCGCGGTCCCGCTAGTCAAGGAAGCACTCGCTCGTCATGTGGCGTTCGGGCGGAGCCTGGAG